>AmSFosDRAFT_100015_pt1 | contig 33372 bp, 28 predicted proteins | sample FosCloommunities_FD_10275 | JGI IMG/M metagenome (IMG submission 10275)
TACACGAAGGTTTTTGCGCTGGATGTGGCACACACCATCGCACAAAGCCGCCAGTTGCTTCGAAAACGTCTCGTCGTTCTTTTCTTCTTCCGGATGAAAGCGCACATTCTCCAGCACCAGCACGTCTCCGTCCTTCAGCGCTTTGCTTTTCGCTTCCGCATCCGCCCCCACACAATCCGCTGCGAATGCCACAGGCTTACCCAGCAATTCCTCTAGCTTCTTGGCCGCCGGCTTCACCGAGTACTTCGCGTCGGGCCCTCCCTTCGGCCTTCCCAGGTGCGACGCGAGCACGAGCCGTCCGCCCTTCTCCATCGCCAGCTTCAGCGTCGGCAGCGTCTCCCGTATGCGCGTATCATCCGTCACAACCCCGTCCTTCAGTGGCACATTGAAGTCCACGCGAATAAACACGCGCTTCCCGCGCAAATCAAGATCCTTAATCGTCCGTTTGTTCATGGTCATCCACTTTCTGCGATGAACTGCGATCATTTCGGAGAACGGATATGCAGGGCCCGCTTTTTGCCTGCCCTTAACCTCGGAAGGGTCTGCCCTGACGCGGCAAGAGAGGCGGGCCGCCTCGTCAAAGGCTCGAGACTTCACCGATCGAACCGCCGCGAACAACGGTTTGCACTGGTTGCTGGTCGCCGGTCGCTGGGCACTGCCCCTAGAACTTCGAGGCCAGCAGCTTAATCAGGTCACGCACCCGGCACGAGTAGCCCCACTCGTTGTCGTACCATGCCAGCACCTTCACGCACTTATCGCCCACTACCTTCGTGTATCCCGCATCCACGATCGACGAATTGTCATTCCCGCGGAAATCCACCGACACCAACTCCTCTTCCGTGTAGGCCAGGATTCCCTTCATCGGTCCATTCGCGGCGGCCCTCAGCGCCGCGTTCACGCTGTCCTTCGTCGCGGGCTTCTCCACAAACACGGTCAGGTCCACCACGCTCACGTTCGGCGTCGGCACCCGCATCGCATACCCGTCCAGTTTGCCCTTCAGTTCCGGAATCACCAGGTGCAGTGCTTTCGCCGCCCCCGTCGAACTCGGAATCATGCTGAGCGCCGCGGCCCGTGCACGCCGCAGGTCCTTGTGTGGCAAATCCAGCAGTTTCTGGTCGTTTGTATACGAGTGAATCGTTGTCATCGTCCCGCTGTGAATCCCGAATGTGTCTTGCAGCACCTTCGCCACCGGCGCCAGGCAGTTCGTCGTGCACGACGCATTCGACACCACGTGATGCTTCCTCGGGTCGTACGTCTTATCGTTCACCCCCAACACAAACGTCGCGTCCGGATCCTCCGCCGGGGCCGAGATCACCACTTTCTTCACCGGCCCGCGCAGATGCTTTTTCGCTTCCGGCCCCTTGGTGAACAGTCCGGTCGACTCAACAACGATATCCGCTCCCACCCCCGCCCAGTCGATTTCCGACGGGTCCTTTACCTTGAAAACCTTGAAGCTTCTCCCCTCCACGCCGATCGTGTTGTCGGTGTGCGTAATCGTCTGCGGCAGGTTTCCTAACACCGAGTCATACTTCAGCAGGTGCGCCAGCGTCTTCGCATCTGTTATGTCGTTCACCGCGACGAACTGCAAATCCTTGTCGTCGATGGCTGCGCGCAAAATATTGCGTCCGATACGGCCGAAGCCGTTGATTCCAACCTTAATTGGCATTTACTTCCTCCGGTGCGGGGTGTGATTAGCGGCGTCAGATAGAGCGGAACAGCGCCGCAAGTAGAACAGAAAATGCTATGGGTAGTATAAAGAAATGTCAACGCGGCCCGACCTGTCCTCCGTCACGCTCGCGTGTACGTGTTCCCCAGCTGAAATCTTAGGGCTATTTGTTGCCGACTCTGCCCGCCGATGGGATACTCCGCACAACTCTCCTCCTTGGAGGCTCCCCTATGTCCATCCTCATCGTGGGCGCTACTGGCTTGGTCGGCGGCGAAATCACCCGCAGACTCGCAGCTCGTGGTCTCAGAGTAGCAGGTCTCGTTCGCGGCGGCTCTGCCCATCCCAAGGCCAAGCAACTCACTGCCGCCGGTGTCACGACCGTACCAGGCGACCTTGCCAACCCCGACTCGCTCGCCCCCGCTGTCAAAAATGTCGAGACCATCGTGTGTACCGCAACCTCTATGCCTACTGGAGCCGACGACGGCCTTCGCCGCGTCGATCGCGAGGGCACTCTCGCGTTGATCGACGCCGCCGAGCAGCACGGTGTCAAGAAATTCGTCTATGTCTCCTACTCCGGCAACATTCGCGAAGATTCCCCGCTCGAGACCGCGAAACGCCAGTGCGAAGCGCGCTTGCAATCAAGCGCGATCGAAACGGTGGTCCTTCGCCCCTCGTATTTCATGGAAATGTGGCTCAGTCCCGTACTCGGTTTCGATCCTGCCAGTGGCTCCGCGCGCATCTACGGCTCAGGTAACGCTAAGATCAGCTACATCTCGGCCTTCGATGTCGCCGAGTTCGCTGCCATCGCGGCCAAAGGAAAGTACAGCCAGCAGCACACCATCCTCGAATTGGGCGGTCCGGAGGCTCTTTCCCTACTCGACGCCGCGCACATCTTCGAGCGCGCCTGGAATATCAAGCTCAAATTGGACTGTCTCCCCGAGCAAGCTCTAGAGGAGCAGCACAAGTCTTCCGACCCGTTGCAAAAGACCTTCGACGCCCTTATGTTGGCCTACGCAAAGGGTGACTCCGTCGATGGCGCGCAATCCGTCGCGCGCGATCACCGCGTTTCCCTGCGCTCCGTCGAGCAATACGCCACTCGATCCGCCAGTCAAGCCAAGAGCTCCGTAGCCGTGAGCGACGCCGCCAGGTAGTGGGTCCCTTTGGTTTCTAGGTAGGCGTCTTCGGGTTCTGGCGCGCTTCCTGCTACAAAGAGTTCAAATACTGGATCAGGTCACTTTTTTGCGGCGCGGTCGGGCCTAGTGTGAAAACCTGATCGTAGTGATTGACAACATCAGGCAAGTCGGCAAACCGCCCATCGTGATAGAAGCCTCCTTTTGTATGCGTCCAGAGACAGCGGGGAACAAGGCAATTGGCGCACTTGCCTGCTCCGTTGAAAACTTGCTTTCCACGCTCCACCGCTTCTTCATTGAAGCTTCCTTGCGGCGGTTGTGGTGCGGGAATCGCGAGTTGATAGAAATGAAGAGAAGCGAGTTTCGGCGTAATCAAGTCAGGATCGTTTCGTACATTTCCGAAGCCTGCACCTGCCGCCACCGGAAATTGCTCCGCGTCGTTCAGCCGCGGATCGTAGAACGTCCCTTTACCATGCATTTCAAGGTTGGCAACAAACGCGTTCCAGTGCGTCACGGAGCCCCAGCCCGTCCAGGTATGCAGCTTCACGCCGGCGAGACCGAAGGCGGGAGGAATCAGCGTCGCCGCGGTCTTGCCGTCGGGTCGAAAAGCCTTGCCGTCCATGAACAGCTCAGCGTCGAAATGACCGGGGCCCCAGCTATTCAACACCTGCGCACGGCGGCTTGATCGACGCCGAGGAGGTCAGCAACAGGCTGCAGGTTGGGAGCCAACGCCACGATCGCGCCGACATTCAGATCGCGATTGGCCCAGCCGTCCAGTAGCTTTAACAAGCTCTTGCAAATTGTGCGAAACTACTCCTCCATGGTCTCCGGCCCGTTACTCTCGCGCTTCCGCAAAAATCTCCTCGCCTGGTTCGGCCACTCCCGCCGCGATCTTCCCTGGCGCCGCAGCAGCGACCCCTACCGCGTCTGGCTCTCCGAAATCATGCTCCAGCAAACACGCGTCAATGCCGTCATCCCTTACTACGAAAAATTCCTCGCGCGCTTTCCCGATATCGACTCCCTCGCCGAAGCCCCCGAGGAAGAAGTGCTCCGCCTGTGGTCCGGTCTTGGCTACTATTCCCGCGCGCGCAATCTCCAGAAAGCCGCGCAGCAAATCGTTGCCCGCCACAATTCGAAATTCCCAGACAGTCTCGAAGAGGCTCTCGCCTTGCCGGGCGTCGGAGATTACACTGCCGCCGCAATCCTCAGCATCGCCTACGGCAAAGAACTCGCCGCCCTCGATGGCAATGTTGCCCGCGTCCTTGCACGCCTCGGTGCCATTCGCGGCGATCTCCGCACCGGCAAGCTATGGCAACAACTTCAGAAAACCGCCGGGGCACTCCTCGCCCCACGCGCCCCGGGCGACTGGAACCAGGCCATCATGGAATTCGGCGCCACGTTGTGCACCCCTCGCTCGCCTCAGTGCCTATTGTGTCCCATCTCAGAATTTTGTCAGGCACGCAAACTGGGTCTCGCCGGCGTCATCCCCGAAAAACGCGCCAAACGGGCCGGCGTCGAACTCACCCTCGCTTCTCTCGTCCTAGTCGATCGCCAGGCACACACCCTTCTTCTCTCTCCGCCAAAATCCTCGTCGAACTCCGCGCGCGCCGACGACCTCCCCGCACTGCTCTCCCGCTTGTGGCACTTCCCCACAATCAGCGTCCTGCAAAATCCTGTTGCCGAGCTGCGGTCTCGTCTCCTGGCGAGACTTCTCGAAGGACAGCCGCCCGAATCGAGCCTTCGCGCCTTACCGAAAGTCCGTCACACGGTCACCTACCGCCACATCATGCTTCTTCCGTTCCGCCTCGATGTCGCGGCGCTTCCGCGTATTCCTGGTTCTAAGCGGCTACCGCTCGCTCATCTCTCCGCAGTCCCCATCTCGAACCTCACCCGCAAAGTCGCTCGCGCCGCCTTATCTGCGAACGAAACCCTCGGGGCTTCACCCCAGCAGCACTGGCCTTGACACTTTTTACGCTGTAGTACTTTATTCCTTGCGCATGCTTCCCTCGGCCCGCTTGAGCGCGGCGCACCTCTTGGAAATTTCATGGCCTCATAACCACATTAGAATCAACACTTATGAGCTGACACACAAGAATCCACTCGATCTTCCCTAGAATCAGCTGTTATCCAAAGGAGGGGAGAGGGGGAACATCATGGTAGTTGCTCTTTGGCATTTCTGATCCTTTAACCTTTCGTGCCCCCAGCCCGTCCACCCTCCACAAAATGCTATTCTGGACTTCGCGTCATGGCTTCCACCGTCGCAACGCCCGCCACCCATCTCCCGGCCGATCGTTTCTACCGCACCTCGCTCTTCTTCCTCGTTCTGACTTCCGTCATCACGCTCGTCGCCACCGGCAAGCTCGACCTGTTCACCACCATTGCCGCTCCTGTCTTTGTCCTTTACAAAGGTCTTCGCTGGTGGCGCGGTTTTTCGGCTGAGCTGCCTCAGGCCATAGCCACGCGTCTGGTTGTCAGTTACCTTTTCTTCTTTCCGATCGACGCGATTTTCCTTTCCCGCTCTTTCGCCGCCGCTTCCCTCAACCCCAACCTCTATTCCACACTCGTCGCTTCCGTGCACTTCCTTCTCTTCGTCACTGTTGTTCGGCTTTACAGCGCCGCCACCGATCGCGACGCGCTCTTCCTCTCTATGCTCGCGTTTGCCGGCGTTCTCGCTTCCGCCATTTTCACCGTGGACACCTACTTCCTCGCCCTCTTTTTCATATTTCTTTTCTTCAGCGCGGCTGCTTTCACCGGACTCGAAATTCGCCGCGGCGCCACAGGTTCTTTATTCCCCGTTTTGTCCTCGAATGGCCCGAACGAGCGCCGCTTCTATCGCGCGCTTTCTCTCGCTTCCCTTAGCCTTACTCTCGGCGCCATTTTCTTCGGAGCCATCCTGTTTTTCGTTTTCCCGCGATTCAGCGCCGGGTATTTTGCGCGCAGCGGATTTCGCCCTTCTCTCATGACCGGGTTTACCGACGACGTCACCCTTGGCGATATTGGCGAGCTCAAAAAAGACAACACCGTGGTGCTCCGCGTCAAAACCGGCGCGCCCGTCCAATATCCGATGTTCCGCTGGCGCGGCATTGCTCTTTCCACATTCGACGGCAAACGCTGGTTCTCTCCGAGATTAACTTCGGCGAACCACTACCCGGGTCCTGACGGCTGGATTGTGATCGGCAAGCCCGCTGACCTGCAGGTTCCCCCTGCCGCCGAACTTCACTTCACCGCTCTCATGGAACCCATGGGTAGCGATGCTATCTTCGCTCCTGCGCAAGTGCTTCGCTTGCGCGGCAATTTCTCGGGGGACGCCACGACCTACTTTTCCGCCATTCAGCGCAGCCGCCTCATCACCGATGGAGCCGGCTCGATCTCAAATCCGTCTCGTAATTTCGCTCAGATCCGGTACGACGGCGTTTCGCTACTTCCCGTCGCCCGACCGGCTCAGGCGCGCTTCGCCGACAGTAACTACCCGCCGCAGATTCGCGAAACCTACCTGCAACTTCCCGTCCTCGATCCGCGCATTCCCGATCTCGCGCGCCGCGTCACCGCTTCCGCCGACAATCCGTTCGACAAAGCCATCGCTGTCGAGAGCTACCTCCGCTCTAACTTTGGCTACACCCTGGTTCTCACCGGCAAACCCGGTGACGACCCTCTCGCTCACTTCCTCTTCGAAACCAAGGCGGGCCATTGCGAGTACTTCGCTTCCGCCATGGCCATCATGCTCCGCTCCGTCGGTATTCCTTCCCGCGAGGTCAACGGCTTTCTTCCTGGCGAATACAATGAACTCGGCGGTGACTACATCGTTCGTGCTAGCGACGCTCACAGCTGGGTCGAGGCCTACTTCCCGGGCAGCGGTTGGCTTATCTTCGACCCCACTCCGGCCGCCCCCGAGTCGACCGGCGGCTACCAGACGAGCCTTGACAAGTACGTCGATTGGATGGAGCTGAGCTGGAGAGAGTGGGTTATCAACTACGATTTGACGCATCAAATGCAGCTTGGCCGCATGATGCGCCAGAATTCGGCGGACTGGACCGTCACGACGCGCGTGAAATTCCGTAACCTCGAAAACCGCAGCAGCAAGGCCCTTGTCGCGTGGCAGCGTTCCCACAGCCGCTTGAGTCTGGTCGTTCCGGTGCTGGCAGCGCTGCTTCTTTTGGTCTTGCGCTTCCCGTGGATTCGGGCTCTCTTCGACTGGCTAAGCCTGATTTGGCAAACCAATCTGTCCTCCGACCGGCGAAACAATCCGCAACTGGCTTCGCGCCTGTACTCGGAGCTGCTCCGTGTGCTCGCCCGGCGTGGATTGACACGCTCGGAAGCGCAAACCCCGATGGAGTTCGCGGATTCGCTCGTGCTCGAGCCTGCGCTGGCTCCCGCTGTTCGCGAATTCACCGTTCTGTACGCCCAGGCTCGTTTCGGCGGCGCCGCCTGCGACGCCTCCCGCCTGCGCGCACTCCTCGAAAAAATCCGCTCGGTCCCGCGGCTCGGTTGAGTTGCTGCCCAGTCGTATAATTACCTCAGAACAAGCCACGAAGAGGGGTTGAATCATGAAAGCATGCCTACGCGATGCATTTTTGCTTGTTTTTCTGCTATGGGCTCCCACCTCTTTTGCCCAGAAGGCGCCAGAAGGCCTCTGGCAGGGGTACGATGGAGAGTGGAACCATGTTTCCCAGCAATTGATGGCACTGGCTGAAGCAACACCGGGGGAAAAATTCTCCTGGCGTCCGGCCCCAGGAGTCCGCAGCACCAAGGAAGTCTACATGCACATCGTCATGGCTAATTTCTATTTGCTGAGCGTCACCGGCCCCAAAATGCCCGCGGATCTCAAGGAAAACATGGACAAAACGGTCATGCCGAAGGCAGAGGTGATCAATTGGCTGAAACGCTCGCTTGACGCAGTGAAGGAAGCTCATTTGGCGGAAAAACCAGATGATCTGCAGCGCAAGGTTCACATCGCCGACAGGGATGCAACGGTGGACGGAATGTACCTCCGCATCCTCGTTCATGCAAACGAGCATATGGGTCAATTGGTGGCATATGCGCGCATGACCGGTGTTGTGCCGCCGTGGACCAGCAATTGACGCAATCGAACTTGCGCCATCGAAACGCGGATTGCGCTAGAGCGACCGCACCAATCCTAGCCCGCTCGGTCATGCCAAGCCTAGCGTCTCAACCGATAGTCGGCGAAGGCGCGGTTCCCGCATCATCCCGGACTGCGTGCTAAACTAAAAGGTGTTGGTAACACTCTCAGGGAGGCTTGTGGTCGCGGCTTTAGGCGCGACATCTGCGCTTGGCAACTGACCGGGCTTTAGCCCCTGAAGTCTCCAAAACATTCCATCAGCGGGTTTCGTCTATGCCAAAGGTTGGCTTCATTTCGCTCGGTTGTCCCAAAAACCTCGTTGATAGCGAGGTGATGATGGGCATTCTCGCACGCGAAGGCTACGAACTCACCCCACGCGCCGACGACGCCGAAATCCTCGTCGTTAACACCTGTAGTTTCATCGAGCCCGCGCAAAAGGAGTCGGTCGACGTCATCCTCGAAATGGCGGAACACAAGAAATTCGGCTCCGCAAAGAAGCTCATCGTCGCCGGCTGTCTTGTCGAGCGCTTTCGCGACCAGATTCTCGAGCAGGTTCCTGAAGTGGATGCGGTTGTCGGCACCGGCGAAGTCGAGCGCATCCTCGAAGCCGTCGAAGGCGATCTGAAGGTGCTTCCCACGGAGCCCCCTTCGTTCCTGTATCACGACCTCACCCCGCGCATCATTACCACGCCAAGGCACCAAGCCTACATCAAGATCGCCGAGGGTTGCGATCATCCCTGCACCTTCTGCATCATTCCGCAATTGCGCGGTGCATTCCGCAGCCGACGCTTCGAGTCGGTCATTCGCGAAGCCGAAAACCTGGCCGCCGGCGGCGCACGTGAAGTCACCCTCATCGGGCAGGACACCACCTCTTACGGCGAAGACTTGGGCCTACGCGACGGGCTCGCGCAACTGCTCGAAAAGCTTGCCGGCATCGAAGATCTCCTCTGGGTGCGCTTCCTGTACGCCTACCCCAACCGCGTTACCCAGAAAATGCTCGACACCATTGCCGCTCGTCCGCGCCTGGCAAAGTACATCGATATTCCGCTTCAGCACGCCAGCCGCAATGTACTGGCGCGTATGAAGCGCGGTTCCAACGGCGATGCATTTCTAAAATTGCTCGACCGCATACGTAACACCATTCCCGGCGTGGCGCTCCGCACCAGCTTTATCGTCGGCTTCCCCGGCGAAACTAAGGCCGACTTTCAGGAACTCTACGATTTCGTCGCCGAAGCCCGGTTCCATTGGATGGGTGTGTTTGAATACTCCGACGTCGACAACGCCACCAGCCACCAGTTCGATGGAAAGGTCGACGTCGAAACCATCGCAGAACGCCGCGCTCGATTGATGGCCTTGCAACGCAAAATCTCGCGCGAAAAGCTGCGCGCTCACAAAGGGCGTATCGAGACCGCTCTTGTCGAAGGCCCGTCTAAAGATAATCCACTCGTCTGGGAAGCGCGTCTGGAATCGATGGCCCCGGATATCGACGGCAAACTCTACCTCACCGACATCGAAATCCCGAGCGGCGAATTTGCCGCCCCGGGCGACGTCGTCTCCGTCGAGATTGCGAAGACGGACGCTTACGACCTCATCGGCCGCATCACTGAGATTCGGCCTCGGCCTGCTATTCGCGAACTTTCCCCGCCCCCCATTCCTCCGGCACCCGATAAGCTCACTCGCATCGCCACGGGCGCCTCCCTGCGAGTTCTGGGGTAAGTCCGGGTTTAGCTCTGCGCCGTTGAAACTCCGCGCTGCTTGCGGGACGCTCCCTTCCTTGACCATCCGCAATTTGCTTCACTGACTTGTGGTGGTTCCCTTCGAGGTGGTAAAACACTGCTGAACCATGAAACACGTCTGCCCCATCTGCAAGAAGCCCACCGACTCGGAAACGGACGCCGACTTCCCCTTCTGCAGCGAACGCTGCCGCAACCTCGACCTCGGAAACTGGGCCAGCGAAAAGTACGTCGTTTCCGATCCGATCTTCGACGAAGAAGAAACCCCCGGTAGCGATCACAAAACCATCATCCTCGATCTCGACGACTCTCATGGCTACGACAACTGAATCCGCCTCCGGTGCTTCGCAGCCGAAGCCTCGCTTTGACTTCGCCCTCGCTACGGTCTTGGGTACGGGTTACCTCAAGCCTGCTCCAGGCACTTGGGGTTCTCTTGCGGGTTTAGTCGTTGCCGCCTTCTCTCATCCGTTCACGTGGTTCCTGCTGCTCGGCGAAGGGATTCGCGTGGGTTTTGGAGCGGACACTCCGTTGCTAGCGGGCTCCTTAGGCGCATTACTGCTGCTTACTCCATCCATCGTCGTTTGGCTGCTGTTGGCCTACTTTGGCGTGCGCAGCAGCTACAAAGTCGCGCAGTTTGCCGGCGTGAAAGATCCGCAGTATGTGGTCATCGACGAAGTTTCCGGCGTGCACCTTGCTCTTATCCTCGGCCTTGCGCCGCTCACTGCTCCTTCAACGCTGCTGAATCCTGCAGAAGCCAGCTATTTTGCGCTCTATACCGGCATGAGCGTCCTCAATTGGAAGTACCTTCTGGTCGGTTTTGTGTTGTTCCGCCTCTTCGATATCACAAAGCCATTTCCCTGCCGCCGACTGGAAAACCTCCCCGGCGGATGGGGCATCATGGCCGACGACTGGATGGCCGGAGTGTATGCTGCAATTTGCCTGCGACTCGCGTTACACTTTCATAGGCTATGAAATTTGGGTTTGGCTCAACACCAGAAAAAAACGGCATGCCTCATATTGAGCGGATCTCTCCGACAGCGGCGATTCCCGGAGGCGAGGTCACCGTCTATGGGAGCGGTTTCACCTCGCGCAACGGAGGACGTCCTCTGGTGCGATTCGGGGACCTCGAGGCCGCGCTTTCTCTCTGCAGCAGCAACCGGCTGATCACAAGAGTCCCGGAAGGCGCCACGTCCAACACCATTCAAGTCGTCAACGCGCAGCACGAAAGCCAGCCTTTTCCTGTGTCCCTGGCGCTACAAATTGCGGACAATCTGCACCCCGTGGCCAATCCCGTGATTGATTCCCTCGGCAATATTTACGTGACGTTCAGCGGACCACGAGGCCAGCGCGTTCCTGTCTCGCTCTACAAAATTACCCCGAATTACGCGGTGAAACCCTACGTCACCTCCTTAATCAATCCGACGGGCCTCGCGGTCGGGCCGCGAGGCGAGTTATTCGTTTCTTGTCGCCATGACGGTACGATTCACCGCGTCGCCCCCAGTGGCCAGTCCGAACAATGGGTTGAAGGCATGGGCATTGCGACGGGCCTGGCTTTCGATCGCGCGGGCAACCTCTTTGTTGGCGATCGCAGCGGAACAATTTTCAAAATCAGCCCCTCACGAGAAATTTTTGTGTTTGCTACTCTGGAGCCTTCCGTGGCTGCCTATCATCTGGCGTTTCATCCAGGCGGCGAACTTTACGTCTCCGGTCCGACCACGTCGAGTTACGATCGCGTTTACCGCATCGCGCAGGGCGGCGATGTCCATGTGTTCTACCGCGGCCTCGGCCGTCCCCAAGGGATGGCCTTCGATAGAGACGCGAATCTCTATCTTGCCGCATCGTATGCCGGACGCCGCGGCATTGTGCGCATCTCCCCGCAAGGACACGCGGAGCATGTTCTAAGCGGCTCGGCGCTTGTCGGACTGGCTCTCACGCCCACCGGTCGCGCGATTCTAGCCGCCAATTCGGCGCTCTTCACCCTCGATTGGAACATCCGCGGACTTCCCCTTGTCGGTTGATTCCTGTAGCTCATCGCCTGAGGTTTTTGCGTCACCACCAAGACCCGCGCGGACTCCGGTCTCCATAGGTTTGTCTACCTCGAATCGGAAAGGCCTCACCGCTGAAGGGGTGAGCTACAATGTCTGGCATGAAGGCGGAAATCATTGCAGTCGGCTCGGAGCTGCTTACACCGGATCGCATTGACACCAATTCGCTGTTCCTCACCGAAGAACTTAACAAACTGGGTATCGAGGTTCTGCGCAAGACCATCGTGGGAGACAATCGCGAACTGCTTGCTGAAGCGTTTCGCGACGCCTTGAATCGCGTTCCCGTCGTGATCGCGAGCGGTGGCCTTGGCCCCACGGAAGATGATCTTACGCGCGAAACCGTTGCCGAACTGCTTGGCCGGCGGCTCGAGCTCAATGACGAGGTCGTCCGCGCCATCGAGGCACGCTTTCGCAGTTTCAAACGCGACATGCCCGCCGTGAATCTGCGGCAAGCCATGGTACCCGAAGGCGCTGAAGTGCTCGAAAATCCGCGTGGAACCGCACCCGGTTTGTGGCTCGAAGACCAGGGCCGCCGCATTGCCTTGCTGCCCGGACCGCCGCGCGAGCTCAAACCGCTCTTCCTCGAGCAGGTGCGCCCTCGGTTGCAGCGGGGCGTTTCCTCGGTGCGCATGTTTCACCGCGAGTTGCGGGTCACCGGCCTAGGCGAATCCCACGTCGAAGAGCGCATCCGGCCCATCTACACACGGTACAAGGACGTGAATACCACCATTCTTTCTGTTCCGGGGGAAATCCAGGTCCATTTGCGCACCTGGACTGACGATGACACCCACGCGGAGACCACGCTGGACGAAATCATTCGCAGTTTCGAGCTTGCTCTTGGCGACCGCATCTTCGCCCATTCCGGCCTCTCGCTCGAGGAAGTCGTTGCGCAGCTTCTCACCGACAATCGCAACACAATCTCGACAGCCGAGAGTTGTACCGGAGGTTTACTCGCCGAACGATTGACCCGTATTCCTGGCAGCTCGAGCTACTTTCTGGGTGGCGCCGTCTGCTACAGCAACGAACTGAAAACGGCGTGGGCCGACGTGCCCCCCGAAATGATTGCTGCGAAGGGTGCCGTGAGCAGTGAAGTGGCGATCGCGCTGGCCGAAGGTATCCGGGGGCGTGTCAGGAGCACGTTCGGTGTCGGCATCACAGGCATCGCCGGTCCCGGGGGCGGCAGTGAAGAAAAGCCCGTCGGTACGGTCCATTTGGCCCTGGCATCGCCCACGGGAGCGAAGGAGCGGCTCGTGCATCTTCCAGGCGACCGCGAAGGCATACGGTTCTACTCTTCGCAACTCGCCCTCGACATGGTCCGCATGCATTATCTCTACAGCGCGAGCCCGCCCGCCCGCAGATGACAAAGGATTGGCATGCGCTTGTTTGTTGCGATTGAGATACCCGGCGAGATTCGATTCGCACTCGCAGCATTCGTGAACGAGCTGCGCCCGCTTGCACCAGCGGCGAGATGGGTGCGCGCCGAGAATCTGCACGTCACGTTGAAATTTCTTGGAGAGACCGACGAAGCCCAACTCGCTCAGGTGCGAGCGGCGCTCGTCGCGATTCGCTCCGCGCAGGCTGTGAAACTGGACTTCCGCGGACTTGGCTTCTTCCCCAATGAAAAGCGGCCTCGTGTGTTCTGGGCGGGCATGGAACCTTCGCCGAACGTTGCGCCCCTCGCTGACGGCATCGACCAAGCTATGCAAAGGCTTGGCTTTCCGAAGGAGGAGCGCGCTTTCACTCCGCATCTGACGCTCGCGCGTTTCAACCCGCCGGGCATTCCCACAAAACTACAGGCCGCGGTCGAACAAAACCAGTCGCGCGAGTTCGGATCACTGACCGCTGCCGAATTCCATCTCATCGAAAGCAAACTCAAACCCACCGGAGCAGAGTACACTACTCTGCAATCGTTGCCATTTGTTGTGGAGAAGTAACCCTAGATGTTCTCGAACGCGGCCTCTACAATGTTGGTTCTTCTCGCTTATTTGCTCGGCGCCATTCCTTTTGGCTTGATCCTGACAAAGATCTTCGGCGGCAAGGATGTCCGCGAGCACGGCAGCGGGAATATTGGGGCGACAAACGTTTCCCGAGTTGCGGGCCCTTTGGCGGGCATTCTGACGCTGCTTTTCGATGTGCTGAAAGGTGCGGCTGCGGTGTGGCTCACCGGGCGCCTCACCGCGTACAGCGCCCTATGGATGATGTTGGCCGGCTTGTCCGCGCTCGCTGGTCATTGCTTCCCGGCGTGGCTTGGATTCAAGGGTGGGAAAGGAGTCGCGACCGCGCTGGGCGTCTTCGTTATGCTCTGTCCACTCGCGGCGCTGGCAGCTTTCGTCCTTTTTCTGCTGGTATTCGTTTTCTGGCGCTACGTCTCGCTGGCTTCGATCTCGGCAGCGGCCGCGATGCCCCTGCTCATCTATTTTCTCTGGGCGCCGCCTCATGCCCCGCCTCTTGTCGTAACATTTGGCACGCTCTTCGCCGCGGCACTGGTCATCTACAAGCACAAAGCGAATTTGCAGCGCCTCTTGTCCGGGTCGGAACCGAAATATCTGGCCAGCAAATCGAAGGGCGGCTCGGCTTGAGCAGAATCGCCATCCTCGGAGGCGGTAGCTGGGGCACCGGGCTTTCCGTCGTCCTCAGCCGGAGCCGCCGCAAGCATGAAATCCACGTGTGGGTGCGCGAACGCGAGATCGCGCAATCCATCTGTGACGCCCGCGAAAACAAGACGTATCTGCCCGGGATTCTCCTACCCGCCTGCGTGCAGGCGTCCACAGATATCAGCGAGGTCCTGCGCGACGCGCAAATCGTGGTCGGTGTTGTTCCGTCGGCTCATGCCCGCGAGGTCTACACCTGCGCTCTTCCTCACGTGTCACCCGAAGCCATTATCGTCAGCGCAACAAAGGGTCTCGAGCCGGCGACGCACCTGCGCATGAGCCAGGTCATCGAGCAAGTATTCTCTCTGAGGTTCGTCCCTCAGGTGGCAGTTCTTTCCGGACCTTCGTTCGCCATCGAAGCCGCGCGAGGCGAACCCACAGCCGTGGTTCTGGCCGCACCCGCGACTTACCGCGTCTTTGCCGTCAATGTTCGCCGCTACTCTTCTCAGACCGCGGAGTTTCTGCAGGAGGAATTTGCCGGCCCTACGTTCCGTCTCTATACGAACGACGACGTTCTCGGCGTGGAACTCGCAGGGGCGATGAAGAACGTCATGGCCATCGCCGCGGGAGCCTGTCAAGGCCTTGGCCTCGGCCATAATTCGCTTGCAGCGCTCATTACGCGCGGACTGGCGGAAATGACTCGGCTAACCGTCGCTCTCGGCGGCAGGCCGGAAACCCTCAGCGGCCTTGCTGGTCTGGGCGACCTGGTGCTGACCTGTACCGGGGCCCTGAGCCGAAACCGGTATGTCGGTGTCGAGCTCGGCCGAGGCCGAGAGCTCGAAGAGATACTGGCCGGCATGACAATGGTCGCGGAGGGTGTTGGTACGACAGGGGCCCTGCTGGCGTTGGCCCGCGAAAACCATATCGAACTGCCCATTACCGAGCAGGTTCACAGCATTCTTCAGCTAGGCAATTCGCCGCGCGAGGCGATTCGCGCCATCATGGAACGGCCCCTGCGCCGCGAGTAGGCAGAAGCGGGTTAGCTCTCACCGGTGACACTAACTACCGACCGGGGGTTTAACTAACTACTGACGACCAATCTCGGCCGACCCACTAACGTTCTGGTACTTCTGGTCCAGTTGCACTTCGGCGACGCCTGTCCCTTGGGCCAGCCCTGACCGTTCAAACTAGTCTCGTAAAATCTATATGTTGCGATGGCGGCTTCGCTCCTATCACTGTGGACGCGCCTCCGTACCGGCCGGGTGCGCATCCTTTGGCTAGTGCTCGGTGCGCTGCTGCTCGTCAGCGCGCTCCCCGTGGGTCTGTATCATCGTCAGGTTCTCGAGCTTAGCGAGGAAAAACTTGTCGACACGGAGCGTGTGCAGCAAACCGAGCTGACCCGTTCTCTGGCGCAAGAAGTTCAGTTCTTCGAATCGAACCTCAACCAGCAGCTCATCAGCCAGCGACAGATTCTGGCGCTTACCGGACTCATCGACAATGTCACCGATCCCGCCAACGAACCCAAGGTCACGCGGTTGCTCGATAACTTCGTTGAGTCTAACCGCAATACCTTCATTTATCTGACGGCTGTGGGCCGCGACGCCAAGGGCACGAGCGCGTCGCAAGGCAACTTCCGGGTGGAGCAAGATCCCTTTGTCGCAAAAGCGCTGCAGCGCGCTTTCGTCAGTTGCGTCCAGCAAGTAAGCGTTCGCAGCGACCCTCTAGCGCTGGCGCCGGATAACCGTCCCGCCTTTGTGATCGCCGTGCCGTTGAAGGACTCGCAGGACAATTTCACCGGCATGCTCGCCGCCGTCGTATCGCTCGACCCGATTTTGCGCCGCCTGCAAGACGCAAGCGTGCGAGGCCGCAGCGTATTTGTCGTCGATCATTACGGCCACGTTGTGGCGCATCCGGACACGAAACACTTCGTACCCGGCGAAGACCTTACCGACAAATCGAAGCTAGTAAGCCAAATCAAGGCTCTGCCGAAGGAACTGCGCAATACGGAGACCGTGCGCTTTACCGAAACCGTCAACAAGCGTGACATCGAAATGGTCGGCACGTACAGCACGTTCCCGGAGGTCAACTGGGCGGTTATCGCGCAGCGCAGCGTGAACGATGCGCGCGATGACGCAGGCGTGTCGGACCTGAACCGGCAGGCGCTCGCGTTCGTCAGCGTGGTTGTGCTCCTCGCGGTTCTCTTCGGGTATTTCTTCGCCGTTGGCATCAGCGGACCCATTCGCAGCTTGGCCGCCTCCACGCGCGCGATCAGCCGCGGCGAGTTTCACCAGCGCACGCCGGTGCGCGGCTCGGCCGAAATCAGCGAACTCGCCGAGAACTTCAACCTGATGGCGAGCGACATCGAAGAGTACATCGAGCGCCTTAAGGAAGCCGCCGAAGAAAACCGCGAGCTATTCATCGGATCCATCCGCATGCTGGCCGCAGCCATCGACGAAAAGGACCCGTACACACGCGGTCACTCCGGCCGCGTGGCGAAGTATTCGATGGTGATCGCACAAGAAATGAGCATGTCCGCCGAAGAACTGGACCAACTGAAGATTTCCGCGCTTTTGCATGACGTCGGCAAAATCGGTGTTGACGATCGCGTGTTGAAAAAGCCAGGCTCTTTGACGCCCGAAGAGTTCGAGATCATGAAGACGCACACGACCAAGGGCGCGAACATCATGCGTCCGGTTTCGCAGCTAAAAGATATGCTGCCCGGCATCGAGCTTCACCACGAGCATATGGACGGCCGCGGCTATCCCTACGGTTTGACCGGCCCTCAGATTCCCATGATGGCGCGTATCATTGCTGTCGCGGACACCCTCGACGCGATGACTACTAACCGCCCCTATCAGTCGGCGATGGACCTGGACTACGCCCTGGGTCGCGTAAAGGCGCTCGCCGGCTCGAAGTTCGATCAGGCCGTCGTCGATGCGCTCGAAGCCGCGGTGAATGCGGGAAAAATCCGTCTCTCCGCGGTCGAGGTCCACGTCTAATCCTGTTGCCCTTCCCCATCTGTTACAATTTTGTATCGCGTTTTCCGCGCCAGCGCAGACCTGTATGATTACCCTTTTTGGCAAACCCGAACCCACGCTGCTCGAACGGCTGAAGGAATCCGTCAGCAAAACCAAGACGGCGCTCGCGGATACGCTTGATAACGTCACGAAGGGCGGCCGTCAGATCGATCCCGCGACCCTCAAGGAAGTGGAGACGGCCCTCCTCTCGGCCGACCTCGGCGTGAAAACCACGCGAGAAATCCTCGACTCCGTCAAAGAACAGGTTGCGCGCAATGCGCTCTCCGACGGCGAACAGCTCAAGCGGGAAATCAAGGCGCATGTCTTCCGCGCGCTGAACGTTTATGGCAATACCCCAAATCTGGCGGACGCGGCCAATGGCTCGGATCCGCGGGTGATTTTCATCGTGGGCGTCAACGGCGCTGGCAAAACCACCAGCATCGGGAAGCTCGCCAACCGCTTGCGGCAGGACGGGCGGAGCGTGGTGCTCTGCGCCGCGGATACGTTTCGCGCGGCGGCGATCGAGCAATTGGAGATTTGGGCGCAACGCAATGGCGTTGAAGTCATCAAGCAAAGATCAGGCGCGGATCCTGCGGCGGTCGTTTTTGACGCCATGGCGGCGGCGAAAGCTCGTCACGCCGATGCCGTGATTGTCGATACCGCAGGGCGTTTGCACACCAAGTCCAATCTCATGGCCGAACTCGACAAAATGAAACGCACCGCGGCCAAGGTCATTCCCGGGGCGCCACACGACGTGCTCCTGGTACTGGATGCCACCACTGGCCAGAACGGCCTGGCGCAAGCGCGCGAGTTTACTTCCACCGTCGGTGTCACTGGCATCATTCTTACCAAGCTCGATGGCACGGCCAAAGGCGGCATCGTCGTAGCCATTTCCCGCGAGCTGGGCCTACCGATCCGCTTCGTGGGCACCGGCGAACAGATCAATGACCTCGTGCCGTTCGACGCGCAGACCTACGCGGACTCGCTTTTTAGCGGAAACCCGTGAATCCTCACGATCTGCACTTCATGGAGCATGCGCTCAACCTCGCGCGCAAGGGCGTTGGCCTGGCCAGCCCCAATCCGACAGTGGGAAGCGTCATTGTGAAAGACGGCGCGATTCTTGGCGAAGGCTTTCATCAGTATGACTGGCGCGAACACGCGGAAATCGTCGCCCTCAAACAGGCGGGAGAGCGCGCTCGCGGCGGAACCCTTTACGTCACTCTTGAACCATGCAACAGCACAGGCCGCACGGGACCGTGTTCCGAGGCCATCGTCGCCGCCGGATTGTCGCGCGTCGTGGCGGCGATGGAAGACCCCAACCCTAAAACGCATGGCGCGGGTTTCAAAAGGCTCCGAGAGGCGGGCATTGAAGTCGCGACCGGGATTCTCGAAGGGGAAGCTCAGAAACTAAATGAGGCGTTTGTTCACTGGATTACCACGCGTAAACCGTTTGTCACACTGAAGTCGGCGTTGACTCTGGACGGGCAACTCGTGTTGCCGCGACCGCTCCGCAACAGGAAACACGTTTGGATCACCAGCGACGAATCACGAACCGAGGTTCACCGCATGCGCCACGCGTCGGACGCGCTCGTGACCGGCATTGGAACGATCCTCGCGGATGATCCCCTGCTGACGGACCGCAGCGGTTTGCGGCGGCGGCGCCGCTTGCTGCGCGTGATTGTGGATACCAAATTGCGCCTCTCTGCGAAGTCGCGCATCGTGCAGACAGCAGACGACGATCTGCTGGTCTTTACTGCGGCTTCCCTCAAATCCTCGAAAGCGCGCAAATTGCAGGAAGCAGGTGTGGAACTAATCCGCTCCAAATTCCAACGTGGAAGCATAGATCTGTCTCTAGTGATGAAGGAATTGGGCCGACGCGAGATTCTGAGTGTGCTGCTTGAAGCGGGTCCGCGGCTCAACGGCGCCGCGCTCACCGCCGGAATTGTCCAAAAACTCGTGCTCTTCTACGCCCCCAAATTTGCCGGAAAGTCTGGCGTGCCTTTTCTGCGTGGCATTGCCACACGTTTTCCCCCCTTGCGCATCCGATCATCCCAGCAATGCGGCCCCGACGTGGCCATCGAAGCGTATTTGCAAGCCTAACAGTGCGAGATAGCACAGTCCCTAGCAGCCGTTGCTTTCTTGCACCGCTGGCGCAAAAATCTCTACTCATCTGGTCATTTCTTTGCCACTATTTGCGTCGGCTCGGAGGTTCCCGCATGAGCGATGCTCCCCGTTCCTGGCACCTCGGTTTCTGGAGCCTGATCGTCACGCAGTTCCAGGGAGCCTTCAACGACAACGCGCTCAAGTACCTCGTCCTCTATCTAATTATCGGAACCAATCTTACCCCGGAGCAGGAAGAGACCAAGGTTTTGCTCGTCGGCATGCTCTTCGCCCTTCCGTTTATTTTGTTTTCGATGGCCGGCGGCTATTTCGCTGACCGCTACAGCAAGCGCACCGTCACGATTTGGACCAAGGTATTCGAGATTTCGGTAATGCTCTTTGCGATTGCCGGCTTTGCGCTGCGCAATATGTCGATGTCTCTCGCAGCTCTGTTCCTGGCCAGCACGCAGGGAGCGCTGTTTGGTCCTTCGAAATACGGGCTTTTGCCCGAGATTTTGCCGGAAAACCGGCTGTCCTGGGGCAACGGCGTGATCGAATTGGGTACGTTTCTCGCGGCAATTACCGGCACGGTCGCCGGCGCGAGTCTTTCGGAAGCTTTTCGCGGACGCCAGGAATATTCGGGCGTGATGTTTCTCGGTTGCTCCTTCATCGGACTCCTGACCAGCCTTGGCATTACACGAGTGCCCGCGGCGGATCCCGCCAAGAAATTCCGCGTCAATTTTCTGGGAGATCTATGGACCGAGGGGAAACGAGTCGCGCAAGACCGCGTCTTGTGGCTGGCCGTTATAGGAAATACCTACTTCTTTTTTCTCGGCGCGCTTCTTCAGTTCGATATCGTTTTCTATGGCCGCGACGTCCTGCATGTCGGCGCCTCCGAGGGCAGTCTGCTGCAGGCCGCGATTGCGATCGGTATTGGCCTCGGAAGCCTCGCGGCGGGCTACCTCTCGGGCGGGAAAATCGAATATGGCTTGATTCCACTGGGCGCTACAGGCATTACCGTTTTCGGATTCCTGCTTGCAGCTCCCGGACTGTCCTTTGCAGCGGTCCTGGCGTTTCTTGCCGCCCTCGGTTTCTTTGGCGGCTTCTTCATCGTTCCGATCAGCGCGCTGATCCAGCACCGCCCCGAGGAGCAGCATCGAGGCGGTGTGCTTGCCGCTGCCAACCTGCTCTCGTTTATCGGGATTCTGTTTGCATCTGTCGCATACTATGGCTTTAAACATTTCCTGCATCTCGGTCCGGCGGCAATTTTCTTTTGGTCTTCGTTCCTCACACTGGGGTCGCTCGTCTACGTTCTTTGGTTGCTCCCGGATTCGCTGCTTCGTTTGTTGCTCTGGACTGCCGCGCACACTTTGTACCGCCTCGATTTGAAAGGCCAGGAAAACATCCCCGCCCGCGGCGGAGCGCTGTTGACGCCCAACCATACCTCCTGGGTGGATGCGGTCCTGCTGATCGCCGCAACCGACCGGCCTATCCGCTTCCTGATGTTCAAAGGCGTCTACGAGAATCCCCTGATCAAACCCTTCGCCAAAATGCTGAAGGTCATCCCTATCGCTTCGGATCAGGGGCCGCGCGAAATGATTCATTCGCTGCGCGAAGCGTCCGAAGCGCTGCGCAACGGTGAAGTTGTCTGCATTTTCCCGGAAGGCGAAATTACCCGCATCGGCCAGATGCTGCCGTTCCGCCGCGGTTTCGAACGCATCGTGAAAGGCATCGACGTGCCAATCGTTCCCGTAAACCTGGATGGCGTCTGGGGCTCAATCTTCAGCTTTTCCGGGGGACGCTTCCTGTGGAAGTGGCCTCGTAGCATCCCGTATCCCGTGCGCATCACCTTTGGTCAACCACTACCGTCCACCGCCTCAGCAACCGAGGTTCGCCGGGCAGTACAGGAATTGGGTGTCGACGCATTCCAGCGCCGCCGGCGTTATATGAAGCCGCTTACGCGCTCGGCTTTGCGAGGCGCACGGGTGCATCCCCGGCGATTTGCCATGGCCGACGGCCGCACTCCGAAGCTGACTTCCGGCGAATCACTGATCAAGACGATCTTTCTTGCACGGCGTCTTCGCTCGCGCTGGAACGGCCAGAAAATGGTGGGTATTCTGCTGCCTCCTTCGATTCCGGCGGCGCTGGTGAACTGGGCGGCGTTGCTGCTCGGCAAGGTGCCGATCAACCTCAATTACACAACTTCAAACGAGTCGCTCGTCTCGTGCGCCAGGCAGTGTGAACTCAAGACCACGGTCACTTCGAAGCTATTCCTCGAAAAAGTGCACGTTCAGCCGCCCGGAGAGGTCATTTATGTTGAGGATCTCGCCGAAAATCCGCGATTCACTGAAAGACTTGCGGCCCTGTTTGCGGCCTGTCTGCTTCCTGCGCGCCTGATCGAGTTGTTTCTCGGCGTCCGGCGCACTGCTTCGCTCGACGACACCGCCACGATTATTTTCTCGAGCGGCTCTACCGGCGAACCCAAGGGCGTTGTCCTCTCGCACTTCAATCTCGCCTCCAACGTTGAGCAACTCGAGCAGGTTTTTCACCTCCACGCGGGCGACCGCATTCTCGGCATCCTTCCCTTCTTTCACTCGTTCGGCTTCACTGGGACGCTTTGCCTTCCTGCTCTTGCGGGCATTGGAGTGGTGTTTCATCCGAGCCCGCTGGACGCACAGACAATCGGAGCGCTGGTCAGCAAGCACGCCGTCAGCATGCTCCTGTCTACCCCCACGTTTTTGAATTCCTACACGCGGCGCTGCCCTCCGGAAGCGTTTGGTAGCTTGCGCATTGTTATGGCCGGCGCGGAAAAATTGCCCGAGCGCGTGGCGCAGAGTTTCGAAGACCACTTCGGTATTCGCCCCCTGGAGGGATACGGCTGCACGGAGTGTTCTCCGGTGGTGGCAGTAAACACTTACGATTTCCGGGCCGCATATTTTCGGCAGGTTGGAGCAAAGCGCGGAACCATCGGCCACCCGTTGCCGGGAATCGGCGTGCGCATCATGGATCCGGATTCCGGAGAGACGCTTTCGGTCGATAAACCCGGGTTGCTGCTTGTGCGGGGGCCAAACGTGATGGTCGGCTACCTGAATCGTCCGGACAAGACCCGAGAAGTCTTGCGCGACGGGTGGTATAACACCGGCGATATCGCCACACTCGACGAAGATGGCTTCCTGCGTATCACCGACAGGCTCAGCCGTTTCAGCAAAATTGGCGGTGAGATGGTGCCGCACATCAAAGTAGAAGAACAGTTGCACGAACTACTCGAGGCAGATGGTCAAGTGTTGGCGGTTACAGCCATTCCGGACGAGAAGAAGGGCGAGCGTCTCATTGTTATTCACACGTTGAAGGAGGATGAGTTGCGCGAGTGTTTGGACAAACTCACGAAGAGCGAGCTTCCGGCGCTTTGGAAGCCGAAGCCCGATCAGTTTTTGCACGTGGAGCAACTGCCGTATCTCGGGACAGGCAAGTTGGATTTGCGGCGTCTTCGAGAGTTGGCGCAGACCGGCGTCGCGCCTGCCGGCTCGTCCTGACCGGCTAAGCGGAAAAGGGCACTATAAACCCCAGCCATCTTCGTCGCAACGCAATTTGCGGGGTGTTCACTCTTCTGGTTTGAATCCTCGCAACAGGCACGACATCGCGCAATTCACTTCGCCGTTGGGCAGCAAGGAGCATTCGACCACAGACCAGTCCGCATCCTCCATGAGAAACTTGGCGGCCGTAATGCTTGCAACCCTGTCTTTGTTGGGGCAGACCACGTTTCGAAATCGAAAACTGCAGTTCTCCAGGATGCGATCGAGAACCTCCGGATCGGACATGCACCCCTCCTCGCGAAACTCTACCTGAGCCCTAATCCCTCTCTTGCGTAGCACCGTGTCAAGAGAACTCCGGCGCTATTCATCTTTTGTGCGCGCCTGCGAAAGGCACTCCATTCCGCAACGAACCGCCCCGGGCGGTAGCAGCGAGCAATCGATCACCCGCCAGTCATTCCATCCCTCTTCGCTGAACGGCCAATTGGCCACAACAATCTCGGCTTCGCGATTATGCCTGGTGCAGAAAATCTTTTGCGGATAAGTCTTTGCTGATTCCGGATGAGGATCCGTCAGTTTGGGTTCGAACATGGACCACCTCCGACCAGGAGCGTGGTCACCTTCATCTTGCCCCCGCACGAAGGGCGCGTCAAGGGCTTACCGCACAATCGAGTATGCTGGACCTTCGGTGGTAAGCTTCAATCGTTGACTGGTGAACTGCAATAAGCAGGAAGAAGGTGGGCCTGGGAGCGCGTAGTTTGGAATCAGCAACGACTTCACGGAGACGCTTTCATGTTTACGGGCATTATCGAGCACCTAGGCACAGTTGAATCGCTGAAACTACACGCCGAAGGTGGCCACCTTACGATCCAGGCACCTAGCGTGGCCCGGCATCTCGCCGTCGCCAACAGCATTGCCGTGGATGGTTGCTGCCTTAGCGTCGTGGCCGTGCGAGGCGACAAATTTTCCGCCGATCTTTCCGCGGAAACCATGCGCAAAACCTCGATGGGCGAATGGCAAGCGGGAACGCGCGTGAACCTCGAGCAGCCCATGACCGCCGGAAAGGAGTTCGGCGGACACTTTGTGCTTGGCCATGTGGATACCACTGGTCGGGTGACGCGACTCGATCCCGAAGGCGAAAACTGGTGGTACGGCGTAGAGGTGCCGGAATCGTTCGCGAAGTACATCGTGCCTCAAGGTTCGGTCGCAATCGATGGCATCAGCCTTACTGTGGCACGATGGAATGGTAGAGTGGCTGAAATCGCTATCATTCCGTTCAGTTACAAGCACACCAATATCCGCGGCAAGAAAATCGGCGATGCGGTGAATCTGGAAGGCGACGTCTTGGGCAAGTACGTCGAGCGGTATCTCGCAGTTCGCAGCGGTCGCAAGCCTGCAGGCAATCTCACGATCGAGCAACTCGTCGCTCAGGGCTTTTAGCCTGCCCCACCTCACTCGCAGTTCTGGTCACGCTTCATCCTTCTTCGATTGCGCGCCGCGCCAGTACAGGACCAGGCCCAAAAAGATCGATAGCGCTGTACCTCCGACAAGCCGTAGCTCGAAGCTCCATTTACTGACAGCGTCTCCCGGCGGCACGAGCGAGACAAAAATCCCAATCAGCACGACGACAAATCCGAGAATCCCGCTCAACCACAAACCGACCTTGCCTCCGGGAATCAGAACTGCGTGGGGATTCTCGGTGCGGTCTTTGCGTCCCGAGAGCTTCAGCACGCCAGCGAACATGTAGAGAAACGGAATAAAGTAAAGAATGATGGCCGCGTCAATCAGCATCTGATAGGCCGCCTGGACCGTTTCGCTTTTGATTTGGCTGAGCAGCAGAATTGCCCCCGATAAGCCCGCCTGCACCAAAATCGAAACGTATGGCGTCTTCCATTTCGGATGGATTTTGCCAAACGCCGACGGTAAATAGCGATCAATTCCCACAACAAACGGCACGCGTGCAATTCCGGCCACAGTGCTGCCCACCCCGCCGGCATTCCCGACGGTAACCAACAAAGCCGCCAAAATTCCGAGGAACCCAACCTTGAGCGCTGCGGATCCAAGGGTAATCGCGTGGAACACACCACTCTTCGGGTCGAGAGCTGCCCGTGGCACGAGCGAGAGAATTGCGAAGGTGCCGACGATGTACATGAACGCAATCATCGCGCCTGCACCGAACACCGCGCGCGGCAGCGTCCGTCGCGGATCACGCACCTCTTCGCTCATCGCCGAGACCAGTTCGAGCCCAGTGAACGCAAAAGCAATCTGCGACCAGAAATTCACCGTGTCCCAGTTCCACGTCGGCGCCATGTTGGCCCATGTAAACTGCGTCACCGAGCCGTGTTTGAAGTAAACCAGCAGGGCTACAACCACCAGCATCAGTAACGGCAGATAAGTGCCGACGCCGCCGGCATTCTGCAGCCACTTTCCAACATTCAAGCCGATAATATTGAGGACCACCGCCACGACGAGCAGCACAAGCGAAACTGCAAGAAGAAATGTTTGATCCTGTGAGAGCGCTGCGCCCCTTTCTCCGAGAATATAGGCGCTCATCGAGGCGCTGGCCAGAAGCAGGCCCGGAAAATAAAAGACGGTGTAAATCCAATACGTCCATCCGGCAACAAAGCCGTGAAAATCTCCAAACGCCTCCTTGGCCCAGACGTAGAGCCCGCCTTCATCCGGAAAGCGCGAAGACAATTCGTTGATGACAAATGCGCCGGGCACGAAAAAAAAGACCGCGGCGATGACCCAAAGGCTGATGGAAGACGTGCCGTTGTGGCCAGCGGCGGCGATCCAACGCGGCCCCAGCACCGTGGCAATGTTAAACAGCAGGACGTCCCAAAACCCCATTGCCTTTCGAAGTTGTGATTTAGGATCCTTCGTCGGCGTGGCAACGGCGGCGAAAGTTGTCACAGCGTCACGTCCAGCGCGGGAATGAGCTCATCCTGGAGCAGGAAATCGCGCACCAGCTTGTCTTTGGATTGTTCGAATTCCGTCCATGTCGAATAAACCTGGGCCTTGCCTTCCTGCAGAAACACCAGCGTATCGGCGAGCCGCTTGGCAAGGTGCGTGTCGTGCGTGACGACGACCGAGGTCTTGTGGAACGCCTCCTTCAAGCGAAGAATCAGGTCGCCCATGTGCCCGGCCATGATCGGATCGACCATCGTGGTCGGTTCGTCGTAGAGGATTGCCTCTGGATTTTGCGCCAGCGCGCGGGCAATGGCCACGGCGCGCTTTGTGCCAGTCGAAAGCTCGCTGGGAATCTTATCCAGCACGTCTTCGACTTCCAGCATGTGGGCCAACTTCGAAACGTAAGACTCGACATCCTCTTCCGTGAGCCCAGGCTGGCCTTCCAGCGGAAAGGCAATGTTTTCGGCGACGGTTAATGAGTCAAACAGAGCGCCCGACTGGAACACCATGGTCACTTTGCGGCGAATCTCGGCAAACTGCGGTTCCGTGAAGTTCGTAACGTCCGTACCGTCGATGAAAATGCGACCCGAATCGGCGTGGAGAAACCCCATAATGTGTTTCAGCGAGACGGATTTGCCGACTCCGCTGCGCCCCATGATGACGCAGGTTTCGCCGCGCTTTACACTGAAGCTGACATTGTTCAACACCACCCGGTCGTCAAAGCCTTTTGTGACATTACGAAATTCAAAATAGTTGGCCGCGCCGTTCCGGCTCGCGTTAGCCGCCGTCAATCCCGCAATTTGGGCTTCGTGGTTCACTGTTCGTGACCTTCCAGGGCGCGGCGCGCTTCTTCGTAGTCCGCAAGTGTATTCATGTTCCAGAAAAGGCGATTATCGGTATCAAATCGTTTCCAGGACGACTCGTCAAGTACTTCCATCGGTACCCGTTTCATAGCGTCGGTGACCTTGCGGCAACCCGCATCGAACCGAGCCTGAATGGCTGCGGCGGCATCCGAGCACCAGCAAGCACAAAGGGGCTCGAGACCGCTCGCGGACTCGGGCACGATAACTTGGGCCGGGCTGGAGAGAGCTCGGTCTTTGAGGAAGGAGAGAAATTCCTTCGTCAGGAAGGGAAGGTCGCAACTCAGGACCATGGCGAAAGAACACGGGCCGTGTCTCCTGACCCATAAATCGTCCGTCGGGGTAGTTTTGTTGAGATAGTTCAGCGCGGTTAGGATTCCGCCCAACGGCCCTTGTCCCGGCCAGCGATCAGCGAGCACCGGCCACGGAGCTTCTGCGTACCTTCCCGCCGGAGCAACGATGCTGACGTCGTGGCAGACGCCCGCCAGCAGCTCACCGGTGCGCTGCAGCATGGTTTTGCCGTCGAACTGCACTAGCGCCTTGTCCGTTCCAAACCGGGTGCTGCCGCCACCAGCCTGCAGGAATCCGTGGAAGATCATTCCTCGACGTCCTCGGAAGGCTCTTGCCCGGGGCGCCTTATGCCGAGTTCGCGAAGCCGCTCCTGCAAACTTTGTCGGTGCAAGCCGATGGTCGCGGCCGTGCGCGAAATGTTCCAGCGGTGCGCGCTCAACTGCCTCCGCAAGTAAGCAATTTCGAACTTGCGTTTTGCTTCACGAAAATCCGTCTCACTCAGCCCATGATCCGAGTTTTCTTGCCCGCTCTTCGGCAGCATCGGAGAGCCTTTCACTACTTCCTCGGGCAAATCGCCGACTCCTATCTGCTCGCCGCGGCTCAAGACCATGCCGCGCTCGATGGCGTTCTTCAGCTCCCGGACATTGCCGGGCCAGTCATACCGTTCCAGGGCGGTCACGGCCTCGTTCGACAATCGCGCCGCCTTGCCAAACCTTTCGCCATGAAGCTGCACGAATGCCTGCGCCAGCAGCGGGATGTCTGGCTTATGAGCGCGAAGCGGCGGCAGTTCGATGCTCACCACACGCAAGCGGTAGAAGAGGTCTTCGCGAAATTTTCCCTCGCGGATCGCCAGAAGCAGATTACGGTGCGTGGCGCTGATTACGCGCACATCCACGGGAATCGTTTGCGTGCCGCCGAGCCGCTCAATTACCCGGTTTTCAAGCGCTCGCAGCACCTTCGACTGCGTCGCCGGATTCATGTCTCCGATCTCGTCGAGAAACAGCGTTCCCCCTGAGGCTTGTTCGAACCTGCCTTTTTTCTGCTGCGCCGCGCCGGTGAAAGCACCGCGTTCGTAGCCAAATAGTTCCGATTCGATCAGCGTTTCCGGGAGCGCGGCGCAGTTCACGGCTACGTATGCTCTTCCATTGCGTGGCGACCGAGCGTGGATTTCCTGCGCCAGCAAGTCTTTTCCCGTACCGCTCTCGCCAAGAATCAGCACGGTTGAATCTGTCACAGCAACGCGGTCGGCTATTTCGAATGCGCGGCGCATCGCAGACGAACGGCCGATCATCTCCCCGAACTGCCCCTCGGTGGCCAGACGCCGGCGCAGCGCGTCATTTTCCTGCTCCAGCGAGACCACCTTGAGCAGGTTGGCCACCCGCTGACGAAGTTCCTCGAGTTCAAAACCTTTCACCAGGTAATCTGTGGCCCCAAGCTGCAAAGCCTGCACGGCGGTTTTCGCGGTATCCAGGGCGGAAACCATCAGCACGGGCAGGTGGTGACCTTCCTCGCGCAACCACTTAAGAAACGACAGTCCGTCCTCGCCCGGCAGAACCACGTCGAGCAGCAGCAGGTCTGGCCCCTCCGCCAGCGACGCCCGCGCGGCCGCCGCGGAATCGGCTTCGACAATCTGGTAGCGGCTTTCGAGCGCACGCCGGAGCGCGTAGCGCGAAGTAGGTTCGTCGTCAACGATGAGCACCGTTTTCATTGCTTCTTTTCCTTTGGGGCCAGCGGCAAAATCACGCGGAACCTGCTCCCGCGATCGTCCCGGATGGGGCTGTCAATCTCCAACCTCCCTCCGATCTCCTCAAGGCGTCGCACCACGATCGCCAGCCCGAGGCCGGTCCCCCTCGCCTTGGTGGTGAAAAATGGCCGAAGGATTTTTTCCTTCAGCGCCGCGGGAATTCCCGGGCCGTCGTCCTCGACGGCCACCGTGCAAGCTTGCTGTTCGCAATGGACGCCGAGGTGAACGTTTCCGCCACGGCCCACGGCTTCGATTGCATTCAACACGACGTTCGAAAGAATGTCATTCACGGTCTCGCTGTTTGCCGCGACTTCGTACGCCCCGTTTGCGTTCGAAAACGCCAGCGCGATTCCACCTGGTTCGGCTTCGTGGCGCAAAACTTCCACCACGTTAGCGGCAACCGGGAGCACATTACAGCGCTCTTCTTTCCTCCGGAGACTCACACCGGGCCGGCTGAATTGCAGCAACTGATTCAGCTTCGCGGATAGGCGGTTGATTTCGTCGAGCACCATCTGTGTTTCGTTCCGGAGCGAATTGGGCAAGTCCGGACTCTCCATTTGTACCTGCAGAATCGTTTTGATAGATCCAAGCGGATTTTTCAGGTTGTGGGAAATGCTGGCTGCCATCTGGCCCACGAGCGCCAGCCGCTCGCGCTCGGCCAGTTCCCTGTCGAGTTGCAGCTTCTCGTGGATCAATCGGCAGAGATCAAACGCCGCAGGCAGTTGCTCGCAGACCATCTCCAGCGCGGCATAGGTTTCTCCCGAAATCATCGCACCATGCGACCGCGCGAGCAGGTAGCCGTGCCCGTACGCGCCCCGCCGAATCTCCAGGAATTCCTCGGAGTTTCCCTGCGACCGCTTCAACTTCTCCGCTATTTTTTCCTCGGCCTTGGGGGAGATTTGAACTTCCGCGAGTTGCAATTGCTGGGCAATCCAGCGCTCCGCGAATCGCGTCAGTTCGCCGAGGTCTCCCAACCGTGCCGTCTCGTTGATCGGTCCCATCAGTCGCTGCGCTCGGTCGACTTCGGTTTGCGCCGTTTGCCGAAGTAACTGCCGCATGACTCGCTGCAACGGCTCAAAAAATACCACGGGCAAAAACAACAGAAGTGCCGCGGTAGCTTCCGGCGGAAGGTAGGGATCGAGCCAGAGGCTGACGCGGCGCACGAGACTGAGGTACAGCACGGCGATGAACGTCAAAAACACGGCGTAAATCAGATTCCGCTGCCGCCCGATGGCCAAGAAATTGAAGCGATTGACCTGTTCAATGATTTTCAGAAATGGTCCCGCGATCGTCACCACCAACAACAGGGGGGCGATCAGCGCCAGGAGTTCGGGCCTGAGTCGCTCTTGCGGCCACAAGCTCAGTAAGAGCACCACCGCGAGGGCGGTGAACATCCATTTCAGGGTGTCATACAGCGACCTTTCCTCTTTGCTGGTAGCCAGCCTCGAAAACCGCCACTGCCAGAAGGCACTCACGGCGATCGACACAACCAGCCAGATCTGGAACGTCGGACCCAGGAAGCGCGTTGGCCGTTCGAAATCGAAGTTTTCACTGGCCCGCAAGGCGGCGATCAATTTCGGCAGAAGCAGGAGCGCTGGCAGGTAGGCCGCAGCCAGCCAGATGGTTTTGGCCCGATGGCTGCGGATCAGTTCACGCAGTGCAGCATATTCGGCGTGCATGTGCTGCAGGAAAGGGGGAACAAGCCAAAGCCCCAGGCAGAGCCAAGTCCAGGCAAAGCGCATCAGGGCATGCGGTGGCCTTTCGTAGTAAAGCTGCGCGTTCAGTGCCAAGAGGCTGCTGCCGAAAAAACAGACCAGGGCGAGACACAGGAAGAAGAAGATCCTTTCGAAATCGCGCTGACGGCGGTGGCCCAAGATCACAACCATCCAGAAGAATGGCAGCAGCGTTCCCGCTGTGAGGTAGAACAACCGCAGATACAAAAGCCAGCGCATAGAGCCGAGCCCAGAATCTAGGCAGGAGAATAAGCGCGAGAGTAGGGACATGCAAGGAAAATCCGGCACCGTAAGAATTTATAAACACGAGACTTAAGCTAGGATGGTGTCACTGGTTGAGGCGGGGAGGCAGCCCGCGGCGCGGGCACGTACTTGACTGGGAGCAAATACCTGGTATATTAGCACTCGGCCGTGAGGAGTGCTAAATCCTCTTTTTGCTCCTCTCCGCCACGCTTTAGTCTTACCCCAGATTACCTATGGAGGTTTTTCAAAGATGGCTGTCAATCTGACGCCGCTCCACGACCGTGTGATTGTGAAGCGCATTGAAGAGAAGGAAACCGTAAAGGGCGGGATCATCATCCCCGACTCCGCAAAAGAGAAACCGCAAGAGGGTGAAGTCATTGCCGTCGGCGCGGGCAAGCGTGAGAAGGGCGAGCGGATTCCCCTGGACGTGAATGTGGGCGACCGCGTGCTATTCGGCAAGTACAGCGGGAGCGAAATCAAAATCGATGGCGAAGAACTGCTGATTCTCCGCGAGGAAGAGATTCTTGCGAAGCTCGGCGGCGCCGCGAAGGCTGCAAAGAAGTAAGCGAGTGCCCAGTGGTTAGCGACCCGTGGCTAGTGGGCGTTGTGGCGCTGGCTCTTCTGCCAGCGTAGTTCGAACCAGTTTCAAGTTGGAGCAAATTCTAGGAGGAATCAAGCAATGGCGAAGCAGATTGTTACCGGAGAGAATTCCCGCCAGGCAATTCTGCGTGGCGTGAACGCGCTCGCGGACGCAGTAAAAATCACCCTGGGGCCGAAGGGCCGCAATGCGGTGATTGAAAAGAAGTTCGGCGCGCCGATCATCACCAAGGACGGCGTGACCGTGGCCAAGGAGATCGAGCTGCGTGATCCGCTCGAGAACATGGGCGCGCAGATGGTTCGCGAAGTCGCGAGCAAGACCAGCGACGTCGCCGGCGATGGCACCACCACTGCCACCGTTCTGGCGCAGGCCATCTTCCGCGAAGGCGTGAAGACGGTTGCGGCCGGCGCGAGCCCCACGGCTCTCAAGCGCGGTATCGATCGTGCCGTCGAAATGGCTGTCGAGGAAATCAAGAAGCTGCACAAAGACGTGAAGGGCGACATGATCGCGCAGGTCGGCACCATTTCCGCCAACAATGATAAGCAGATCGGCGGAATCATTGCCGAAGCGATGAAGAAGGTCGGCAAGGACGGAGTCATCACCGTGGAAGAGTCGAAGACCATGGAAACCACGCTGGAAGTCGTGGAAGGCATGCAGTTCGACCGCGGCTACCTGTCCCCCTACTTCATCACCGACCCCGAGCGCATGGAGTGCGGGCTCGAAAACGCGCTGATCCTCATCCACGAGAAGAAGATCAGCTCGATGAAGGACCTGCTGCCGCTGCTTGAGCAGATCGCCAAGCTCGGCAAGCCGCTGCTGATCATCGCCGAGGACGTAGAGGGCGAAGCTCTGGCGACCCTGGTGGTGAACAAGCTGCGTGGCACGCTGCAGTGCGCCGCCGTCAAAGCTCCTGGTTTTGGGGACCGCCGCAAGGCCATGCTCGAAGACATCGCGGTCCTGACCGGCGGCAAGGCCATCACCGAAGACCTCGGCATCAAGCTCGAGAACGTGAAGATCGAGGATCTCGGTAAGGCCAAGAAGGTCACCATCGATAAGGACAACACCACGATCGTCGAGGGTGCCGGCAAGGCCGGCGAAATCGAAGGCCGTGTGAAGCAGATCCGCCAGCAGATCGAAATCACCACCAGCGACTACGACCGCGAGAAGCTTCAAGAACGCCTGGCGAAGCTCGTCGGCGGCGTTGCGGTAATCAAGGTGGGCGCGGCGACGGAAACCGAGCTGAAAGAAAAGAAGGCTCGTGTGGAAGACGCCATGCACGCGACGCGCGCGGCCGTTGAGGAAGGTATCGTTCCCGGCGGCGGCGCTGCGCTGCTTCGCGCGCTGCCCACGCTTGAGAAGATCAAGGCCGAAGGCGACGAGCTCGTTGGCGTCGGCATCGTGAAGCGAGCTCTCGAAGAGCCTGCGCGCCAGATCGCGCACAACGCCGGCTACGAAGGCGCTGTGGTGATCGGCAAAATCCGCGACTCGAAGGATGAGCACTTCGGCTTCAATGCCGACACCGGCGAATACGTTGACCTAGTGAAGGCGGGCGTCATTGATCCGGCTAAGGTCACTCGCCTGGCTCTGCAGAACGCCGCGTCGATCGCGGGCCTCATGCTCACGACCGAGGCGCTCGTGGCCGAACTCAAGGAAGAAGAGAAGAAGGCTGCGACGGCTGGCGGTCCTGGTGCGGGCGGCATGGGCGGCATGTACTAAACTCTCGTGCGCAGGGGGCCAGCACGCCAGAGTCCCGCTACGCAAAACTATCATGAAAAGGGCGGCCGATTTTCCGGCCGCCCTTTTCTTTTTGCACTGGGCCCAACTGTCATTGAGGAATCTCTCGCTTCTCGGCCTTCGAACGACTGTCCGCTGGTGTTTGCGCCATCAGGAGCCCGGAACACCCGACCACCAAGGCTAGAATGATTTTAGAAGCAGGCATTCGCATTCGCATCCTCCCTTACGCCAAAAGCGATTTATTTGCCCTACAGCCCATACAAAAACGCCGCCGCAGCAAGGCATCCGAGCGCGGAACGCACAGCGTGAAGCACATTCCACTGTGGTCTAGGTGTCGTTGTACGTGGGATCCCCGGGTACCGAGCTCGAA
>AmSFosDRAFT_100303_pt1 | contig 33341 bp, 28 predicted proteins | sample FosCloommunities_FD_10275 | JGI IMG/M metagenome (IMG submission 10275)
GCCTGCAGGTCGACTCTAGAGGATCCCACCAGGAAACAGCCTAGGAACACCGGAGTTTGCCGGATTCTACGGCAGACAGCAGATCGGCCCTCATGCGGCGGTTGATCTCGCGGATTTCTTCTACGTTGCGGGTACGAAAGCTGACGCCAATATAATCGATGCGTTTCATCGCATGCAGGTCAAAATCGAACTCGCCCTTCATGCCGCCGAGGCGGCCGACATTGACGATACGGCCGAGTACGCTGGCCGCCTGCATGTTGGCGTTCGCGACATAGCCAGAAATCTGGTCGATGATGAGATCGACGCCCTTGCCGTCGGTCGCTTTCTTCGCCGCCTCGACCCAGCCCGTCGAACGCGAATCGAGCGCGAGATCGGCGCCGAACTCCTTGAGCCGCGCGCGCCGCGCCTCATTGGTCGAGGTGCCGATGACAAGGCCCGCTCCCATCAATTTCGCGATCTTCAGCGCCATCAGGCCGACGCCTGAGCTGGCGCCCTGGACGAGGACCGACTCGCCTTTTTTCATGCGACCGTTGGTCATGAGCGCATCGTGCATGGTCTGCAGGGCGACCGGCAGTGTCGTCGCTTCCTCGAAGCTCATGCCTGCCGGAATAATCGTCGCGCGGCCAGCGTCGGTGACGGCATATTCGGCGATGGTGTGGCGGGCCGAACACATGACGCGATCGCCAATTGCAAAACCAGTCGCGTCTTGCCCGAGGCTTTCGACTTCGCCCGAGCATTCGAGGCCGAGAATCGCGCCCATGCCGCCGACCGAGCCATGCTGATGGCCGGCGAGGACAAGAAGATCGGCACGGTTGAGCGCGGCAGCCTTCACGCGCACGCGAATTTCGCGGGCGCCGGGCGTAGGCGTTTCGACGGTGCCCATTCCGGCCCTGTTCTTGTCGGCAACAACGATGGCTCGCATGTTTCTCTCCACCTGAATGATCATGGGAAACAGGCGGCCTAAGCTCGCCCCTTCGGCCTGAGTTTTCCAGGCGTCATGCTTTCACCTCGGCCGCACTTTGGGCCAGCTTGGCCGTGGATGAGCATGCCCGGGAAAGGTGGCCCTTGGCAGTGCAAACCTGCATCTGAACGAAGACGTTTGCGAAATCTTGGAACCTGCTTTGGTAACATGCAGATCCCCTCGCGATTTTTGCCGCAGGAAACGGTCGGCGAAGTTATAGCCGTTGCGAGTATAGAGCCGCACACTGTCGCCATCGCGGCGAGCCAGGATGCGGAAGCCGTCGTGCTTGATCTCATGAATCCAGCCGGGGCCGGCCGGCGGTTCCTTGGCTGGTTTGGGCACGCAAAGGTCTATTAAGCCGTACGGTGCCAGGGGGAGGGCGACGGACGAAGTTCGTATTGTGCCTCAAAGGGCCGTTTTAGCCCTCACCTTTGGATAAGAGATTGATTTACGTAAAGGGTGCGACATTTGCCGGGACCGCCATCGATCACGCCTCACTTTTCCGCCCTGCGGCCTGGCTCGTGTCATGCGCGATGGAGAACCAGATCATGAAAGCCGTGACGATTGCGCTGATGATCGCGTGCGCGCTCAGTCAGGCTGCGCGGGCGGAAGACGCCGTGCCGTCCACGCTCGTCATCGGCTATGAGAACGAAGGCAAGGTCGATGCGAGTCCGAAAGCCTGTCTGGCGCATGTGAAGGAAATGACCGAGTGGGACAAGGCCGCCTCCGAACGCGGAGCCAAAGAGGTTTGCGCCGCGCGCAAGCATCACGTCGATGCCTACGCGGACTTGCTGAAGACCTACAAAGTGTTTGTCGACGGATTCTCCCAAGATCGCCGGATCAGCCTCCGGGAGGCTGTCGACAGCCTCAAGACCATGATCAAAGCCTGCATGGCCCACAAATCCGGCATCACAACCGGCGGCCACAACATCTTCATCGACATCATCGAGAACGAGATCGATGCGGGCTGTCTGAGATTGGCGGATAACTTGCTCAAAGACGAAAACGCCAGGCTTGAGAAAGCCCTGAAGCACGGGGGATTTGTGCCCTAGGCACAGATTTGAAACGCAAGTGGCTGCCGCACCAAAGCGAACGCTCGGCGGCGTAAAAGCGTGGCTTTGTGACCATGGTCACTTCCGCCCGATCGGTGCACCGCTATGAACCTGTGCACTAGGAGGGAGGGAAAAATGGTTCGGTTCCTTGCAAACGCTTTTCGGATCATCTCAGCAGTGGCGCTGATTGTGTTAGCCATCGCTCTCGCGCCGACGGTGGGGAAGGCCTTCGCGCATTCGCGCACAAACAATGGCGAGCCGGCGCTGAGCCAGGCGGTTGCGGAGCAGTCCTGCGCAGCATTCGAGGCGTGGTTTCTTGATCCGGCCTGCAGCCAAGGGCAGGTGAAGAAGGCGGCGCGCACGAAGCGCCATCTGGCTCATAAATAAGACAGAGGCTGCAACGTCTCCGAGCGCCAGCGACGTTGGCGCACCCAACAAACAAGCCAAAAAATCAACTATTCGTGATGATAGCTGCGGTCCGGGTCATAAAGGATCCCGGCGCCGATAACGACGGCAGTACTCATGCCGAAAAACGCGATAAGGCCAGCCAATATCCCGAGCATTTGCGAGCCTCCCAAGGTTTGCTTTTTTCAAACACTTCTCAATGCCGCGATTGTGAGCATTGCGGTGCCCTGATTGTGCACCGCTTGCCAGTCATTGGCGATGACGTTTTCGCGTATTACCGTGATTTAAGTTGCCGGCGACTTACCGCCGCTATACCGCAGCTTCGAGGCGTCTAAACCGCGCTTCGGGGTTCCGGCGCCGGCAACCGCCCGGTGTGCTTGCGTCGGGACCCGCGAAGTCGCTGCCGCCGTTTTCGAGATTCCGATTGCGGTTCGCGCGCCGGCCATCGCCCGACCTGGCGACGTATTGCCAAGATGCGGCGATTTGCGCTTCAATCCGCATCAAATCGCAGGGCGACAAAGCCCAGGGAGATTCCTATGATCCACCTGCAACGGCGTGAAGTGATGTTCGGTCTTGCCGGCGTGGCGCTGGCACAGTCGCTGCTGGGACGTGCCAGCATGGCCTTGGCTGCAGACAAAATCAAACCGGGTCCGTCGAGCACGTTGATCGTGGTCGATGTGCAGAATTGCTTCCTGCCGGGTGGCAGCCTCGCAGTGAAGGACGGCGATCAGGTGATCCCGGTCATCAACCGCCTCGCCAAGAGCTTCGAGAATGTGGTGCTGACACAGGATTGGCACACCGCGCATCACATCTCGTTCGCCTCAAGCCACGAAGGCAAGAAGCCGTTCGAAGTGATCAAATTGCCCTATGGCAGTCAGGTGCTCTGGCCGGATCACTGCGTGCAAGGCACCGAAGGCGCTAGCATCGCCAAGGGCATCGAAATCCCGCACGCGCAAGTGATCATCCGCAAGGGCTTCCATAACGACGTCGACAGCTACTCGGCCTTCCTCGAAGCCGACAAGGAGACGCGCACCGGTCTGGCCAGCTATCTCAAGGAGCGCAAGATCGACACCGTCTTCGTCACCGGCCTTGCCACCGATTTCTGCGTCGCCTGGACGGCGATGGACGCGCGTAACGCCGGCCTCAACGTCTACGTCGTCGATGACGCCTGCCGCGGCATCGACATCAACGGCTCGGTCGCCAAGGCCTGGGAAGACATGACCAAGCTCGGCGTGAAGAAGATCGAGTCGAGCGACATCGCCTAAGTAGGTTCGTCATTTCGGGCTCGTGACGTCATCGCAAGAAGATGATTGAGCCTGCCGAACTCGGCCGGACTCGTTATTGGGGGCGAGGCCAAGCAATCCAGAAGCTGAGCAAGCGGACTGGATTGCTTCGTCGCAATCGCTCCTCGCAATGGCGGCCCCGACTCGTTTACCGATTCTTGTCGCGGAAGCGGTCCATCAGCGGCTTATCCTGCCCGCCGTCGATTTCGATCATGGTGCCATTGACCATGTGCATCTGCGGTGAGGCAAGCATCACAACGAGATTGGCGACCTCTTCGACCTCGGCGATGCGTCCGAGCGGAATGGACGAGGGCGCTAGTGTGTCGGCTTGCTCGTAGGAAATCTTCATGTCGCGCGACATGGCCTTGACGAGCCCGGCCCAGCGCTCGGTGCGCACCGGCCCGGGATTGACGGCGACAAAGCTGATGCCGCTCTTGCCGTACTGGCCGGCAAGCGAAACCGTGAGATTCTGGCCGGCGGCGTTGGCCGCACCCGGGCAGATTTCCCAGTAGGAGGGCTTCACCCCGTCATTCCCGATCAGATTGACGACACGGCCGCCGCCTTGTTTGACCATGATCGGCAGCACGTAACGCAGGCAGCGCACATAGCCCATGAATTTGAGCTGCAGGCCCTTTTCCCAGTCGTCCTCGGTCAAATGCTCGATCACGCCACCGGCAGCGGAGCCGGCATTGTTGACCATGATGTCGACGCGGCCGAGCGCCTTGTGACCCTGCTCGATGAAGGTCCTGGCGTCGGCATCCTTGCGCAGGTCGGCGGCGATCGGCACGATCTTGCGCCCCGTGGCCTGCGCGATCTCCTTGGCGGCGGCTTCCAGGGGCTCCTTACGGCGCGCGCAGATGGCGACGTCGACGCCTTCCTTGGCGAGTGCCAAGGTGATGCCCTTGCCGATGCCTTCGCTGCCCCCCGTCACCAGCGCCGACTTGCCTTGCAGCTTGAGATCCATCGCGTACTCTCCTGCCGATGTCGGTTACCCACGATACGGAAGCCCGGTCGGACTTCCCATCATGCTCTACGATTTGCCGGTGCTGCGCAGCAAGCGCTTGAGGCGCTGCGGCGTGATCGGTAGCTCGGTCACCGCGCCCATGCGGCCGAGCGCGTCGTCGATGGCCGCCGCGATGGCCGCGCCGACCGCATTCGCGCCGCCTTCGCCAGCGCCCTTCAATCCCATCGGGTTGAGTGGGCTCGGTGCATCTTCGCTAATCAGCACCTCGACCGGCGGCATTTCGCGCGCCGTCGGCATCAGATAGTCGGCAAAGGTCACCGACAGCGGCTCGCCGCGTTCGTCGTAGAGAAACTCTTCGAATAGCGTGCCGCCGATGCCCTGCGCGCAGCCGCCGACGATCTGGCCCTCGATCAGCATGGGATTGACCGCTTTGCCGACGTCATAGGCCACCAGATAGCGCTCGATGGCGACGGCGCCGGTGTCCTTATCAATGCGCGCTACCACGATGTGCGCGCCGTAAGGATAGTTCATGTGGTTTGTGTGAAACCAGCCCTCGGCGGTAAGTCCCGGCGGCCGGCCATGCCATAGCGCCGAGCCGGGCAGCAGCACCCGCGCAATCGCGCCGAGGCTCATTGAAGGGCCGGAGGTCGCGTCATTGCGGACCACCTCGCCGTCAATCACGTCGAGCAGTTCCGCCGGTGTTTGCAGCAATCCGGAGGCGACCTCGATCGCTTTTGCTTTCAGCGCACTGGCGGCAATCCGCGTCGCTTCGCCGGTCATGACCGTGACGCGCGAAGCGAACGCGCCGAGGCCATACTCGATGCGGTCGGTTTGCCCGTGGGTGACGCGGATCTTGCGATAATCGACGCCGAGCGCATCGGCGCAGATTTGCGCGATCACCGTCTCGATGCCTTGCCCCAGGGAGGCCGCTCCGGAAATCACCTCCACATTGCCGTCGGTGTCGACGCCGATCTTGACCTGGTCGAACGGCCCGAGCCCGCTCTTCTCCACGAACAGCGCCACGCCGGCGCCAATGAGCTCGCCGGCGGCTTTGCGTGCCGCCAAACGCTCGCGCAGCTTCGGCCATGCGACAGCCGCCAGCGCCCGGTCGAGCAGGCCCGCATAGTCGCCTGAATCGAGCACGATCTCGGTACCGAGCGTGTCGAGCGCACGCGCATAGGGCATTTCATGGCTGGCAATCAGATTGCGCCGCCGCGCCTCGACCGGGTCGAGATCCAACGTCGCGGCAATCGCATCCATCAGCCGCTCGCGCACGAAAGTGCTCTCGAAGCGGCCCGGCGCGCGGTAGGTGCCGCAGGGTGTCTTGTTGGTCAGGCGCACACGCGCGCTGACCCGATAGGCCGGAATGCGATACGGCCCCGGCAGCATGGCAGCGGCGAGATCCGGCACCGTCACCGCGTGGGTGCGCATGTAGGCGCCCTGGTCGTGAAAGATCTCGTCCTCGAGCGCCAGAATGCGCCCGTCGCGATCGACCGCGGCGCGCACCCGATGTTGCTGCTGGCGGGAGTGGTTGGCGGCGATCAGATGCTCGCGGCGGTCCTCGATCCATTTGACCGGTCGCTGCAGGCGCAGCGCGGCTGCGCAAGCCAGCACGTCCTCCGGATAGATTTCGCCGCGAATGCCGAAGCCGCCGCCGACATGTCCCTCGAACAAATGCACCGACGAGGCGCCGCGCCCGAGCATGCGCGCGATCTGATCTCGGTTCCAGTGCGGCACCTTGGCGGCGCCGTGCAATTCCAGGATGTCGCGGGCGGTGTCGTAGCGCGCAATCGCGCCGCGGGTCTCGAGCGGCACGCCCGAGTGCCGTCCGACCGACAGGGCGGTCTCGACCACCGCGTGCGCAGCGCGGAACGCGGCATCAACGTCGCCATAGCCCTTGCGTACGACGGCCGCTTCGGTGGACCGGCCGGGCTCGAATTCGCCGGGCAGCTCGTCAGCGCGCAAGATCGGCGGCAATTCTTCGATGTCGAGCGTGACCAATTCGGCCGCATCCTCAGCGAGATACGGATCGGCCGCGAACACCGCGGCGACCGGCTCACCGACATAACGGACAAAGTCGTCGGCCAAGAGCTGCTGCCGGTAAGCCTCCAGGCCGTCGATGCGACTCAAGCGGAAATCGATCGGCGGAATGTCGGCGACGTCGGCGGCCGTCCACACCGTGTGCACGCCGGGCTGCGCCAGAGCCGCCGCAGCGTCGATCGCGCGCAGCCTTCCGTGCGCGAAATTCGAGCGCACGATCCGCATGTGCAGTTGGTGGGGAAACGCAATATCGGCGGCAAAGCGGCCGCGGCCGGTCAGGAGCGTCCGGTCCTCCAGGCGCGTCAGCGACGCCCCGACATGCTTTGTTTTCGATCTTACTGCGGCAGGCGCCATCGCGCGGCTTTCAGTTCGCGCCCTGCGCCGACCGCTGCCGGCGGATTTCGCCGGCCGCGGCGCGCGCGGCTTTCACGATGTTCTGGTAGCCAGTGCAGCGGCACAGATTGGACGAGAGCACGTCGATCAGCTCTTCGTCGGTGATATGCGGCTCGCGCTCCAGCACTCCGGTGATCAGCATCAGAAAGCCCGGCGTGCAGAAACCGCATTGCAGGCCGTGATTGTCCATGAACGCCTGCTGCAACGCGTTAAGCGCGTCGCCGTCGGCCAGGCCTTCGACGGTGCGAATGTCCTTGCCGTGCGCCTGCACCGCGAACATCAGACACGAGCGGACCGGCGCGCCCTCGACCAAAACCGTGCAGGCGCCGCAGACGCCGTGCTCGCAGCCGATATGGGTGCCGGTCTGTCCGCAATCCTCGCGAATGGCGTCCACGAGCGTGCGCCGCGGCTCAACCCGAATAGCGTGACGTTCTCCGTTGATGGTCAGCGTAATTTCGGCTCGCTCGCTCATGCCGGGGTCTTTCCTGCCTGCCGCAGCGCCGCGCGGATGCGCTGCGGCGTCGCCGGAATTTCGTTGATGCTGACGCCGAGCGGAGAGAGCGCGTCGTTGATCGCATTGAGAACGGCGGCCGGTGCCCCGATCGCGCCGCCCTCGCCGAGGCCCTTGGATTTGGTGAGGGTCGCCTCGCTCAGCGTCTCCAGGTGGAGCAGTTCGATCGGAGGAATCTCGCGACAGGTTGGGGGTAGAAAATCCGCGAGCGTAGCGGTGAGCATGTTGCCGGTCTCGTCGTAGATGATTTCCTCCAGCAGCGCATTGCCGATGCCCTGGGCGACACCGCCCATCACTTGGCCGTCCGCGATCATCGGATTAACCAAACGGCCGGCATCTTCGGCGATGACAAAGCGCTCGATTGTCACGCGCCCGGTTTCGGCATCGACCGAGACGATGGCGGCGTGGCAGGCATTGGAGAACGTACCAGCCGGATCGTAGGTGGCGCTCTCCGACAAGCCGGCGTCGATCTCGCCCTTGAACAGATGCGATTGATGATAGGCCGCGCGCGCCAATGTTGCGATCGGCATGGCGCGATCGGTGCCAGCGACGCGGGCGACGCCGCCCTCCAGCGCGATGTCATCGGCCGCGGCCTCGAGGAGCCGGCTGGCGATGATCTTGAGCTTCTCGTGCACCTTGCGGGCGGCGAGCACGCTCGCGCCGCCGGCGATCATGAGCGATCGGCTGGCGAATGTGCCAAAGCCGTAGGGCGTGCGGTCGGTGTCGCCAGAGACGACCTTGATCCGCTCGGGCGCGACCCCGAGCTCCTCGGCCACGAGTTGAGCAAGCGTGGTGCGCAGTCCCTGACCGTGCGGGCTGGCGCCGATGCGCAATTCAAGATAGCCGGACGGGTCCATGGTCAACTCGACCGTCTCCCAGCCCAGCGTCACACCCATGCCGCGCGCCGCGAATGCCGGGGTGCCGTAGCCGGTGCGCTCGGAGAAAGCGGCAAAGCCGATGCCGAGATAGCGCCCCTGCGATCTGGCTTGATGCTGGCGCTTGCGAAAGGCCGGCACGTCGAGCGCCTCGCTCGCCATGTCCAGCGTCTGCCGATAGGTACCCTCGTCGAAGACGAGACCGGTAGCCGAGGTGTAGGGAAATTTATCGATCAGATTACGCCGCCGAATGTCGAGCGGATCGAGGCCGAATTGCGCCGCCGCCGCATCCATCAGCCGCTCGAGCGCAAGCGTGATCACCGGCCGCGAGACCCCCCGGTAGGGCGCCATCGGGCAGGTATTCGTCATTACGCCGCGCGCCACGCACGCATAGGCGCGCAAATCATAAGGGCCCGGCAACTCCGCCATCGCCATCAGGGGCTCAACCGCGCATGTTGTCGGATAGCAGGAATAGGCGCCCACATTGGCGATGACCTCGGCCGACAATGCCAGGATCTTTGCGTCGGCGTCGAAGGCGCCTTCGAGCCGGATATGTTGATCGCGGCTGTGAAACGAGGCCATCAGGTTCTCGCGGCGGTCCTCGGTCCAGGCCACGGAGCTTCGCAATTTGCGCGCGAGCCACACCAGCACGACATATTCGGGCACAAGCGACATTTTCTGGCCGAAGCCGCCGCCGACGTCCGGCGCGACCACGCGCAGATCGCTTTCCGGCATACCGATGAGATCGGCAATCGCCGTGCGCATTAGGTGCGGCATTTGCGTCGCACAGGTGAGCGTCACGCGCTCCGAAATCGGATCGAAAACGGCATGTCCGGCACGCGCTTCGAGCGGCGTCGCATTCTGGCGGCGTGAGCGCATGTCGATTGCGACACGGCGATGCGCGCTCGCGTGCGCGGCGGCAAAGCCCGGCGTCTCCATCTTGCCTTCGACACACAGATTGCGGGCGGCTTGCGCATGAACCTGCGGCGCGCCGTCGGCGAACGCCGCGCGCGCGTCGACGACGGCCGGCGCTTCGCTGATCGTGACGGCGACGTCGTCGGCGATGTCTTCGGCTTCGGCATCGGTGACGGCGACGACCGCCGCTATCGGCTCGCCCACGAATCGCACAACGTCCGTCGCCAGCACCGGCTGCGCCACCGGCACATAGCCGAACTTGTGCAGCGCCGGCGCGATGGCCTTTATCCCCGCAAGATCGGCGGCGGTGAAGACGGTGGCGCCGTCCGGGATGGCAATGGCGTCGATGCGGCCGGCGGCGATCGTGCTGCGCACAAACCGCACGCGGTGGACAGCGGGCAGGTCGGCGGTGAAACGGCCGCGGCCGGTCAGAAGCGCGGGATCTTCCACTCGCCGGATCGAGCGGCCGACCCAGGTCAGGCCGGAGCCTTTGGTCGGCGCGGTCATGCGGCCGCTTGCTCCAGCGCCCGGCGCGTCACCGCGCGCACGAGGTCGCGGCGGAATTCGGCGTCAGCATGCACGTCTTCCAGCGGATTGACGGCGGCCGCGGCGGCTTCGCCGGCGGCGCGAAACAGCTGCGGCTCGGGCTTCTGTCCGGCGAGTACCGCTTCGGCTTGCGCCATGCGGCGCGGCCTCTCCTCTGCACCGCCGAGACCCAGCCGCGGCTCGATAATGACGCCGTCGCGCAAACGATAGGTCGCGAGCGCCATGGCGATGGCATAATCGCCGGCGCGGCGGCTGAACTCGTAGAAGCCGAAGCGCGTATCGTCGGGCAGGAGCGGCAGCCGCACCTCGCGCAGCAACTCGTCCTCGGCCAGCGCGGTCATCATCATGCCTTGGAAATAGTGGTCGGCCGCAATGTGGCGCGAGCCGCGGCCGCCGAGCGTAACGATGTCGGCGCCGAGCGTGACGGCGGTGAGACACCATTCGGACGCCGGATCGGCATGCGCGAGGCTGCCGCAGAATGTGCCGCGCAGGCGGATGGGATAATGCGCGATGTGCGCCACCACGTTGGCGAGCAGCGCGCCAGTCGGCCCCGGCGCCGCCGGCCGATGAAAAGCCGCGTGCCGCACGCAGGGCGCGATCGAGAGCGTATCGCGTTCGACCGTGAGCCGGTCAAAGCCCGCGACATTGTTGATATCGATCAGATGCGCGGGGCGTGCCATGCGAAACGCCATCATCGGCACGAGGCTCTGCCCGCCGGCCAGAATGCGCCCATCGTCCGCGCTCAATTCCGCGAGCTTGGCCACCGCTTCATCGGCCGTTTTCGGCGCATGATAGGCGAACGGCGCGGGCTTCACGGCAGCGCATCCGGCTCGAGGCGATCCACGCGTACGCTCATGTCAGTGCCTGCCCGCAGGTGTCAGGTGGTGGCGATAGATATGCGTCAGTGACGCGCTTGACCGCGACGACGCCGTCGCGGGCGAGATCCGAATAGAGTTTGACGAGCGAGTCGATAGCCGCGCCGTCAGCCCTCGTTTCCGAAGTGACCGCACGCACCAGGCGGTTTTTCAGAACCAGGCCGCCGATCGCGCCTGGCCGCATGAAAGATGGTGAATCGGCAGTGCCCGTAGCCGCGCCCGCGGCGTCGGAAGGCCCGCGCGTTTGCTCAGCAATGTCGATCGCGTCCATCGCGTCCTGCAGCCTCAGCCGGTGCGCAAATTGATCCACAACGCCCGCGCCGTTTTTGGTCCGCGGTTGACGATGCGATGCGGCTTTGACGACCAGTAGGAAATCAGATCGCCGGGACGAAGCCGGTGGGTTTCGCCGTCGACCGTGACTTCAAGCTCGCCATCGAGCAGCAGGCCATATTCGAAGCCCGCATGCGTGATCGGCTCGGCGCTGTTGGCGCTGCCGCGGGAATATTGGTTCAAAGTAAGCTGCAGGCCGCGCGCCTCGTCGTCGGCAATGACGCGGTGCGTGACGCCGCGCAGCGGTTTGACGACGCTCTGTTTGCCGACCGGGGTCACCAGATCCTGGTTGCCGGTGGCGGTGCCCAAGAGTTCCGGAATGTGCAGATTGAGTAGGGAATTGATCGCAACGAGCGTTCCCACCGAGGGTGTCGCTTTACCGCGCTCGACAAGGCTCAGCATGGCGGCGCTGACGCCGGTGCGCTTCGACGCGGCCTGCAGCGTCAGGCCGCGCTCGATCCGCCGCAGCCGGAGCTTCTTGCCGACCGCGCGCAGCACTTCGGTGGCGCCATTGCGCTTGCCGTTTTTTGCGCCTGCCCGAGCCATGCGGTCGTTGCCTGCTCCTTGGCGGGTCGTCACCGAACCCGCCGTTTGCCGTCCCGCGGTACCCGCCGCGGCCGGCCCGTCAGAACGAGTTTGCCATTGCCGGGCGTGCGGCCTCAATGGGATTAACCCCGTTAAAAATATTTGAATACCTTGAAATGGCAAACTAATCTTCGACGGCAACGCCCAAAGGTCGCAAGGATCTCCGCATGAAAATCGTCGATCTCAGTCATTTGATGAACGTGCACACTCCCGGCTGGGTCGGCTATGCCGGCAACCAGATGTATTACGCGCAGAACCTGCAGACCAAAATGATCGTGACGCAGCGGATCGATTCGTCGTTGCATGTCGGCACCCATATCGATGGCGCCATGCACGGGACCGACGGCATGGGCGACATGGCCTCCTATCCGCTCGACTTTCTGGTCAGCCCGGGCGCCGTGGTCGACGTCTCGCAGCACATGGACGACTGGGCGGTGATCACGCCGAAAATGATCGAATCCGCGCCGGTGGAGGTCAAGCAGGGCGACATCCTCATCATCCATACCGGCTGGCACCGCTATTGGGAGGGCCAGCCGCAGCAGGATCTGGTGCGCTATTTCTGCATGCATCCCGGCGGAAATATCGAGCTCCTGGAATGGATGCTGAAAAAGAAGATCAAATGGTTTGGCATTGATTGCGGCTCCGGCGATCATTCGATGAACACCTCGATCCGGCTGATGCGCCCGGATCTGGCGAAGCGCTTCGAGAAGAAGGTCGGCAAGAGCTGCGAAGACTTCTTCGGCGAATTCAGCTACGTGCACAAGAAATCGGGCCGCCACGTCACCGAGAACATTTTTCCGTTCCACAGCTACGCGTTCTCCGAAGGGCTGACCCATGCCGAGAATGTCGGCGGCGACATCGAGAAGGTATTGAACCAGCGCTTTCTGATCGGCGCCTTTCCGTGGCGCTACGAGGGGCTGGAAGCCTGCCCGTGCCGCATCCTTTGCTTCTCCGACTGCGGCGATGAGGTCGAGGCGATCGGCGACGTCGCCAAGGCGAACCTGCCACGCCGCGCGTGACCGGCTTGCGCGGCGGTTGTCGTCCGGCGACACTGGAGCGGGATGGCTTTTCCTCGAAACGTCGTGCCGCTCTGGTTTTTGTTGCGCGTGGTCTTTTCGGAAAACCGGTATCCACTTTTCCGGATCATGCGGCAAAGACGACCGGCAGATGGCGAGGCCAGCAATCCGGAGGATGAAAATGCGCATCTATGTCTACGGCGAGGCGCAGGATACCCGAGACCGCTTCGAGGACTATCTCGATCCGGGCAAGACCGCGATCGTGTCGATCGACATGCATCGCGGCCATCTCGATGACTCGCCGGATTGTCCCTGCCCGGCGCCGCGCGCCCGCGACATCGTCGCGCCGATCGATGCGTTTCACGACGCTGCGCGCAAGCTCGGCGTGCCGATCATTCACGTGCGTTCGATCGTGCGGCGCGGCGGCCAGGACGACACGCGCGGCATCCCCTCCGCTTGGCGCCGCACCTTTCCGCTTTATGTCGGTGAGATTCCCAACAGCGACGGACATGCCATTGAAGGCTCGCGCTGGACCGAGTTCGTCACCAAGGTGGAGCCCGCCGATCTGATCGTCGAGACCAAGCGGCGGCTGTCGGCTTTCTATCCCACCGATCTCGACTTTCTGCTCCGCAACATGCGCATCGAAAGCATCGTGCTCGACGGCGGCTTCACCGACTGCTGCATCCTCAATGCCGCGTTCGATGCCAGCAATCACAATTACCGCGTGATTGTCGCCCGCGATCTCGTGCGCGGCACCGACGACAATCTGGAAAAGGCGGCGCTGGCAATGGTCTCGCTGCATCTCGGCCTGGTGGCCGATTCCGCCGACATCCTCGGCGAATGGCGCCGCGGCTGCGTCGGCCGCAACGCGGCGTGATGGCTGTTGTTCGTTGATAAGAGCGAATTAGGTGGTAATTCTGGGGCATCAATAGGTTACGCGCGACGGCTGGCAAGAAACCAGCCGATTTACGCCACCAAAAACCTCACGAATTTATCACTTTTGGCAAATGGCTCGCGGCCTCCGCCGCGTCGGCGCCTGTTGCCAGCCCACACACTGAAATTTTGGTTCCAGAATGTTTAAACACTTCAGCCGGATTACTCGTTCAACGGCAAGCGGTTGAGGGCGGAAGGTCGGCTCATGCCGACCCCACGCCTTCTTATGCAGTTGATAGACGCTCGCCGATGACCTGGTTTTTCTTCCTGGTCCGCCGAAGGCGACTCTTCCCGAAGGGATATTAAAATTATTTTCCTTCTTAGACGCAGTTCAACACCCAGTAATCCATCAGGACGCACCGTTGCCAAGCATGGTCTCACTGGACCTGAGATCGTTCGACACTCTGGGGCTCTCCACTTCATGGAACTGTACTGTCGCCGTGATCGCAGGTCCTGGCCCTTGCCGCGCACGCTCCAGTCCTTGAGCACGATGTAGGACACCCCGGCGTTCGCGAGCGAGGAGCTGTTGTCGAGCGGAGAAATGCCCGCGACGTTGACCACGTTGGCGACGCCCGGGTTCTTGCCGGCGATAGCCGCAACCCGGTCGAGCACGGCCTGGGTGCGCGCGAGCGAGGCGCCGTCGGGGAGCTGCACCACCGCGAGCATGTAACCCTGATCCTCGATCGGCAGGAATCCGGTCGGGATGCGCGTGAGCCCGTAGCCGGCCGCCCCCATGATGGCGAGGGCGATTGCCACCATGAGCCCGCTGCGTGCGACCATGCGGCCGATCAGGGCGCCGTAGGCGCGGTCGATGTAGGCGTAACCCGCATTGAATGCGCGGTAGAACACATTGCGCTTTTCCGGCGGCACCGCCGGGCGCAGCCATAGCGCGGCTTGCGTCGGTTTCAGCGTCGCGGCGTTGACGGCGCTCAACAGCGCCGTCGCAGCGATCACCAGCGCGAACTGCGCGTACATGCGGCCGGTGAGGCCGGGCAGGAACGCCGCCGGCACGAACACCGACATCAGCACCAAGGTGATGCCGATGATCGGGCCGAACAGCTCGTCCATGGCTTGCTCGGCCGCTTCGCGCGGCGCGAGCCCGCGCTCGATATGATGGGCGGCGCCCTCCACCACAACGATGGCGTCGTCCACCACGATGCCGATCGCGAGCACAATGGCGAACAGGGTCGACAGGTTGACCGTGAAGCCGAGCGCGTACATGGCCGCAAACGCGCCGATGATTGTCACCGGCACGGTCGTGGCGGGCACCAGCGTGGCGCGCCAGTCCTGGAGAAATATTAGGATCACCACCAGCACCAGGACCGCGGCCTCGATGAGTGTTTGGTAGACCTCGTTGACGGCGGCGCGCACGAACGTCGTGGTGTCGAATGGCTCGTCGTAGCTCAGGTCTTGGGGAAACTCGCGCGCCAACTCGACCATGCGCGCCTTGACGGCCTTCTCGACGTCGAGAGCATTGGCGCCGGGCGAGAGGAATATGCCGATGCCGGCGGCCGGCTTGGCGTTGACCGTGAAAATCTGGCTGTAGGTCTGCGCACCGAGTTCGACCCGGCCGACGTCGCGCACGCGGGTGATGTCCCCGCTGCTCCCGGCCTTGACGATGATGTCCGCGAACTCGGCGGGGTCGGAGAGCCGGCCCTGGACGTTTACGGTGACTTGGAACGGCACGCCGGACGGGGTCGGCGGTGCGCCCACTTGGCCGGACGTGACCTGCTGGCTCTGCTGCTGGATCGCCTGGATGACGTCCTGGGCCACGAGCCCGCGTGAGAGCAGCTTGTCAGGGTCGAGCCAGATGCGCATCGAATACTGGCCGGCGCCGAACACGATCACATCGCCCACGCCCGGCAGGCGCGCGAGTTCGTCCTTGAGTTTGATAGTCGCGTAATTGCTCAAATAGAGGCTGTCGTAGCTTCCGCCCGGCGAGCCGAGCGTGACGAACATCAGGATCGAGGTCGATTTCTTCTGGACGGTAACACCTTGGTTCTGCACCGCCTGCGGCAGCTGGGCGAGCGCGATCGCCACGCGGTTCTGGACCAACACCTGCGCGAAGTTCAGGTCGGTGCCGATCTTGAACGTGACGGTGAGATTGTAGCTTCCGTCGGCGCCGCTGTAGGACTGCATGTAGATCATGCCCTCGACGCCGTTGACCTGACTACAGTACTTCGAGTACGGATGGCCAAGGCGGCGGTTACAGCATCGGTGCTGATAACAAGTTTGATAATCCCGATTTTCGCAACGGAAGCGATCTTTACGAGGGAGGGATGAAGTTCAGCTTCTTCGACGGGAAACTTTACCTCGCGGCGGCGGGCTTCAGGCAGACGCGCAGCATCCCCCAGGAAGCAGCGCCAACGTTGGCGGAGACGATTTGGGGAGGAGAGGCGGAAATGAATTTTCAGCCGAACCGTAACTTTTATATGACGCTTTCGTACAGCTATCTGGATCCAGTGCTTGCGGGGCAAGCGCCGTCGCAAAAGGAGTCGAGTGTATTTGCCACCTTCGCACCTCCGGTAGGCAACGGCAGCGGGGTCGCTAACACCGTGACTTTGCCGCTAGGGAATTATTTGCAGCCGGGAATTCCAAGGCAACTTTTCAACGCCAACCTTAATTACGTGTTCGACTGCGGTCTAGGGTTCAGCTTCGGAGCAGTGGTCACCAGCCCGATCAATCTCACGTTTGGCGGCTCGGTGGTAATACCAACCCAGTTCACGCTAAATGCAGGCGTCTTCTATCAATGGAAGAACGTCGAACTGCGGGTTGATGTGCTGAATTTTACCAACCAACAGAACTGGGCGGTGGTCAGCACTAACAACGGCACGAACCAGGTTTATCCAGAGATGCCGCTTCAGGTGCTGGGGACCGTGCGAGTGAAGTTCTGAGGCCGTTTTGGGTGTTGGCGACAAAAATGGTGGGGCGAGGCTCCCGAACGATCTACGTGCATCGCGAAGCCGCTCGTTCGGGGGTAAGCGTGGTGAGGCTAGAATAAAAAGCGCGCCGAGCCGTGGCCGAGCGCGGGCTTACGGCTCGGCGCGATCTTAGGCGGAACATTGCCGTCGGACGTTCATCGTCAGTTGCTTCGGTGAAATTGCCGGGTCGTTCGGGAGCCTCGCCCCACCAAAATTGTGCTGTCACGCTTCTTCCCGGCGCAGGATCCGATCAACCGAGTAGTGGTTATGCTCGAGCAAGAATAACGCGATGAAAAACGCGATCGCGTAGATCATCTGGAGACCGACGATGTTCCAATCAGATCGTAGGCAACTGCCGAAAATCAGGATCGACATTAGCAGCGAGGCGCCAACCAGAGTCCAGCGCGTGAATACCCCTAGAATCAAAGCTAGCCCAATCAATCCTTCGAGAAACGGTAATACAGAGCCGAACAAATAGACAAACCAGCCGGGCATGATGGTCCCTTCGAATTGCTTGGCCATGCCGCCGGCAAAACCGGCGAGCACCGGGATCCGAACCAAGCCGTGCATCAATTCAACGACGCCAAGAGCGAAACGAAATGTACCGTAGGCTAGAGCCTTGTGATTTTGCGGGTTCACGGTAGAAAAAATAGCCGCGAAAAGGCGCAAAAAACGCAAAAAAGACGAAGAGAAATCTCACGCAAAGACGCAAAGGCGCAAAGGTTCGGATCATGCAGGTCGGGTTTGGTGTAGATAACATAGTCTTATGCTGTTATCATTTCGTGCGTGTTAGAGAGGAAAATCGTATGGCCAGAGAAGTGGTCGACGCTGCCCTTAAGCTACACGCGCGGAAAAGATGAGTGTTTCCCACTTCCCGACAGCACCCAAGACGCCGGTACGTCTGCACACCTACTGTCGCTTAGTCCGAACCTTTGCGGCTTTGCGTCTTTGCGTGAGATTTTTCCGTTCTTTTTTGCGTTTTTGCGCTTTTTCGCGGCTATTCACCCGCTTGCGGAAAGACTCAACCCGGCATTCAGTATGGGTATGGTATGAGGACCCCGATTTTCTGCGGTGTCATCAAGCGCCGGTTTATGCTGAACTACCGAGCTGATCCCAAGGTAGTTAGCCCGCTTCTACCAACTTCGTTTCATCCGAAATTATACCATGGGTACGCAATCGTGGGTGTTTGCCTGGTGCGTTTAGAGTCGCTCCGCCCACGCGGCTTGCCTTTATGGCTAGGGGTTAGCAGCGAAAACGCGGTGCACCGGGTCGCCTCAGAATGGATTGATGCCAAAGGGATTCCTCGTGAAGGGGTCTTCGTGGCTCGGCGAGACACCGATCTTTGGTTAAGCGCCATCCTGAGTGGGAAGCTCTTTACGGGCGGATATCACCAAGCGCGATTCGCGGTTGAGGAATCGGTGGGTCATGTCGAGTTTGCGTATCTTTCCCTGGATAAGACCACCCACGTAAGTTTTTCCGGCGATGACGCTCTGCAACTGCCGGTTTCGTCGTGCTTTAAGAGTCTACAAGAAGACTTCTTTTGCAGTGCCAACTCGGGGGGCTCGCCGACCGAGGATTCGGACAGTCTCGAAGGAATCGCTCTCGAAGCCAAAGAATGGAAAGTCCGGCCGTTCCGTATCAACCGGGTTTCCTGCAGCTTTTTCGACGATCAAAACCGTTTCCCGAAGGGCAGCATCGAATTCGATCATGCTCTGGTGATGCGAGATATCGCTCATGCCTGGCATTTGGAACCGGCAACGGCAAGGACCCCGCGTCACCCTTGGTTAAGGCCGGAACCCAATTCACCGATTGCGGTGCACCGGGGCATTTTCGGTGGCCAACCTACTCGCTCCACGGAAACAAAATAGTTCACAGCAAGGCCATCCGGCCGCGGCCGGATCACAAAGACGGAGATTTTGAACAGGAGGAAACGGAGATAACAGGGTTGGAATATCTGAGTTTGCTCACAGAGTGTCGATTGAGATAAACCTCTGTTTCCTCGGTTACCTCCTGTTTAAGATTTCTGCTTTGTGGTCCGGCCGCGGCCGGATGGCCTTGCTGTGAAAAAGCTTTTGTTCTAGATGCGAACTCCAATATTTCTCTTTGCTCATGGAGCCGGCGCACCTTCCACGCATCCGTGGATGCAGCGCTGGGCGAATAGGTTAGCGACTGTCGGCGCGGTTTTCCCGTTCGATTACCCGTACATGGAAGAACGTCGAAAACGCCCGGATCCGTTGCCCGTCTTGGTGGCGGCTCATCGGGAGGCGCTGATGCGGGCCAGGCAAGGTCACGATGGACCAGTGGTGCTGATCGGTAAGAGCATGGGGGGTCGAGTCGGATGCCATGTCGCTCTCGAGGAAGAGGTGGCAGCCGTCATCTGCATGGGTTACCCCCTCTGCGGCGGAGGCAATCCGGAAAAGATGCGGGCCGAGGTGCTTCTTAAATTGGCCACCCCGATTCTGTTCGTGCAGGGGACCCGCGACTCGCTTTGTCCGTTGGATTTATTGGAAGGCGTGCGCGAGCAAATGAAAGCACCGAACCAACTTTACGTGGTCGAAGGGGGTGATCATTCTTTGGTGGTCACGAAGGGTCAACTCAAAGCGGCGGCCGAGACCCAGGATGAGGTGGATGAACGGATCCTGGGCACGATTCGGGAGTTTGTGACGAAGCAAACGGCGTGACGGCGAGTGGGCGCATCGGCGTGCTGGAGATGCGACGTCCCGTAGGGACTGAATGATAGTAGCCAGGCAATTTGTTGCCTGGGACATATGCAAATGAACCCCGTCCCGTTACGGACGGTATGATTCCATTTGGTCGACGGGGTTTCTTGACCTGTGGACACACGAATAATCCCGCGCGTGCGTACCGATCACACCGTACCTAACGGGACGGATCTTTTTGTGGGATATCCCAGGCAATAAATTGCCTGGCTACCATCATCGAGTCCCTACGGGACACCTGCCCACTCCTAGCTCCTAGCTTCTGGCTCTAGCTCCTGTATCTGTATCTCGTCATGAATACCAGCGTTCTCTCCCGCAGCGATCGTGAGTCAGTAGCAATTCTTACCTTTGAACGTCCCGCTAAGCTCAATGCCCTCAATTATGAGTTGGTCGATTCGATCGTTCAGGCATTGGATCAAATCGAACAGGAAGACCAGATCAGGGCGGTGGTTTTAACTGGGTCCGGCCGCGCTTTCAGTGCGGGAGCGGACATCCATGAATTCTCCCAAGACGTAAAACTGGGTACCCAGATTGTGCACCGTCGATTTGTGCGCCGCGGGCAGAACATGACCAAGCGAATCGAGAATTTCTCCAAGCCAGTAATCGCAGCGGTGAACGGGCTAGCCTATGGCGGCGGATGTGAAATCGTGGAGGCCACCCATCTTTCAATTGCTGTCCCTGACGCGAAGTTTTCCAAGGCAGAAATTGCCATCGGAATACCTCCCTGTTTTGGAGGAACTCAGCGGTTACCTAGACTAATTGGCCGGAAACGTGCGTTAAGGATGATTCTTACTGGTGAGCCGATTACCGCGGTCGAGGCGAAAGAAGCGGGATTGATCAACGCAATCGTTGATAAGGAGAAGCTACTTGATGAAGCCGTCGAACTCGGCTCGAAAGTTGCCCGGTTCGCACCCGAAGCAGTAGCGGTCTGTCTGCACGCGGTTCACCGGGGTTTAAATGCGACGATCGACGAAGGTCTAGCCATCGAGGCAGAAGCATTCGCTAAAATGGTGCCTACCGCGGCCACTCGGGAAGCATTGAACAAGTTTGTCGAGGCACATACTTAACCGCAAAGAGAAAACTTAACCGCAGATGAACGCAGATAGGATTAGCTAGGAGAGCAAGTCCCATATTTGGTGGGGCGAGGCTCCCGAACAGCCCAATCGTTGACCAAGGGCAAAGCGCACAAACGCCGAAAGAGGATCGAGCTGGGCGTGTAGACTCGGCGAGCTGTGGCCCACGATACACCACGGCTCGGCGCGGTTAATGGCCTAACAAACCCAATTGAAAGAGGATCACTAGTCCCTTCGCTACACCCGGCTAGACGTTCGGGAGCCTCGCCCCACCAAATAGGACACACCCGCTTTCTTCCTAGTTCCTAAATTCTAGCTCTTAGCTCCTCTTAAAGAATAGCTTTAAGGAAACTACTTGGAACGGCTTGAACTCGAAGGTGATTCGGCTTCCGTCTTCTATCGTTAATTTTTGCGTCTCGTCTTCCAGGATATTAACGATGGCCGCTTTTTGGAGCGGGAGAGCAGTCTCGACGGTGGTCTTGCCTCGGCCGCCGTGCGCTTCGTAAAGCCGTAAGATAATCGCGTCGGAATCTTCCGCCTTCTTTAAGGACGCTAGTCTGAGTGATTTGTCAGTAAATCGGAAGAGGGACGGCCGACCCGATCCGGAAGTTGGTATAATCCGGAGCGGCGAATGCATGTCTTCGGCTTCCTGAACAGTCCCGTTTCGCCAATCGCCGGTGTGAGGATAAAGGGCGTATAAGAATGCATGTTCTCCTTCATCCGCGTACGGGTCAGGATAAATCGGGCCACGTAGCAAGCTGATCCCAAGCACATTCCCATGTGCACTGTAACCATATTTCCCATTGTTGAGTAAACTAACTCCATAGCCGGGTTCGCTGAGATCGGCCCAGCGATGCACCGGGATCTCGAAGCGGGCCTGATCCCACGGAGTATTGCGATGAGTCGGCCGGGCTACCGCTCCAAAGGCGGTTTCCGACCAGACTTCATGCGTGTGAATCGCCAACGGAAAAATGGCACGCAGCAATCGCCGCCGGCCATGCCATTTAACTGTAGTTGCTATCTCAAAACGTCGAGAATGAGCAGCTAGACGGTAGTCCTGAACAATCTCAATCTCCTCATGACGGCGAACCACTCTCAATGTTGCCCGAATCGGACCCTGCTCAACAATTTCCGGCTCGGCCACGGCTAACAATTCCTTTCCCTCGTCGGTATAGGTTTCGTCGATATCCCAGGCATCAAACTGCCGGGGAATATCTGTAAACAACCAGAGTTGATTACCGCGATCGGCCAAGACCTCACGCCCGAAAGTCTTGTCGTAGATTGACTCCACGGTACCGTCCCGGTTAAGCGTGACCCTTAAATCCCGGTTTTCGATCTGGCGCGATGTAATGATAAGAACCGGCTTTGCAGATGAGGCCTCTCCGCTTTCGGATCGAAGAGCGATAGCACTCAGTGCAGGAACATTTGCGTCAGAGTCGGCCAACAAGAGATCCCCGTTCGCCAATTGCTGAGTTAGCAACGGGCGCCCCTGAATGCTGAACGCCGAAGGCGCCTTGCCGCCCACACCCATTGCTTCGACGAACAATGGCCGATCACGAAGTTGCAAGTTCCAAGCCAGGTACCCTGGCGCATCACTTGGTCCTGACCAACCCAACGAATCTTCTCGCAGCTTACCTGCTTCCTCCAACGCCGCAGTTAGCTGTTGATGCGCCGCTTCATACACAGAGTGAATACTTGAGCCCGGCAGGATGTCGTGAAACTGGTGCAGCAGCAGGGTTTGCCAAAGAGACGCTAACCGTTCGGCTGGGTAGCTTCGACCCTCCCAAACAAACACCAGTGCGGCAGCCGTTTCCGCTTCAACTAGCGCGTGTTCCAATTGCCGGTGGAGCAATTTCACTTTTGCTTGAGTGGTGAATGTTGCCCGATGATACTCCAGGTATTGTTCTCCTACCCACACTGGAAGAACGCCGGGAGCGCCCGACTTCGCCCCGTCGTTTAGACGCCTGGTGGCTACGTCGGCCGAGCCGGGAACGGAGGGAGTGGTTGGGATCTCTTTGTAGAAATCGGCAACTAACCCCATCTTGAGATCGGGTAGACCTGGGCATGCTCGCAAGCGCGAGTAGCGCTCCAACATTTCTTCGCTCGGGCCGCCACCGCCGTCTCCGTATCCGAAAGAGAGCAGCGTGGTGTCATGGATTCGTTTCCCGATAAAATTCTGCCAGGTTTCACTGAGCTCGGGTGCAGTCAAGCGAGCGTTGTAACCGGTATCAGGATTAGTGAAGCTGTGAGCTAACACTCTCGTCCTGTCGATCCCTTCCCACCAATATAGGTTGTAAGGAAATGGATTTCGTTCGCTCCAGCTCAGCTTGTGAGTGAAGAAAAAGGGAATACCGGCGGAAACCAAAAGCTGAGGTAGACTTCCGTTAAACCCGAATGAATCAGGCAACCAGGCCACGTTGATCCGCCGGCCGAACCGGCTTTCAAAGTAGCGCTGCCCGAACAAAAGCTGACGGACCCAAGATTCACCCGACAAAAGATTACCGTCGGGTTCAACCCACATCCCGCCGATCGGTTCCCAGCGACCGGCCTTTACCTGTGCCCGGATCTTTTCGAAAAGCGCCGGATCATCTTGCTCAATCCAAGAATAGACCTGGGCGCTGGACTGATTGAAATGAAAGTCCGGGTACCGGTCGATCAGGCCGGTCATGGTGTAGAAGGTACGCCGCGCTTTTCTCCGAGTCTCTTCCAGCGGCCAAAGCCAGGCCAAGTCGATATGGGCATGTCCGGTCAGCCAAATACGGCCTTCGGCCGGGAACCGGCTCCGAGCCTCGGCTAGATCTTCACGAAACTGCTCTCTGACTTCGCGGATGCATTGTAATTGTTCCCGGGTGAGCGGAGACGGCTTTGAGGGAAACTCCCATCGTTCCCAAAGGGAAGCCAAACTCTCTTCGTTCCCATAGAAGTTCTCGGCCGAACGACTTTGCGAAGTCGCAGCGACGCGCGCCAGATAACGTTCGGTATCGTTTCTAGGAAGCGATATTTTGACAAACACTCGATGCATGAGGTCTGCCAGTAATTCGACCAGCGAGTATCTGCCTTTAAGATAGTGATAACGGGCCGCATCTAACACGGCCGCGAGATCGTCATGAAGAGAACGGACATCGGTCTCCGGAACCACTACGGCCGCCAGATCCACGGAAGGCCGGGCGGTCGGCGTCCCAAATAGTCCATGGGAAACCGCGTGTGCGCTAAAGTGTAAGGTTTCTCCCCCACCCGCTTCGATCAGTACGGGGTGTTCTTCGTGAAAGGTGTTGAGTCCGGCCAGCGGCTGGTCATTTAGAAAGAGGAGCGCTTCACCACCCAAACGGAACCGGCAATGAACTGGCGATCCGGCCCAAGTCTTCGGGATCACAACGCTGAACCGAAATTCGACGGGAGTATCCTGGATCGGCCACGAGTCTCCAAGCCGCACCGGTTGCCAAGCGGCATCCGCCCGAACCCGAAACTCGGCCTCAGGGATCACGTTCCAATCTCGGTCACGCCATGCGCCGAGCTCCAATAAACGATTCGATAGCCGCTTTAACGATTGCTGGAAGGGGTCTGAACGATTCACGACCGCGAAAGATTTCACGTCACGCCCCCAAAGCGCAACCGCGAAGAGGCGAAAACAACCGCGAATGAACGCAGATTTTTAAAACAACCGCGAATGGACACGAATGAACGCGAATGAAATCCAGGAAAGACCAAAAAACGAACCGCAGATGGACGCAGATTGACGCAGATAAATTTGGCTTCGATTAGAGTCCATTCACAATTGACGGTTGTAGATTTCTGGATGGCTGTCCTTTTCTTTGCAGCGAAATCTACAGGTAATCTCGCAGAACCAGACCCAACATCTGGCAAAAGTCTCTGAGTGACCGAGCAATTCCAATTTATCTGCGTAAATCTGCGTCCATCTGCGGTTCGTTTTTTTCCGGACTTTATTCGTGTCCATTCGCGGTTATTCCGTATTCGCCTTTCATCTACGGTTGAAAAAGGTCTGTGGTTCTTGGATTCATAAGGGTGCCAATCATGGAGGTTGTGCACCGACATGTTCCCCCCTCATGAAAATTAAACCCCAGATATTGGTAGCGATTAGTTCTCTGTCTATTTTGGCGGCGGCTCACGGGCAGACGCAGTTGAAGTTTTGGCTGCCTTCCTCGCTTGGCGCCCCTGAAAAGGCGGCTTATCAAGCCGCGGCCGAGGAATTCTCCAAGAAGAATCCTTCTATAAAGGCAAACGTCGAGCCAATGCCGGGCTCGGAAACAGATGTCGCGAAGCTGATGACGGCTGTCCGCAGCGGCGCTGGTCCAGACCTAGCCGTGATCGATCGCTTCACGGTGGCCCAACGCGCGGCTGCTGGTCTGCTGAGCGATTTGACACCGCTCATCAAGAAAGAAGGGAAAGATCTCAGCCAGGAATATGCGGAGGCGCCTTGGCAAGAAGTCACTTATCAAGGCAACGTTTATGCCCTTCCAACCGAGACCGATGCCCGCGTCCTTTTTTACAATAAGAAAATCTTGAGAGATGCCGGTATCGATCTAGCCGAATTCGATCCCGCTCGGGGTCCAATTTCACCCGATCGTTTCAAAGAAATCGCTTTCAAGTTGAACCAAACCGATGCCTCCGGTGCGTATACCCGCATCGGATTTGTTCCATGGCTCGAACAAGGCTGGGGTTACACCTACGGATACGCGTTCGGCGGTAATTTTTTTGATTTCAACAATTGCAAGGTCACAGCGGACGACCCCGGCGTTGTCAAGGGATACCAGTTTTTATACGATTGGGCAAAAGCATTGGACCCGCAAAAAGCTCGGACTTTTGTCGACACCTATTGGCAATGGCCTTCCAACGGGACTCTGCCGGACGCGCAAATGCCGTTCTACACCGGCAAAGTTGCTTTCATCGTAGACGGCAACTGGCTCTTCGCCATCATGAAAGACGTAGCTCCGAACCTAGAGTATGGCGTGACCTATATTCCGGCTCCCGGCGGCCAGAAGACCTCATGGTCGGGTGGCTGGTGTGTCGTAATACCAAAGGGTTCGAAGAATGCCGAGGCCGCCTATCAGTTATTGCGTTACTTGACGGGTGAAGAAGGTCAAACCCTGCTGATCAAAGAGGCGTCGGCCCTGCCCACCTTGAAGAGTCTGCAACAACGCAAAGATCTGTTCTCACCGGAATACCAACTTTTCCTGGATCTTCTACCGATTTCCAAGTCGCGACCGCCGGTTCCAGTGGGCGCATTGTATTGGGATCAGCTGAAGACCGCGGAAGAAGCGGTCATTAGCAATAGCCAAACGCCGGAAGCTGCATTGAAAGCGGTAGTGGATGCGGTCCAGCCGCAGATGGATCGGTTCTGTAAGTAGGGTTTGTCCGTTACAGACAAACAATCGTCCTCGTGCTCGAAAGATTTTGGAGGTTACCGATGGATTTTGCATTTTAACCCAAGGGAAATACTCGCTACTCAACACCTTAGACGATAGGTTAAAAACGAGCACGAGCACGAGCACGAGCACGAGCACGAGCACGAGCACGAGCACGAGCACGAGCACGAGCACGAGCACGAGCACGAAATAGGAATCCCCCGATGGACAGGACGCGCAGAAAGCTCATCCGCGGAGACACCCGTAACCTTCTATACGGTCTTCTGTTTATCAGTCCTTGGATTATTGGCTTTTTCTTTTTCCTGGTCTACCCCGTGCTCTCCAACTTCCATCTCGGGATGACCCAATATTCCGGATTCGGCGCACCGGAATGGATCGGGTTCCAAAATTACGTTACGCTTTTCAAGGATCCGCTGTTCTGGACCTCGCTCTATAACACCTTCTACTATGTCGTATTGGCAGTGCCGCTGGGGGTAATCGTTGCGATCGGCTTGGCCATCGCCATGAATCAACGAGTCCGCGAGGTCGGTTGGTATCGCGTGATTCTCTATCTGCCGAGCGTGGCGCCAGTCTTTGCGCTGTCCATGATGATGATTTGGTTGTTAAACCCTCGTTTCGGCCTGTTTAACTACATCCTCAGCTGGGTGCATATCCCGGCTATTAACTGGCTCGGTGATCCCCACTGGTCCAAACTGGCTATTGTCCTGGTGGCTCAGTTTGGAGCCGGGCATATCGGTCTGATTTTCTTGGCCGCCTTGCGGGCTATTCCGCCGAATCTTTACGATGCCGCTTCGTTGGACGGCGCTAACCAATGGCGAAAGTTCCGTCACATCACTCTCCCCTTACTAACTCCCACTATCTTATACGATATCATTATTGGCCTCGGTCTAGGTCTCCAGGTATTTGCTCCCGCTTATATCATGACCCAAGGCGGTCCTTTGAACTCCACTATGTTCACCGCTCTCTACATCTATAAGAACGCCTTCGAATACAATCAAGTTGGGCTGGCTGCGGCTGTGTCCGGGATCCTCTTCATCATCAACGCTACCCTTGCGATTGTTATTTTTTGGTCTTCCAAGTACTGGGTTAACTATCATCTCGAATAATGGAAGCTTTCATACGGCCATTGAGTACGCGGTTTCTGTTTGAAGCGCGACAACAGCTGGTCTCACGGCTGTTTTTGATTGTTACCTGTTTATTCTATCTGTCGCCGATGTACTGGATGGTGGTTACGGCGCTAAAATCGGACGCCGAGCTCGCCAAATTCCCACCGACGCTTTGGCCGCAAGAATTGGTCTGGAAGAACTTCGATCAGGCGACCAAGACATTCCCGTTTCTCCCCTATCTTGGAAATACTATCTTCTATGCGGCGATTACTGTGGTCGGCAGTGTCCTGTCGAATTTTGTGATCGCTTACGGATTTTCTCGAATCAAATGGCCAGGGCGGGATCTGCTGTTTTATCCGGTTATCGCTTCCATCTTCATCTTCGTGCAGTTTCCGGTAAACCCTATCACCATGGTGCCGATGTTCTCCTTTTTTGCCGGGCTCGGCCTGGTCAATTCGTTTCTACCGTTAGTGCTACCCACATTCTTCGGAAATCCTTTTTTTATCTTTCTTCTTCGGCAATTCATGTTGCAAATCCCGACGAGTCTATCGGAGGCGGCAAGATTAGATGGCGCCAACGAATTTCAGATCATGGGGCGGATCATTTTACCGTTAACCCGGCCGGCGCTGGTGGTGGTTGCCCTGCTGGCCGGCGTCAATGCCTGGAATGATTTCTTGGGGCCTCTAATTTACCTGCAGAACGATAAACTTTACACGCTCTCACTCGGTCTCACGTTTTTCAAATCGATGCATCGGATTGAGTTCAACCTGATGATGGCAGCATCGTGTCTGGTGGTCTTACCGGTCATTGTGGTGTTCCTCTGCTTTCAGCGATTCTTCCTCGAGGGAGTGACGTTGGGATCGGGGAAATAACCGGCGCTCAATGCTGGAGTCGAATGAATCAGGATTCACAGGGAAAACTCTTTCGCAACGAGTCCGTCAGGACCCCGAAGAGCGAGTCAGATAAGCCATGCCGATCTTCCAGGTATCGGCCTCACGAACAAAAATCTTTGCTGCATGGCCCTTCAATGTTCCGACAGTCAGATCGACGATCGCACATACGTCGCTGCCGATCGGATATATTTCACTAATCCTCGTGACCAGCTGGGGATGTGATCTGAAATCGTCTGCGTACTGTGTCGCGATAGCCTGACGGCCGGTGCGCAGATAATTCGCCCCTCCCCACGACCTGACTTCAACAGCGTCCTGAGTGTGTAGCACTGCCATAGAATCCCGGTCATGTTCGTTATACGCCTCATCAAACTTCATCACTATTGCTTCAATTTGCTGACGCACCTCTGGATCGACTGCATCTTTTTCTTCAGTGTAGTCCACATAGGCCATACATACTTTCCAGGCATCGCCGTCACGGGCATAGATAGTCATGGACTGGTTTTTCCACTCTGCAAACTTACAATGCGCTATCTCGCATATGGCGCTGCCGACCCCACATAACTGAACAATCTGGTTGGCCATTTTGCCGCCACTCGATGCAAAGTCGAGTTCATACATTCTCCGGATGGCTTCCTGACCGGAAAGCACTCCTCGCCATGATCGGAGTTCAACAGCATCCGGACTAAATAGAGCGGCGACGGCAGCCGCGTCGTGTTTATTATACGCGTCCACGAACTGTGCAGAAACAGCTTCAATCTGCTTACGTACTTCTGGATCGATTCCTTTTTGCTGTTGGGCAAGGGTGGGCACAGAAAAGCACATTGCCATGCCTATAAGGGCGACTACTAAGGGTATCTTCATTTTTTCCTTCCGAACGGACGTAACCATCCACCATCAATTCTGCGAGTTCGAGTTCCAAGCGGCTTGCCTCGAGCTGAGTTCTTGTTTTTAGATTTGGTTACGGTGCCTATCTTTGTCGCAATACTATGTCGGAAACCAGGGGTCCGCAGCCTGTACAATACGTGCAACTATGCCAAAGCCGAGAACAATCTGCTGCGCCATGACCGGCTCCTTAAGGACTTGCGCGTCGGCTCCACGAGAGCGATGAAGAGGATGCTGCCATTCGCGAGCGCCAAAGGCGAAAAACGAAAGACATTGGTCGCGCTCAAGGACAATTTGGAGGCTCCGCAGTCACATAGATCCATCTGAGTCTCAGATGTTTCTCCAAGACCGCAAACAATTCTTCTTCCATCACCGGTTTTGGCAGGAAATCGGTAAATCCCGAGTCGAAGGCAAGACGCTGATCGTCAGCGAACACACTGGCCGAGGAAGCAATGACGATTAGATCTTTCGTCTCTGCAGCCGATCTGAGATCCCGGCAGAATTGATGCCCATCATAGCCAGGCATTCGTATATCTGAGATCACTGCATCAAAGCCTTCCTTAATCAGAGAAAACGCTTTTTCCGGGGACTCCGCCTCAGCTGATTCAAAGCCGACCGTCGAAAGAAGCTCTCTCAGCATTGAGCGGTTAAGTGGCTCGTCATCGACTAGCAAGATCTTCCGGCGCGGCCCTTCGTAATTCTTGATCTGTGGCGACGGCGCGGCCAAACTAACCGGGTTTGCTTCTCGTCTGGGGATTTCAAAGCTGAAAGTACTGCCATGACCCAGCTCGGTTTCGATGCTGATTTCACCGCCAAGCAATTCCACGATTTGCTTGCTAATATGCAGCCCCAACCCCACACCTTGGCCTATTAGCTGGTTGTTACTTGCTTGGTAGAAGGGCTTGAAGATTGAAGGCAAATCTTCCTGCGGGATCCCTTTGCCGGTATCTTTCACTTCAAAACGGATCCGCTCTACCGTCACGCGAACTCTAAAGGCAACCTCACCTTGAGGCGTGAACTTCATGGCATTTCCGAGCAGATTGTACAGCACCTGCCTTAACCGGAGCGGATCCGTTTCGATCCAATGCGGGAGATCAGCCTCGATTTCGTGAATAAAACTCAAATTGCTGCGAGCGGCTCGCAGCTGAAACTCGTCCACGATTCCCGCGACAAACTTGGGCAGGTCTAACGGTCGTAGCGCGACCGACACTTTTCCCGACTCGACGCTGGAGAGATCCAGTACTTCATTGATCATTTCGAGTAGCTGTTCGCCGCTGGAAAAGATCGTCTTTAATTTCGCTTTTTCGTGATCATAACGATCCATGCGCCGGAGGAGTATCTGGGTATAGCCAAGGATACTATTGATCGGCGTCCGAAGTTCGTGGCTCATATTCGCGAGAAAAGCGGTTTTCGCCCGGTTCGCCGTTTCTGCGTGCTCTTTGGCATTCCGAAGCTCGATTTCATTTTGTTGCAGTTCTCGAGTGCGCAGGTCGATAGTCCGCACCAGCTCACGTTGCCGCAATCGCATCTGCCACGTCCGCCAGCGGCTAAAGACATAGAAAGCCAGAATGACCAAAAGTGCCAAGACGATCTCCGCCCAGAGCGTCCGATACCACGGCGGATCGACGGTGAAGGCAAGGGTGTATTCGTTGCTATAGACGCCGTCGCTATCTTTGGCTTGCACATGAAGCAGATAGCGCCCCTCATTCAGCGCTCCTGACCACCAAACTGCGGAGGTTGTCACCGGCGACCGATGATTGATTTGCCCTTCTAACCTCGCCTCATAGTAAATCTCGTCGCCAACACTGAAGTGGTCGGTACCGAAACGAATTTGAAAGTCTCGGTCATCGTATTTCAGTCTTAACTCTTTGCTGCCATGGCTAGAGACAGGGACTCCATCACCGGTTACGATTTGGCTTGGATAAAGCTCGAACTCTCTTTTGCTAAACGCGGGTCGATCCAGAAGGACGCGCATGACCCCATAATCTCCGGCGATCCAGACCACCGGTTCGCCATCGAAGTTTTCATCCCAAATACTATTTATTTCACCTAACGGATAGGAAACCGCATGAGAAAGAGGTTCGTAAGACCCTGACAGGTAGAGCCTACCAACCTCAAAACCCGTCTCCGGTCCGGCATTAGTAGGGCGACTACTGACCCAGATATAGTCCTCTGTGAGTTGGCTGGGCTCTAATCTCTTAATTTTTCGTCCGGGCAAACTCTTTGCGGCTAAGGCAAAGGGTTCCAATCGATCCTTACCCTCTTGTAGTTTCCAAACCTGGTCATCTCCAACAAACAAAATTCGTCCTTGCCACTGACAAATTGGACCTTCGCCGTATGGTATCTTGTTGTTAGCTATAGCTAACAATCGCTCTGTTTTAGCGTCGCGGAACAAGGGCTCTGGCCCCTTCTTCAATTGAACCCTATAGAAGCCTTCGTTTTCAGCACAAAGAAACAGGTCGCCGTTTTCATCCTCGGCCATACCCTGAAAAAAGTAAGGCAGTTGGGAAAGCAGGCCTTCGGAATGCGACTCGCCGTTAGGCCTATAAATCGACTCGAGGCCGGCTAGGGTGGCGAGAAAAATCCGCCTCGGATCAATCCTCGAGGGAAGGATCGTCCCCCCGCCCGGTCCGATTCGAGTAGGTCTAGCGGTCGCAGGATCCAAAGAGTAAGCTTCGTCTTCGCTAATAGCGTAGACCGTCGAGGCGGTAACCGTTAATCCGAAAAAGCGATCATTCAGATCGCCAAACTGAACGAAATGGGCGGGTTGAGACACCTGCTCGCTCGCTTTCAGAACGTAGAGACCGTGTTGGGTCGCGGTGTACACTTTTCCCTGATATCCGGTTACAATATTGACAAAGCCTCTCGGCAATCCCAATTCGTGGTCAAACTCGGTATACCCGGCCCCGCACTGAATCCGGATGATCTCGGTATCTGTACAAACCCAAAGCCCTCCATCCCTATCTTCGCCAGTTGCTTCAAAGCCAGCGTCCGGCAAGCCGCTGCTGACCGTGAAGCTTTCTACCAAGTGACCTTCCTGGTCGAGCAGAAAGACACCGTTATTTTGGACTAAGACGGCCAGGTACTTGTTGAGGATCCATTTGGCTTGGAATATCACCGAACCTTTTAGTAAAGCGTCGATGTCGGTCTTCCACGGTACGAGTGTCGCGTTAATCTTCTCAAAGAATCCCGACGATCTGACAACGAGCCCGTCGCCGATTGGACAGTCCACAATGGCTCGAATTCCGCCAGTGTTGCTCAGGGAAGCTTCCGCGATTTTGTTAAATTGATTTCCGTCGAACTCATAGATGGAACCGTTCCGGTCGCCGATCCAGATTTTGCCATGACGAAGGGCCAGCGAGAACGGGATCACGAGATCTGTTGGCCACGGCTGTTGAGAAATATGTCCGTTCTCGCAGATGAGCAGGCCTCCTTCTGTGCTCAAAACCAAGTGCCCACCAGTCGGAATACCTCGGGACTCCGAGCCAAATGAGCCGCTGTAGACCTTAACTATACGATATTTGCCATCGACTCTGGCCAGGTACCCGATTCGGGTGCTACTGCCGAACCAGACTAATCCTTGGCTATCAACGGCTAACCATCGGATATATCCTGTTTCCGGTGCGGGAATCGTTTCCCAGCGATTGTTGTCGAACGCCAAAATGGCGTCTTGGCAACCAAACAGCATCCGACCTTCCTGATCCTGGGTTACCGTATATATTTGGTATGCGTCCCCATAGTCGTGGGCGGTAATCCGCGCCATGGGCCGGGCCAAATCCCATTCCTCGAGCGCCAGCAGAGGCCACACCACCAGGCGTACACCGTCCGGCAACCGCAAGGGCGGGCGCCGAGTGATGGGCGAGTAGGGAAGGCGATCACGCGGATGCAAATTCGTCTCCCTTTCGATCGGATCTCTGGAACATTGTCAGTTGTATCGCAGCGGCCGTGAACGGTATGGGTGGGCTCAGGCGTCTCAACGCACGTCCGCCCCGACCGCATCGGCGATCGACTTGAACCCGTCGCGCTCCAGCAGCCGGGCGAGGCCGTGCGCGATCCGCCGCGCCAGCAACGGGCCTTCATAGACCATCGCAGTAAAGAGTTGTACCAGAGACGCCCCATTGCGGATCTTTGCGTAGGCATCTTCGGCGGTGCTGACGGCGCCGGCCGACAAAAGGACATACTTGCGCTTGTCCATGCGCCGGTAGCACTCGGCCGTGTTCGCCATTGGGGCTCGATAGACGCTCGGCGGGCCCGCAACCGTCCCAGGTAGCGAACGCCACATCGACTCTGGGCTGTTTAGCTTCTCTGGTTTGCCCGGAATCTGGTTGAACATGAATCCTGCGATGAAATCATGTCCGTCGGCAGCTTCCAACACCCGCTCGATGGCCGCCAGGCCACCCGCCGATGACGCCTTCATGAACACGGGAATTTTCAGCTTCAGTCCGCCGAGGGCATCGATGCATGCCTTGGTGTTCTTGCCATCGATGAAGAAGTCGCGCCCGTCGGCGGTGTTCGGGCAGCTCAGATTCAGCATGAGATAGTCGGCATGCGGGGCGAGCACGCGTGCCGCATCGGTATATTCCCCAATGATTCGGTCAGGACTGAGAGGCGGCGCGCCAACGCCGCGGTTGGTAACGGCAATATTGATGCCGAGCGGCACTGGCAGGGGCAGGGTCTT
>AmSFosDRAFT_100090_pt1 | contig 33144 bp, 29 predicted proteins | sample FosCloommunities_FD_10275 | JGI IMG/M metagenome (IMG submission 10275)
TGGCAAGAACACCAAGGCATGCATCGATGCCCTCGGCGGACTGAAGCTGAAAATTCCCGTGTTCATGAAGGCGTCATCGGCGGGTGGCCTGGCGGCCATCGAGCGGGTGTTGGAAGCTGCCGACGGACATGATTTCATCGCAGGATTCATGTTCAACCAGATTCCGGGCAAACCAGAGAAGCTAAACAGCCCAGAGTCGATGTGGCGTTCGCTACCTGGGACGGTTGCGGGCCCGCCGAGCGTCTATCGAGCCCCAATGGCGAACACGGCCGAGTGCTACCGGCGCATGGACAAGCGCAAGTATGTCCTTTTGTCGGCCGGCGCCGTCAGCACCGCCGAAGATGCCTACGCAAAGATCCGCAATGGGGCGTCTCTGGTACAACTCTTTACTGCGATGGTCTATGAAGGCCCGTTGCTGGCGCGGCGGATCGCGCACGGCCTCGCCCGGCTGCTGGAGCGCGACGGGTTCAAGTCGATCGCCGATGCGGTCGGGGCGGACGTGCGTTGAGACGCCTGAGCCCACCCATACCGTTCACGGCCGCTGCGATACAACTGACAATGTTCCAGAGATCCGATCGAAAGGGAGACGAATTTGCATCCGCGTGATCGCCTTCCCTACTCGCCCATCACTCGGCGCCCGCCCTTGCGGTTGCCGGACGGTGTACGCCTGGTGGTGTGGCCTCTGCTGGCGCTCGAGGAATGGGATTTGGCCCGGCCCATGGCGCGGATTACCGCCCACGACTATGGGGACGCATACCAAATATATACGGTAACCCAGGATCAGGAAGGTCGGATGCTGTTTGGTTGCCAAGACGCCATTTTGGCGTTCGACAACAATCGCTGGGAAACGATTCCCGCACCGGAAACAGGATATATCCGATGGTTAGCCGTTGATAGCCAAGGATTAGTCTGGTTCGGCAGTAGCACCCGAATCGGGTACCTGGCCAGAGTCGATGGCAAATATCGTATAGTTAAGGTCTACAGCGGCTCATTTGGCTCGGAGTCCCGAGGTATTCCGACTGGTGGGCACTTGGTTTTGAGCACAGAAGGAGGCCTGCTCATCTGCGAGAACGGACATATTTCTCAACAGCCGTGGCCAACAGATCTCGTGATCCCGTTCTCGCTGGCCCTTCGTCATGGCAAAATCTGGATCGGCGACCGGAACGGTTCCATCTATGAGTTCGACGGAAATCAATTTAACAAAATCGCGGAAGCTTCCCTGAGCAACACTGGCGGAATTCGAGCCATTGTGGACTGTCCAATCGGCGACGGGCTCGTTGTCAGATCGTCGGGATTCTTTGAGAAGATTAACGCGACACTCGTACCGTGGAAGACCGACATCGACGCTTTACTAAAAGGTTCGGTGATATTCCAAGCCAAATGGATCCTCAACAAGTACCTGGCCGTCTTAGTCCAAAATAACGGTGTCTTTCTGCTCGACCAGGAAGGTCACTTGGTAGAAAGCTTCACGGTCAGCAGCGGCTTGCCGGACGCTGGCTTTGAAGCAACTGGCGAAGATAGGGATGGAGGGCTTTGGGTTTGTACAGATACCGAGATCATCCGGATTCAGTGCGGGGCCGGGTATACCGAGTTTGACCACGAATTGGGATTGCCGAGAGGCTTTGTCAATATTGTAACCGGATATCAGGGAAAAGTGTACACCGCGACCCAACACGGTCTCTACGTTCTGAAAGCGAGCGAGCAGGTGTCTCAACCCGCCCATTTCGTTCAGTTTGGCGATCTGAATGATCGCTTTTTCGGATTAACGGTTACCGCCTCGACGGTCTACGCTATTAGCGAAGACGAAGCTTACTCTTTGGATCCTGCGACCGCTAGACCTACTCGAATCGGACCGGGCGGGGGGACGATCCTTCCCTCGAGGATTGATCCGAGGCGGATTTTTCTCGCCACCCTAGCCGGCCTCGAGTCGATTTATAGGCCTAACGGCGAGTCGCATTCCGAAGGCCTGCTTTCCCAACTGCCTTACTTTTTTCAGGGTATGGCCGAGGATGAAAACGGCGACCTGTTTCTTTGTGCTGAAAACGAAGGCTTCTATAGGGTTCAATTGAAGAAGGGGCCAGAGCCCTTGTTCCGCGACGCTAAAACAGAGCGATTGTTAGCTATAGCTAACAACAAGATACCATACGGCGAAGGTCCAATTTGTCAGTGGCAAGGACGAATTTTGTTTGTTGGAGATGACCAGGTTTGGAAACTACAAGAGGGTAAGGATCGATTGGAACCCTTTGCCTTAGCCGCAAAGAGTTTGCCCGGACGAAAAATTAAGAGATTAGAGCCCAGCCAACTCACAGAGGACTATATCTGGGTCAGTAGTCGCCCTACTAATGCCGGACCGGAGACGGGTTTTGAGGTTGGTAGGCTCTACCTGTCAGGGTCTTACGAACCTCTTTCTCATGCGGTTTCCTATCCGTTAGGTGAAATAAATAGTATTTGGGATGAAAACTTCGATGGCGAACCGGTGGTCTGGATCGCCGGAGATTATGGGGTCATGCGCGTCCTTCTGGATCGACCCGCGTTTAGCAAAAGAGAGTTCGAGCTTTATCCAAGCCAAATCGTAACCGGTGATGGAGTCCCTGTCTCTAGCCATGGCAGCAAAGAGTTAAGACTGAAATACGATGACCGAGACTTTCAAATTCGTTTCGGTACCGACCACTTCAGTGTTGGCGACGAGATTTACTATGAGGCGAGGTTAGAAGGGCAAATCAATCATCGGTCGCCGGTGACAACCTCCGCAGTTTGGTGGTCAGGAGCGCTGAATGAGGGGCGCTATCTGCTTCATGTGCAAGCCAAAGATAGCGACGGCGTCTATAGCAACGAATACACCCTTGCCTTCACCGTCGATCCGCCGTGGTATCGGACGCTCTGGGCGGAGATCGTCTTGGCACTTTTGGTCATTCTGGCTTTCTATGTCTTTAGCCGCTGGCGGACGTGGCAGATGCGATTGCGGCAACGTGAGCTGGTGCGGACTATCGACCTGCGCACTCGAGAACTGCAACAAAATGAAATCGAGCTTCGGAATGCCAAAGAGCACGCAGAAACGGCGAACCGGGCGAAAACCGCTTTTCTCGCGAATATGAGCCACGAACTTCGGACGCCGATCAATAGTATCCTTGGCTATACCCAGATACTCCTCCGGCGCATGGATCGTTATGATCACGAAAAAGCGAAATTAAAGACGATCTTTTCCAGCGGCGAACAGCTACTCGAAATGATCAATGAAGTACTGGATCTCTCCAGCGTCGAGTCGGGAAAAGTGTCGGTCGCGCTACGACCGTTAGACCTGCCCAAGTTTGTCGCGGGAATCGTGGACGAGTTTCAGCTGCGAGCCGCTCGCAGCAATTTGAGTTTTATTCACGAAATCGAGGCTGATCTCCCGCATTGGATCGAAACGGATCCGCTCCGGTTAAGGCAGGTGCTGTACAATCTGCTCGGAAATGCCATGAAGTTCACGCCTCAAGGTGAGGTTGCCTTTAGAGTTCGCGTGACGGTAGAGCGGATCCGTTTTGAAGTGAAAGATACCGGCAAAGGGATCCCGCAGGAAGATTTGCCTTCAATCTTCAAGCCCTTCTACCAAGCAAGTAACAACCAGCTAATAGGCCAAGGTGTGGGGTTGGGGCTGCATATTAGCAAGCAAATCGTGGAATTGCTTGGCGGTGAAATCAGCATCGAAACCGAGCTGGGTCATGGCAGTACTTTCAGCTTTGAAATCCCCAGACGAGAAGCAAACCCGGTTAGTTTGGCCGCGCCGTCGCCACAGATCAAGAATTACGAAGGGCCGCGCCGGAAGATCTTGCTAGTCGATGACGAGCCACTTAACCGCTCAATGCTGAGAGAGCTTCTTTCGACGGTCGGCTTTGAATCAGCTGAGGCGGAGTCCCCGGAAAAAGCGTTTTCTCTGATTAAGGAAGGCTTTGATGCAGTGATCTCAGATATACGAATGCCTGGCTATGATGGGCATCAATTCTGCCGGGATCTCAGATCGGCTGCAGAGACGAAAGATCTAATCGTCATTGCTTCCTCGGCCAGTGTGTTCGCTGACGATCAGCGTCTTGCCTTCGACTCGGGATTTACCGATTTCCTGCCAAAACCGGTGATGGAAGAAGAATTGTTTGCGGTCTTGGAGAAACATCTGAGACTCAGATGGATCTATGTGACTGCGGAGCCTCCAAATTGTCCTTGAGCGCGACCAATGTCTTTCGTTTTTCGCCTTTGGCGCTCGCGAATGGCAGCATCCTCTTCATCGCTCTCGTGGAGCCGACGCGCAAGTCCTTAAGGAGCCGGTCATGGCGCAGCAGATTGTTCTCGGCTTTGGCATAGTTGCACGTATTGTACAGGCTGCGGACCCCTGGTTTCCGACATAGTATTGCGACAAAGATAGGCACCGTAACCAAATCTAAAAACAAGAACTCAGCTCGAGGCAAGCCGCTTGGAACTCGAACTCGCAGAATTGATGGTGGATGGTTACGTCCGTTCGGAAGGAAAAAATGAAGATACCCTTAGTAGTCGCCCTTATAGGCATGGCAATGTGCTTTTCTGTGCCCACCCTTGCCCAACAGCAAAAAGGAATCGATCCAGAAGTACGTAAGCAGATTGAAGCTGTTTCTGCACAGTTCGTGGACGCGTATAATAAACACGACGCGGCTGCCGTCGCCGCTCTATTTAGTCCGGATGCTGTTGAACTCCGATCATGGCGAGGAGTGCTTTCCGGTCAGGAAGCCATCCGGAGAATGTATGAACTCGACTTTGCATCGAGTGGCGGCAAAATGGCCAACCAGATTGTTCAGTTATGTGGGGTCGGCAGCGCCATATGCGAGATAGCGCATTGTAAGTTTGCAGAGTGGAAAAACCAGTCCATGACTATCTATGCCCGTGACGGCGATGCCTGGAAAGTATGTATGGCCTATGTGGACTACACTGAAGAAAAAGATGCAGTCGATCCAGAGGTGCGTCAGCAAATTGAAGCAATAGTGATGAAGTTTGATGAGGCGTATAACGAACATGACCGGGATTCTATGGCAGTGCTACACACTCAGGACGCTGTTGAAGTCAGGTCGTGGGGAGGGGCGAATTATCTGCGCACCGGCCGTCAGGCTATCGCGACACAGTACGCAGACGATTTCAGATCACATCCCCAGCTGGTCACGAGGATTAGTGAAATATATCCGATCGGCAGCGACGTATGTGCGATCGTCGATCTGACTGTCGGAACATTGAAGGGCCATGCAGCAAAGATTTTTGTTCGTGAGGCCGATACCTGGAAGATCGGCATGGCTTATCTGACTCGCTCTTCGGGGTCCTGACGGACTCGTTGCGAAAGAGTTTTCCCTGTGAATCCTGATTCATTCGACTCCAGCATTGAGCGCCGGTTATTTCCCCGATCCCAACGTCACTCCCTCGAGGAAGAATCGCTGAAAGCAGAGGAACACCACAATGACCGGTAAGACCACCAGACACGATGCTGCCATCATCAGGTTGAACTCAATCCGATGCATCGATTTGAAAAACGTGAGACCGAGTGAGAGCGTGTAAAGTTTATCGTTCTGCAGGTAAATTAGAGGCCCCAAGAAATCATTCCAGGCATTGACGCCGGCCAGCAGGGCAACCACCACCAGCGCCGGCCGGGTTAACGGTAAAATGATCCGCCCCATGATCTGAAATTCGTTGGCGCCATCTAATCTTGCCGCCTCCGATAGACTCGTCGGGATTTGCAACATGAATTGCCGAAGAAGAAAGATAAAAAAAGGATTTCCGAAGAATGTGGGTAGCACTAACGGTAGAAACGAATTGACCAGGCCGAGCCCGGCAAAAAAGGAGAACATCGGCACCATGGTGATAGGGTTTACCGGAAACTGCACGAAGATGAAGATGGAAGCGATAACCGGATAAAACAGCAGATCCCGCCCTGGCCATTTGATTCGAGAAAATCCGTAAGCGATCACAAAATTCGACAGGACACTGCCGACCACAGTAATCGCCGCATAGAAGATAGTATTTCCAAGATAGGGGAGAAACGGGAATGTCTTGGTCGCCTGATCGAAGTTCTTCCAGACCAATTCTTGCGGCCAAAGCGTCGGTGGGAATTTGGCGAGCTCGGCGTCCGATTTTAGCGCCGTAACCACCATCCAGTACATCGGCGACAGATAGAATAAACAGGTAACAATCAAAAACAGCCGTGAGACCAGCTGTTGTCGCGCTTCAAACAGAAACCGCGTACTCAATGGCCGTATGAAAGCTTCCATTATTCGAGATGATAGTTAACCCAGTACTTGGAAGACCAAAAAATAACAATCGCAAGGGTAGCGTTGATGATGAAGAGGATCCCGGACACAGCCGCAGCCAGCCCAACTTGATTGTATTCGAAGGCGTTCTTATAGATGTAGAGAGCGGTGAACATAGTGGAGTTCAAAGGACCGCCTTGGGTCATGATATAAGCGGGAGCAAATACCTGGAGACCTAGACCGAGGCCAATAATGATATCGTATAAGATAGTGGGAGTTAGTAAGGGGAGAGTGATGTGACGGAACTTTCGCCATTGGTTAGCGCCGTCCAACGAAGCGGCATCGTAAAGATTCGGCGGAATAGCCCGCAAGGCGGCCAAGAAAATCAGACCGATATGCCCGGCTCCAAACTGAGCCACCAGGACAATAGCCAGTTTGGACCAGTGGGGATCACCGAGCCAGTTAATAGCCGGGATATGCACCCAGCTGAGGATGTAGTTAAACAGGCCGAAACGAGGGTTTAACAACCAAATCATCATCATGGACAGCGCAAAGACTGGCGCCACGCTCGGCAGATAGAGAATCACGCGATACCAACCGACCTCGCGGACTCGTTGATTCATGGCGATGGCCAAGCCGATCGCAACGATTACCCCCAGCGGCACTGCCAATACGACATAGTAGAAGGTGTTATAGAGCGAGGTCCAGAACAGCGGATCCTTGAAAAGCGTAACGTAATTTTGGAACCCGATCCATTCCGGTGCGCCGAATCCGGAATATTGGGTCATCCCGAGATGGAAGTTGGAGAGCACGGGGTAGACCAGGAAAAAGAAAAAGCCAATAATCCAAGGACTGATAAACAGAAGACCGTATAGAAGGTTACGGGTGTCTCCGCGGATGAGCTTTCTGCGCGTCCTGTCCATCGGGGGATTCCTATTTCGTGCTCGTGCTCGTGCTCGTGCTCGTGCTCGTGCTCGTGCTCGTGCTCGTGCTCGTGCTCGTGCTCGTGCTCGTGCTCGTTTTTAACCTATCGTCTAAGGTGTTGAGTAGCGAGTATTTCCCTTGGGTTAAAATGCAAAATCCATCGGTAACCTCCAAAATCTTTCGAGCACGAGGACGATTGTTTGTCTGTAACGGACAAACCCTACTTACAGAACCGATCCATCTGCGGCTGGACCGCATCCACTACCGCTTTCAATGCAGCTTCCGGCGTTTGGCTATTGCTAATGACCGCTTCTTCCGCGGTCTTCAGCTGATCCCAATACAATGCGCCCACTGGAACCGGCGGTCGCGACTTGGAAATCGGTAGAAGATCCAGGAAAAGTTGGTATTCCGGTGAGAACAGATCTTTGCGTTGTTGCAGACTCTTCAAGGTGGGCAGGGCCGACGCCTCTTTGATCAGCAGGGTTTGACCTTCTTCACCCGTCAAGTAACGCAATAACTGATAGGCGGCCTCGGCATTCTTCGAACCCTTTGGTATTACGACACACCAGCCACCCGACCATGAGGTCTTCTGGCCGCCGGGAGCCGGAATATAGGTCACGCCATACTCTAGGTTCGGAGCTACGTCTTTCATGATGGCGAAGAGCCAGTTGCCGTCTACGATGAAAGCAACTTTGCCGGTGTAGAACGGCATTTGCGCGTCCGGCAGAGTCCCGTTGGAAGGCCATTGCCAATAGGTGTCGACAAAAGTCCGAGCTTTTTGCGGGTCCAATGCTTTTGCCCAATCGTATAAAAACTGGTATCCCTTGACAACGCCGGGGTCGTCCGCTGTGACCTTGCAATTGTTGAAATCAAAAAAATTACCGCCGAACGCGTATCCGTAGGTGTAACCCCAGCCTTGTTCGAGCCATGGAACAAATCCGATGCGGGTATACGCACCGGAGGCATCGGTTTGGTTCAACTTGAAAGCGATTTCTTTGAAACGATCGGGTGAAATTGGACCCCGAGCGGGATCGAATTCGGCTAGATCGATACCGGCATCTCTCAAGATTTTCTTATTGTAAAAAAGGACGCGGGCATCGGTCTCGGTTGGAAGGGCATAAACGTTGCCTTGATAAGTGACTTCTTGCCAAGGCGCCTCCGCATATTCCTGGCTGAGATCTTTCCCTTCTTTCTTGATGAGCGGTGTCAAATCGCTCAGCAGACCAGCAGCCGCGCGTTGGGCCACCGTGAAGCGATCGATCACGGCTAGGTCTGGACCAGCGCCGCTGCGGACAGCCGTCATCAGCTTCGCGACATCTGTTTCCGAGCCCGGCATTGGCTCGACGTTTGCCTTTATAGAAGGATTCTTCTTGGAGAATTCCTCGGCCGCGGCTTGATAAGCCGCCTTTTCAGGGGCGCCAAGCGAGGAAGGCAGCCAAAACTTCAACTGCGTCTGCCCGTGAGCCGCCGCCAAAATAGACAGAGAACTAATCGCTACCAATATCTGGGGTTTAATTTTCATGAGGGGGGAACATGTCGGTGCACAACCTCCATGATTGGCACCCTTATGAATCCAAGAACCACAGACCTTTTTCAACCGTAGATGAAAGGCGAATACGGAATAACCGCGAATGGACACGAATAAAGTCCGGAAAAAAACGAACCGCAGATGGACGCAGATTTACGCAGATAAATTGGAATTGCTCGGTCACTCAGAGACTTTTGCCAGATGTTGGGTCTGGTTCTGCGAGATTACCTGTAGATTTCGCTGCAAAGAAAAGGACAGCCATCCAGAAATCTACAACCGTCAATTGTGAATGGACTCTAATCGAAGCCAAATTTATCTGCGTCAATCTGCGTCCATCTGCGGTTCGTTTTTTGGTCTTTCCTGGATTTCATTCGCGTTCATTCGTGTCCATTCGCGGTTGTTTTAAAAATCTGCGTTCATTCGCGGTTGTTTTCGCCTCTTCGCGGTTGCGCTTTGGGGGCGTGACGTGAAATCTTTCGCGGTCGTGAATCGTTCAGACCCCTTCCAGCAATCGTTAAAGCGGCTATCGAATCGTTTATTGGAGCTCGGCGCATGGCGTGACCGAGATTGGAACGTGATCCCTGAGGCCGAGTTTCGGGTTCGGGCGGATGCCGCTTGGCAACCGGTGCGGCTTGGAGACTCGTGGCCGATCCAGGATACTCCCGTCGAATTTCGGTTCAGCGTTGTGATCCCGAAGACTTGGGCCGGATCGCCAGTTCATTGCCGGTTCCGTTTGGGTGGTGAAGCGCTCCTCTTTCTAAATGACCAGCCGCTGGCCGGACTCAACACCTTTCACGAAGAACACCCCGTACTGATCGAAGCGGGTGGGGGAGAAACCTTACACTTTAGCGCACACGCGGTTTCCCATGGACTATTTGGGACGCCGACCGCCCGGCCTTCCGTGGATCTGGCGGCCGTAGTGGTTCCGGAGACCGATGTCCGTTCTCTTCATGACGATCTCGCGGCCGTGTTAGATGCGGCCCGTTATCACTATCTTAAAGGCAGATACTCGCTGGTCGAATTACTGGCAGACCTCATGCATCGAGTGTTTGTCAAAATATCGCTTCCTAGAAACGATACCGAACGTTATCTGGCGCGCGTCGCTGCGACTTCGCAAAGTCGTTCGGCCGAGAACTTCTATGGGAACGAAGAGAGTTTGGCTTCCCTTTGGGAACGATGGGAGTTTCCCTCAAAGCCGTCTCCGCTCACCCGGGAACAATTACAATGCATCCGCGAAGTCAGAGAGCAGTTTCGTGAAGATCTAGCCGAGGCTCGGAGCCGGTTCCCGGCCGAAGGCCGTATTTGGCTGACCGGACATGCCCATATCGACTTGGCCTGGCTTTGGCCGCTGGAAGAGACTCGGAGAAAAGCGCGGCGTACCTTCTACACCATGACCGGCCTGATCGACCGGTACCCGGACTTTCATTTCAATCAGTCCAGCGCCCAGGTCTATTCTTGGATTGAGCAAGATGATCCGGCGCTTTTCGAAAAGATCCGGGCACAGGTAAAGGCCGGTCGCTGGGAACCGATCGGCGGGATGTGGGTTGAACCCGACGGTAATCTTTTGTCGGGTGAATCTTGGGTCCGTCAGCTTTTGTTCGGGCAGCGCTACTTTGAAAGCCGGTTCGGCCGGCGGATCAACGTGGCCTGGTTGCCTGATTCATTCGGGTTTAACGGAAGTCTACCTCAGCTTTTGGTTTCCGCCGGTATTCCCTTTTTCTTCACTCACAAGCTGAGCTGGAGCGAACGAAATCCATTTCCTTACAACCTATATTGGTGGGAAGGGATCGACAGGACGAGAGTGTTAGCTCACAGCTTCACTAATCCTGATACCGGTTACAACGCTCGCTTGACTGCACCCGAGCTCAGTGAAACCTGGCAGAATTTTATCGGGAAACGAATCCATGACACCACGCTGCTCTCTTTCGGATACGGAGACGGCGGTGGCGGCCCGAGCGAAGAAATGTTGGAGCGCTACTCGCGCTTGCGAGCATGCCCAGGTCTACCCGATCTCAAGATGGGGTTAGTTGCCGATTTCTACAAAGAGATCCCAACCACTCCCTCCGTTCCCGGCTCGGCCGACGTAGCCACCAGGCGTCTAAACGACGGGGCGAAGTCGGGCGCTCCCGGCGTTCTTCCAGTGTGGGTAGGAGAACAATACCTGGAGTATCATCGGGCAACATTCACCACTCAAGCAAAAGTGAAATTGCTCCACCGGCAATTGGAACACGCGCTAGTTGAAGCGGAAACGGCTGCCGCACTGGTGTTTGTTTGGGAGGGTCGAAGCTACCCAGCCGAACGGTTAGCGTCTCTTTGGCAAACCCTGCTGCTGCACCAGTTTCACGACATCCTGCCGGGCTCAAGTATTCACTCTGTGTATGAAGCGGCGCATCAACAGCTAACTGCGGCGTTGGAGGAAGCAGGTAAGCTGCGAGAAGATTCGTTGGGTTGGTCAGGACCAAGTGATGCGCCAGGGTACCTGGCTTGGAACTTGCAACTTCGTGATCGGCCATTGTTCGTCGAAGCAATGGGTGTGGGCGGCAAGGCGCCTTCGGCGTTCAGCATTCAGGGGCGCCCGTTGCTAACTCAGCAATTGGCGAACGGGGATCTCTTGTTGGCCGACTCTGACGCAAATGTTCCTGCACTGAGTGCTATCGCTCTTCGATCCGAAAGCGGAGAGGCCTCATCTGCAAAGCCGGTTCTTATCATTACATCGCGCCAGATCGAAAACCGGGATTTAAGGGTCACGCTTAACCGGGACGGTACCGTGGAGTCAATCTACGACAAGACTTTCGGGCGTGAGGTCTTGGCCGATCGCGGTAATCAACTCTGGTTGTTTACAGATATTCCCCGGCAGTTTGATGCCTGGGATATCGACGAAACCTATACCGACGAGGGAAAGGAATTGTTAGCCGTGGCCGAGCCGGAAATTGTTGAGCAGGGTCCGATTCGGGCAACATTGAGAGTGGTTCGCCGTCATGAGGAGATTGAGATTGTTCAGGACTACCGTCTAGCTGCTCATTCTCGACGTTTTGAGATAGCAACTACAGTTAAATGGCATGGCCGGCGGCGATTGCTGCGTGCCATTTTTCCGTTGGCGATTCACACGCATGAAGTCTGGTCGGAAACCGCCTTTGGAGCGGTAGCCCGGCCGACTCATCGCAATACTCCGTGGGATCAGGCCCGCTTCGAGATCCCGGTGCATCGCTGGGCCGATCTCAGCGAACCCGGCTATGGAGTTAGTTTACTCAACAATGGGAAATATGGTTACAGTGCACATGGGAATGTGCTTGGGATCAGCTTGCTACGTGGCCCGATTTATCCTGACCCGTACGCGGATGAAGGAGAACATGCATTCTTATACGCCCTTTATCCTCACACCGGCGATTGGCGAAACGGGACTGTTCAGGAAGCCGAAGACATGCATTCGCCGCTCCGGATTATACCAACTTCCGGATCGGGTCGGCCGTCCCTCTTCCGATTTACTGACAAATCACTCAGACTAGCGTCCTTAAAGAAGGCGGAAGATTCCGACGCGATTATCTTACGGCTTTACGAAGCGCACGGCGGCCGAGGCAAGACCACCGTCGAGACTGCTCTCCCGCTCCAAAAAGCGGCCATCGTTAATATCCTGGAAGACGAGACGCAAAAATTAACGATAGAAGACGGAAGCCGAATCACCTTCGAGTTCAAGCCGTTCCAAGTAGTTTCCTTAAAGCTATTCTTTAAGAGGAGCTAAGAGCTAGAATTTAGGAACTAGGAAGAAAGCGGGTGTGTCCTATTTGGTGGGGCGAGGCTCCCGAACGTCTAGCCGGGTGTAGCGAAGGGACTAGTGATCCTCTTTCAATTGGGTTTGTTAGGCCATTAACCGCGCCGAGCCGTGGTGTATCGTGGGCCACAGCTCGCCGAGTCTACACGCCCAGCTCGATCCTCTTTCGGCGTTTGTGCGCTTTGCCCTTGGTCAACGATTGGGCTGTTCGGGAGCCTCGCCCCACCAAATATGGGACTTGCTCTCCTAGCTAATCCTATCTGCGTTCATCTGCGGTTAAGTTTTCTCTTTGCGGTTAAGTATGTGCCTCGACAAACTTGTTCAATGCTTCCCGAGTGGCCGCGGTAGGCACCATTTTAGCGAATGCTTCTGCCTCGATGGCTAGACCTTCGTCGATCGTCGCATTTAAACCCCGGTGAACCGCGTGCAGACAGACCGCTACTGCTTCGGGTGCGAACCGGGCAACTTTCGAGCCGAGTTCGACGGCTTCATCAAGTAGCTTCTCCTTATCAACGATTGCGTTGATCAATCCCGCTTCTTTCGCCTCGACCGCGGTAATCGGCTCACCAGTAAGAATCATCCTTAACGCACGTTTCCGGCCAATTAGTCTAGGTAACCGCTGAGTTCCTCCAAAACAGGGAGGTATTCCGATGGCAATTTCTGCCTTGGAAAACTTCGCGTCAGGGACAGCAATTGAAAGATGGGTGGCCTCCACGATTTCACATCCGCCGCCATAGGCTAGCCCGTTCACCGCTGCGATTACTGGCTTGGAGAAATTCTCGATTCGCTTGGTCATGTTCTGCCCGCGGCGCACAAATCGACGGTGCACAATCTGGGTACCCAGTTTTACGTCTTGGGAGAATTCATGGATGTCCGCTCCCGCACTGAAAGCGCGGCCGGACCCAGTTAAAACCACCGCCCTGATCTGGTCTTCCTGTTCGATTTGATCCAATGCCTGAACGATCGAATCGACCAACTCATAATTGAGGGCATTGAGCTTAGCGGGACGTTCAAAGGTAAGAATTGCTACTGACTCACGATCGCTGCGGGAGAGAACGCTGGTATTCATGACGAGATACAGATACAGGAGCTAGAGCCAGAAGCTAGGAGCTAGGAGTGGGCAGGTGTCCCGTAGGGACTCGATGATGGTAGCCAGGCAATTTATTGCCTGGGATATCCCACAAAAAGATCCGTCCCGTTAGGTACGGTGTGATCGGTACGCACGCGCGGGATTATTCGTGTGTCCACAGGTCAAGAAACCCCGTCGACCAAATGGAATCATACCGTCCGTAACGGGACGGGGTTCATTTGCATATGTCCCAGGCAACAAATTGCCTGGCTACTATCATTCAGTCCCTACGGGACGTCGCATCTCCAGCACGCCGATGCGCCCACTCGCCGTCACGCCGTTTGCTTCGTCACAAACTCCCGAATCGTGCCCAGGATCCGTTCATCCACCTCATCCTGGGTCTCGGCCGCCGCTTTGAGTTGACCCTTCGTGACCACCAAAGAATGATCACCCCCTTCGACCACGTAAAGTTGGTTCGGTGCTTTCATTTGCTCGCGCACGCCTTCCAATAAATCCAACGGACAAAGCGAGTCGCGGGTCCCCTGCACGAACAGAATCGGGGTGGCCAATTTAAGAAGCACCTCGGCCCGCATCTTTTCCGGATTGCCTCCGCCGCAGAGGGGGTAACCCATGCAGATGACGGCTGCCACCTCTTCCTCGAGAGCGACATGGCATCCGACTCGACCCCCCATGCTCTTACCGATCAGCACCACTGGTCCATCGTGACCTTGCCTGGCCCGCATCAGCGCCTCCCGATGAGCCGCCACCAAGACGGGCAACGGATCCGGGCGTTTTCGACGTTCTTCCATGTACGGGTAATCGAACGGGAAAACCGCGCCGACAGTCGCTAACCTATTCGCCCAGCGCTGCATCCACGGATGCGTGGAAGGTGCGCCGGCTCCATGAGCAAAGAGAAATATTGGAGTTCGCATCTAGAACAAAAGCTTTTTCACAGCAAGGCCATCCGGCCGCGGCCGGACCACAAAGCAGAAATCTTAAACAGGAGGTAACCGAGGAAACAGAGGTTTATCTCAATCGACACTCTGTGAGCAAACTCAGATATTCCAACCCTGTTATCTCCGTTTCCTCCTGTTCAAAATCTCCGTCTTTGTGATCCGGCCGCGGCCGGATGGCCTTGCTGTGAACTATTTTGTTTCCGTGGAGCGAGTAGGTTGGCCACCGAAAATGCCCCGGTGCACCGCAATCGGTGAATTGGGTTCCGGCCTTAACCAAGGGTGACGCGGGGTCCTTGCCGTTGCCGGTTCCAAATGCCAGGCATGAGCGATATCTCGCATCACCAGAGCATGATCGAATTCGATGCTGCCCTTCGGGAAACGGTTTTGATCGTCGAAAAAGCTGCAGGAAACCCGGTTGATACGGAACGGCCGGACTTTCCATTCTTTGGCTTCGAGAGCGATTCCTTCGAGACTGTCCGAATCCTCGGTCGGCGAGCCCCCCGAGTTGGCACTGCAAAAGAAGTCTTCTTGTAGACTCTTAAAGCACGACGAAACCGGCAGTTGCAGAGCGTCATCGCCGGAAAAACTTACGTGGGTGGTCTTATCCAGGGAAAGATACGCAAACTCGACATGACCCACCGATTCCTCAACCGCGAATCGCGCTTGGTGATATCCGCCCGTAAAGAGCTTCCCACTCAGGATGGCGCTTAACCAAAGATCGGTGTCTCGCCGAGCCACGAAGACCCCTTCACGAGGAATCCCTTTGGCATCAATCCATTCTGAGGCGACCCGGTGCACCGCGTTTTCGCTGCTAACCCCTAGCCATAAAGGCAAGCCGCGTGGGCGGAGCGACTCTAAACGCACCAGGCAAACACCCACGATTGCGTACCCATGGTATAATTTCGGATGAAACGAAGTTGGTAGAAGCGGGCTAACTACCTTGGGATCAGCTCGGTAGTTCAGCATAAACCGGCGCTTGATGACACCGCAGAAAATCGGGGTCCTCATACCATACCCATACTGAATGCCGGGTTGAGTCTTTCCGCAAGCGGGTGAATAGCCGCGAAAAAGCGCAAAAACGCAAAAAAGAACGGAAAAATCTCACGCAAAGACGCAAAGCCGCAAAGGTTCGGACTAAGCGACAGTAGGTGTGCAGACGTACCGGCGTCTTGGGTGCTGTCGGGAAGTGGGAAACACTCATCTTTTCCGCGCGTGTAGCTTAAGGGCAGCGTCGACCACTTCTCTGGCCATACGATTTTCCTCTCTAACACGCACGAAATGATAACAGCATAAGACTATGTTATCTACACCAAACCCGACCTGCATGATCCGAACCTTTGCGCCTTTGCGTCTTTGCGTGAGATTTCTCTTCGTCTTTTTTGCGTTTTTTGCGCCTTTTCGCGGCTATTTTTTCTACCGTGAACCCGCAAAATCACAAGGCTCTAGCCTACGGTACATTTCGTTTCGCTCTTGGCGTCGTTGAATTGATGCACGGCTTGGTTCGGATCCCGGTGCTCGCCGGTTTTGCCGGCGGCATGGCCAAGCAATTCGAAGGGACCATCATGCCCGGCTGGTTTGTCTATTTGTTCGGCTCTGTATTACCGTTTCTCGAAGGATTGATTGGGCTAGCTTTGATTCTAGGGGTATTCACGCGCTGGACTCTGGTTGGCGCCTCGCTGCTAATGTCGATCCTGATTTTCGGCAGTTGCCTACGATCTGATTGGAACATCGTCGGTCTCCAGATGATCTACGCGATCGCGTTTTTCATCGCGTTATTCTTGCTCGAGCATAACCACTACTCGGTTGATCGGATCCTGCGCCGGGAAGAAGCGTGACAGCACAATTTTGGTGGGGCGAGGCTCCCGAACGACCCGGCAATTTCACCGAAGCAACTGACGATGAACGTCCGACGGCAATGTTCCGCCTAAGATCGCGCCGAGCCGTAAGCCCGCGCTCGGCCACGGCTCGGCGCGCTTTTTATTCTAGCCTCACCACGCTTACCCCCGAACGAGCGGCTTCGCGATGCACGTAGATCGTTCGGGAGCCTCGCCCCACCATTTTTGTCGCCAACACCCAAAACGGCCTCAGAACTTCACTCGCACGGTCCCCAGCACCTGAAGCGGCATCTCTGGATAAACCTGGTTCGTGCCGTTGTTAGTGCTGACCACCGCCCAGTTCTGTTGGTTGGTAAAATTCAGCACATCAACCCGCAGTTCGACGTTCTTCCATTGATAGAAGACGCCTGCATTTAGCGTGAACTGGGTTGGTATTACCACCGAGCCGCCAAACGTGAGATTGATCGGGCTGGTGACCACTGCTCCGAAGCTGAACCCTAGACCGCAGTCGAACACGTAATTAAGGTTGGCGTTGAAAAGTTGCCTTGGAATTCCCGGCTGCAAATAATTCCCTAGCGGCAAAGTCACGGTGTTAGCGACCCCGCTGCCGTTGCCTACCGGAGGTGCGAAGGTGGCAAATACACTCGACTCCTTTTGCGACGGCGCTTGCCCCGCAAGCACTGGATCCAGATAGCTGTACGAAAGCGTCATATAAAAGTTACGGTTCGGCTGAAAATTCATTTCCGCCTCTCCTCCCCAAATCGTCTCCGCCAACGTTGGCGCTGCTTCCTGGGGGATGCTGCGCGTCTGCCTGAAGCCCGCCGCCGCGAGGTAAAGTTTCCCGTCGAAGAAGCTGAACTTCATCCCTCCCTCGTAAAGATCGCTTCCGTTGCGAAAATCGGGATTATCAAACTTGTTATCAGCACCGATGCTGTAACCGCCGCCTTGGCCATCCGTACTCGAAGTACTGTAGTCAGGTCAACGGCGTCGAGGGCATGATCTACATGCAGTCCTACAGCGGCGCCGACGGAAGCTACAATCTCACCGTCACGTTCAAGATCGGCACCGACCTGAACTTCGCGCAGGTGTTGGTCCAGAACCGCGTGGCGATCGCGCTCGCCCAGCTGCCGCAGGCGGTGCAGAACCAAGGTGTTACCGTCCAGAAGAAATCGACCTCGATCCTGATGTTCGTCACGCTCGGCTCGCCGGGCGGAAGCTACGACAGCCTCTATTTGAGCAATTACGCGACTATCAAACTCAAGGACGAACTCGCGCGCCTGCCGGGCGTGGGCGATGTGATCGTGTTCGGCGCCGGCCAGTATTCGATGCGCATCTGGCTCGACCCTGACAAGCTGCTCTCACGCGGGCTCGTGGCCCAGGACGTCATCCAGGCGATCCAGCAGCAGAGCCAGCAGGTCACGTCCGGCCAAGTGGGCGCACCGCCGACCCCGTCCGGCGTGCCGTTCCAAGTCACCGTAAACGTCCAGGGCCGGCTCTCCGACCCCGCCGAGTTCGCGGACATCATCGTCAAGGCCGGGAGCAGCGGGGACATCACCCGCGTGCGCGACGTCGGCCGGGTCGAACTCGGTGCGCAGACCTACAGCCAGATTTTCACGGTCAACGCCAAGCCGGCCGCCGGCATCGGCATATTCCTCTCGCCCGGCGCCAATGCTCTCGACGTCGAGAAGGCCGTCAAGGCGCGCATGGTCGAGTTGGCGCGCGAGTTTCCCCAAGACCTGAGCTACGACGAGCCATTCGACACCACGACGTTCGTGCGCGCCGCCGTCAACGAGGTCTACCAAACACTCATCGAGGCCGCGGTCCTGGTGCTGGTGGTGATCCTAATATTTCTCCAGGACTGGCGCGCCACGCTGGTGCCCGCCACGACCGTGCCGGTGACAATCATCGGCGCGTTTGCGGCCATGTACGCGCTCGGCTTCACGGTCAACCTGTCGACCCTGTTCGCCATTGTGCTCGCGATCGGCATCGTGGTGGACGACGCCATCGTTGTGGTGGAGGGCGCCGCCCATCATATCGAGCGCGGGCTCGCGCCGCGCGAAGCGGCCGAGCAAGCCATGGACGAGCTGTTCGGCCCGATCATCGGCATCACCTTGGTGCTGATGTCGGTGTTCGTGCCGGCGGCGTTCCTGCCCGGCCTCACCGGCCGCATGTACGCGCAGTTCGCGCTGGTGATCGCTGCGACGGCGCTGTTGAGCGCCGTCAACGCCGCGACGCTGAAACCGACGCAAGCCGCGCTATGGCTGCGCCCGGCGGTGCCGCCGGAAAAGCGCAATGTGTTCTACCGCGCATTCAATGCGGGTTACGCCTACATCGACCGCGCCTACGGCGCCCTGATCGGCCGCATGGTCGCACGCAGCGGGCTCATGGTGGCAATCGCCCTCGCCATCATGGGGGCGGCCGGCTACGGGCTCACGCGCATCCCGACCGGATTCCTGCCGATCGAGGATCAGGGTTACATGCTCGCGGTGGTGCAGCTCCCCGACGGCGCCTCGCTCGCGCGCACCCAGGCCGTGCTCGACCGGGTTGCGGCTATCGCCGGCAAGAACCCGGGCGTCGCCAACGTGGTCAACGTCGCGGGCATTTCTCCGCTCGACAACAGCTCCTCGCTCGCGAACGCCGGGGTGTCCTACATCGTGCTCAAGGACTGGAGCGTGCGCGGCAAGGGCCAGGACCTGCGATCACGGCGACAGTACAGTTCCATGAAGTGGAGAGCCCCAGAGTGTCGAACGATCTCAGGTCCAGTGAGACCATGCTTGGCAACGGTGCGTCCTGATGGATTACTGGGTGTTGAACTGCGTCTAAGAAGGAAAATAATTTTAATATCCCTTCGGGAAGAGTCGCCTTCGGCGGACCAGGAAGAAAAACCAGGTCATCGGCGAGCGTCTATCAACTGCATAAGAAGGCGTGGGGTCGGCATGAGCCGACCTTCCGCCCTCAACCGCTTGCCGTTGAACGAGTAATCCGGCTGAAGTGTTTAAACATTCTGGAACCAAAATTTCAGTGTGTGGGCTGGCAACAGGCGCCGACGCGGCGGAGGCCGCGAGCCATTTGCCAAAAGTGATAAATTCGTGAGGTTTTTGGTGGCGTAAATCGGCTGGTTTCTTGCCAGCCGTCGCGCGTAACCTATTGATGCCCCAGAATTACCACCTAATTCGCTCTTATCAACGAACAACAGCCATCACGCCGCGTTGCGGCCGACGCAGCCGCGGCGCCATTCGCCGAGGATGTCGGCGGAATCGGCCACCAGGCCGAGATGCAGCGAGACCATTGCCAGCGCCGCCTTTTCCAGATTGTCGTCGGTGCCGCGCACGAGATCGCGGGCGACAATCACGCGGTAATTGTGATTGCTGGCATCGAACGCGGCATTGAGGATGCAGCAGTCGGTGAAGCCGCCGTCGAGCACGATGCTTTCGATGCGCATGTTGCGGAGCAGAAAGTCGAGATCGGTGGGATAGAAAGCCGACAGCCGCCGCTTGGTCTCGACGATCAGATCGGCGGGCTCCACCTTGGTGACGAACTCGGTCCAGCGCGAGCCTTCAATGGCATGTCCGTCGCTGTTGGGAATCTCACCGACATAAAGCGGAAAGGTGCGGCGCCAAGCGGAGGGGATGCCGCGCGTGTCGTCCTGGCCGCCGCGCCGCACGATCGAACGCACGTGAATGATCGGCACGCCGAGCTTGCGCGCAGCGTCGTGAAACGCATCGATCGGCGCGACGATGTCGCGGGCGCGCGGCGCCGGGCAGGGACAATCCGGCGAGTCATCGAGATGGCCGCGATGCATGTCGATCGACACGATCGCGGTCTTGCCCGGATCGAGATAGTCCTCGAAGCGGTCTCGGGTATCCTGCGCCTCGCCGTAGACATAGATGCGCATTTTCATCCTCCGGATTGCTGGCCTCGCCATCTGCCGGTCGTCTTTGCCGCATGATCCGGAAAAGTGGATACCGGTTTTCCGAAAAGACCACGCGCAACAAAAACCAGAGCGGCACGACGTTTCGAGGAAAAGCCATCCCGCTCCAGTGTCGCCGGACGACAACCGCCGCGCAAGCCGGTCACGCGCGGCGTGGCAGGTTCGCCTTGGCGACGTCGCCGATCGCCTCGACCTCATCGCCGCAGTCGGAGAAGCAAAGGATGCGGCACGGGCAGGCTTCCAGCCCCTCGTAGCGCCACGGAAAGGCGCCGATCAGAAAGCGCTGGTTCAATACCTTCTCGATGTCGCCGCCGACATTCTCGGCATGGGTCAGCCCTTCGGAGAACGCGTAGCTGTGGAACGGAAAAATGTTCTCGGTGACGTGGCGGCCCGATTTCTTGTGCACGTAGCTGAATTCGCCGAAGAAGTCTTCGCAGCTCTTGCCGACCTTCTTCTCGAAGCGCTTCGCCAGATCCGGGCGCATCAGCCGGATCGAGGTGTTCATCGAATGATCGCCGGAGCCGCAATCAATGCCAAACCATTTGATCTTCTTTTTCAGCATCCATTCCAGGAGCTCGATATTTCCGCCGGGATGCATGCAGAAATAGCGCACCAGATCCTGCTGCGGCTGGCCCTCCCAATAGCGGTGCCAGCCGGTATGGATGATGAGGATGTCGCCCTGCTTGACCTCCACCGGCGCGGATTCGATCATTTTCGGCGTGATCACCGCCCAGTCGTCCATGTGCTGCGAGACGTCGACCACGGCGCCCGGGCTGACCAGAAAGTCGAGCGGATAGGAGGCCATGTCGCCCATGCCGTCGGTCCCGTGCATGGCGCCATCGATATGGGTGCCGACATGCAACGACGAATCGATCCGCTGCGTCACGATCATTTTGGTCTGCAGGTTCTGCGCGTAATACATCTGGTTGCCGGCATAGCCGACCCAGCCGGGAGTGTGCACGTTCATCAAATGACTGAGATCGACGATTTTCATGCGGAGATCCTTGCGACCTTTGGGCGTTGCCGTCGAAGATTAGTTTGCCATTTCAAGGTATTCAAATATTTTTAACGGGGTTAATCCCATTGAGGCCGCACGCCCGGCAATGGCAAACTCGTTCTGACGGGCCGGCCGCGGCGGGTACCGCGGGACGGCAAACGGCGGGTTCGGTGACGACCCGCCAAGGAGCAGGCAACGACCGCATGGCTCGGGCAGGCGCAAAAAACGGCAAGCGCAATGGCGCCACCGAAGTGCTGCGCGCGGTCGGCAAGAAGCTCCGGCTGCGGCGGATCGAGCGCGGCCTGACGCTGCAGGCCGCGTCGAAGCGCACCGGCGTCAGCGCCGCCATGCTGAGCCTTGTCGAGCGCGGTAAAGCGACACCCTCGGTGGGAACGCTCGTTGCGATCAATTCCCTACTCAATCTGCACATTCCGGAACTCTTGGGCACCGCCACCGGCAACCAGGATCTGGTGACCCCGGTCGGCAAACAGAGCGTCGTCAAACCGCTGCGCGGCGTCACGCACCGCGTCATTGCCGACGACGAGGCGCGCGGCCTGCAGCTTACTTTGAACCAATATTCCCGCGGCAGCGCCAACAGCGCCGAGCCGATCACGCATGCGGGCTTCGAATATGGCCTGCTGCTCGATGGCGAGCTTGAAGTCACGGTCGACGGCGAAACCCACCGGCTTCGTCCCGGCGATCTGATTTCCTACTGGTCGTCAAAGCCGCATCGCATCGTCAACCGCGGACCAAAAACGGCGCGGGCGTTGTGGATCAATTTGCGCACCGGCTGAGGCTGCAGGACGCGATGGACGCGATCGACATTGCTGAGCAAACGCGCGGGCCTTCCGACGCCGCGGGCGCGGCTACGGGCACTGCCGATTCACCATCTTTCATGCGGCCAGGCGCGATCGGCGGCCTGGTTCTGAAAAACCGCCTGGTGCGTGCGGTCACTTCGGAAACGAGGGCTGACGGCGCGGCTATCGACTCGCTCGTCAAACTCTATTCGGATCTCGCCCGCGACGGCGTCGTCGCGGTCAAGCGCGTCACTGACGCATATCTATCGCCACCACCTGACACCTGCGGGCAGGCACTGACATGAGCGTACGCGTGGATCGCCTCGAGCCGGATGCGCTGCCGTGAAGCCCGCGCCGTTCGCCTATCATGCGCCGAAAACGGCCGATGAAGCGGTGGCCAAGCTCGCGGAATTGAGCGCGGACGATGGGCGCATTCTGGCCGGCGGGCAGAGCCTCGTGCCGATGATGGCGTTTCGCATGGCACGCCCCGCGCATCTGATCGATATCAACAATGTCGCGGGCTTTGACCGGCTCACGGTCGAACGCGATACGCTCTCGATCGCGCCCTGCGTGCGGCACGCGGCTTTTCATCGGCCGGCGGCGCCGGGGCCGACTGGCGCGCTGCTCGCCAACGTGGTGGCGCACATCGCGCATTATCCCATCCGCCTGCGCGGCACATTCTGCGGCAGCCTCGCGCATGCCGATCCGGCGTCCGAATGGTGTCTCACCGCCGTCACGCTCGGCGCCGACATCGTTACGCTCGGCGGCCGCGGCTCGCGCCACATTGCGGCCGACCACTATTTCCAAGGCATGATGATGACCGCGCTGGCCGAGGACGAGTTGCTGCGCGAGGTGCGGCTGCCGCTCCTGCCCGACGATACGCGCTTCGGCTTCTACGAGTTCAGCCGCCGCGCCGGCGATTATGCCATCGCCATGGCGCTCGCGACCTATCGTTTGCGCGACGGCGTCATTATCGAGCCGCGGCTGGGTCTCGGCGGTGCAGAGGAGAGGCCGCGCCGCATGGCGCAAGCCGAAGCGGTACTCGCCGGACAGAAGCCCGAGCCGCAGCTGTTTCGCGCCGCCGGCGAAGCCGCCGCGGCCGCCGTCAATCCGCTGGAAGACGTGCATGCTGACGCCGAATTCCGCCGCGACCTCGTGCGCGCGGTGACGCGCCGGGCGCTGGAGCAAGCGGCCGCATGACCGCGCCGACCAAAGGCTCCGGCCTGACCTGGGTCGGCCGCTCGATCCGGCGAGTGGAAGATCCCGCGCTTCTGACCGGCCGCGGCCGTTTCACCGCCGACCTGCCCGCTGTCCACCGCGTGCGGTTTGTGCGCAGCACGATCGCCGCCGGCCGCATCGACGCCATTGCCATCCCGGACGGCGCCACCGTCTTCACCGCCGCCGATCTTGCGGGGATAAAGGCCATCGCGCCGGCGCTGCACAAGTTCGGCTATGTGCCGGTGGCGCAGCCGGTGCTGGCGACGGACGTTGTGCGATTCGTGGGCGAGCCGATAGCGGCGGTCGTCGCCGTCACCGATGCCGAAGCCGAAGACATCGCCGACGACGTCGCCGTCACGATCAGCGAAGCGCCGGCCGTCGTCGACGCGCGCGCGGCGTTCGCCGACGGCGCGCCGCAGGTTCATGCGCAAGCCGCCCGCAATCTGTGTGTCGAAGGCAAGATGGAGACGCCGGGCTTTGCCGCCGCGCACGCGAGCGCGCATCGCCGTGTCGCAATCGACATGCGCTCACGCCGCCAGAATGCGACGCCGCTCGAAGCGCGTGCCGGACATGCCGTTTTCGATCCGATTTCGGAGCGCGTGACGCTCACCTGTGCGACGCAAATGCCGCACCTAATGCGCACGGCGATTGCCGATCTCATCGGTATGCCGGAAAGCGATCTGCGCGTGGTCGCGCCGGACGTCGGCGGCGGCTTCGGCCAGAAAATGTCGCTTGTGCCCGAATATGTCGTGCTGGTGTGGCTCGCGCGCAAATTGCGAAGCTCCGTGGCCTGGACCGAGGACCGCCGCGAGAACCTGATGGCCTCGTTTCACAGCCGCGATCAACATATCCGGCTCGAAGGCGCCTTCGACGCCGACGCAAAGATCCTGGCATTGTCGGCCGAGGTCATCGCCAATGTGGGCGCCTATTCCTGCTATCCGACAACATGCGCGGTTGAGCCCCTGATGGCGATGGCGGAGTTGCCGGGCCCTTATGATTTGCGCGCCTATGCGTGCGTGGCGCGCGGCGTAATGACGAATACCTGCCCGATGGCGCCCTACCGGGGGGTCTCGCGGCCGGTGATCACGCTTGCGCTCGAGCGGCTGATGGATGCGGCGGCGGCGCAATTCGGCCTCGATCCGCTCGACATTCGGCGGCGTAATCTGATCGATAAATTTCCCTACACCTCGGCTACCGGTCTCGTCTTCGACGAGGGTACCTATCGGCAGACGCTGGACATGGCGAGCGAGGCGCTCGACGTGCCGGCCTTTCGCAAGCGCCAGCATCAAGCCAGATCGCAGGGGCGCTATCTCGGCATCGGCTTTGCCGCTTTCTCCGAGCGCACCGGCTACGGCACCCCGGCATTCGCGGCGCGCGGCATGGGTGTGACGCTGGGCTGGGAGACGGTCGAGTTGACCATGGACCCGTCCGGCTATCTTGAATTGCGCATCGGCGCCAGCCCGCACGGTCAGGGACTGCGCACCACGCTTGCTCAACTCGTGGCCGAGGAGCTCGGGGTCGCGCCCGAGCGGATCAAGGTCGTCTCTGGCGACACCGACCGCACGCCCTACGGCTTTGGCACATTCGCCAGCCGATCGCTCATGATCGCCGGCGGCGCGAGCGTGCTCGCCGCCCGCAAGGTGCACGAGAAGCTCAAGATCATCGCCAGCCGGCTCCTCGAGGCCGCGGCCGATGACATCGCGCTGGAGGGCGGCGTCGCCCGCGTCGCTGGCACCGATCGCGCCATGCCGATCGCAACATTGGCGCGCGCGGCCTATCATCAATCGCATCTGTTCAAGGGCGAGATCGACGCCGGCTTGTCGGAGAGCGCCACCTACGATCCGGCTGGTACGTTCTCCAATGCCTGCCACGCCGCCATCGTCTCGGTCGATGCCGAAACCGGGCGCGTGACAATCGAGCGCTTTGTCATCGCCGAAGATGCCGGCCGTTTGGTTAATCCGATGATCGCGGACGGCCAAGTGATGGGCGGTGTCGCCCAGGGCATCGGCAATGCGCTGCTGGAGGAAATCATCTACGACGAGACCGGCAACATGCTCACCGCTACGCTCGCGGATTTTCTACCCCCAACCTGTCGCGAGATTCCTCCGATCGAACTGCTCCACCTGGAGACGCTGAGCGAGGCGACCCTCACCAAATCCAAGGGCCTCGGCGAGGGCGGCGCGATCGGGGCACCGGCCGCCGTTCTCAATGCGATCAACGACGCGCTCTCTCCGCTCGGCGTCAGCATCAACGAAATTCCGGCGACGCCGCAGCGCATCCGCGCGGCGCTGCGGCAGGCAGGAAAGACCCCGGCATGAGCGAGCGAGCCGAAATTACGCTGACCATCAACGGAGAACGTCACGCTATTCGGGTTGAGCCGCGGCGCACGCTCGTGGACGCCATTCGCGAGGATTGCGGACAGACCGGCACCCATATCGGCTGCGAGCACGGCGTCTGCGGCGCCTGCACGGTTTTGGTCGAGGGCGCGCCGGTCCGCTCGTGTCTGATGTTCGCGGTGCAGGCGCACGGCAAGGACATTCGCACCGTCGAAGGCCTGGCCGACGGCGACGCGCTTAACGCGTTGCAGCAGGCGTTCATGGACAATCACGGCCTGCAATGCGGTTTCTGCACGCCGGGCTTTCTGATGCTGATCACCGGAGTGCTGGAGCGCGAGCCGCATATCACCGACGAAGAGCTGATCGACGTGCTCTCGTCCAATCTGTGCCGCTGCACTGGCTACCAGAACATCGTGAAAGCCGCGCGCGCCGCGGCCGGCGAAATCCGCCGGCAGCGGTCGGCGCAGGGCGCGAACTGAAAGCCGCGCGATGGCGCCTGCCGCAGTAAGATCGAAAACAAAGCATGTCGGGGCGTCGCTGACGCGCCTGGAGGACCGGACGCTCCTGACCGGCCGCGGCCGCTTTGCCGCCGATATTGCGTTTCCCCACCAACTGCACATGCGGATCGTGCGCTCGAATTTCGCGCACGGAAGGCTGCGCGCGATCGACGCTGCGGCGGCTCTGGCGCAGCCCGGCGTGCACACGGTGTGGACGGCCGCCGACGTCGCCGACATTCCGCCGATCGATTTCCGCTTGAGTCGCATCGACGGCCTGGAGGCTTACCGGCAGCAGCTCTTGGCCGACGACTTTGTCCGTTATGTCGGTGAGCCGGTCGCCGCGGTGTTCGCGGCCGATCCGTATCTCGCTGAGGATGCGGCCGAATTGGTCACGCTCGACATCGAAGAATTGCCGCCGATCTTGCGCGCTGACGAGCTGCCCGGCGAATTCGAGCCCGGCCGGTCCACCGAAGCGGCCGTCGTACGCAAGGGCTATGGCGACGTTGATGCCGCGTTCCGCGCTGCGCACGCGGTGGTCGAGACCGCCCTGTCGGTCGGACGGCACTCGGGCGTGCCGCTCGAGACCCGCGGCGCGATTGCGCGCTACGACACCGCCCGCGACATCCTGGAATTGCACGGCGCCGCCAAGGTGCCGCACTGGAACCGAGATCAGATCGCGCGCATGCTCGGGCGCGGCGCCTCGTCGGTGCATTTGTTCGAGGGACATGTCGGCGGCGGCTTCGGCATTCGCGGCGAAATCTATCCGGAGGACGTGCTGGCTTGCGCAGCCGCGCTGCGCCTGCAGCGACCGGTCAAATGGATCGAGGACCGCCGCGAGCATCTGATCGCCGCCAACCACTCCCGCCAGCAGCAACATCGGGTGCGCGCCGCGGTCGATCGCGACGGGCGCATTCTGGCGCTCGAGGACGAGATCTTTCACGACCAGGGCGCCTACATGCGCACCCACGCGGTGACGGTGCCGGATCTCGCCGCTGCCATGCTGCCGGGGCCGTATCGCATTCCGGCCTATCGGGTCAGCGCGCGTGTGCGCCTGACCAACAAGACACCCTGCGGCACCTACCGCGCGCCGGGCCGCTTCGAGAGCACTTTCGTGCGCGAGCGGCTGATGGATGCGATTGCCGCGACGTTGGATCTCGACCCGGTCGAGGCGCGGCGGCGCAATCTGATTGCCAGCCATGAAATGCCCTATGCGCGTGCGCTCGACACGCTCGGTACCGAGATCGTGCTCGATTCAGGCGACTATGCGGGCCTGCTCGACCGGGCGCTGGCGGCTGTCGCATGGCCGAAGCTGCGCGAGCGTTTGGCGGCACGCAAAGCCGCCGGCGAGCTCATTGGCGCCGGCGTGGCGCTGTTCGTGGAGAAGAGCGGGCTCGGGCCGTTCGACCAGGTCAAGATCGGCGTCGACACCGACGGCAATGTGGAGGTGATTTCCGGAGCGGCCTCCCTGGGGCAAGGCATCGAGACGGTGATCGCGCAAATCTGCGCCGATGCGCTCGGCGTCGATTATCGCAAGATCCGCGTCACCCACGGGCAAACCGACCGCATCGAGTATGGCCTCGGCGCGTTCGCTTCGCGCGTCACGGTCATGACCGGCGAAGCGACGCGGATTGCCGCCAGTGCGCTGAAAGCAAAAGCGATCGAGGTCGCCTCCGGATTGCTGCAAACACCGGCGGAACTGCTCGACGTGATTGACGGCGAGGTGGTCCGCAATGACGCGACCTCCGGCCCTTCAATGAGCCTCGGCGCGATTGCGCGGGTGCTGCTGCCCGGCTCGGCGCTATGGCATGGCCGGCCGCCGGGACTTACCGCCGAGGGCTGGTTTCACACAAACCACATGAACTATCCTTACGGCGCGCACATCGTGGTAGCGCGCATTGATAAGGACACCGGCGCCGTCGCCATCGAGCGCTATCTGGTGGCCTATGACGTCGGCAAAGCGGTCAATCCCATGCTGATCGAGGGCCAGATCGTCGGCGGCTGCGCGCAGGGCATCGGCGGCACGCTATTCGAAGAGTTTCTCTACGACGAACGCGGCGAGCCGCTGTCGGTGACCTTTGCCGACTATCTGATGCCGACGGCGCGCGAAATGCCGCCGGTCGAGGTGCTGATTAGCGAAGATGCACCGAGCCCACTCAACCCGATGGGATTGAAGGGCGCTGGCGAAGGCGGCGCGAATGCGGTCGGCGCGGCCATCGCGGCGGCCATCGACGACGCGCTCGGCCGCATGGGCGCGGTGACCGAGCTACCGATCACGCCGCAGCGCCTCAAGCGCTTGCTGCGCAGCACCGGCAAATCGTAGAGCATGATGGGAAGTCCGACCGGGCTTCCGTATCGTGGGTAACCGACATCGGCAGGAGAGTACGCGATGGATCTCAAGCTGCAAGGCAAGTCGGCGCTGGTGACGGGGGGCAGCGAAGGCATCGGCAAGGGCATCACCTTGGCACTCGCCAAGGAAGGCGTCGACGTCGCCATCTGCGCGCGCCGTAAGGAGCCCCTGGAAGCCGCCGCCAAGGAGATCGCGCAGGCCACGGGGCGCAAGATCGTGCCGATCGCCGCCGACCTGCGCAAGGATGCCGACGCCAGGACCTTCATCGAGCAGGGTCACAAGGCGCTCGGCCGCGTCGACATCATGGTCAACAATGCCGGCTCCGCTGCCGGTGGCGTGATCGAGCATTTGACCGAGGACGACTGGGAAAAGGGCCTGCAGCTCAAATTCATGGGCTATGTGCGCTGCCTGCGTTACGTGCTGCCGATCATGGTCAAACAAGGCGGCGGCCGTGTCGTCAATCTGATCGGGAATGACGGGGTGAAGCCCTCCTACTGGGAAATCTGCCCGGGTGCGGCCAACGCCGCCGGCCAGAATCTCACGGTTTCGCTTGCCGGCCAGTACGGCAAGAGCGGCATCAGCTTTGTCGCCGTCAATCCCGGGCCGGTGCGCACCGAGCGCTGGGCCGGGCTCGTCAAGGCCATGTCGCGCGACATGAAGATTTCCTACGAGCAAGCCGACACACTAGCGCCCTCGTCCATTCCGCTCGGACGCATCGCCGAGGTCGAAGAGGTCGCCAATCTCGTTGTGATGCTTGCCTCACCGCAGATGCACATGGTCAATGGCACCATGATCGAAATCGACGGCGGGCAGGATAAGCCGCTGATGGACCGCTTCCGCGACAAGAATCGGTAAACGAGTCGGGGCCGCCATTGCGAGGAGCGATTGCGACGAAGCAATCCAGTCCGCTTGCTCAGCTTCTGGATTGCTTGGCCTCGCCCCCAATAACGAGTCCGGCCGAGTTCGGCAGGCTCAATCATCTTCTTGCGATGACGTCACGAGCCCGAAATGACGAACCTACTTAGGCGATGTCGCTCGACTCGATCTTCTTCACGCCGAGCTTGGTCATGTCTTCCCAGGCCTTGGCGACCGAGCCGTTGATGTCGATGCCGCGGCAGGCGTCATCGACGACGTAGACGTTGAGGCCGGCGTTACGCGCGTCCATCGCCGTCCAGGCGACGCAGAAATCGGTGGCAAGGCCGGTGACGAAGACGGTGTCGATCTTGCGCTCCTTGAGATAGCTGGCCAGACCGGTGCGCGTCTCCTTGTCGGCTTCGAGGAAGGCCGAGTAGCTGTCGACGTCGTTATGGAAGCCCTTGCGGATGATCACTTGCGCGTGCGGGATTTCGATGCCCTTGGCGATGCTAGCGCCTTCGGTGCCTTGCACGCAGTGATCCGGCCAGAGCACCTGACTGCCATAGGGCAATTTGATCACTTCGAACGGCTTCTTGCCTTCGTGGCTTGAGGCGAACGAGATGTGATGCGCGGTGTGCCAATCCTGTGTCAGCACCACATTCTCGAAGCTCTTGGCGAGGCGGTTGATGACCGGGATCACCTGATCGCCGTCCTTCACTGCGAGGCTGCCACCCGGCAGGAAGCAATTCTGCACATCGACCACGATCAACGTGCTCGACGGACCCGGTTTGATTTTGTCTGCAGCCAAGGCCATGCTGGCACGTCCCAGCAGCGACTGTGCCAGCGCCACGCCGGCAAGACCGAACATCACTTCACGCCGTTGCAGGTGGATCATAGGAATCTCCCTGGGCTTTGTCGCCCTGCGATTTGATGCGGATTGAAGCGCAAATCGCCGCATCTTGGCAATACGTCGCCAGGTCGGGCGATGGCCGGCGCGCGAACCGCAATCGGAATCTCGAAAACGGCGGCAGCGACTTCGCGGGTCCCGACGCAAGCACACCGGGCGGTTGCCGGCGCCGGAACCCCGAAGCGCGGTTTAGACGCCTCGAAGCTGCGGTATAGCGGCGGTAAGTCGCCGGCAACTTAAATCACGGTAATACGCGAAAACGTCATCGCCAATGACTGGCAAGCGGTGCACAATCAGGGCACCGCAATGCTCACAATCGCGGCATTGAGAAGTGTTTGAAAAAAGCAAACCTTGGGAGGCTCGCAAATGCTCGGGATATTGGCTGGCCTTATCGCGTTTTTCGGCATGAGTACTGCCGTCGTTATCGGCGCCGGGATCCTTTATGACCCGGACCGCAGCTATCATCACGAATAGTTGATTTTTTGGCTTGTTTGTTGGGTGCGCCAACGTCGCTGGCGCTCGGAGACGTTGCAGCCTCTGTCTTATTTATGAGCCAGATGGCGCTTCGTGCGCGCCGCCTTCTTCACCTGCCCTTGGCTGCAGGCCGGATCAAGAAACCACGCCTCGAATGCTGCGCAGGACTGCTCCGCAACCGCCTGGCTCAGCGCCGGCTCGCCATTGTTTGTGCGCGAATGCGCGAAGGCCTTCCCCACCGTCGGCGCGAGAGCGATGGCTAACACAATCAGCGCCACTGCTGAGATGATCCGAAAAGCGTTTGCAAGGAACCGAACCATTTTTCCCTCCCTCCTAGTGCACAGGTTCATAGCGGTGCACCGATCGGGCGGAAGTGACCATGGTCACAAAGCCACGCTTTTACGCCGCCGAGCGTTCGCTTTGGTGCGGCAGCCACTTGCGTTTCAAATCTGTGCCTAGGGCACAAATCCCCCGTGCTTCAGGGCTTTCTCAAGCCTGGCGTTTTCGTCTTTGAGCAAGTTATCCGCCAATCTCAGACAGCCCGCATCGATCTCGTTCTCGATGATGTCGATGAAGATGTTGTGGCCGCCGGTTGTGATGCCGGATTTGTGGGCCATGCAGGCTTTGATCATGGTCTTGAGGCTGTCGACAGCCTCCCGGAGGCTGATCCGGCGATCTTGGGAGAATCCGTCGACAAACACTTTGTAGGTCTTCAGCAAGTCCGCGTAGGCATCGACGTGATGCTTGCGCGCGGCGCAAACCTCTTTGGCTCCGCGTTCGGAGGCGGCCTTGTCCCACTCGGTCATTTCCTTCACATGCGCCAGACAGGCTTTCGGACTCGCATCGACCTTGCCTTCGTTCTCATAGCCGATGACGAGCGTGGACGGCACGGCGTCTTCCGCCCGCGCAGCCTGACTGAGCGCGCACGCGATCATCAGCGCAATCGTCACGGCTTTCATGATCTGGTTCTCCATCGCGCATGACACGAGCCAGGCCGCAGGGCGGAAAAGTGAGGCGTGATCGATGGCGGTCCCGGCAAATGTCGCACCCTTTACGTAAATCAATCTCTTATCCAAAGGTGAGGGCTAAAACGGCCCTTTGAGGCACAATACGAACTTCGTCCGTCGCCCTCCCCCTGGCACCGTACGGCTTAATAGACCTTTGCGTGCCCAAACCAGCCAAGGAACCGCCGGCCGGCCCCGGCTGGATTCATGAGATCAAGCACGACGGCTTCCGCATCCTGGCTCGCCGCGATGGCGACAGTGTGCGGCTCTATACTCGCAACGGCTATAACTTCGCCGACCGTTTCCTGCGGCAAAAATCGCGAGGGGATCTGCATGTTACCAAAGCAGGTTCCAAGATTTCGCAAACGTCTTCGTTCAGATGCAGGTTTGCACTGCCAAGGGCCACCTTTCCCGGGCATGCTCATCCACGGCCAAGCTGGCCCAAAGTGCGGCCGAGGTGAAAGCATGACGCCTGGAAAACTCAGGCCGAAGGGGCGAGCTTAGGCCGCCTGTTTCCCATGATCATTCAGGTGGAGAGAAACATGCGAGCCATCGTTGTTGCCGACAAGAACAGGGCCGGAATGGGCACCGTCGAAACGCCTACGCCCGGCGCCCGCGAAATTCGCGTGCGCGTGAAGGCTGCCGCGCTCAACCGTGCCGATCTTCTTGTCCTCGCCGGCCATCAGCATGGCTCGGTCGGCGGCATGGGCGCGATTCTCGGCCTCGAATGCTCGGGCGAAGTCGAAAGCCTCGGGCAAGACGCGACTGGTTTTGCAATTGGCGATCGCGTCATGTGTTCGGCCCGCCACACCATCGCCGAATATGCCGTCACCGACGCTGGCCGCGCGACGATTATTCCGGCAGGCATGAGCTTCGAGGAAGCGACGACACTGCCGGTCGCCCTGCAGACCATGCACGATGCGCTCATGACCAACGGTCGCATGAAAAAAGGCGAGTCGGTCCTCGTCCAGGGCGCCAGCTCAGGCGTCGGCCTGATGGCGCTGAAGATCGCGAAATTGATGGGAGCGGGCCTTGTCATCGGCACCTCGACCAATGAGGCGCGGCGCGCGCGGCTCAAGGAGTTCGGCGCCGATCTCGCGCTCGATTCGCGTTCGACGGGCTGGGTCGAGGCGGCGAAGAAAGCGACCGACGGCAAGGGCGTCGATCTCATCATCGACCAGATTTCTGGCTATGTCGCGAACGCCAACATGCAGGCGGCCAGCGTACTCGGCCGTATCGTCAATGTCGGCCGCCTCGGCGGCATGAAGGGCGAGTTCGATTTTGACCTGCATGCGATGAAACGCATCGATTATATTGGCGTCAGCTTTCGTACCCGCAACGTAGAAGAAATCCGCGAGATCAACCGCCGCATGAGGGCCGATCTGCTGTCTGCCGTAGAATCCGGCAAACTCCGGTGTTCCTAGGCTGTTTCCTGGTGGGATCCTCTAGAGTCGACCTGCAGGC
>AmSFosDRAFT_100205_pt1 | contig 33033 bp, 25 predicted proteins | sample FosCloommunities_FD_10275 | JGI IMG/M metagenome (IMG submission 10275)
TTCGAGCTCGGTACCCGGGGATCCCACGTACAACGACACCTAGACCAGCCGATATTGATTATCTTCACCGGGGTACATAGCGGTTGCGGATTGCTGGTCGACGAAGCCGAGCCGCAACTCCGGGAAAAGACCAGAATCCGGCTGTTCGGACGATCGCAGACATAGAGATTCCCGTCATTGCCGAAAACAACACAATGCGGATGGCCGCCACCGCTGGCTCCGAACGTCTCGCCCGGACACGCTTGGCTGTTGGTCGGCACGCCGTTGATCACGCAGGTCGTGCCCCATTGACGGTTGTATTGATAGGTCTGTCCGCCGTCAGCGGTCGTGTAGACGACGACGCGATGGTTCCCGTACCCGTCGGCAATGTAGAGGCTGCCACGCGTCCCGGTGACCGGATCCGGCAACGGATCCACCGTCATGTCCGGAGGTTCGTTCAGCAGGGTGTGACTAGAATTGAAGTCGTTGGTCTCGCCGCACGAGCTGAACGGGTTGGGGTTACCCGCTGGTTGCGCGCCGTCACACATGCCCTTCGTGCCGATTTGGAACAAGTAGGTCGCATTGTCGCCCTCGGCATTGGCGGCCATTGGGTTATATTTTTGAACGATGCCGTCGCCGTTGCCGCCGACCCAGACGTAACCCTGGTAATCGACATAGCAGCCATGCGCGCCGTGCGGCATATAGGCGGCATAGCCGTAATCTGGCGCCGGCGGCTGGATCAGGTTGGGGTTGCCCCAGCCGGCTATCGTATTGCCGTCGGGATCGAATGCGACGACTGGCGGAGATGGGATCGCCCCCCCTGGGGTCGCGTCATTACCATTGATGGCCCCCGACTCGTTTCCTTGCAGGACGCCATTGTATGTGACGCCGACTTCCCACCCACGGTTGAAAGTATAGATGTTGTCGCGCGAGTCGGTGCAGTTTCCGGCGACCTCGCCCTGCACCCAGGCGTGCGCCACGCCGCCGCTGCCGACGGGGGCCGGCAGCGGTTGAGGCCAGGACGCATCGACCGCGAAGACCGGCTGACTGCTGCTCTGCGCGTTCGCGAGTGGATGCCATCCGCTGATCGCGATCGCTATTGCGCCGATCACCACCCCACCAAAATAGACTAAATGTCTCGTTTTCATGGTTTCCTCCACAGGTTTGCACTTTATGCTGGGGCTGTCCCCGTTCTTTCGTTTTTACTGCAAAAGTATCTGTTTGATCCCCCCCCCATCGTGACCCGGAACGTTAAAGGGTTAATGGGGCACGGACCCGGACGTGCAGATCTGCCGCATCCGGCTCTCGGACACGACTTCGCGCCTCACCCACGACGAACCGCGGCTAAGTCGTGCTAGGCGTGCAAGCCGAAAAACGTGCCATGTTGAGGACACAATTCAGCCATGTGCGTTTGACGCCCGGAGAGCTTGAAAGCAATCGACCTGACCGACTGAGCTTAAGGCTCTTACTTGGCGTGGGCCTGCGCGATCTGCTCCACGAGCCTGCCCCAGGGCATGTCCACGGCGCCGTAGACGGCCGGCGGAAAGCCGCATCGACGGCTGATCAGCCGCGGTCATCGCTGCTGACCAAGCGCACTCAACGCCCTCGCCCGGCCCTGCGCCAAGCTCGCGAAGAATCGTTGGCCGGCCTCCCGCTCACGCCCCGGCGGAAAGCTGGCAGCAGCCTTGTCAAACGCTTGCAGCGCCTTCCGCGGGCGGCGCGCCGACAGTTCCGCGTAGCCGAGCGCAATCAACTCCGCAGCTGGATAGGGCAGAAGCGCGCTCGCGCGTTCCCAGGCATCAATCTCTTCCATCAAGCGGCCCTGACGATGATCTATCGCAGCCAAAGACCACCAAGTCGTCCCATTGGACTCCAGCGCCGAGGACCTTAGAAGTTCCTGCTCGGCCTCGCCTAATGATCCCACTTGGACGAACAAATTTCCGCGCAACGAATGTACGAAAGCGTTATCCGGGAAAATTTTCAGCGCCTTGTTTGTCGCTTCCAACGCCTCAGCGCTACGGCCTAGTGCCTGCAGGACAGCGGCGGCGTTGGCCCAATGATTGAACGCCGCGGTGCTATACCCTTGCGGGGCGGCGGCAGGCAGCGCTACCGCCCCGCACTGGATCCCCAGCCGGTCAATCAGATCCTCAGTCTGCGCGCTGCGCCGCACAAACACCGCGGCTACTTCATCCAAATAGACCGGAGGCCAAGTCGTGCTGGCGCAGAACTGCCGCAGCATTGGAAAGAGATGCAATCCGTTAAATCGACCGAGCGGGACCAGGATGGCGTTGATGTTGAAACGCTCGGCCTCCCGCTGCCATTCCGCTGATTCGGGCGGTGTAGCCAGCAATTCGCTATTCCGTTCCACTAATTTCGGGCCGAACGGAATGGCGCGCCCATCGACGTAGTCGAGGTATTTGGGTCCGAGACGCCAAGTGAAATATCCGCCTTCATTGTAGGTGTTGAAAATATTCCCGGGTATGTCTTCGCGCTCGACGAAGCTGGCCGCTCGCTCGGGAAACCACCAGGACAAACCTTCCCCGAACGAGCCCAGATCCGTGCTTCCGAGATAACTGCGATCGCTCATCAGGTCGACTGACCGCTGGCAGGCGAGAGCGGCGGCGAAAAATGCTGCCCCGAGGGTAAGCGCCGCGCCGTACCGAGCGGTCTCGAACTGTGTTCTCTTGCTCTTCTCCCGTAATGCTATCGCCGCGGATGTCAGTACGTCGCCTCCGATGATAACTGTCAGAATCCCGAACAGCGCCTCGAGGCGGATGTGTTCGACTGCGAAAACCGCGGCGCCACTCAAGAGATCGCGGCACCGAGTTCCTTTCGCCATACTGCAACCGGGGCGGTCGCGGCAGCGATCAAAAGCATCAGGTAGAAACTGCCGCCGGGGTCGCGGAGCGACAGGCCTGTCGATATGGCCATCCAATTCAGCGGCACTGAACCCCATTCGGCGATCCACTGTAACTGATCCGCCATGGCGCCTTCCTGGCTGAGCACGGCGCCGTATATTTCCCATCCCCAAGGATTGACGAGCGTTGCCCCGAGCGTGACGACCAGCCACGGCCAGCAATGTCGCAACCGTGCCACTGCCGCCGCGCGGCGCGCCGGCCAAATCATCTCCAGAGCTTCCGCCAGGAAATATCCGGCGATCAGTGCCAGACCGGCAACAAATCCGAGATGGAGGTTGACCCAGACGGTCATCAACGACGGGAGGAGCCACAGACGGGCCCGACCGGTTCGCCGGTAGCGCCACAGAAGAGCGAGAAACGCGGCGAACAACACTACTGTGAACATGTCGGCGCGCGGCCGCGTCCGGATCGCAATCAACGGGACCGCCAGGACGGCCAGTAAGGCGTGAATTACCGATCCTCGGCCCAGCAGCAAGCTAGTCGCGGCCGCGCAGAGCGCTGCGCCGAGCCGCGAGAGAAGCGCGTACCCCCCAAGCGCGTATACCCCGTAGAGAATGAGACTGGAGCCGGCCGGGTAGATCCACGGTTGTCCATGCGCGGTGTAAGAAAAGACGTCGGTCGAGGGGATTTGCCTATGCTGCACGATCCAACGCCCAGTGGCCAACAGCCACCCGAGATCATATTCGCTGAGGGTGCGGAAGCCGGCGAGGAACGCATAGCCGACGATTATCAGGGTGAGAACGGCGAAACAACGGCGCTCTAAACCCCAACAACCTTTGGGCCTTGGAGCTTCTGAGCGTTGGCTCCGTCCGGACGCCGCTCCCATGATCAGGTGTTAGGTGAGTTCCAGAACATTCATCCCGCACCAGATACGATACAGAACGCAATGGCAAAAGTGACAGCCGCGCGGCGGCCTTCGTCGTCTTCTGATCCGAATTCGCGCCTGTCACGAGCGGATGAGTGGATCGAGCTACAGCTCTTTCTCAGCGCTTTGTTCTGGTTTGTGGGTAGGGAGGGGCCGCCTCCACGTCAAACAAATAGATCAGTGATAGCTTGATCTCACGAACCATCCGGCTACCCTGGAAGAACAGACGTCAGGGGTTCCGGCCAAAGGGTCCGGTATCGCGCCGGCATTGCTATCGATGGAAGCGAACGGCGGCTTTGGATCGAGCCCGGCGGTGTAGCCGCGGATGAGCTGACAGCCGCTTGTCACCAGCAAGCAGCCAAAAACTCAGCTCTCAGGCGAGGAGCCCGCGCAACGGCTTCGCGTCGCTGCTGTCCGGAAATACCGCCGCTTCCAGGCTCGGCGGGTCGGCGCGGAGGTGGTCTACGAGCACGCCCTTGAGGACGGCGCGCAGATCGGTGGTCGGCTTCAGATCGCGGCCGTCGTGAAGATTGGCTTCGGCGAGACCGGGCCAGTCGGCGATGACGCGGCCGCCTTTGAGCGCGCCGCCGGCGAGGAGCGCTACGGTCGCGGTGCCGTGGTCGGTGCCGTCATTGCCGTTGATGCGGGCAGTGCGGCCAAATTCGGTGACAAGCACGACGACTGTGTCGCGCCACGCCTCGCCCATATTGGTCTCGATCGCGGCGATCGCGCCGTCGAGCGCGCCGAGCAGGTTGGCGAGCCGGCCCTTCGCGATGCCTTCGTCGACATGCGTGTCCCAGCCGTCGAAAGCCAGCGCGCCGACCCGCGGGCCCTCCGCCTCAGCGAGGAATTTCCCGGCAGCGCCGGCGGAATCGGCGAAATAGGCGCGCACCTGCGCGGCACCGCCGATCTGGGCTGCCGGGCGCTCCTCGCTCGGCTCGCTGCTCATGCCGCCGGCGCGCGCGATCGCGGCGAGGCCAATGCGCTCCTCGAGGACGCGCGCAAAGGTCGGATCGGTGTGGCGATAGAGATCTAACAGCCGCATCGTCGTCTCATCGCCGACCGGCGGCAGCTTTGGCGGCGCCCAGGACAAGACCGGCTCCGGTCCACGCACGACGAGCGGTGTGATCGGCCCGACCGCAAACGCTTCGCGGCCGTGCGGATCGGCTCTACCGTCGGGCTCGAGCGAGGCCAGCGTGCGGTTCAGCCAACCGGTATCGGCGGCCCCCGGCTTGGCGAGCCCGCTTTCCAGCACGTCCTGCCCGTCGAAATGCGAGCGCTCGCGGTAGGGAGTGGCGACCGCATGCACAACCGTGGCCTGGCCCGCCTTGTAGAGCCGGTGGAAATTCGGCATCGCCGGGTTCACCGCGAAGAAACCGTCGAGGGGCAAGGCCGGGGTCGCGCCGTTCAAGGTCAGCGCCTTGTCGCCGCGCAGCTTGCCCCAATCGGGATCGCCGACCGGCGCGACGACGGCGAGCCCGTCGAGCGCACCGCGCAAGATGATGGTCAGAAAACGCGGGTCGCGGCCGTCGGCCCGCGCGATGCGCGGCACCGCGGCCCAGGCGAACAATATGCCCGAGCCCAGCAGCAGCTCGCGGCGGGTCAGAGCATGGAGGGTTGGCGGCATCATCACCTCCGTTGGAATTCCGGAGCCATCAGCAGCATCGTCAGGGCTTGCGGCCGGCTCTCGGCGGTCGCGATCGTTCGGCGCGTCTCTGCCGAGGCGAGCGGTCCCAATGCCGTTTCCATGATTGCTTCCGGCTCAAGCGCGAGGCCCTCGCGATGCGCAAAGGCGTTGGCCATGTCGAGCCGTTGCGCCAAGCCGTCGAGCCAGGCCGCATTCTCGTCGGAAAAGCCTTTCGGCGCGGGCGGCCGCCACAGCGGTTCCCCGAGCAGCATCTGCGCCTGCAGAATGCGCCGGGTGTCGCCGCTCTCGCCGGTCGCGCGCAGCGCTGCGACGATCCACTCCCCCGGCCGTTTGATCTTGGCCTGTTTGGGCACCCAAGCTTCGGGTGCAGCGATCAGCGCCAGCGCCACCTCCTTGAGATCGCCTTCGGTATCCATGTACCGCTCGGCGAGGCGCTTGACGAGCGGCGGCGGCGGGTCGTCGGCAATGAAATGCCGCGCCAGCTTTGTCGCGATGTGCTTGGCGGTCGCCGGATCGTGCGCAAGATCGGTTAGGACCGCCCGGCCCTGGGCGGCACCGGTGTCGTCGTAAACCTTGCCGACGACAGTTTGCGGGCCGGGTTCGTGCGCGCGCTTGAGATAAACGAATTCGCCGCCATGGTCGGGGTTGCTGACGGTCGGCAAGATCGTCCACCCGGTCAGCACCTTGGCGAAATTGGTGACATCGTCCTGGGTATAGACGCTGCGCACGCCGAGCGTGTGCAATTCGAGGACCTCGCGCGCGAAATTCTCATTGAGCCCCTTGTCGCGATTGATGCCGGCGATCGAGTCGGGGCCGATTGACTGCGCGTTGTCGAGATAGATCAGCATCGCTGGGTGGTTCTCGGCGGCGAGCAGCATGTCTCTGAACCGGCCCAGCACGTGCGGGCGAATAGCTTCGCGCTCAAAGGCGCCTGCCATCACGGTCTTGTCCTGGCTGACGCAGAAGTGGTTCGACCAGAACCACACCAGCCGCTCGACAAGACCGATTTCGGCGTCGCGGGCCGCGTCGATCCGTGCGCGGGCTTCGTTCCAAAAGAGCTGGCGCGGCAGCGGCACCTGGTCGGACTGAGCCGGTGACGCCGCCATTGCCGGCTGTGCCGCCGCCTCGCCGCGCTGGTGTTTTCGCTCGGCGTTGCGCTCGGCCCGGTACTCGAAGACCGCGCGATTGGTGGCCCCGCTTGTCGGCAGATCCGAGTTCTTGATCTGGCCGGCCTCCGGCCGTTCGAGCTCGGCGAGGAGCGCGCCGTGCGGATCCTCGGCGACCGCCGCGATCGAGCCGGCTCGCGGCCCGAACCCGAACCGATGCAACGCCAACGCCGCCTCCTTCGGATCGCAGGCCATCAGTGTCGCCCTCCAACAGCCGATTTTACCATTATATGCGGCAACCCGCGTTACATCACCGGCGATCGAAGGGGCCGTAGCCCTAACTCGGCCGAAAGAGGGGGAAATTATGAACGGAACGGCGGTATGGCGCTGAGCTTGAACGACAAGGAGGCCGATCGGCTCGCCCGTGAGGTCGCCGCGGTAACCGGCGAGACGCTGACAGATGCGATCGGCAATGCGCTCGCCGAGCACCTCGAAGGCGCGCGCTTGCGGCGGCGCGGATCCGCCCGGCTCTCCGAGCGGCCGACCGAAATCGGCAGGCATTCTGCAGCGCTACCGGTTATCGACACGCGCAGCCCAGACGAGATCCTCTACTATGACGAAAGCGGCGTGTGGCGCTGACGATGGTCGATGCCCAGGCGCTTGTCGGCATTCTGCTGGCAGAACCCGACGCGGAGCGTTTTGCCGGCGCTCTCGACGTCGCCTCGGTTCGGTTGCTCTCGGCCGTGAGCCGGGTTGAGCTGTCCTGCGTCATCCAGAACCCTAACGACGAGACCGGCCGGTCGGATGTCGATTTGTGCCGGTGGCCACCTTCAGTCCCTTCGCCGCCAAGTGCCGCTGCACCTCGTCGAACAGCCGGCGGCCGAGATCGTGCTCCTCCAGCAGGTGGCGAAAGCGGCACACCGTCGTCTCATCGGGCACCGGCTCGCGGCCAAGGTCGATGCCGACAAAACGCCGCATCGCCTGCGAATCGTTCAGCGCCTCTTCGACCGCCGGGTCCGACAGATTGAACCAGTGCTGCAAGAAATAGATGCGCAGCATCCGCTCGACCCCGACCGGCGGGCGGCCATTGCCAGGCTTCGGATAGAACGGCTCGATCAACCCGCACAGCCCCGACCACGGTACAACCCGCTCCATCTCGGTGAGAAAGACTGCCCGCCGCGTCGTCTTGCCGTAGCGTTCAAACCCCGCTGTCGCCAGTGTCACCTGCTTCATCCCCCAGCCCATGCGTACCAATCCACCCCGCCAAACAAAGATACCACGATCATTGCAGCTGGCTTTTGCAGAGCTTCCTTAGTCCGCTTTTTCGGCTGACCGCATGCGAGTCCGCCGCTCGTCCGTTTTGAGCCAGGATATTGAGCTGCTCGAGGTCGAAAATCGTCACGCAATGTTTTCCAGGCCGACGACTCGCTCGGCACGCAATGACCGCAATACACGGTTGATGTGCACCACAGTCAGACCGAGGTAATTGCCAATTTGGACCTGCGTCAGAGGAAGGTTGTAGATCGACCCTGAGATGAGTTTGCGGCGGCGCAGTCGCGTGTAGAAGTCGAGGCGCATCATCGCCAGCCGCCCGCGGGCATCTCACGACACAAGGATGAGGTAACCCTGGCGATTCGCCATCTACAGGAATTCGACGGATCTCACTGGCAGTTTTTCGAACTCCTCGCACTCTGGTTTATTCGAACGCTGCACATTCAGACAAACCGCCATTTCAATCCGGTACGCGTAAGTTAACCCATGCCCGCAACGCCGATCTGAGGGAGGTTCACCGCCTGTTGCGGTGCCCCGTGCAGAGTATGGTGGAAAACCAGCTCGTCAACCTGCTCCCCAGCGGCGAGTCCCGGGCTGCAGCGGTCGCGGAGCGGCTCGGCATGAGCACGCGGTCATTGACCCGACACCTGGCGGAGGAGGGGACGGCCTTCGGCGAACTCCCCGAGCGGTTGCGGCAGAGCCTTGCCTCTCGTTACCTGGCGGATGACCGGATGTCGTTGCAGCAGATCGCCTGGTTGCCCGGCCATTCGGAACCCAGAGCGTTTACTCACGCCTACAAACGATGGACCGGAACAACGCCCGGACGAGCAAGAAAGCGCCTCCGCCGCCTCGATAAGCCGCGCGAGGTGGTCCGCTGTTCGACCGGCTCAAGAGTAGTCTCGACCGGCCCGTTATGCCGTTACAGATCGCGTTCGCAATCTCTCGTGACCCTCGACACTCTGTCTGATCTTCCCCGTAGCGATCACGCTGCCGGCGGCTCGGTGCCGTTCGGTCGCTTCTCGCTGAAGTGCCAGGCGAGCTGTCCAAAAGCGCTCGTTCCGATCCGCCGTGGTTCAGTGGCTCGAGAACTGCGACAAATCTCCTGAGCCTGCTGGTAAGCTATTCCAACTCCTACAGTGCGCTGTCAAGCCGTTCCGCGCAAGCGCGCAATGGCCTTATTAGGAGCATCCGTTCCTTGCACTGTTGCCCAGCCGCCGTTCTCGATGATGAGCCGTCGGTCCCGAGCCTTTCTTGAACTCGGTCAATTTTGCTGGCGCATCGGCTTGCACATGGAATTTCTGTACGCAGATCGGTGTAAGCACGCCAACTACCGCAGTTTCCGGCGCGCTCTTTCGCCATCTGCCCCGCAGTGCCGCCGAGCGTCCATCCGAAAAGAGAGAAACCGAGCACCGATATGCCGGCCGCACCGATCACTACTCCTCAGATCCCCGTCCGAAATCAGAGGGAAGTTTCATAGACCTCATGAGTTGCGCTCCTGTCAGCGCCCCCTTGGTCCGCCACTCGTGATACCGCATTCCCGAGACCATCACTGTTGGTGCGCCGCGACAATACGTGGGACCACGTATGCAAAAGCCGACCGGCTTGTCGCAGGAGCCTCGATTTCATATCCGGAGCCGAATCTCCGGAAAGTGGCGAAATGCTTGGTTCGGCTGCCGCTATGCAAACGAGCGGAATCGGCGCGATTGCACCGTCGGCGCATGCGACGGCCGTGCGCAGGTCTGCCGCTATTTTTCGGCCATTGCAGAGACTAGCGGCGCGGTTTTAGATAACACTGAGGGCGAGGGGCACCCTCTACCTGTCGAGCCACACCTCCTCGAAGCGCCAGCTTTGTTAAAGACGCTGTTGACGACAAGGTTGAGACCCTTCACGCGCGGGCGCCAGCAAGTCGCGGTGCGGGTGTAAAAGATGATCGGGCGCGAGGCGTCGCACGCCAGCCGGCGCTCGATCTCCCACACCAACTGCCGCCGCTTCTCGGCGTTGGGCTCGGCCGACTGCCGGTCGATCAGCGCGTCGACTTCCTTGTCGCAGAACCCCCTGTAGTTGTGATCTGAACCGCAGGTGTAGTTCTCGTAGAACATCTGGTCGGGGTCGTCGACCGCGGTCTCGCTGATGTTGGCGCCGACCGTGTAGTCCTTGCGGATCACCTTAGGGAACCAGTTGGCGGTCTCGATCGACTCGAGCGTGCCGTCGATATGGATCTCCTTCATATGGTGGATCGCTATGACGGCCGGGTCGCGATAACCGGCGGTGTTGCGCGTCGACACGGTGACTGCGAGCCGCTTGTTCAGGCCGTAGCCGAGCTTCTCCATGATCGCGCGGGTCGGCGCGGTTCTTCGCCACGTCAGAAGAGTAGCCGGGCAGTTCGGCCAGCTTCTCCGCCGGCAGGCCCTTCCCCGAGAAAAGATGGATGAGTAACCCCCGCTGCCCCCGTTCCACCGCTCTATTCGCGGCGCGGCCCCGGGCAGCGACGGTGGCCCGGCATGATAACCGAGCTTTACCCTACTTGAACACCGGTCTTAGAAAAGCTCATCCCGGTTGAGGCACATCAGCGGACGTCGGGGCGGCCCGACTTTCCCGAAAATCGGGGCATCGGACGGCGGTGCGGCGGATTACGTTGGAGACCGCTTCCGCAGTTACAGTCAGTCGCCAACCGAATTCCGTTGCAGCGCGCCTCAGCGCGACGGAAAAATCGCGCCAAAAGTCCGGAATCTCGCGGATGCCGGATTAAGGCATGGTCGAAGCAGGTGAATTGACGCAGATCAACGGGTGCCGGCTGGCCGATGGCATCTGTTGTGCAGACCAAGAGCGGAGGACGATGCAATGAACGCTGGCGAGGTAATGAGCCGCAACCCGATTGCCGTGCCGGCCGAGGCCGGACTCGCCGAGGCCCTCAGGCTGATGTTTAATCACCACGTCAGCGGTCTGCCAGTGGTCGACGGCAAGGCGAGGCTCGTTGGCACCCTGACCGAAGGCGATCTATTGCGCCGCAGCGAGCTCGGTACGGCAGGGCAGCGCTCGCTGGCTAGACCTGCTGATGACGCGCCGGTTGTCGAGCGACTATGTGCGAACCAATACGCGCCGGGTCAGCGAAATCATGACCCGCGACGTCGTCAGCGTCGCAGAGGGCACGCCGCTCACCGAGGTCGTGCGTCTGATGGAGCGGCATCGGATCAAGCGCATGCCGGTGTTGCGCGGCGGCGCGCTGATTGGTATCGTCAGCCGCGCTGATCCGCTGCGCGCGCTCCAGCGGCTGCTCGTCGCGGAACCCAAAACGGCGGCCAGCGACGAAACCATTCGACACGTCCTCGACGAGCTGGCACAGGCGCCCTGGGCGCCGCACGGGCTTACCGTCGACCTCGCGAACGGGGTCGTCACATTGGACGGCGTGATCCTAAACGAGCGGAAGCGCAGGGCGCTGCGCGTCGCCGCGGAAAACGTGCCCGGGGTCAAAGCGGTCATCGATCACATAGTCTGGGTCGAGCCGGTCACGGGATGGATTGTCGAGGGGCCGTCGGGTAAAGAGAGTTGAACTTCGCCCGCCGTAGGGGCGAGCTCGTCGACTGCTTTTTGGATCCTTCTCGATCTTCGCGACTTCCATTTCCGTTCTTTGCGATCTCACACAGGTATTCCTGCGCGAGATCGGCATCGGCGCCCTCGCCAAGATACCTGTCGAATTGTCGTCGTCGCCGTCCGGACCGCGGTGCGACGACTACTCCGGCGCAACCGCCCGGCACGCATACCGCCGTCCATGTCGCGGTCGCCGGTCTCCTCGTCCCACTCCTCGACGAACGCGTTGTTCGTCATCCGTCCGGCCGTGAGCGCGTCTTGGTGCGCGTCGAACGCCTCATGGAATGCCGGGTCGAGGTAGTCGCGGTACACGCTGGCGGGTGGACCCGCATGCCCGTCCGCGGACACCACGACGTAGTTCGACGCGGTCATGGGCTACGAAACGATTTCGCTGACCTGTGTGATCGGCGTGATGTCGGTGTAGTTGGCCACGTCCATGAGCACGTCGCCGGTGCCGTCGGCGCCCATCGCCGCCTGCATCGCTTCCACCGAGTCGAACGTCAAGTGAACGGCCGCGACGTACGGACCATCGACACCGCGTTCGATGACCGCCTCGACCGGGCTCCACGTCTTCACGCAGAGCGGCACATGAGAATCTCGGTAGTAGTCGTGATCGAACTTGGCGCCGTCGGCGGCCGGGTAGAACACGGAGAACCGGACCATTGCTGTTTCCTCCTCGTGCGGGGGTGTGCGTGACGCACCATACCGCCCGACTGAATCCGAGTTCAGCGGCACGGAAACCCGGTATCGTCGGGCCATGGCGAAGGCGACTGCCGCACGAGCGCCGAGCCGGCGCGAGGAGCGGCGCATCCGCCAGCAAGACGTCAGCCGTTCGCAACTGCTCGACGCGGCCGAGGAAGTTTTCGGCCGCAAGGGCTATCACGAGACAACGCTCAAGGAAGTCGCCGAGCTCGCGGAGTTCTCCGTCGGTTCCGTGTATTCGTTCTTCGACAGCAAGGACGATTTGTTCGGACAGATCTTCGTTCGCCGCGGCGAGGAGTTCATGCCCGCGCTGCACGCGATCCTCGACGATGCGAAAGCTGATCCGGTCGTGCAACTCCACGATCTCGTCGACTTCGAAGTTGGTTTCTTCCGCGCGCATCCGCGTTTCGGCCGCCTCTACCTGCGCTACTCGAACGCGACGATGCTCTCTGCTGATCGCGAGATCGATGTCGTGATGCGCGAGCGCTACGAAGAAGCGATGCAGCTGCAAGCGTCTCTGTTCAAGCGGGGCCAGCGCGCCGGCGTGTTGCGCGCGGGTGATCCCGAAGTGCTCGCCCGGTTGTTCAGTGGATTGGTGTCGTCGTACCAAGCTCTCGACCCGGCCGTCGTCTCCGACGAACCCGGCGCGAGCGAACGTCTGCCGCTCGCACAGCTACACGACATCGTCGCCTGCACGTTCGTCGTCGCCTGATGCCCGGCCCCGGCGATCCGCCTGCGGACGACTGGCTCGGTACGCCGTACCTGCGCCTCGAGCGCCGCGGCCCACTTGCCCATGTCGTGATCGATCGCCCGAAGGCGCGCAACGCGATGACGCCGGCGATGTACTTCGGCATTCGGTACGCGGTCGAACACGTCGGGCGGGACGACTCGCTCGCCGGTTTGCTCGTCACCGGCGCGGGCGACGTGTTCGTTCCGGGCGGCGACCCGTGGTCGAACGAGGACGGTTGGGCCGACCTACCGACGCTGCTCGGCATGGACAACACACCCTTCGACGCGGTGCGCCGGACGGTGAAGCCGATGGTGTGCGCGGTCAACGGGATCTGCCAGGGCGGCGGCCTCGTCATCGCGATGCTGTGCGACGTCGCAGTCGCATCGGAGCGAGCGACGTTTCGCGCGCCAGAGTTGTTCCGCGGGATCGCCGACACGCACTACGGGCAAATCCTCCCGCGCCAGATCGGGCCGGCCCGTGCGCGCGACATGTTGTTGACCGGTCGTGAGGTGTCCGCGGCCGAAGCCGCCGACTGGGGACTCGTGTCGCGAGTCGTTCCCCACGACGAGCTGATGTCGGAGGCAACCGCGGTGTTGGAGCAGTGCTGCCGTACGGCTCCCAATGCGCGACTCCAGGTCAAGCGGGCGTTCGACGACTACTACGGCCGCTACGACCGCATGGCGATGGACGCCAGCCTCGCCGGCCCGGAACCGACCGAAGGTTGGAACGCGTTCCGCGAGAAGCGCTCACCCAACTGGGTCCACCCCGACCTCCAACGCGACGAACGCATCTGACCCACCGTTCTCCCGATGAAAGGCGTCGCTGAGCGACGCCTTTCATCCCACAAACGACTCAGGCAGTCGCTTTGGCGGCGAGCTTGCCGAGGTCGGCGCCTTTGCGGTTGCGCTCGAAGCGGCCTTTGTCGAACGAACGCACGCTGACGTCGTGTCCCGCAGCGCGAGCCCGCAACGCGCCGACGGTCGCGTCAGCGCGCGGCACGTGCGCGAACGCGTCGTACGAGTACCAACGCATCGCGTTCTCGTGCGTGATCTTGTCGAGGTCGGCCCGCGGCACGTCGTAGCGCGTCGCGACGCGCAGCAACTCTTCGGGCGCCGACGGCCATGACGAGTCACTGTGCGGGTAGTCGCACTCCCACGCGATGTTGTCGATGCCGATCTCGTTCCGGAGTTGCACGCCGATCGGGTCGGCGATGAAGCACGTCAGGAAGTGCTCGCGGAAGACCTCGCTCGGCGTGCGGTTGCCGAACTCCTGGCCGGTCCACAGATGGTGCATGTCGTACGTGCGATCGAGGCGGTCGAGGAAGTAGGGGATCCAGCCGGTGCCGCCTTCGGACAGCGCGATGCGAATGTCGGGGAACTGCTTCAGCACCCGGCTCCACAACAGGTCGGCCGCGGCGGCGCAGATGTTCATCGGCTGCAGCGTGATCATCACGTCGATCGGCGCGTCCGGCGCCGTCACCGCGAGCTGGCCCGACGAACCGAGATGGATCGACAACACCGTGCCGGTGTCGCACAGCGCGCGCCACAGTGGGTCCCACGTGTCGCTGTGAAACGACGGATAGCCGAGCGTCGCCGGGTTCTCCGTGAACGTCACGCTGTGCACACCCTTGTCCGCGAGCCGGCGGACCTCGGCCGCCGCGAGCGACGCGTCCCACAACACCGGCAAGCCCATCGGAATGAAACGGCCGGGATGCGTGCCGCACCAGACGTCGACGTGCCAGTCGTTGTAGGCCTGCAGCACCGCGAGCGCGAGGTCTTTGTCAGCCGTCGCTGCGAACAGACGACCGGAGAACCCAGGGAACGACGGGAAGCACATCGAACCGAGCACGCCGCCGGCATCCATGTCGCGCACACGCTCGTCGATGTCGAAACAACCAGGGCGCATCTCGTCGAACGCAGTCGGCTCGACGCCGTACTCCTCCTTCGGGCGACCGGCGACCGCGTTCAGACCGATGTTCGGAATCTTCGAACCTTCGAACTCCCAGACGTCGGAACCGTCCTTGCTGCGCACGATTCGCGGCGCCCGGTCGTGCCACTTCGCGGGAATCGTCGCCTCGAACATGTCGGGCGGCTCGACGAGATGGTCGTCGACGCTCACCATGATCAGGTCGTCAACTCGCACGGTGCCTCCCCCTTCGAATGGCGACTACCGTAGCGTGAATCGTCGTTCAATCAGCCGGAGGGGGGCACGATGAGCACGCAGCCTGACGAGCAACCTCGCTATGCAGAGCGGCTGTTCGCCGAGCCGGTCGACCCCGGCATCGCCCAGGCCGACCGTGCGGTGTCGTCCGTTCGGTTCGGCACCGAGAGCTATCTCACGGGCGGACGGGGCGACGGCACTGCCTGGTACGAGGGCGGCGGCGCGGTCGGCGATCGCGCCGTGCAGGGCATCACGATCTACCCGCCGACTCGTGGCGTCGCGACCCAAGGCGATGCGTTCGAGCCCGTGAAGATCGGTGTGCTCATCGACATGGACCTCGGCCAGCTGCTCGCCGACTGGATCGACCCGACGATCCTGGCCATCGAGGACGCGCTGAACGAGGGCGTGTACGGGCGCGGTCCGATCGAGTTGGTGATCGCCGACGCGCGCGGGCTCCCGCGCGAGAACTACCGCAAGGTGCTCGACGGCTACCGCTGGCTCGTCGAGCAGGGATGCGTCGTCGTGCTCGGGCCGTTGATCAGCGACAACTCGCTCGTGGTGCAAGCCCTCGTCAACGAACTGAAAGTCGCGTGCATCGGCTGGACCGGCGCGCACAAGTTCGCGTCCGAGTACTGCTTCACCGTCGCCAACGGCGACATCCCGACCGAAGGCGTGATGTGCGCGCAGTGGTTGGCCGCGCGAGGCATCGAGAAGGTCGGCATGTTCTGGGAACAAGGCTCGTCGGGGCGCGACTACGCCGACTACTTCCGCGACACCGCGTTACAACTCGGGTTGAAGGTCATGCGCGAGGTGAAGCTCGAGCCCAACCCGCGCGGCTTGAAGGACGACCTCGCCCTCATGCGCGAGCTGGGTGTCGAGGGCATCTACTACGGCGGGTACGGCTACGCCACGTTCCACTTCGCAGAGGCGTTCCGCGCCCTCGAATGGGATCCGCCGCGCGTGATGGGCACCGCATTCATGTTCTATTCGAACTCGAACAAGTGGGCGGAAGGGCTCGAAGGCTGGCACGGCGTCGATCAGCTCGGTGAAGACGGGGCCAACGAGAACTACAACGCGATGGTGCGCCGGTTCGAGGCGCGCTTCGGGCGCACGACCCGCAACGTCGTCGTTGCTCTCGCGTACGACACAGCACGCGTCGCCATCCACGGCCTCGGCAACGCGGCCATCCCGGAGCCGCGCTGGGTGAAGGAAGGAATGGAGCGCATCCGCTGGATGCCGGCGACCAACGGCGGCCCGGGCACCTACATCCAGTTCGGTCCGAGCGATCGCAAGGGGTACAAGGGCGACTTCCTCACGATCCGCGAACTGCGGGGTGGTGAGCTGCGCTTCGACGGCTACCACCGTCCGCAATGGCCATCGAACCAACAGTGAGCGACACACGCAGCAGCGACGGGACGATCACCGACGAGGGGATCGCTCGCCTGCGCGCCCGCATCGGTGTGGCCGAGCCGCACCCGATGCCACCGCACTACGCGCTGCCGACCAGCGACACGTTCCGCCACGTGGCCGAGGCCTGTGGCGACGACAACCCGTTGTGGTGCGTTCCGGCGTACGCGGCATCGACGCGCTGGGGCAGTCCGATCGCACCGCCGGTGCTCGTCGGCGGCGACACCCTCATCGGCGACGACGAGGTGACCGAACTCGATCCCGACACCAAGGCGTTGCTCAAGGGCGATCCGCTCCGGGGCGTGCACGCGTTCTACGCAGCATCGGCGCGCGAGTGGTGGCACCCGCTGCGCCCGTCGAGGCGCATCGCGCGGCGCAATGCGATGGTGGCGGTGCTCGACAAGCCGAGCGAGTTCGCAGGGCGAGCGGTGCACGAGTGGACCGGTCAGGTCTTTCGTGAAGTCGATGGCCCGCTTCTCGCGGCGCAGTACCGATTGATGGTTCGCACCGAACGCACCAAGGCGCGCGAACGCAAGAAGTACGACGACGTCGAACTGGCGTCGTACACCGACGACGAGATCGCTACCATCGAGTCGCAGTACGCGTCGGAGCGACCGCGTGGCGCGGCGCTGCGCTTGTGGGAAGACGTCAACGAAGGCGACGACGTCGGGCCGCTCGTGAAGGGCCCGCTGACGGTCACCGACATGATCTGGAGCAGGTCGGTGAACGCTGCCAGCCGAGCGGAACGAATCATCGCGCCGACGAGCGGCAAGGCATAGACAAATTCGGCCCAGCGGCGCCTCCCTGTCGGCGTTGATTGAATGATCCAGCGCGCGCCGAACAACCCGCCGATCAAAAGGAGAGGGGGCAGAATAAAGATGATGAAAGGATGATGGCCGATTTCTATAAGTAGGCGGGTGAGCGTCGGCAGGCGAAAGCCGAAGTCCGCAAAGATCTTTTCAAACTTCGGAGTGATGAACATACTGAAGAAGGTGAACAGCCCAAACGCCAGCGCCAGCACGATCGTCGGATACAGTAACGCGCTCGCGACGCTAGACCGCGTCTCCGCCACTGACCGGGCATGCACCGTCAACGTTCCCAGCACGTCCGAGAGTCGGCCGCTGCGAATGCCGGCCTCCAGTAGCGCCCCGTAGAACGGCGGCACGCTGCCGTTTTGCCGCTTGAGCGCCTCGGGCAGAGTCATGCCCGCGCGCAGGTCATCGGCCAGCCGCTGCGTCACTTTTTGCAAGCGGCCGCTGCCCATGTCCCGCGCCAGGGCCGACAACCCTTGATCCAACGGCAAGCCCGCCCGCGCCATGGCGGCAATTTCCTCGTTCAGGGTGACGAGATCCTCCGGCCCGAGCGGGCGGCTCTGTGGTATTTCGGGCTCTGGATTGCTTGGCATCGAGTTTCCCTTAATCATTTTCCAATCGGTCGATCTCTTCCTTGATTTCCTTCAGCACACGGCTCTTGATGGCGTATACATTGGTCACCGTCAGGCCCAACGCCTGTGCGACTTGTTGGCCGGATTGATTCTCCAACGCAGTGCGGACGAAAACATCCCAGTGGGCCGGGTTAGTGCGGGCGCGGATGCGGTTGGCGGCGGCATGAAAGAGGTGCTGGCGGCGCTCTTTCTCCCATTCTTCCTCGGCCGACTGCTCCTCCAGGCGCCGGGCCTCACTCGAGGCACTCAAAATCTCGGAGCGGCGGCCGCGTGACGAATGAAAGTCGCGAATCTCGTTCAGGAGGATCGTCAACAACCATTTTTGGAAACGCCCCTTGGGTCGCTGATACGTGCCGCGCAGGACGGCGCTCAACACCTCTTGCATGACATCGGCGGCGTCTTCATCCTGGGGGAGCCGGCGGCGGGCGAAGTTGTAAATAAAAGGGCCGTAAAGCGCTACAAATTCATCCCACGCATCCTTATCCTGAGGATCGCTGAGGCGGCCCAGCAGCGTCACCCGCGTTTTCGGCCACTCCGGCATGTATCCCTCTACGGATAGTACCTGGGCAATATCAAGACCTTACAAAAAAAGATGAGGGATCACAAAAGGATGAGGGATGAAGGATGAGGGATGAAATAGGATCGTTTTCATGTCTCATCCCTCATCCCTCATCCCTCATCCCTCATCCCTCATCCCTCATCCTTCATCCCTTCCTCGCGGCCCCAGGACGCGCGTCACTTCCAACGGCGTCGTCCGTCCCTGTGCGATCGCCTCGTCCGCTTCGGTCCACAGTGTGACCCGGCCGGAATCTCGGGCGCAGCGCTCCATCGTGAGTGTGTCGGCGCGGTCCAAGATCGCCTGCCGCAAAGGGCCGTCGAGTGTCACCAGTTCTGCCAGTAGCATGCGGCCTTGATAGCCCGTCCCCAGGCAGCGCTCGCAGCCGACTGCTGCCCAGCCGTGATCGGTCGAGCGGCGGCAAGCCTGGCACAGCCGCCGCAGCAGGCGCTGATTGACGATGCCCTTCAGGCCGCTGGTGAGCAGATAGGTTTCGGCGCCCATCTCCAGAAGCCGGCTGATCACGCCGCACGCCGAGCCAGCGTGCATCGTGCTCAGCACCAGATGGCCGGTGAGCGCGGCTTCGATGGTGATTTGCGCGGTTTCGGAGTCGCGCACCTCGCCGACCATGATGACTTCGGGGTCCTGCCGAAGGAGGCTGCGCAGGCCGCGCGCAAAATCAAATTCCGTGCCGGGCCGGGCTTGCGCCTGGCTGACCCCCTCCAGGACCTGCTCGACCGGATCTTCGATGGTCACGATGTGCCGGCCTCCCTTGCTCCCCTGGAGCAAGTAGCGCAGGCAGGCATATAGCGTGGTCGTCTTGCCGCTTCCCGATGGCCCGGTCAAGAAGATCGCTCCGGAGCGCTGGGCCAAGAGACCGTGCACTTCCTTTAGAAGCGCCGGCGGCAAGCCGACTTGTTCCAGGTCGAGAATGTCAGTTCCAGTCCCGAACAGCCGTACCGCCGCCTTTTCGCCGTGGATGGTGGGAAAGGTGCTGACGCGCATGTCGATGCCAAACCTAGCCCGGCCATCCGCCAGGCGTCCTTCTTGCGGCACGTCTTGGCGGTAGGTGAGCAACTCGGCCATCACCTTCAGCCGGGCCACCAGATTGGCGGCCAGTTCTCGATCCACAACTGCCACGCGGTGCAGAACTCCGTCCAGCCGGAAGCGGACCTCCAGGGCCTGGTTGGTCGGCTCGAAGTGGATATCGCTGGCCGAGCACGCGGCGGCCCGGGCCAGGATTAGATCCACAAGCTGCGGTGTCCGCTCCGGGCTCTTGCGGTCGAGTGCATCAATTTGGGCCTGAAGATTCGCGGTCATCGGTAACCCCATTATGCAATAAAGATCAGCCTTTGTCACTCTTTGACCCAGCCTGTGGTTCTTCGGCATTTTCCACAGTCTGCCCGGTGCAAAACTGCTGTTGGTCGGCACGGCGTTTCCAGGTAAAAGGTTGCGCGCCCGATTGTGGCGGCCGGTTTTTGAAGATGGAGGACGGGGCCATGTGCGGAATTGTGGGCTATCTGGGGCAGCGCGAGGCGGAGCCGATCCTGGTGGAAGGCCTGCGCCGGCTGGAGTATCGCGGCTACGACAGCGCCGGCGTCGCCACCTTGACCGGCAAGCGCCTACACCTGCGCAAGTGCGCCGGCCGGATCAATGATCTGGCCCAGCACCTCCAGGGGCGCCCGGCCCCCGGTTGCCACGGCATCAGCCACACGCGCTGGGCCACGCACGGGCCGGCCAACGACCGCAACGCCCATCCGCATTTGAGCGGCGACGGGACCGTCGCGGTGGTTCATAACGGCGTCATCGAGAACTACGCGGCTCTCAAGCGCCAGCTTGTGGCCGACGGCGTCGTATTTCACTCCGACACCGACACGGAAGTCATCGCCCAACTCATCGCCATCCATTTTCACAACGACCTGGTGGACGCGGTGCGCAAGGCGCTGGGCATGCTCAAGGGGACCTACGGCCTGGCCGTCTTGAGCACGCGCCAGCCCGACTTAATCGTGGGCGCCCGCCTGGGCAGCCCCCTGGTCCTGGGCGTCGGCCATGACGAGACGTTTCTCGCCAGTGACCCGGCCGCCTTGCTGGGCAACACTGAAAAGGTTGTCTATCTGCAAGACCATCAGATGTGCGTCATACGCTCGGATAGCTGGCATGTGCTCGACGCCAACCATGCCCGCATCGACGCCACCGTGCACCAGATCGACTACGAGCCCGGCGATGCCGCCAAGGGCATCTTCGACCATTACATGCTCAAGGAGATTTTCGAGCAGCCCGAGGCCCTGGAAAATGCCATGCGCGGGCGGCTGAATGACGAGGAGGCCAGCTCCCATTTCGGCGGCCTCAACCTCGACGCCCGCCACCTCCGCCGCGCCGAGCGCTTCATCTTCACCGCCTGCGGCACCAGCTATCACGCCGCCCTGGTCGGCGAATACCTCTTCGAAGAGCTGGCCCGCATTCCCGTCGAAGTCGAGTACGCCTCCGAGTTTCGCTACCGCAATCCGCCCATGGAACGCAACACCATCGTCTTGACCATTACCCAGTCGGGTGAAACGGCCGACACCCTGGCCGCCCTGCGTGAATCGAAACGCAAGGGGCACCACACGCTGTCGCTGTGCAACGTCGTGGGCAGCACCATCGCGCGCGAAGCCGACGGTGGCGTCTACCTCCACGCCGGCCCGGAAATCGGCGTCGCCAGCACCAAGGCCTTCACCAACCAGGTTGCCACGCTGGCCATGCTGGCCCTCTACATGGGCCGGATGCGGCACCTGTCCAGCATCCAGGGCCTGCGCATGCTCAAGGAGCTGCGCAGCCTGCCCAACGTCATTCGCCGCACCTTGACGTGCCACAACAAGGTGCGTCGCATCGCGGAGAAGTTCCATCGCGTCAACAACATGCTCTACCTGGGCCGCCAGTATCTCTTTCCGGTGGCCCTCGAAGGCGCCCTCAAGCTCAAGGAAATCAGCTACATTCACGCCGAGGGCTATCCGGCGGCCGAGATGAAACACGGGCCAATCGCGCTGGTAGACGCAAACACTCCCTCGGTGTTCCTCATTCCCTCCGGCGGCGTGTTCGACAAGGTGATGAGCAATCTGGAAGAGATCAAGGCCCGCGGTGGCCCCATCATCGCCATCGCCTGCGAAGGCGATGACGAAGTCACCGACTACGTCAAGCAGCGCGCCGATGATGTGATCTTCGTCCCGCAGGTGCCGGAATACTTGCAACCGCTGGTCACCGTGGTGCCGCTCCAGCTCCTGGCCTATCACATCGCCCTGTTGCGCGGCTGCGACGTGGACAAGCCCAGGAACCTGGCGAAGAGCGTCACGGTGGAGTGAGTCGGGCCTTCGCCAGCGCCAGCGCACCGTGCACGACCATCTCTTCCCCCAGCGCCGCCGGCACGATGTCGTAGCATTCCGCAAAGGGTTTGAACACGCGTGCCGCAACTTTGGCTCGCAACGGCTCAAATAAGAGCTTCTCGCCCATCAGCGCGACCCCGCCGCCGATGAGAATACGCCGCGGGCAGAGCAGCGTGATGACCTGGCATATCCCCTCTGCCAGCGCTTCCCAGGCCCGATCCAGGACGCTCAAGGCAAGTTTATTGCCCGACGCGGCTGCGTCGGCGACGCCGGTCGCCGTCAAATGTTCCAGCTCTTCCGGCGTCTGCCAAAAGGGAATAAACTCCTTGCCCGGACGATGACCAATCATCACCGCTGGCGCCCGGCCGATGGCCCAGCCCGACGCAAAATGCTCCAGGATATCGATAGTCTTGGTTATGGGATCGTAGACACGCAAATGGCCGATCTCTGCCGCACCCCGACCGCAGCCGCGATAAATCTGTCCATCAACAATAAAACCGCCGCCGATGCCCGAGCCGATGGTGATGTAGAAAATCGGCGAAAGCCCCTGCCCCGCCCCGAAGAGCGCCTCGGCCAACCCGCCCACGTCGGCATCATTGCCCAAGACTGCCGGCAAGCCGAGCATAGCGCCGATCCAGTCTGCCAGCGGGAAATTGTCCCAGCCGTCGATCTGATGTGATTTGACGACCGTCTTCTTCTGGTCATCCACCGGCCCGCCAAAGCCGATGCAGATGCCGCGCACCTGATCCTTTGTCAAACCAGCTTTCTGCAATAACTCCGGCACCGCTTTGAGAATCTGGTCACGTATGCCATCTGCGCCGGCCCGCACGTCAACCGGCCCGCGCCACAGGCCGCGCAGGCGGCCGTCGCCTTCACCCAGGCCCAGTTGCAGCTTGGTCCCGCCGATTTCAATGCCGAGGAACATGAGGAAAATCAGCCACGGATGAAACACAGATGAAACACGGATATATTACATAAAAGAAAGAGCAGCGCTACCGCACCTGTTTTTCACTCTTTTGTCTTTTTTCTGTTATCTTTATCCGTGTTCCATCCGTGTTTAATCCGTGTCTAAAGTTCCTCCCGGGGAGCGCCCGTGGCTGACAACGACCAAATCCACGCAGACATGCAACGCTGCCGGGACTATTTGTGCCTATTGGCCCGCTTCCGTCTGGGCCCGCGCTTGCAGGCCAAGCTGGATGCCTCCGACATTGTGCAAGAAACGCTCCTCAAGGCGCACGCGCACAAGGATCAGTTGCGCGGCACCAGCGCGGCCGAGGTGATGGCCTGGCTGCGGCGCATCCTCGATAACGAGTTGGCCGCTGTTTTGCGCAAATATCAAACCGAGGCCCGCGACCTGGGCCGAGAGCTTTCGTTTCAGCCGACCGTCGATGCTTCGGCCGCCTGCTTGCAAGCCCTGCTGGCCGCGGACCAGACTTCGCCCAGCCAGTGTGCCAGCCGCGAAGAGGACCTGTTGCGCCTGGCAGCCGCCCTGGCCCAGTTGCCGCCCGAGCAACGCACTTGCATCGAACTGCACCACCTGCAAGGCTACAAAGTCGGCGAGGTTGCGCAGTTCCTTGATAAAGGGGAGGAAGCCGTCGTCGGACTGCTTTACCGCGGACTGAAGAAGCTACGGCACTTACTCGGCGCCGCGGAAGATGACAGGGTAACCGGGTGACAAAGTGACCAGGCCGGATCATTCTTCATTCTTAATTCTTCGTTCTTCATTCTTCATAATGCCTGTCACCACGAATGAAGAACGAAGAATTAAGAATGAAGATTGTCATCTTGTCACCCAGACCAGCGCCGGTAATTGCCGACCACCGCATCTATTGAAGATTGGGTCATGAATACCGCATCCACCAAAGATGCCAGGCGCGAGCAGCAGCTTAATGCGATTCTGCTAAGCGTGATGAAAGCGCTGGAAAGTGGCCAGGCGTTGGATAAGAAGGCCGTCATCGCGGCGCATCCTGCCTTTGCCGCCGAGTTAGAGGAATTCTTCGCCGGCCAGTCCCTCATGCAGCGCCTGGCAATCGCCAAACCGGCAGCGGCCGGCTCCGGTACGGCTGCCGACCTGGGGCCGATCGGCGATTTCCGCTTGCTGCGCGAGATCGGCCGGGGCGGCATGGGCATCGTTTATGAGGCCCGGCAAATCTCTTTAAATCGGCGTGTGGCCGTGAAAGTGCTCCCCTCCGCGGCGGCGCTCGACGCGCGGCGCTTGCAGCGTTTCAAGAATGAAGCGCAAGCTGCCGCCCTCGTTAATCACCCCCATATCGTGCCCATCTATTCGGTCGGCTGCGAGCACGGCGTGCACTACTATGCCATGGAATTCATCCAGGGCCGCAGCCTGGCAGCAATGATTCAAGGAATGCGCCCGTCATCGACAGCCGAAAGAACCGACCCACCCGCCACGGTCCAGGTCAAGAAATCGGCACGATCCGCCGGCAAGACCAGCCCGGCTTCGACAGCCACCGCCGACGACAAATCACAACCAACTTCGTCCGAGCTGGCCAGCGCCCATTCAACCTGGCGGACGAATTATTTTCGCCGCGTCGCCCGGCTTGGCATCGAGGCGGCGGAGGCCCTGGAGCACGCCCATCGGCACGGCGTCGTGCATCGCGACATCAAGCCCGCCAACCTCCTTTTGGACACCGACGGCAAGCTGTGGATCACCGACTTTGGCGTCGCCCTGCTGCAAAACAGCGACGGCGTGACCGCCACCGGCGAGATGCTCGGCACGCTCCGTTACATGAGCCCCGAGCAGGCCGCCGGCGAACGCGCCCTCGTGGATCACCGCACCGATATCTATTCCCTCGGCGCCAGCCTCTACGAATTATTGACCCTCGAGCCTGTCTTCGCGGGTCACGAGCCAGGCACCCTGCTCCAGCAAATCGCCGCTGACGAGCCGCGCGCGCTGCGCTCGGTCGACCGCGCCGTCCCCATCGAGCTGGAGCTCATCATCCTCAAGACGCTCGCCAAAAGCCCCGACGAGCGCTACGCCACCGCCCAGGAGCTCGCCGACGACCTGCGCAGCTTTCTGGAAGACCGCCCCGTGCGCGCGACGCGCCCCGGCCTGTTCGACCGCTCCGTCAAGTGGTCCCGCCGCCACAAGACGTTGGTGGTTTCCGCCCTGACTTTGCTTGTGGTGGCCGTCGTGGGCTTTTCCATCAGCACCCTCTTGATCGCCCGCTCGTACAGCGCGGCGGAGACCGCCTATCAGAGCGAAAAAGCACAACGCGACCGCGCCGAGAAGAACCTGGCCAGGGCACGCGAAGTCGTCGATTTTCTGACGCAGGTCAGCGCGGAGGAGCTTAACGACCAGCCGGAATTCCTGCCGATACGGCAAAAACTGCTCACCGCCGCTCTCAACTACTACCAGCAATTCATCGACGAACAGCAAGACGATCCGTCGATTCGCGACCAGCTCGACGCCAGCACCGCCCGCGTCAAGGAAATCCTCGCCGTCCTTGACGCTCAAAAGGAATACTTCCGGCTCACCTCGCGCGTCACGCTGTTGGCGCAGCCGCCGGTCCGGAATGACCTGGATTTGTCCGCCGGCCAAAAGGATCGGCTCAAGAACTTGGCCGACCAGCTTTGGCAACAAGGCCGGGAAGCGCTTAAGTCCAGCCTGACGGCAGCCGAGCGCGCTCGGGCCTTCAAGGAGCTGGCGTCCACCAACGAGAATATCTTGAAAGGTGCCCTCTCCGAACGTCAGCTAAAGCGGCTTGGACAAATCGCCCTTCAGCAGCGCGGCTTGCGCGCCTTCGCCGAAGCGGAGGTCGTCGACCGTCTGGGCCTGACTAAAGAGCAGAAAGCAGGCATTCGGCCGCTCCTGGACGAGGCCGGTAGCCAGTTGCGCGAGCTGCAAGCGCGGAAGATGCACCCGCCGGACAGGGATCGGGAAGCGCGGCAAATCGGCAAGCAAACGGAAAGGGATATCCTGGCCCTCTTTTCACCACAGCAGAAAACCGCCTGGCAGGAGATGACTGGCGCCGCCTACCAAGGCCCCATCGACTTCCTCGCCGGCAATGCCCTCGATCCACTGGAGCGGCGCGGACCTCCGCCGCCGCTTCCAAAGGAGGGCTGGCAGGATCATCCCGATGCAGGCCCACTCCATGACGGCCCGCCTCCCGATGGCCCACCGGGACCATTTCGCAAGGATGAATGGAAAAAGGGGCCCAAAGAAGGCCCGCCCGACGATCATTTCCCGCCCAAGAAGAAGAAGTTTTGACGCACTGACGCCTGCCTGCGCCGTGGGTCAGGACTCCGCTCCTGACCGGATTCGCGCGGGCCGAGTGGGCGGTTAGTTTGTTATGTATGCACACACCCTGTGTACCCCCATTTTCGTGCATAACAACTGCATAACAACTGCATAACTGGTGCATAACTCATGCAAACCAACTGCGCAACTCCTTTCTTTAATCGGAGCTGCGCCGTTTTTGCATCGGTTGAATTGAGCGTCGCGCTAACGAAAGCTGTGAGCCATAAACACGCGCCGGTCTTTCCGGCACAGCGCATCTTGTTCCCAGGAGATGAGAAGACCTTAATCTCTTTCGGAGGTAAACATGCGTTGTCCATTCTCTCCTCACTTCGCGGAACGTAAGATTCGATTGGGGGCGCGCCTGAGCGCCGGCATCGGCGTGCTGCTTGGCATCGGCGTTCTTACTGCCGGTCAAGCGCTGGGCCAGTACCGGGCGTCGGCCATGTCCCCGCAAGCAGTCGCTCAAAGGAATGCGGCGTATCAGCAGTATCTCCTTTGGCTCGCCCAGCAAAACGCAGCTCAGCAAGTTACGCCCCAGACTGCCAAGCCGCCGCAAAAATCCGGCAACCCCAAGTCCGGTGGCGGTAGTGGCGGATCATCCGGCAATCAACAACCGCCAGGAACCGGTTCGGGTACGGGCAGCGGCTCCGGTTCAAAGAAACCGCCACTCACCCCGCCTTCAAACGGCTCGGGCTCCGGTAGTGGCACGGGCTCTGGTAGTGGCTCGGGTTCAAACAATCCGCCGCCTCCGCCCTCCAATGGTTCCGGCTCCGGTAGTGGTTCGGGTTCCGGCAGTGGCAACACGAACTCGGGTTCGAACAATCCGCCGCCTCCTCCGCCGCAAAATGGTTCCAGCACCGGCAGCGGCTCGGGTTCGGGCAGCGGCAGCACCAACTCCGGTTCCAAGAATCCGCCGCCTCCGCCGCCCCAAAACGGCTCCGGCTCAGGAAGCGGTTCGGGTTCCGGCAGTGGCAGCACGAACTCGGGTTCGAACAATCCGCCGCCCCCGCCGCCTCCTCCTCCGCCACAAAACGGTTCGAGCTCCGGCAGCGGCTCAGGTTCCGGCAGCGGCACCGGCTCGGGTTCCGGTAGCGGCAGTACGAACTCCAGTTCGAATAACCCGCCGCCACCTCCGCCTCCGCCGCCGCCCCAAAACGGTTCGGGCACCGGCAGCGGTTCGGGTTCCGGCAGCGGCAGCACGAACTCCGGCTCGAACAACCCGCCGCCCCCGCCGCCTCCTCCCCCGCCCCAAAACGGCTCCGGCTCCGGTAGCGGTTCGGGCTCCAGCAGCGGCAGTACGAATTCCGGTTCGAATAACCCGCCGCCACCCCCGCCGCCTCCGCCGCCGCCCCAAAACGGCTCCGGCTCCGGTAGTGGTTCGGGCTCCGGCAGCGGCAGCACGAATTCCGGTTCGAACAATCCGCCGCCCCCACCACCGCCTCCGCCGCCGCCCCAAAACGGCTCCGGTTCCGGCAGTGGTTCAGGCTCCGGTAGTGGTTCGGGTTCCGGAAGCTAAGAGAAGCGTAAGCGACGGCGCCTGACGGAAACCGTCGTTTTCGCTCCCAACCCTGAAGTGACACCAATCTTTTCAAGGTCGATTCTGTACTCGTCTCCTGGTGAACGGCAATCCTCGGAGCAACTTGCTTCGAGGATTGCTTGCTTTCGCTTCCTTGCGTTTTGAGCCGTGCACCGCTAGTTTAGATTTGTTGTCTAGGCCACCTTGCTCTCTCAGCCGGCGGGTGCACGATGCTAAAGTATTTCACCTCTCCTCTGCTGATCGCACTTGCTACTTCGTGTGCCCTGGCAGAGGGGACCCTGAAGGAAGCCCGCCAAGCGCTGTTACGGGGCAATTACGCCGAAGCGCGCGAGGACTACGAAGCGCTACTGAAAGATGCCGCCACGCGGGCCGGCGCTGCCATCGGCATCAGCAAGACGCACCAGGCCCAGGGCGAATATGAAAAGGCCCTGGACGTCATCGATATTGCCCTCAAGGAGCTGCCCAAGAATGCCTATCTTTTGGCCCGGCGCGCCGAAGTTTTGTATACCCGCGGCCAGTGGGAGGCGGCGGAGAAATCGGCGCAGGCCGCTCTTGAGCTGACCGAAGATCAATTCCTGGCCCGCTGGATCTTGGGTCAAATCTATCGCGACCGTGGCGAGGCCGAAAAAGCCGACGAGGCGTTTCGCTGGTTCGTCCGCACCTACACGCAGCGCTCCAACAATGACATGGAGATCACCGACCCGGATATTCTGCACCTGGTCGGCCTGGCCGGCTGCGAGCGGGCGCGCTACCACAACCTCGCCGATCAGTACGAATTCATCATCAACGAAGTCTGGGGCGAAGCCGCCAAGAAAGACAAGGACTTCTGGTGGGCCGACTACGACGCCGCCCGGCTATACCAGGAGAAATACAACAAGGCCGCCGCCAATCGGGCCCTCGACCGCGCGCTGACCATCAATTCCCGCGCCGCCGAGGCGCTCGCCGCCAAGGGTCAGGCCGCCTTGCAGCGCCTGGAAACCAAGGACGCCGAGTTCTACGCAGAAGAAGCGCTCAAAATCAATCCGCGCCTCACCGCGGCCCTGCGGCTGCGCGCCGACTTGAACCTTTTCACCGGCGATCTCAAGATCGCCCTGGTGGACCTGGAGAAGGCTCGCGCCGTGAATTCGCGCGACGAAGAAACCCTCGGGCGCATCGCCGCTTGTTTTTACTTACAGCACCGCTCCGATGCTTTCGACGCCCTGGTGAAGCAAGTGCACAAGCAAAACCCCAGGGCCGGCGTCTTCTACACCGAGCTGGGCGAACGGCTCGCCGAACGCCGCCTCTTTCTCGATGCCGAGAAGTTCCTGAAGGAGGCCATGGACAAGGACCCCAAACGTCCCGAGGCCCAGAACCAGCTCGGCCTGCTCTACATGCGCCTGGGTAAGGAAGACCTGGCCCGCACTACGCTGGAAAAGGCGTTCGAAATCGACAGCTTCAACGTTCAGGTCAGCAACACGCTCAAGGTCCTCGATCATCTCGACAAATATCAAACCGTGGATACCAAACATTTTCGCCTGCGCTTCGACCCCAAGAACGACAAGGTGCTGGCCAACTTCATGGCCAAATACCTGGAAGATATCTACGCCGAGCTATCGGGTCAGTTCGCCTACGAGCCGCCCGATCCGATCCTGATCGAAGTGTTCAACAAGCACGAGATGTTCAGCGGCCGCGTGGTCGCTCTGCCCGACCTGCACACCATCGGCGCCTCGACGGGCCGCATGTTCGCCATGGTCTCGCCGCGCGACAAGTCCAAAGTCATCAGCAAGCCGTTCAACTGGGTGCGCGTCATTCGCCACGAGCTGGTGCATGTCTTCAACCTGGAACAGACCAAGTTCCAGGTGCCGCACTGGTTCACCGAGGGCCTGGCCGTTCGCTATGAAGGCCTGGGCACGCCGCCGCGCTGGCCGTATCTCTTGGCCGAGAAGCTGGAGAACAACGATCTCTTGAACCTGGACAATATCCTCCTGGGCTTCGTCCGGCCGCGCTCGCCCGATCAGTGGCAGCAGGCTTATCTGCAAAGTCTCTACTACGTCGAGTACCTGACGAAGACCCAGGGCGACAAGGCGATCGGCAAGCTGCTGGCCGACTATGCAGCCGGCCTGGATACCGACCAGGCCCTCGAAAAAACTTTCCACGTCACCAAGGCCGAATTCGAAAAGGGTTATCGCGCCTATCTGGCGGAACGCGTCCAGCAAGGCCCCAAGACGGCCGCTCAGAAGACCATGAGCACCAAGGCTCTGCAAGAAGCTCTCGCCAAGAACCCCGATGATGCCGACAGCGCCGCCCGGCTGGCCGACCGCTTCTACGCGCTGGGCAACAAAAAGGAAGCACGCCGGCTTGCCGACCAGGCGCTCACGGCCAAGCCGCTCCAGCCGCTGGCCGCGCTGGTCAAGGCACGCATGCTCAACGACGCCGGCACTCCGGAGCTGGCCTACGATCTGCTTGAAAAGGCGACGGGCCCTGATTGCACTGAGATCAAGACTCTGCGCTTCCTGGGCCGCTTGCAATTCGAGAACAAAAAATTCGCCCAGGCCGCCGCGACTTTCGAGCGCTGCCGGAAGCTCGATCCGCTCGATGCCTCCTGGCTGCCGGAGCTGGCCAAGATTTATTCCCAATCAGGCGACAACGACAAGCTCATCGGCGTCCTGAAGGATGCCGCCGCCCTCGATCCCGACGATCTCTTGGTGCGCCGCAAGCTGGCCCGGCTGGCCAAGGACAAGGATGACAACGCCACAGCCGAGAAGTATGCCCGCCAGGGGCTGGAAATCGACGTTCTCGACAAGACCTGCCAGGAGATCCTTCTGGAAGCCCTGGCGGCGCAGAAGAAGGATGCGCAGGTTCGGGAATTGCGGAAGTTATTGCAGGAATGAGGACGCGCTACGCCGCCAGCGGCGAACCGGGACCACGTCAATTTCGTAGATTGAATGGCATGACGCTTACTGAATTGCAGCGGATAATTCGCGACACCTACGATGCCAAGGATCGCCGCCGGGGCATCGAAGGCACGTTCATGTGGTTCACCGAGGAGATCGGCGAGCTGGCGACGGCGTTGCGCGGCGGCACCGACGAGGAACGCGCCCTCGAGTTCGCGGATGTTCTCGCCTGGCTGGCGACGCTCGCCAATATCGCCGGCATCGACCTGGACCAGGCGGTGCAAATGAAATATGGCGCCGGCTGCCCGGACTGCGGCCGGGTTCCCTGTCAATGCGACCAGGCCGAGAAACCGTGACGTATGCTCATGCGCTATGTGCTTATGGTCGCCGCGCTGCTGTCGTTGCCGTCCCATCTCAAGGCACAGACTGTAGATTTCCCAGCCAAGATCAATCAGGTGCGCGTCGGCTTTCGCTCCTACGCGCCCGACCAAGACGGCGGCCTATTCAAGGTCGGCATGTGGACGCCGGTTTATGTCGACGTCAGCGCCGGATCCATGGGCCTGGTTGCGGACCCAACCTCGGCTCCTTTCTTAGAATTTGCCTCTTCCGACAGCGAAGGCATCGGCACTTATTACCGCCTGCCGATTGCCCTGGCGCCCAATGAGACTCGCACGTTTGTCGGCTACACCAAGCCGGGCAACTCCGAATCCGCGCTGAACGTCGGCGTCACTCTGCACTTGGGCAAGACGAGCCTTGCCGGTCCGCGCCAGCTCGGCTCGGTGCTTTTAGATCAGGGCGCCCACCTCTATTTGACATTGGGAGGCGTGAATCCGGACCTGCGCGCCGCTCTGTTCAGCCTGGCGGCGACGCGCGACCTGAAGCCGTCCGAAGCCACCGGCCGGGACACGGCACCGCGCCATGCCGCCTATGAGCTTGAAATCAGGCGTTTGCCGGACCATTGGTTCGGCTATCAAAGCATTGACCTGATGATCCTGAACACCGATGGCAAGGAGTTTCTTGCCGAACTCGGGCGCGATGTCAATCAGGGCCGCCTTGGCGCCATCGCCGAATGGGTACGGCACGGGGGCCGCCTGATCATCCCCGTCAACTATCAAAACCAGGCGCTGCTAGCCGAAGTCTTACAAGCTCCCGCCTGGCAGCCACGCGTGCCGGTCGTGCCGCCGGCTGATCCCGGTCCTGTTCTCAAAACGGCGCCCCGACGCCTTGACGCCATCGAGCGTTGGGCCAATTTCCCCAGGCCTTTTCCAGGCCCCGGCAGCCCGCCCGTCGGAATTGCCAGGCTCGATCCAGGCGCGGTGCGCGCGGGCGTGTGGGACATCCAGGCCGCGACCGACGATGGTCGGTCGCTCTTGACCACCATGCCCTACGGCCGCGGCGCCATCACCTATGTCGCTTTTTCTCTGGACCAGGCCCCGTTCACCGAGTGGGAAGGCCGCGTTCCTTTTCTTAAAACGCTCATCAATGAATTCGCGCCGCGCGTGTCCAATACCGATCGCCAGACCGGCTTCGGCGGCGGCTGGCGCAGCGGCGAGGCCCCTGCCGACATCATGACCAGCCTGCACCAGGACCTGGACAATTTTGACGTCGATGTCATTCCCTTCGGCCTGGTCGCCCTGTTCATCGTCCTTTATGTCGCCGTGGTGGGGCCGCTCGATTACTTTGTTCTCAAGCACGTCGTGCGCAAGCTGGAGCTGACCTGGGTCACATTTCCCGTGGCAGCGCTGGCCGTCACTGGCGCCGCCTGGTGGACCGCCGCCGCCCTGCGTAGCACCGAGCCCAGAATCAACAAAATCGATATCGTCGATTTCGATCTCCGCACCGAGCTGGATGGCAGGGGTCAACCCGCGCGGGCCTTTGCCTACGGCCAGAGCTACTTCAACGTGCTCAGCCCGCGCATTGAGAGCTACACCGTTGGCCTGGCCGCGAACCCGGCGTTCTGGGCAAGCAAGGCCGAGCCCGAAAAATCGGCCGACCAGCTCAGCTGGCTGGGCCGGCCCGGAAATCTGGGCCGCTCGGGCGCGCAGGGCTTCTTTCGCCGGCCTTACGTTTATGCCGGCGGCCGCGGCATCACCGATGTCACAATTCCGGTGGCCGCGACCAAGGCCTTCACGGCCTCCTGGGAAACAGCCTTGCCCGCCGTCCCGTTTCAGGCGGACCTGGTCTATCACACGCGCCAGTTCCAGGGCCGCGATTACAAGCTCACCGGCACCATCCTGAATGGCCTGGCCGTCGACCTGGAAGACGTTTGGCTCTTCTTCGGCGACCGCTGCTATCCCCTGAACGGCCGACTGCCCAGTACGGCGCACGGCGGCGGGGCCGCCTCCATTGGATTCGAGCTGCAAGACCAGAAAGGCATCGCCGAGTGGGCCAGCTCCGGCAGCGACGCAGCGCTGGCCCCGCGCGATGAGCATTTCCGCGCGCTCCAGGGCCCTTACGATCCCACGCGCCTCGTGCGCCAGGCCATGTTCTTCCAGAAATGGGACCAGGCCAACACACTGCCCAACCACAGCATGCGCTACCTTGATTTCAGCTCTCGACTACAAGGAGATCCCGTACAAGGGTGTTCCTAGGCTGTTTCCTGGTGGGATCCTCTAGAGTCGACCTGCAGGC
>AmSFosDRAFT_100126_pt1 | contig 32889 bp, 29 predicted proteins | sample FosCloommunities_FD_10275 | JGI IMG/M metagenome (IMG submission 10275)
CCTGCAGGTCGACTCTAGAGGATCCCACCAGGAAACAGCCTAGGAACACGGCCGACGCCAAGAAGGACGATGCAAAGCCCGAAGAGAAAAAGGAAGAGGCCAAGCCTGCACCAACGCCCAACAAGGGCGACGTCGCATGGATGCTGACCTCGACCGCGCTGGTGCTCCTGATGTCGGTGCCCGCGCTCGCGCTGTTCTACGGCGGACTTGTGCGAGCCAAGAACATGCTCTCGGTGCTGATGCAGGTGTTCGTGGTGTTCTCGCTGATCACGGTGCTCTGGTGCATCTACGGCTACAGCCTGGCGTTTACCGAGGGCAACAAGTTCTTCGGCGGAATGAGCAGGTTGTTCCTGGCGGGCACTTTCGATTCGATGAAGGGCGAGTTCGCGATGGCGGCCACGTTCAGCAAGGGCGTCGTCATCCCGGAACTCGTGTTCGTCGCTTTCCAGGCGACGTTCGCAGCGATCACCTGCTGCCTCATCTTCGGAGCGCTGGTCGAGCGCGTGAAGTTCAGCGCAATCCTGGTCTTCATCGCCATCTGGTTCACGATCAGCTACGCGCCGATCGCGCACATGGTGTGGTTCTGGATGGGACCGGACGCCTACACGGGCAAGGACGTCGTGGATGCCATGAACGCGAAGGCCGGAATGATCTGGCAGTGGGGCGCACTCGATTTCGCCGGCGGCACGGTCGTGCACATCAACTCGGGCGTGGCCGGTCTGGTGGGCGCATACCTGATCGGCAAGCGCGTCGGCTGGGGCAAGGAAGCCATGCCGCCGCACAGCCTGACCATGACGATGATCGGCGCGTCGCTGCTGTGGTTCGGATGGTTCGGTTTCAACGCCGGCTCGGCTCTGGAAGCAAACGGCTCTGCCGCACTCGCGTTCATGAACACCTACCTCGCGACTGCTTGCGCAGTGCTGTCCTGGACGTTCGGCGAGTGGATGATCAAGGGTAAGCCCTCGATGCTCGGCGCCGCCTCGGGTGCCGTCGCAGGACTGGTCGCCATCACACCGGCCGCAGGCAACGTCGGTATTCCAGGTGCGTTCGTCATCGGGATTGCCGTCGGGCTGATCTGCCTCTGGGGCGTCACGGGCCTGAAGCGCCTGCTTGCTGCGGACGATGCGCTCGATGTCTTTGGCATCCACGCGGTAGGCGGGATCACCGGCGCGTTGCTGACTGGTGTGTTCAACGCGCAATCGCTCGGCGGTCCGGGACTCACCACGGACTGGGTGACGGCAACAGTCGGCTCGACACCGATCCTGGAGCAGGTGTGGATCCAGCTCAAGGGTGTGCTGACAACGATCATCTGGTCCGGCGTGGCGGCCTTTATCGCCTACAAGATCGCGGACTTGGTCGTCGGGCTGCGGGTCAGCGAGGAAGACGAGCGCGAAGGCCTGGATACGACCTACCACGGCGAATCGGCGTATCACATCTGACGCGGAGGTCAGAGGGGAACCGGCGTTGCGGCGCCGGTAGAAAGCGGGCCGGCAACGGCCCGTTTTCATTTCTGGTCGCGCTCCGTCCCGTACATGCGGGCAGGGAGCCGGGAGGAGGAATGACGGCCGTCCGTCGTCTGTTCATTCCCTCACTTGCCATGCGGCACGGTTGTTGCAAGACCCTGTTGCGTGTCTCCCACTCTCGCCGGTCTGTGCCTCGCGGACGCAGACAAAATGGCGATTACGGGGCGCCTGTAGCGGCGCCTCTTTTTTTGCCTGCTCTCTCGCAAGCCCGCGATGACTGGGGCGACCTTGCCCCGGTGCGTTGGATAAAATGCCCCGGTTGACACTTTTCGGCAAGCGCGCCGGCACACTGTGCCAGTGCGGTCCGAGCCAAGACCGTGCATCCGACCCCCAATCTGGTGACCGCCTCAAACGGGCCACTGCTCGATCTCGAACGCCGCATCCTCGATTCGATGACCACGATCGAGCGCTGGTTCAGACTCCAGTGGCAGGACCACACGCCGCCGTTCTACGGCTCGGTCGATCTGCGCAACGCCGGCTTCAAGCTCGCGCCGGTGGACATGAATCTCTTCCCCGGCGGCTTCAACAATCTTTCGGAGGAGATGCTGCCGAGCGCAGTGCAGGCGGCCCAGGCGGCCATCGAGCATCTCTGCCCCGACGCGCGCAACCTGCTGCTGATCCCGGAGCGCCACACGCGCAACGTCTACTACCTCACCAACGTGGCCCGTCTTGCACGCATCCTGCGCGCCACCGGTCTGGAGGTGCGGATCGGATCGCTGTCGGCTGAGGTCACGGCCCGCACCACCATCTCGCTGCCAGGCAACGATCAACTCGTGATCGAGCCGCTGGTGCGCGTGCGGAATCGGGTCGGCGTCGAGGGTTTCGACCCCTGCGCCATCCTGCTCAACAACGACCTCTCGGCAGGCATCCCGGACATCCTGCGCGATCTCGACGATCAGATACTCCTGCCGCCACTGCATGCCGGCTGGGCGGTGCGGCGCAAGTCGCAGCACTTCGCGGCCTACGACGAGGTCGCCAGCGACTTCGCCGAGCTGCTGAAGATCGATCCCTGGACAGTCAATCCGTACTTCGCGCGCTGCGGTCAGATCAATTTCCACGAACGCACGGGTGAGGAGTGTCTGTCCGGCAACGTCGACATGCTGCTCGCACGCATCCGCGCGAAGTACAAGGAGTACGGGCTCAACGAGCAGCCGTTCGTCATCGTCAAGGCCGACGCCGGCACTTATGGCATGGGCATCATGACCGTGCGCGATGCAGCCGACGTGCGCGAGCTGAACCGCAAGCAGCGCAACAAGATGGCCGTGGTGAAGGAAGGCCTCGCGGTCAACGAGGTCATCATCCAGGAAGGCGTGCCGACCTACGAGAAGGTCGAGGAGGCGGTCGCGGAACCCGTCGTCTACATGATCGACCGGTACGTTGTCGGCGGCTTCTATCGCGTCAATCGCGAGCGCGGCATCGACGAAAACCTGAACGCGCCCGGAGCGCATTTCGTGCCGCTTGCGTTTGCCGGCAGTTGCAATCTGCCGGATTGCGCGGCAGCGCCTGGCACCGCGCCCACGAATCGTTTCTACAGCTATGGCGTAGTGGCGCGGCTGGCGCTGCTTGCCGCATCGCTCGAACTCGAACGGACCGTCGACGTTCTGACGCGGCCTGCGACGAGCGCGCCGGTCACGGCGGCGGTCGGCGGCTGACGGCGCGACCCGTTGATTCGATGCCGCAACGCCCGGCGATCCTGTTCGTCGTCGATCCGCTCGACGAGCTCAAGGCATACAAGGACTCCAGCGTCGCGATGATGCGCGAGCTGGCGCGGCGCGGAAGCGCCGTGTTCGCATGCACGCCCGCACAACTCGCATTGCGCGACGGCGGGGTGCTTGCGCAGGCGAGCGAACTCGAGCTGCGCGGCGATGACCACGACTGGTATGCAGCCGGGGCGGCGACCATGACGCCGCTCACGCAATTCGACGCCGTCCTGATGCGCAAGGACCCCCCGTTCGACGTCGAGTTCCTCAATGCGACCTTGTTGCTCTCGCGCGCAGCCGCACAGGGCGCGCGCGTGTTCAACGACCCGCAGTCCCTGCGTGACCACAACGAGAAGCTTGCGATCGCCGAGTTTCCGCGGCACACGGTGCCTACCCTGGTGACGCGCGACCTGAAGCTGCTGCGCGAATTTCACGCCGAGCTTGGCGACGTGGTGGTCAAGCCGCTGGACGGCATGGGCGGGCGCGGCGTCTTCCGCTTGCGGCGCGACGATCCCAATCTCAATGCCATCCTCGAGACCGTCTCCGACTACGGCACACGCTCGCTGATGGCGCAACGGTTCATTCCCGAGATCAGCGCGGGCGACAAGCGGGTGCTATTGATCGCGGGCAAGCCGGTGCCCTTCTCGCTCGCGCGCATCCCCAAGCCCGGCGAGTCGCGCGGCAACCTTGCGGCGGGTGGAATCGGGCGTGCCCAGCCGCTGTCTGATGCAGACCGGCGCATTGCCGAAGACATCGGCCCGGTTCTCGCGTCGCGCGGCCTGCTGCTGATCGGCCTCGACGTGATCGGCGACTACCTGACCGAGATCAACGTCACCAGTCCCACCTGCTTTGTCGAGATCACCGAGCAGAGCGGGTTCGACGTGGCGTCCATGTTCGTGGACGAGCTGTTCCAGGAGGTGGGGCGCAAATGACGAGGTCGATCTTGCGACGCACAAGGCGCAAGATTCGTTGCGCATGATCGGCGTTCTCATCGTCGCCCACACACCGCTGGCAAGCGCCTTCGCTGCGGGTGCGTCGCATGTCTATTCGTGCGCGCCCGAACGCGCCGGATCGCAAGTGCGCGTACTCGACGTCCAACCCGATGCCGACGTGGCCGCCACGGTCGACCAGGCGCGTCGGCTGGTTGCGGAGGTCGATTCCGGCGCCGGTGTCCTTGTCCTGACCGATGTGTTCGGGTCGACGCCCGGCAATGTGGCGGCGCGCCTGGCGGAACCCGGACGGGTGGCGGTCGTCGCTGGCGTCAATCTGCCGATGCTGCTGCGCGCCCTCTGTTACCGCGACGGCAAGCTCGGCGATACGGTCGAGAAGGCCGTTGCGGGCGGCACCCAGGGGGTGCTGCAGATCACCGCTACCCAGCCCCTGCAGAACCAGTCGGCAAGCCAGCGTGGTCCGCAGGGCGATGATCTCGCGCGACTTCACCATCAGCAATAAGCTTGGCCTGCACGCGCGCCCATCGGCGCAGTTGACGCAGGCCGCGGCGAAGTTCCAGAGTGAGGTCTGGATCGCTAAGGACGGCCGGCGCGTGAACGCAAAGTCGATCATGGGCGTGATGATGCTGGCGGCAGGGCAAGGTTCTGTCGTCACCGTCGACGCCGAGGGTCCCGATGAGGCTCAGGCCGTCGATGCGATCGGTGTGCTGATCGAAGGAAAGTTCGGCGAGGAATGAACCGCGAGTTGGTCGGCATCGGTGTTGGTTCCGGCGCGCATGCGGGCATCGCGATCGGGCGCGCGCACCTGCTCACACCGAGCGAACTCGACATCCGCCAGTACACGATCGAGCGGCGCGACGTGTTGCACGAAGTAGCGCGCCTGAACAACGCGTTCTCGCTGGTGCGCGCCGAGCTCGAGGAGTTGCGCGATGACGTCGCGCCCGGCGCACCGAATGAAGTCGGCGCCTTTCTCGATCTGCACCGGATGATCCTCGACGATCCGCTGCTCGCCGATGCGCCGCGCGATTTGGTGCGCAGCCGCCTGATCAACGCGGAATGGGCACTGACGATCCAGCTCGAGGAAGTGTGTCGCCAGTTCGATGCGATCGATGACCACTACTTTCGCGAGCGCTCAGAGGACGTGCGCCAGGTGGTCGAGCGCGTATTGCGCCGGCTTGCGGGCGGCAAGGCGGCCAGCGCGGTAGTGCGCAAGCCGCCCGACGGCGAGCGCCTGATCCTGATCGCGCGCGATCTGGCGCCGGCCGACATGCTGCACTTGAAGAATCGCGAAGACGTGCTGCTCGGCGGCTTCGTCACTGAGCTCGGCGGTCCCACGTCACACACGGCGATCCTCGCGCGCAGCCTGGGACTGCCCGCCGTGCTCGGCGTGACCTCGGCGCGCGAGAAGGTCGTCGAGGGTGATCTCGTCGTGCTCGATGCGGAGTCCGGACGTGTGGTCGTCAATCCGGACGCTGGTGAACTCGCCGCGTTTCGCGAGCGCCTGCGAGTCGATGCGGAGCATCGCAACGAGTTGCGCCGCCTCAAGAGCAAGATGGCGCGTACGCGCGACGGCATCGCAGTCGAGCTGTGCGCGAACATCGAAGCGCCGGAGGACGCGCGCGAGGCGCTCGATGCGGGAGCGGACGGCATCGGCCTGTACCGCACCGAGTTCCTCTTCATGAACCGCGACGACCTGCCCGACGAGGACGAGCAGTACGAGGCGTACGCCAAGGTGGCGCGTGCGATGAAGGGCAAGCCGGTCGTGATCCGCACGCTCGACATCGGCGCCGACAAGGTGCTGAACGAAACGGCGCGCGCATCGCTCGGCATCGCCGCGGGCATGCCGACTGTCGAATCCAACCCGGCACTCGGCCTGCGGGCGATCCGTTATTGCCTCGCGTATCCCGAGCTCTTTCTGACGCAACTGCGCGCAATCTTGCGCGCGTCCAGCGTCGGCACGGTGCGCATCCTGCTACCGATGCTGGCGCACGTGCATGAAATCGACTCGGCGCTTACTTTCGTCGCGCGCGCCAAGGAGCAGTTGAAGGAGAAGCGGCAGAAGTTCGACGCGCGCGCGCCGGTGGGCGGCATGATCGAAGTCCCGGGCGCCGCGCTTTCGCTGCCGGCGTTCATCGAGCGCCTGAAGTTTCTTTCGCTCGGCACCAACGATCTGATCCAGTACACGCTCGCGATCGATCGCGCCGACTCCTCGGTGGCGCACCTCTACGATCACTTGCATCCGGCTGTGCTGAAGTTGGTCGCGCAGACGATCCGTACCGGCGAACGTTCGCGCACACCGGTCTCGGTTTGCGGGGAGATGGCGGGGGAATGCGATCTCACCGGATTGCTGATCGGCATGGGTTTGCGCCAGTTCTCGATGCACCCGTCTCAGATCCTCGCGGTAAAGGAGCGCGTGCTCGATACCTCGCGGCGCTCGGCGATCCAGCTCGCCTCGCGCGTGCTGCGCGCTGCAGATCCGGTGACCATTCGAGCAGCACTCGAAAGAACGGCGCCGCGCGCTCACTGAGCGGGAAGCGCGGCGCCCTGGCGGTGTTTGACACCCGCGCTGCGACTCTCTACCGTTGCCTACTTCGCGCTGATTTGCTGATCCGCTTGCGGGCGCGCCGCACAGTTCGCGGCAACCACTCCGCTAAAGAGATCCATGCGTTGCTCCCAGGCACGCATGCTCCGCAACCCGACTCGGCGCCGCCCGTCGGGTTTTTTGCTTTTTGAGGTCTCGCTGATGGTGCAACGGCCGGGTTCGGTGGGCGTGGTCACTCCGCAGACGCTGCTCTTTGTGGAACCGCTGCGGCTTACCAGCGGCGCCTCGATCGGCGGCTACACGCTGATGTACGAAACCTACGGCGAATTGAATGCCGAGCGCAGCAACGCAGTGCTGATCTGCCACGCGCTCAACGCCTCGCATCACGTCGCCGGCGTGCACGCCGAAGGCGCAAGCAATGCGGGCTGGTGGGACAACATGATCGGTCCGTGCAAGCCGGTCGATACGAATCGCTTCTTCGTCGTCGGCGTGAACAACATCGGCTCATGCTTCGGCTCGACCGGCCCGATGTCGCCGGACCCGGCGACCGGCAAGCCGTACGGCGCACGCTTTCCGGTCGTCACCGTCGAAGACTGGGTCGATGCCCAGGCGCGCCTTGCCGACGCGCTCGGTATCGAGCGCTGGGCAGCAGTCATGGGCGGATCGCTCGGTGGCATGCAAGCCATCAGTTGGACTCTGCGTTATCCGCAGCGCCTGCGCCACTGCGTCTGCATCGCCGCGACCCCGAAGCTGTCGGCGCAGAACATCGCGTTCAACGAGGTGGCGCGCACCGCAATTCGCAGCGATCCGAATTTCCATGGCGGCGATTACTACGGACACGGTGTCGTGCCGCATCGCGGCCTGGCGGTCGCGCGCATGATCGGCCACATCACGTATCTCTCCGGCGAAGACATGGCCGAGAAATTCGGCCGTCTGCTGCGCACCCAGGACTATGCGTTCGGTTATGACGTCGAGTTCGAAGTCGAGAGCTACCTGCGCTATCAGGGCGACAAATTCGCCGAGTATTTCGATGCCAACACCTACCTGCTCATCACCCGAGCGCTCGACTACTTCGATCCGGCCAAGAACTTCGGCGGCGACCTGACGGCGGCGCTGGAACCGGCACGAGCGCGCTTCCTGCTCGTTTCGTTCACTACGGACTGGCGCTTCCCGCCCGCGCGCTCACGCGAGTTCGTCGAGGCGCTGGTCGCGCATGACCGCGACGTAACGTACGCAGAGATCGACGCGCCGCACGGACACGACGCATTTCTGCTGGAGGACGCGCGCTATCACCGTCTGGTCGCGGCGTACTTCGAACTAATCCACAACGAGCAAAGCGCGCCGCAAATATCTCCCCTTCCGATCTCGACATCCGGCGAGCAAAGCGCGGCGCAAATATCTCCCCTCCCCTTCAAGGGGAGGGGCGGGGGTGGGGATGGGGTCGGGGTCCAAGGGCTCCCACGTCCGTCTGAGCAACACCGGAGCCCCTCAGAATGACCCTCCGCTCAGATCTCCAACAGATCGCCGACTGGGTCGCGCCGCGGTCCTCCGTGCTCGACCTCGGCTGCGGCGACGGCGTACTGCTCGCACACCTGCGTGACGCCAAAGGTTGTCATGGCTACGGCGTCGAGATCGCGGACGACAACGTTCTCGCGGCCACGCGTTTGCGCGTCAACGTGATCCAGGCTGACCTCGAATCCGGCCTGCGCATGTTCTCCGACGATCGCTTCGACACCGTCGTGCTGTCACAAACGTTGCAGGCGATGCATCGCACCGAGGACGTCCTGCGCGAGATGGCGCGGGTCGCGCGGCAAGGCGTGGTGAGTTTTCCGAACTTCGGTCACTGGCGTCACGCGTTCGCACTGCTGGCGGGTCGCATGCCGGTGACGCCCGAGATCCCGTACCAGTGGTACGACACGCCAAACATTCACTTATGCACGCTTAAGGATTTCGAAATCCTCGCGGGCAAATGCGGACTGCGCGTCACGGATCGCGTCGTGCTCGCGCGCGGCGAGCCCGTGCGGTGGCTACCCAGCCTGCGCGCGACACTCGCGCTGTATCGCTTTCAGACGAGGTGAGTGATGAGTCGTAGCGACGAACTGCGCACGAAACTCGTTCGCAACATGGACGAGATCGAACTCAGCGACATGCAGCGCCCGCCTCTGTACGAGACGCGTGGCGGGCGCGTGATCGGTCCTGGCGTCGCCGGTGCGGTGGCGCGCAAGCTCGGCGCATCGATCGATATCGTGCCGCCGGGCAAAGTGACATGCCCATATCACTTCCACTACGCGCAGGAAGAGATGTTCGTCATCCTTGAAGGCGAGGGCACGCTACGCGTTGCGGGTGAAACTGTTCCCGTACGTGCGGGAGACGTGATTGCGATACCCCCCGGTCCCGAGTACCCACATCAGCTGATCAACACGTCGAACGCACCGTTGAAATACTTATCCATCAGCACGCAGGAAGCGCCGGAGATTTGCGAGTATCCCGACTCGTCGAAGTACCTCGCGTACGCCGGCACGAAGGGCCCTTTGCTCGGTGAAGGCAAGATCCATCGCGCTGAAACCGACCTCGACTACTGGGACGGCGAGCCCTGATCTGACCTGCCCGCTCGGGCATCCACAACGTCTGAGTACTCATTGTTCGTGGGACACGTGCCCACGTGGCGCGCATTTTCTGTCGTCGATTCCCGCGGCGCGCATGTCGGTTAGCAGACTCGGATGAAACTGTTTCGCGGAATTTGAAACAACAAATCGCGGACGTAAGTTTCGGCGCGCTTTTCTGCAACGTACGTTTCTATTTTCATCGAAGTACCGGTTCGCTCGAAGGGAGGAGGACCATGGGATCGCTGAAGATTCGAACGCTCGCGCGGTCGCGAGTCGTGCGTGGAGTAGGTGCAGGCCTTCTTCTTGCGTTGGCCGCCGAGGGCGTTGCGTACGCGCAGTTCGGCGGAGCACGCGATCCTGGCCCCCGCGGCGGCACTGTCGATGCCGGCCAGCCGGTTGTCAAACTCACGGGCGGGCAGAAGAAGCTATTCAACGATGGCAAAGACGCATTCGAGGAGATCGGATCGGTAACGGGCACGGTCGCCAACACCGACGCCGGCCTGGGTCCGCGCTTCAACTCGGTGAGTTGCGGCAGCTGTCATGCGCAGCCGGCGGTAGGCGGCACCAGCCCCAACGCGAAGGTGTTCCCCAATATCGGGCCGAATCCGCAGATTGCCGCGGCGACGGCGGAGGGCGCGACCAACCGCATTCCGTTCTTCATCACTGCGGACGGTCCGGTGCGCGAGGCGCGCTTCAAGCAGGTGGTCAGCAACGGACAGCTGACCGGCACCGCCGACGGTGGCGTGCATGCGCTGTTCACGATCACGGGGCGCACGGATGCCACCAACGTCGTGGGTGGCACGGGCGTGGCCCAGACCTGTCGTCTGCAGCAGCCCGACTTCGACCTGCAGCGGCGGCTCGACAACGTCGAGTTCCGCATCCCCACGCCGACCTTTGGGCTGGGGCTGATCGAGAACATCACCGACAAGACAATTCTCGCCAACATGGCCTCGCAGACAACCGACAAGCGCAACCTCGGTATCTCAGGCCGGCCCAACCGCAACGGCAACGACGGCACGATCACCAAGTTCGGATGGAAAGCGCAGAACATCTCGCTGACGATGTTTGCGGGCGAGGCCTACAACGTCGAGCAGGGCATCACCAACGAACTGTTCCCGGTCGAGCGCGCCAGCCCGGGCGAGACGCTGCCTCCTGAATGCCTCTTCAACGGCACGCCAGAGGACACGACCAACGAGGATGACCCGAACAACAAGCACGGCGACCTCGTTCTGTTTGCCGCTTTCATGCGCTTCCTCGCGCCACCCACGCCGTCCACCACCAACCCGGGCGGCGCGGCTTCAATCCAGCGCGGCGCGGCGATTTTCCGCGACACGATCAAGTGCGCGCTATGCCATACGCCGAGCTTGCCGGTCAGCTGGTCGTCCTTCTCGCGTGACATCGGCCCGGGGCAAGCGAACCTCTTCTCCGATCTCCTGTTGCACGACATGGGCCAGCGCCTTGCGGACGGTGTGAGCCAGGGTGGCGCGACCGGAAGCGAGTTCCGCACGGCGCCGCTCTGGGGTCTTGGCCAGCGCATTTTCTTCCTGCACGACGGCCGCACGAGCGATCTCGAGCAGGCGATTGCGGAGCACGGCGGGCGCGATTCGGAGGCCAGGGGTACGGTGAACCTGTACAACAACCTCTCCGAGCGCGACAAGCAGAACGTACTCAACTTCCTGCGCTCGCTGTAACGCGATCCTGCAGGCGCGCCACGGCCACCGCTTCGGTGTCCGTGGCGTTTTCTTTTTGGCGAGCCGGAACGCCTATTGCGGGCTACGCTGATTGCGCGCCGCGAACGCGACCAGGATCAGCACGGGCAGGCCGAGCAGTGCGGTGCCGACAAAGAAGCTGACATATCCGTACGCGTCCACGAACGCGCCGGAAAAGCCGGCCAGCCACTTCGGCAGCAGCAGCATCACCGACGAGAACAGCGCGTACTGCGTCGCCGAGTAGGCGACGTTGGTGAGTCCGGAGAGATACGCGACAAAAGCCGCCGATGCGATGCCGGAGCTGAGGTTGTCGGCACTGATGACGAGGATGAGCAGCAGCACGTCATTGCCGTGCAGCGCAAGCCAGGCAAAAAGGAGGTTGCTCGCTGCGGAAAGCGCGGCGCCCGCGAACAGCACGCGCATGACACCGAAGCGCAGCGCGAGCGCTCCGCCGATGAATGCGCCGACCAGCGTCATGATGAGTCCGAACACCTTCGAGACATTCGCGACCACTTCCTTGCTGTATCCCATGTCGACGTAGAACGGATTGGCCATCACGCCCATCACCACGTCCGCGATGCGATAGGTCGCGATCAGCGCCAGCAACAGGATCGCCTGCCACCGATAGCGGCGCAGGAAGTCGACAAACGGGCCAACCACGGCGCTTGCGACCCAGGCCGCAAAACGCGAGAACGGTGCCGACCATCCGCGCTCGCGACGCAAGCGCTCGGCCAGTGCTGCCTCGGCGGCACGCGCTTCGGATCGGCCGGGCGGTGTCGGCTCGGGCGATAGCAGCACGGTCACGAAGCCGACCAGCATCGTCGCCGCCATCGCGAGGTATGCGACCGTCCATGCGGATGCGTCGTAGCCGGTCTTGTTGCCCGACACGGCGGCGGCGATCCACAGCACACCAGCGCCAGCCCAGATCATCGCGAGCCGGTAGCCCGTCTGATATGCAGCGGCGAGCGCAGCCTGCTTGTCGACGTCTGCCGCTTCGATGCGGTAGGCATCGAGAGAGATGTCCTGCGTTGCCGAGGCGAATGCGACCAGCAACGCGAAGCCGACGAGGGGTGTAAGCGAAGCCTGCGGTTCGGCGATCGCCATGCCGATCAAGCCGGCGGCGATCACGACCTGCGAGACGATCAACCAGCTCCGCCGGCGCCCCAGCTTGCGCGTGAGCCAGGGGAGTGGCAGGCGGTCCACCAGCGGCGCCCAGGCCCACTTGACGGCGTACGCGAGACCCACCCACGAGAGATAGCCGATCGTCGCGCGGCCGATCCCCGCTTCCCGCAGGCGAAACGACAGCGTGCCGAGCACGAGCAGCAACGGCAGCCCGGCCGAAAACCCGAGGAACAGCATGCGCAGAACGGCCGGCTCGAGGTACACGCGCAGGATGGCGAGCCAGCTCCGGCGCGGCGGTGCGCCGGCACTGGCGCCCGCAGCTTGTCTGGAAGTCAGGTCGGCCATATCTTGCGATTCAACTTCCGGCAGTCTACGGGGCGTGCCGCGAAGGCGATTGGAGGAAATGGATGCTTCGGGCGATTGCCGCGCTGATGTCTTTGCTCCTGCTGGGCGTTGCGGCTCCGCTTGCGGCGCAGAGCACGGACAACGGCGTGCAGGCCAGGAAGCCGCACTTGCTGCTGGTTCCCGAATCGATGATCAATCAACTCGCCGCAAATCAATACTCGCAGCTCAAGCAGCAGGCTGCGGAGCACCGCGCGCTCAACAACGATCAGGCACAGGTGTCGCGCGTCCGCGCCATGGCGACCCGGCTCATCGCGCAGGGCACTCGCTTTAACCCGAATGCAGATGCGTGGGCATGGGAGGTCAACGTCGTCGCCACGCCAAAGATCAATGCGTTCTGCATGCCGGGCGGCAAGATCATGGTCTTCACCGGCATCATCGACAGACTCGATCTCACCGATGACGAGCTGGCGGCGATCGTCGGCCACGAGATCGCGCACGCGCTGCTCGAGCATGGACGAGCCCGCATGACCAACGAGTTGCTGAAAAACGCCGGCATCACGCTTGTGGCAGCGTACTTCGGCCTCTCCAGCACGGGCACACAGGCGCTCGCGCAAGCGGCGCAACTCGCGGTCACGCTCCCGTATTCGCGCAGCAATGAGACCGATGCAGATCTGGTCGGCATCGAACTCGCAGCGCGCGCGGGCTACGACCCGCGCGCCGCGGTGACCGTCTGGCAGAAGATGAGCGGGGTCGCAAAGAGCCAGCCGCCGCAGATTCTTTCCACGCACCCGGCCAATGCCACGCGCATTCGCGACCTCGAGGTGGCAATGCCAAACGTCGTGCCTCTCTACCAAGCTGCGGGGCGTCCATGACGCGCATCCTGTGTTTCGCCGGCAGCGCACGTCGCGCTTCGCTCAACAGGAAGCTCGCGCGCGTCGCCGCGCACGCAGCGCGCAGCGCCGGCGGTGATGTGACGCTGATCGATCTCGCGGACTATCCGATGCCGCTCTATCACGGCGACGTGGAAATCGAAGCTGGCATCCCGTCGCAGGCGCGCGATCTCGCGGACCTGGTCCGTTCGCATTCCGGCCTGTTGATCGTCTCGCCCGAGAACAACGTCTCAGTGTCGGCGCTTCTCAAGAACACCATCGACTGGATCTCGCGTATCAAGGACGCCCCCGCGTTTTCCGGCAAGGTCGCCGCATTGCTGTCGGCGTCGCCTGGACCATTCGGCGGCCTGCGCGGCCTGTATCACCTGCGCGCGATCCTCAACTCCCTCGGCGTCGAGGTGCTCGCTCAGCAGTTCGTCCTTCCGCGCGCGAACGCCGCGTTCGATGCAGAAGGACGACTGGCCGATCCTCAGCAGGCCGAACAGGTCCAGAGACTCGCGGCACGCCTGGTCGACGTCGTTGCGCGCCTGGGCGAAGCGCGTGGCTGACGACGCCTGCTAGAGTCGTCCGGCGTATTCGATCAGCAGCGGCGCATGGTCGGAGAAGCGGCGCGCCTTGTAGATCTCCGCGCGCTTCGCTCTGGCAGCGATGCCCGGCGTGGCGATCTGATAGTCGATGCGCCAGCCGACGTTCTTCGCATATGCCTGGCCGAAGCTGCTCCACCACGTGTACTGGTCGGGACGCGGATCGAGGCGCCGAAATACATCGACCCAGCCCTGCTCATCGAATACGCGTGAAAGCCAAGCGCGCTCTTCGGGCAGGAATCCGGAGTACTTCTGGTTGGCGCGCCAGTTCCTCAGATCGATCTCGCGGTGGGCGATATTGATGTCGCCACAGAAGAGCACTTCGCGCCCGCGCGCGCGCAGCTGCGCGAGATGGGGGTAGAACACATCGAGAAACCGGAACTTCGCGAGCTGTCGCTCCGGCGATGAAGACCCTGACGGGAAATAGACCGAGATCACGGTGAGATTCGCGAACTCAGCTTCCACGTAGCGGCCTTCGGCATCGAACTCCGTATTGCCGAAGCCGAGTTCGACGCGGCGCGGGCGGCGTTTCGAATAGAGCGCCGCCCCGCTGTAGCCCTTTTTCTGCGCACAATGAAAGAAGCTGTGCAACCCGGTGCGTGCGCGCAGCGGTGCGGGAATGTCGACCTCGTGGGCCTTGACCTCCTGCAGGCAGACAATGTCCGGATCGACCCGCTTGATCCACCGAAACATGCCCTTGGTTGCCGCGGAACGGATCCCGTTGGCGTTGAGCGTGACGATGCGGAACAAGAAAGCCCCTCGGGGTCAGCCAAAGATGCGAGTTAGTCTGCCGAGGATTCGGGATTGAGCCCGCGGGGCGGGTACCGGATCATCCCCCGCCGCCCGTCCCCGCTCTTCCCCTGTTTTCATTGCTCCGCGACATGGATCCGCTGCGCCAACAGTTCATCGAGTTCGCACTGCAGGCCGGTGTGCTCAGGTTTGGCGAGTTCGTCACAAAAGCGGGGAGAAAGACGCCCTATTTTTTCAATGCGGGCTTGTTCAACCGCGGGGCGCTCCTCGGAAAGCTGGCGCGATTCTATGGGCAGACCCTGCTGGCAGCCGAAAAGGCCGGGCGTGTGCAGTTCGACATGTTATTTGGCCCCGCCTACAAAGGGATAACGCTGGCGTCCGCAACCGCTGTCGCGCTGGCGGAGCTAGGCTGCGACGTTCCGTTCGCCTTCAACCGCAAGGAAACGAAAGATCACGGTGAAGGAGGCGCCCTTGTCGGCGCACCGCTTTCAGGACGCGTTGTTATTCTCGACGACGTCATCACTGCGGGAACCTCGGTGCGGGAATCGGTGGAACTGATCAGGGCCAGTGGCGCAAGCGCGGCCGGCGTGCTGATCGCGCTCGACCGCAAGGAGCGTGCAGGACCCGACGGTGCGCTGTCGGAGCGCTCGGCAGCACAAGAGGTCGCGCACACGTACGGGATGCCCGTACTGGCTATCGCTGATCTCGACGATCTGTTCGTGTTTCTCGACTCCGGATCGGCGCTTGCGCGCCAGGCGGCGCCGTATCGCGCGGCCATGGGTGCGTACCGGGAGCGTTATGGTGCGTAAGCTCTTTGCGCACGCGCTGGTCGCGCTGCTCGCCATCCTTGGCGCAAGCGGTGTGCGCGCGCAGCTTTTCGTCTGTACCACGGCGGGAGGAAAGACCATCACGGCCGACCGCCCGCCGACCGAGTGCGCCGATCGTCCTATTCGCGAACTGCGTTCCGACGGTTCGATACGACGCACCATCGAGCCGCCGTTGACGGTAGAGCAGCGCGCCGAGCGCGATGCCGAGGCGAAGCGCCAGATCGAGGAGGCAGAGCGCCAGCGCGGCCAGATGCGCCGCGATCTGTCGCTGCTCGAAACCTACGGCAGCGAAAACGAGATCGAAGCGACGCGCAATCGCGCCCTCGGCGATCGCCAGGTGCTCATCGAACGCGCCGTCAAGCGGATGGACGAGCTCAAGAACGAGCGCAAGAAGCTCGACAACGAGACCGAGTTCTACCTCAAGCGCGATCTGCCAGAGAAGCTCCGGCGCGCGCTGGCTGCGAACAACGAGATGGTGACTTCGCAGCAGAAGATCATCGCCGACACCAAGGCCGACATGGCGCGCGTCAACGAACGCTACGACGCCGAGTCCAGGCGCTTTCGCGAGCTGGTGAATTCAGGCGCGCAGCCGGTGCAGCGCGTGGCTGACAAGAAAATCACTCAGTAGTCTGACGTCGTCGTCAACCGGCGGGCGTAGCGTCTCCGGCTGAGCGCCAGCGCCGGCGCGCGTTGTTATCCTCGCCGGCATGAATACTGAGAGGACGGCGGAGATCCGGTCGAGCGGCATACAGGGCGCTGCCTACACAGTTTGCGCCCGCCTTCTCATCGCGACCGTCGCGCTCCTGTTTGCTCATGGGGCGGATGCGCAAATCCTCTATTCGTGCATCACGGCGGACGGCAGAAGGATCGATTCGGATCAGATTCCTCCCGAGTGCAACGGCCGGACGATTCATCGCCATCGTAGTGACGGGACGCCGCTTTCCGACATCGAGCCGGACCCGACGCCGGAAGAGCGAAAAAAGCTCGAAGCGGAGAAGAAACGCAAGCTCGCCGAGGAAGATACGAAGCTCGAGCAGCGCCGCAAGGACAAGTCACTCCTCGAAACGTACAGCAACGTCGAAGAGATCGAAGCACATCGCAAGCGGGACATCGCGTCCCAACAGGCGGTCATCGACCGCGCAGAGGCGCGTAAGAAGGAGTTGCAGGGCGAGCGCGTGAAGCTGAACAACCAGGCCGAGTTCTTCGAGAAGCGCGACATGCCCGAGAGCCTGAAGCGCGCGTTCGCCGCGAACAATGAATCGGTGAAACTTCAGGACAAGGCCATCCAGAATGCGAAGGTGGAAATGCAGCGCGTCAACGACCGTTTCGACGGCTTTGTCAAGCGCTTCAAGGAACTGATCGAACAGGGGGCGACTCCGGTGCGCCGGCCTGGGTCGAAGTAGCTAAGAGATCTCAGTTTCCGCTCAGTCTTCGCCGCAAGATCTCGTTCACCTGCTGCGGATTGGCCTTCCCGCGCGTCGCCTTCATCGCCTGACCGACCAGCGCGTTGAACGCCTTCTCCTTGCCGGCCTTGAACTCTTCGACCGACCGGCTATTGGCCGCGAGCACCTCGTCGATGAGCTTCTCGATCGCGCCGGCATCCGAAATCTGGCGCAGTCCGCGCGCTTCGATGATTGCATCGGCCGATGCGCCTTCGCCCGCCCAGATCGCCGCGAAAACGTCCTTGGCGCTCTTGTTGCTGATCGTGCCGTCGAGCACGCGGTTGATGATGCCCGCGAGCTGTTGCGGCGAAACCGGCGACTTCCCTGCGTCGATGTCGGCTTCGTTCAGCGCTGCCGAGACCTCGCCCATCACCCAGTTCGAAGCGATCTTCTTGTCCGCGACCAGCGCGGCGGTGGCCTCGAAATAGTCGGCGAGCGCCTTGGATGCCGTCAGCGTTTGCGCGTCGTATTCAGGCAGGCCGTACGCGTGCACGAAGCGCTCGCGTTTCGCCGCGGGCAGTTCAGGCAGCGAACGCCTGATCTGCTCGACCCACTCGCGCGAAATTGCAAGCGGCAGCAGGTCCGGATCGGGGAAGTAGCGATAGTCCATCGCGTCTTCCTTGGTGCGCATCGATCGCGTCTCGTTGCGATCCGGGTCGTACAGCCGGGTCTCTTGCACCACCTTTCCGCCGTCTTCAATCAGTTCGATCTGGCGTCGTACTTCAAAGTCGATCGCCTGCTGCAGGAAGCGGAAGCTGTTGAGGTTCTTGATCTCGACGCGGGTGCCGTACTGCTGCGCGCCCGCCTTGCGCACCGAGACGTTCGCGTCGCAGCGGAAGCTGCCCTCCTGCATGTTGCCGTCGCAGATGTCGAGCCAGGTGACTAGTGCGTGCAGCGCCTTCGCATACGCGACCGCCTCCGCGCTCGAGCGCATGTCGGGTTCGGTAACGATCTCGAGCAGCGGCGTGCCGGCGCGGTTCAGGTCGATGCCCGACATGCCCCGATAGTCCTCGTGCAACGACTTGCCGGCGTCTTCCTCGAGGTGCGCGCGCGTCAGGTGAACTGTCTTGGTTTCCACACTGCCGTCGCTGCTGCGAAGGACAAAACTGACCGTGCCGCCCTGCACGACCGGGATCTCGTACTGGCTGATCTGGTAGCCCTTCGGCAGGTCGGGATAGAAGTAGTTCTTGCGCGCGAAGATGCTCTTTTCGGCAACCTTAGCGCCCGTGGCCAACCCGAAGCGGATCGCGCGCTCGACCGCGCCGCGGTTCAGCACCGGCAGCACACCGGGCAGCGCGAGGTCGATCGCAGTCGCCTGTGTGTTGGGCGATCCACCGAACGCGGTCGACGCCCCCGAAAAAATCTTGCTGGCTGTGGAAAGCTGTGCATGCGTTTCCAGGCCGATCACCACTTCCCAAGTCACGGTTTCGGTCTCCGGTCAAAATCCCGGCGGCACGCGGCGGTGCCAGTCGGTCACGGTCTGATAAGCGTGCGCGACGCCGAGCATGCGGGCCTCTTCGTAATAGTTGGTCATCAACTGCAGTCCGACCGGGCGGCTCTTCGCCCCGAATCCGCAGGGGATGCTCATGCTCGGTATGCCTGCCAGCGAACCCGGGACGGTGTAGAGGTCTGCAAGGTACATCGCCACGGGGTCGTCGCTTTTCTCGCCGAACCCGAACGCCACGCTGGTAGTAACCGGGCTGGCGATCACGTCGCAGTCGCGGAACGCGCGCTGGAAGTCGTCTGCGATCAACCGCCGCACCTTCATCGCCTTGATGAAATAGGCGTCGTAGTACCCGTGCGAAAGCACGTAAGTGCCGACGAGGATGCGGCGCTTCGGCTCGGCGCCAAATCCCTCGGACCGCGATTTCTTGATCATGTCGGCGATGTCGTCGTAGCTGCCGGCGCGGTGGCCGTAGCGCACGCCATCGAAGCGCGAGAGGTTGCTCGAGCATTCCGCAGGCGCGATCACGTAGTAGACCGGAATGCCCAGCTCGGCATTCGGTAGCGAAATTTCCACCAGTCGGGCACCGAGCTTCTCGTACTCAGTCAGACCAGCCCGGACCGCCTTCTCGACGTCGGGCGCAAGGCCGGCGCCGAAGAACTCCTTCGGCACGCCGATCTTCATGCCACGCACACCCGCGTTCAGGCTGCGCGTGAAGTCTTCGCGCGGGCGATCGAGGCTGGTCGAGTCCTTCGGGTCGAAAGCCAGCATCGCGTTGAACAGCAGCGCGCAGTCCTCGGCCGATTGCGTGAGCAGGCCGGCCGTGTCGAGCGACGATGCAAACGCGATCATCCCCCAGCGCGACGGCCTTCCATACGTGGGCTTGGTGCCGGTTATTCCGGTGAACGCGGCAGGCTCGCGGATCGAGCCACCGGTATCGGTCGCGGTGGCCGCAGGTGCGATACGCGCGGCGACGGCAGCAGCCGAGCCTCCGGAGGACCCACCTGGAACCGCCGATGTGTCCCACGGGTTCAGCACATTGCCGAATGCGCTGTTCTCGTTCGACGAGCCCATGGCGAACTCGTCGCAGTTGAGCTTGCCGAGACAGACCATGCCGGCCTGCTTCAGGTTGTCGACGACGGTCGCATCGAACGGGCTCATGTAGCCGCTGCCATCCGCGTTGAGCAGGATGCGGCTGGACGCGGTCGAGCTCCACTCGCGCGTCACGAAGACATCCTTGTGAGCGAGCGGCACGCCCAGCAGTGGCCCGGTTTCCCCGCGCGCGCGGCGCGCATCGGCGGCGCGCGCCTGCGCCAGCGTGGCGTCGCGGCGCACATCGAGAAAAGCGTTCAGATTCTTGTGCGCTTCCATGCGAGCCAGGTATAGCTCAGCGAGCTCGACTGCCGAGACTTTCTTCGCGTCGAGTTGTCGCCCGAGTTCGGCGACCGATGCGTGGGGCAGTTCGCTCACTCGATCACCCGTGGCACGAGAAACAGACCATCGGCCTGCTCGGGAGCGTTGCGCATGTTCGCAACGCGCTCGTCATGCTCGGTGACCGCGTCGTCGCGCAAACGCTGGCCGCCGCCGAGTGGATGAGACATGGGCTCGATGCCGTCGGTGTTCACGCGCTGCATCTTCTCGATCATTGCGAAGATGTCGTTCAGCTGCGCGAGCGTGGCGTTCGCCTGCGCTTCATTGATCTCGATGCGCGCGAGATGGGCGATGCGATAGACGTCGTCGCGGGTCAGGGACATGGCAAAGGCTCGATCCGAGGCAACAAAGTGGGGAATACCGACCGACCGGATGACGCCGAAAACGTCATCATCCCGTGCAGGAAAAACAAAGGTTTGCAGCGAAGCTTGTGCTTGCCTAGCGTATTATCGCGCACCGATTCGCCATAGCCCGCCCGCAGTGTGGGCATTCGATCCCCGATTCACATAAGCGTCGTCCGATGTTCGGTTTCCTGCGCAGCTATTTCTCCAGCGATCTTGCGATCGATCTCGGTACCGCCAATACGCTCATCTATGTGCGTGGCAAAGGGATCGTGCTCGACGAACCTTCGGTCGTTGCAATCAGCCACGAGGGCGGTCCGAACGCCAAGCGTTCGATCCGTGCGGTGGGCCGCGAGGCCAAGCAGATGCTCGGCAAAGTGCCGGGCAACATCGAGGCGATCCGCCCGATGAAGGACGGCGTGATCGCCGACTTCACGGTCACCGAGCAGATGCTCAAGCAGTTCATCAAGATGGTTCATCCCTCGAGCCTGCTTGCGCCGAGCCCACGCATCATCATCTGTGTGCCGTGCGGCTCTACTCAGGTCGAGCGGCGCGCCATCAAGGAATCGGCCGAGGCCGCGGGCGCTTCACAAGTGTTCCTGATCGAAGAGCCGATGGCGGCGGCGATCGGCGCCGGACTGCCGGTGTCGGAGGCGTCCGGCTCGATGGTGGTCGACATTGGCGGCGGCACGACCGAGGTCGGCATCATCTCCCTCGGCGGCATGGTGTATTCCGGCTCGGTACGCGTCGGCGGCGACAAGTTCGACGAGGCGATCATCAACTACATTCGCCGCAACTACGGCATGCTGATCGGCGAACCGACGGCCGAGAGCATCAAGAAGGAGATCGGTTCTGCGTTCCCGGGCTCCGAAGTCAAGGAGATGGAAGTCAAGGGACGCAATCTTTCCGAAGGCATTCCGCGCAGCTTCACGATCTCGAGCAACGAGATTTTGGAAGCGCTCACCGATCCGCTCAACCAGATCGTGTCCGCGGTGAAGATCGCGCTGGAGCAGACACCGCCCGAACTTGGGGCGGACATCGCTGACCGCGGAATGATGCTTACCGGCGGCGGCGCCCTGCTGCGCGACCTCGATCGGCTTCTGATGGAAGAGACCGGACTGCCGGTCATCGTCGCCGAGGATCCGCTGACATGCGTCGTGCGCGGCTGCGGCATCGCGCTCGAGCGCATGGACAAGCTCGGCACCGCCTTCGCGACGGGGTGAAGCGCCTCGTCCTGCTGCCGCGTTCTCGACAGAGAACGACACCTACTGAGCGTTGGAAATGGCTTCTCGTCTGAACGCTCAGCCCTTTCAGCAATAGATGGAATACGGCCCGCCGCCACTATTCAACCAGGGCGTCTCGGCCCGGGCCCGGCTGGCGTTCTTTGCCTTCCTCGCCATCGCACTGATCGTCGTCGATTCACGCGCGAAGCTGCTCGAGACGGTGCGGGTCGGCGTTGGAGTCGTTATGTACCCAGTGCAACGTGCGCTGCTGTTTCCGCGCGACGTGGTCGACCGCATCGGCGACTACTTCACGACCGTCGGCAGCCTCACGCGTGAGAACGAACAGCTCAAGCGCGGTTCGGTCGAGCGGGCTCAGGCCGTGCAACAGACGCAGGCGCTGATCGCTGAAAACGAACGGCTGCGCAAGCTGCTTGGCGCGCGCGAACGGGTTGGCAATACGGCGCGGCTGGCGCAGGCGCTTTATGAGTCGCGCGATCGCTTTTCGCGCAAGCTGGTCCTCGACATCGGAAGCACCGCGAGCATCGAAGTGGGAAGCCCGGTGATCGACGATGTCGGAGTGGTGGGACAGGTGACCCGCGTGTTTCCCCTTACCGCCGAGGTGACCTTGCTCACGGACAAGGATCAGACCATCCCGGTGCAGGTGTTGCGCAACGGCCTGCGGGGCGTGGCATTCGGCGGCGTCGAGCCCGGCACGCTCGACCTGCGTTTCATGGCCTCCAACGCCGATCTCCAAAACGGCGATACGGTGATCACCTCGGGCATTGACGGTGTGTATCCCGCGGGACTCGCGGTCGCGACCGTGACCCGGGTCGAGCGCAACGCCAAGGACCAGTTCGCGCGGATCGTGATGACGCCGGCCGCGGGCGTGCAGAGCTACACGCACCTGCTGGTGCTCACGGTCGATCACAGCCAGGTGCCGCCCAAGCCGGCCGAGGAGCGCAAGCGAGAGAACGAGCCGCGCAAGCGCGATAGCGATGCGCGCAAGGCAGGGCGCAAATGAGGTTTCGCTGGCTGGACGCGCTGCTCGCGACGTTCGCGGTGCGCTCGGCGCGTCGCGCCGAGCCGGTCGAGCTGACCACGAGCGCATCCTTCGGCATCGCGCGCGGCTACGAGCCGAAGATCCTGCTGCGTCCGGTCAACCCTGCATTCATCTGGTTCACCCTGTTCATTGCCTTGGCGGCGAATCTCCTTCCCTGGGGCCACACGCCATTCGTGCCGGACTTTCTCGCGCTGGCCCTCGTGTTCTGGAACGTTCAGCAGCCGCGCCGCGTGGGAATCGGCGCGGCGTTCGTCTTCGGCCTGCTCATGGACGTGCACGATGGTGCACTGTTCGGCGAACACGCGCTTGCTTACACGCTGCTTTCCTACGGCGCGATCTCGCTGCACCGGCGCATCCTCTGGTTCCCGCTGGGCGCCCAGGCATTGCACATCTTCCCGCTGTTGCTGGTCGCGCAGGTGGCATCGCTGCTGATCCGGCTCTGGGTTGGTGGCACGTTTCCGGGTTGGACCTACTTCATCGAAAGCGTGGTTGGGGCGGTGTTGTGGCCCGCGATCTCCTGGCTGCTTCTTGCTCCGCAACGGCGACCGATCGCACGCGACGAGACGCGACCGCTCTAGGCGGAAACTGGTGGTTTGCCATGTGGCCGAACCGCAATTCCGCGTGGCGCGGGCCTTCCCGGCCGCCTAGAATCCGGCGCTTGCGGACTTCTGCTGCAGTGTCTCCGTGAAGGCGCTACGCAACACCGAGCGCGAACTCTTCTACTTCCGCACGCGCGTCATCGTCGCGGGCGTGTTCGTAGCATCCTGTTTCCTGCTGCTCGCCGGCCGCTTCATCTGGCTTCAGTTCATCAAGCACGACGATTTTTACGCGCGTGCTGAAAGCAACCGCATCGCCGTCGTGCCGGTCACCGCCAATCGCGGCCTGATCAAGGATCGCGAGGGCCGCATCATCGCGCGCAACTACTCGGCCTATACGCTCGAGATCAATCCGCGCCAGGTCGAAAACATCCCGGCGGTGATCGACGAACTCGCACAGGTGATCGAGGTGCAGCCGCGCGATCGGCGCCGTTTCAAGAAGCTGCAGGAGGAGTTGAAGGGCGCCGATTCGATCCCGATCCGCACGAGGCTGTCCGAGGAGGAGGTCGCGCGCTTTTCCGCGCAGCGTTTCCGCTTTCCCGGTGTCGAGCTGCGCGCGCGCCTGTTCCGTCACTATCCGCTCGGCGAAGTCGGCTCGCACATGATCGGCTACATCGGGCGCGTTTCGCAGGCCGACAAGGAAAAAATCGCCACCTGGGAAGACGCGGCCGATTACGTCGGCACCGACTACATCGGCAAGGTCGGGATCGAGCAGAGCTACGAACGCGAACTGCACGGCACAACGGGCTTCGAGGAAGTCGAGATCACCGCCGGCGGCCGAGCCGTGCGCACGCTGTCGCGCACGCCAGCGACACCCGGCAACAACCTCATCCTGTCGGTCGACATCAAGCTGCAGGAGATCGTCGAAAAGGCGTTCGGCGATCGGCGCGGCTCCCTCATCGCGATCGAGCCTTCAACCGGTGACATCCTCGCCTTCGTCTCCAAACCCACGTTCGATCCGAACCTGTTCGTCGAGGGCATCGATCCGCTGAACTGGGAGGCGCTGAACGGCAACATCGACAAGCCGCTCCTGAATCGCGCGCTGCGCGGCACGTATCCGATCGGCTCGACCTACAAGCCCTTCCTCGCGCTTGCTGCGCTCGAACTCGGCAAGCGTCGTCCTGAGACCGTCTACAACGATCCCGGCTTCTTCATGTACGCGGGGCACAAGTTCCGCGACAGCAACAAGATTCCGCTCGGTGCCGTCAACATGCACACGTCGATCGTCAAGTCGAGCGACATCTACTACTACATGGTCGCCAACGATCTCGGTGTCGATGCGATCCACGATTTCATGAAACCGTTCGGCTTCGGCCAGATCGTCGGCATCGACATCGAAGGCGAAATGCCCGGTGTGCTGCCGTCGACCGCGTGGAAGGAGAAGCGCTTCAAGCAGAAGTGGTACGGCGGCGAAACGATCTCGATCGGCATCGGCCAGGGTTACAACGCGTTCACGCTGCTGCAACTGGCGCACGCGACGGCCAATCTCGCCAACGACGGCATCGTGATGAAACCGCACCTCGTGCGCGCGATCGAGGACATCAAGAGCGGCGAGCGGCGCCTGACCGTGCCCAAGGAAAGCTATCGCATCGACCTGAAGCCCGAAAACCTGCAGGTCGTGCGCGACGCGATGATCGACGTGAACATCTTCGGTACGGGACGCCAGGCATTCCAGGGCGCGCCTTACAAGGTCGGCGGCAAGACCGGCACCGCGCAGGTGGTGGGCATCAAGGAGAACGAGAAGTACGACGAGAAGAAGGTTGCGGAACGCAATCGCGACCATTCGTTGTTCATCGCGTTCGCGCCGGCGGAGAAACCGCGCATCGCGCTCGCGCTGCTGGTGGAAAACGGCGGATTCGGCGCCGCCGCGGCTGCGCCCATTGCGCGGCAGGTGCTCGACTACTACCTGCTCGGCAAGATTCCGAACGCCCCGGCGCTGCCGAAAGAAGGCACCGAGACCGCGGCGGCCGCGGGAGCCGCGGGTGACTGAAGCGACGCTCGGTCACCGCGTCGCGCTGTGGACGCGCGACCGCATCGCAGTGCTCGATCCGGTGCTCCTTTTCATCGTCGGCTGCTTGGGAATGGTCGGGCTGCTTACGCTCTACTCCGCAGGCGCCGATTTCCCTGGTCGCTTCAACGATCAGCTGCGCAACTTCGCCGTCGCATCCGCGGTGATGTTTGCGGTCGCGTCGCTGCCGCCCACGGTTCTGATGAAGTTCGCCGCACCGGCTTATCTCGTCGGGCTGCTTTTGCTGATCGCCGTCGAGCTCAAGGGTGTGACAGTCAAGGGCGCAACGCGCTGGCTCGATATCGGCGTGACACGAATCCAGCCGTCCGAGATCATGCGTCTCGCAGTGCCGCTCATGCTCGCGTGGTACTTCCACAAGCGCGAGGGCGCTGTGCGCGCACTCGATTTCGCGGTGGCAACGCTGATCCTCATCATGCCGGTCGCGCTTATCGCGAAGCAGCCCGATCTCGGCACAGCGGTGCTGGTGCTGGCGGCGGGAGCGTTCATCATTTATTTCGCGGGCTTGCCGTGGAAGTGGCTGGCGACACTCTTCGGCTTGGGGTTGGCGGCGCTGCCGCTCGCGTGGACGCTCATGCACGACTACCAGCGCGAGCGTGTGATGACGCTCATCGACCCGATGCAGGATCCACTCGGCAAGGGCTTTCACACGTTGCAGTCGATGATCGCGATCGGCAGTGGCGGCGTGCTCGGCAAGGGCTGGATGCAGGGCACGCAGACTCACCTCGAGTTCATCCCGGAGCGCACTACCGACTTCATCTTCGCCGTGTATTCCGAAGAGTTCGGACTGGTCGGCAACGTGGTCCTGCTGGTGCTGTTCCTGGCGCTCGTCCTGCGCGCGCTCGCGATCGCGGGCAGCGGTGCGACGCTGTTCGGGCGCCTGCTCGCGGGTTCGATCGCGCTCATCATGTTCACGTACGCGTTCGTCAACATGGGCATGGTCAGCGGCATCCTGCCCGTGGTGGGCGTACCGCTCCCCTTCATCAGCTACGGCGGAACGGCCCTCGTGACGCTCGGGATGGCTTGCGGCATGCTGATGAGCATTCATCGTCATCGCAAACTGGTCCAGACATGAAGATTTCGAAGATTCGCATGCGCGCCGGCCGCACTGCCTTGCTTGGATTCGTGCTGTTGGGCGCGGCGGCCGCGTTGGGCGGATGCAAGAGCACACCCGCGCCCGCCGACAAGGCGCCAGCGGCGACATCGGCGCTAAGGCTCGATCCGGGCGATCCGGTGCCGCGCGATGAACCGCTCAATGCGAGCGCCAACAAGTGGTACGGCGCCAACGGCCGCCTGTATCGCCCCATCACCGACGATCGGGAATTCAACGAGCGCGGCAAGGCCTCGGTGATCCCGTCCGACATGGAGGGAAAGGAGACCGCGAGCGGCGAGCTGTTCTCGACAAGCAAGATGACTGCGGCGCATTCGATCCTGCCGATTCCGAGTTATGCGCGCGTGACCGATCTGCGCACCGGCAAGAGTGCAGTCGTGCGCGTCAACGATCGCGGCGCGTACGACCGCGACGAAACGATCGCCGTCTCAGCAGCCGTCGCGCAGAAGATCGGGCTCGCAGGCAACGACGAAGTGCAGGTCGAGCGCATCACGTCCGCGCAGATCGCCGCGCTGCCGAGCAGCCAGACTGCATCGGCACCAGCACTCGCGGCGCCTCCACCAGCGCCGCCGCCACCCGTGGCGGTCGCTGCACCTCAACCGACACCGCCGCCGCCGCAAGCGACACCACTGCCACCACCACAGCCGGTCGTCGCGCCCGCTGCACCGGCAGCGACGCCTCCGCCCGCGCCTGTCGTCGCCGCGCCTGCGGCACCGGCAGTGGCGCCTCCGCCCAAGCCGGTCGTCGCCGCAGCAGCGGCACCGGCTGCAGCAGCCGCAGTTGCACCGGCGGCGCCTCCTGCTCCTGCGCCACGCGCTGCCGCCGCTGCGCCGGCGCCTACGCGTCCGCCCGCGCAATCGACCTCGCAATCGGCCGCGACGGGACGATGGTCGGTTCAAGTCGCCGCGTTCGCCACGTCCGGCATGGCCGAATCGACGCGTATGCGCGTGGCGCAGCAACTCGCCCAGGATGCGCCGAACCTGCCTGAGGTCGATCGCACGCCGCGCGTCGAACGCCACGGCAACCGTTCGTATGTGCTCGTGGGTGACTTTGCCGATCGCGATTCAGCCGAAGCGTTGGCAGGGCGCTTGCGCGCGGCCTTGCGACAGGACGTTGTCGTCGACCGACACTGAGCATCGCGCCGCCGGCGCGCTCGCGGTGCGAAGTGCAACGCGGTTTCGCGTCGTCGTTCTCGCACTCGCGCTCGCCGCGTGCAGTTCGGCGCCGCGCAATCCAACACCGGCAAACCCGACTCCCGCTAGCCCGGCGCCAAGCGGGCGTGGTGGTTTCTACCAGGATGACGGACCGCCGGAGAAAGCGCCTCCTGCGGATCTGAGCAAGACCGCCGATGCGGTCCCGCGCATCGAGCCGTTCCATCCTTACGCGAACCGACCGTACACCGCGTTGGGGCGCAACTACACGCCGATGACCGACGATCGGCCGTACCGCGCGCGCGGACTTGCCTCGTGGTACGGCAAGCAGTTTCACGGCAGTCGCACGTCGAGCGGCGAGATCTACGACATGTACGCAGCGAGCGCGGCGCATCCCGTCATGCCAATTCCAAGCTACGCGCGCGTCACGAACACGCGTACCGGAGCGAGCGTGCTGGTGCGCGTCAACGATCGCGGACCGTTCAAGAAGGATCGCGTCATCGATCTTTCGTACGCCGCTGCGGTGAAGATAGGAATCGCTGATAGTGGCACCGGTGAAGTCGAGGTGGTGCGCCTCACGTTCGACGACATCCGCGCGTTGCGTGGTGATGCTCCACGCGCCGATCCTGCGCCCGTCGCGGCGGCACCGCCGCCGTCGGACCCAACGGTTGAGACAGGGCGCTGGTCGGTGCAGGTTGGAGCGTTCCAGCAGGAGGCCAACGCGGTCGCGTTACGCGAGCACGTCGCGGTTCAGATGCAACAAGCAGGCAACGAACTGGCAGGACAAGGCGCGCCGCGAGTCGAACGCGACGGGAGTATCTTCCGCGTATTGGTGGGAGCCGCCAACGATCGCACTGCTGCGCAAACACTCGCGCAGCAACTTGGACGGCTGCTCGGCCGCGAAACTGTCGTTCTGATGCGCTGATCAGCGCTCGCGCTGGAGATTCCGAATGAACCTTGCAGACCTCAGGAACTTTGTCGATCAAAGATGGGACACGGAGCTGATTCCGCGCCTGGTTGAATATGTCAAGGTGCCGGCCAAGTCGCCGGCGTTCGATGCGAGCTGGCTTGCGCACGGGTACCTGCAGGCGGTGATCAAGGAAGCGCACGCATGGGCCGCGATGCAAAAGATCGCCGGCCTCAAGCTCGAGATCGTGGCGATCGAAGGGCGCACGCCTTGCATCTTCTTCGACGTCCCTGCCACCGGCGGACTCGGCAACGCACGCACTGTGCTGTTCTACGGCCATCTCGACAAGCAACCGGAGATGACGGGCTGGCGCGAAGACCTCGGCCCATGGCAGCCCGTGATCGAAGACGGCAAGCTTTATGGACGCGGCAGTGCCGACGATGGTTATGCGATCTATGCCGCACTCACGGTGATCGCCGCGCTCGATGCGCAAGGCGTCGCGCGGCCGCGTTGTGTCGGCATCATCGAAAGCTGCGAAGAGTCCGGCAGTCCGGATCTGCCTGAGTACCTCGATCTTCTCGCACCGCGCTTCGGCGATGTCGGCCTGGTCGCGGGGCTCGACTCGGGGTGCGGCAACTACGAGCAATTGTGGGTGACGACTTCGCTGCGCGGCCTCGTCGGCGGCAATTTGACGGTGGAGATCCTGTCGGAAGGCGTGCACTCGGGCAACGCGAGCGGGCTCGTTCCCAGTTCGTTCCGCATCGCGCGTCAGCTTCTCAACCGCATCGACGATCCCGCGACCGGACGACTGCTGGACGATGTATTTCACGCGCGCATCCCGCAGGAGCGCCTCGAGCAGGCGCGTGTCGCCGGTGCGATCCTCGGCGAACAGGTCTGGCGGCAGTTTCCATGGGTCGGATGCAATCACGGTCCGGACGGACATCTCCACGCGCAGCCGACGACGAAGGATCCGGTCGAAGCGATCCTCGCGCGCACGTGGCGTCCGGCGCTCTCGGTGACGGGCGCGGCGGGACTGCCGAGTATCGATTCGGCTGGCAACGTGCTGCGTCCGAAGACGACATTGAAACTTTCCTTGCGCATCCCGCCGACGGTCGACGCGCTACGTGCGACGGAGGTGCTGAAGCAATTGCTCGAGAACAACCCGCCGTACAGCGCGCGTGTCACGTTCGATTCCGACTGGGGCGCTACCGGTTGGAATGCACCCGCCACGGCGAGCTGGCTCAAGCGGGCTGCCGACGACGCATCGCGTGCGGTGTGGGGCAAGGAGTCGGCGTGGATGGGCGAAGGCGGAACGATCCCGTTCATGAACATGCTCGGCGAGAAGTTTCCACAAGCGCAGTTCCTGATCACCGGCGTGCTCGGCCCGAAGTCGAACGCGCACGGGCCGAACGAGTTTCTGCACATTCCCTACGTGAAGAAGCTCACTGCAGCGGTAGCAAGCATCGTCACGGCCTTGCCTGCATAGCAGCGCGTCGCATCCGCTGCAACAAGCAGAAGACGCGTCGGCCTGGCGCGATACGCGTGTCGCGGCAGTTCGCGCCATCGTCCGTTCGCGCGGGTGGCCTAACCCGAATTGGCGAGCAATTTCGCTCTGAGTGAGTAGTCGATTTTTGCGTGCGCGTCGGCCTCCGGCAGGTTCGAAGCGTTGAGTTGATACCCATCAGGATGAGCGAGAGGTAACGATGAAGAGAATTGCTGTTGCGAAAGGCGTGGTGCTGGCGTTCACAGGCGCGATCGCCATCGCGGGTTGTGCCGACATGTCGGAAACGCAAAAGGGCACTGCAGTAGGCGCCGGCGTCGGTGCAACGACCGGTGCGGTGATCGGTGCCGCTACAGCGGGCGGTAACCTCGGTCGCAGCTCCGCGACAGGCGCGATCATCGGCACCGCCGTCGGAGCGCTCGGTGGCTACGTCTGGAGCAAGCACATGGAGGAGAGCAAGCAGAAGATGGAAGAAGCCTCCAAGGGCACCGGCATCGACGTTTCGCGTACCGGCGACAACCGCCTGAAGCTCAACATTCCGGCCGATGCTGGCTTCGATGTCAACCACTCGAACATCAAGCCGACGCTGGCCGGCGTGCTCGGCAAGTTCGCCACCACGCTCAACGAAAATCCCGTGACGCAGATCGCAGTGATCGGCCATACCGATTCGACCGGTTCCGATGCAGTCAACGATCCACTCTCGGTGGCCCGTGCGCAGAGCACGCGCGACTATCTAGTCGGACACGGCGTTGGCACGGGGCGCATTTCCATCTCGGGCCGCGGTGAGCACGAGCCGATCGCGAGCAACGACACGGAGAGCGGACGCGCCGCTAATCGGCGCGTCGAAATCTACGTCGCTGAAGCTGCGCCGCCGAAGTGACGACGCGCAGCGCCGTCATCCCAAGCGAAGCGAGGGATCTTCCCGCATGGCTACTTGTCATCCCGAGCGAAGCGAGGGATCTCGGCACGCGAACGTTGAGATTCCTCGCCTCCGGCTCGGAATGACACCGCTTCACTCGTCCTGTTTTCGCGCGCGCATCAGCTCGCGATACAACACGTCGCGCGGCAACCCGGTTGCCTGCGCGGCAACCGCGGCGGCGCGCGCCGGAGGCAGCTCCCCCGCAATCGCCGCGAGCCAGCGTCGCGCGACGGCGTCGAGTTCGGTCGCGGCAGCTTCGGCGGGCGCTGGTTCGATGACCAGCACGTATTCGCCGCGCGGTTCGTTTGCCGTGACGTAGCTGACCAGCTCGGCGGCAGCAACTGCCTCGATGGTCTCGAATCTCTTCGTCAGCTCGCGTGCGATCAATATCCGGCGTGCCGGCGCGAGGACAGCGGCGAGCGCACCGGCCGTTTCGGCGAGGCGGTGCGGCGCTTCGAACAGGATCGTCGCTGCTTCGCTCGTCGCGATCGTCCGCAGGCACTTCGCGCGATCACGCGCCGCGTTCGGGAGGAAACCGACGAACAGCGCGGCGCCATGGTCGAAACCCGCGACCGACAGCGCAGCGGCAAGACTGCTCGCCCCGGGCACCGGAATTACCGGCATGTCCGCGGCGCGGACCTCGCGGACGATGCGCGCGCCTGGATCGGAGATGCCGGGCGTGCCCGCATCGCTCACGAGAGCGACGCGTGCGCCTGCGCGCAGCAATGCGAGCACGCGCTCGGCAGCCGCCCGCTCGTTGTGCTCGTGTGCAGCGATGAGGTGCGATGGCGCGACGTCGATGCGATAGCGATCGAGCAGGTGACGCGTGACGCGCGTGTCCTCGGCAGCGATCGCATCGACATGCGATAGCACCCACCACGCACGCACCGTAAGGTCTGCCAGGTTACCGATAGGCGTGGCCACTACATACAATGCGCCCGGAGCGAGCTCCTGTGCGGCCACGCCGCTCGCTTCCACCAATCGATCCGCCTTCAGATCCGGTTCCTCTTTCATGCGTCGACAGTCGCGGTTCCTGATTGCGCTCCTGGCCGCTGCATTGTGTGCTTGCGCAACTCCTCCGGCAAACGTGCCCGCGCAGCGCGCGCCTGCGCCGGCGCCACCCGCGAACGTCGCGCCCAGCGGCCCTGCGACGGCTCAGCCACCGCCTGCCACGGTAGAGCCTGCTCCACCGCCTGCCGTCACGCCCGTGCCTTCTCCCGCGCCGGCCGTACCGGCACCGGCGCCCGAGGCGCCTGCTGCGCAGAAGCCGGCGGAAAAGTTTGAGGGCGGTGCGCCGGTACCCGTTGCATTGCTTCTGCCGAGCCAGAGCACGCCGTTCGCGCGCGCGGCCGAGGCCGTGCGACTCGGCTTCTTCGCCGCGCACAGCGTCGCGAACGCGAACCTGGCGATCCAGTTGCTCGAGATCGACGACAACGTGGCTGATCTGCGCACCGCGCTCGCGAACGCGCAGAAACACGGCGCGCGCATCGTCGTGGGTCCGCTCACGCGCACGCTGGTCAATGCGGTCGGCGACGGGCGCGTCGTCTCTCCCCTACCCGTGCTGATGCTCAACCTCCCGGAGAGCGATGTCGCCGTCTCGCCGCAATCGCTCGCCTTCGGGCTCGCCGTCGAAGCCGAGTCGCGCCAGGTCGTGCGCCTGGCACTGCACGATCTGCCGCCGCCCGCCGCCACTCCGGCCAACCCGCGCTTCCTGATACTCGCAGGCGAATCGCCACTGGCGCGCCGCATGGCGACCGCCTTTCGCGACGCGCTGCGTGACCAGAGCGAAAGGTCGACCCAGATCGACGTGCACGTGCGCTATGAGTTCCTGCAGACCCTGACCGAGCAACTTGCCGCGCTGAAAGTCGACGCGGTGTTCTGTGCGCTTGATGCGCGCGAGACGGCTTTCGTGCGGCCACGCCTGCCGCGCGAACTGCCGCTCTATGCAACTTCGCAGGTCAATCTGGGCGGCGCCGAGTCGGCCCTGCTGGCTCCCGACCTCGATGGTGTGAAGTTCGTCGACATGCCCTGGCTGATCGAGCCGGAACACGCGGCGGTCATGGTGTATCCGCGCTCGGACGTAGCGCTTTCAGGCGAACTGCAACGCCTGTATGCACTCGGCATCGATGCCTATCGCGTGATGTGGTCTAGGTGTCGTTGTACGTGGGATCCCCGGGTACCGAGCTCGA
>AmSFosDRAFT_100035_pt1 | contig 32702 bp, 28 predicted proteins | sample FosCloommunities_FD_10275 | JGI IMG/M metagenome (IMG submission 10275)
CTGCAGGTCGACTCTAGAGGATCCCACCAGGAAACAGCCTAGGAACACCCCAACCTGTGGGACACGGACAAGGCTGCCGAGCATTGGGCGAGGAAGAACCCCCTAGAGGCTTATAGAGATATAATTAGGGTTTGGGGGGTTCTTAACACTTATCGCCCGCCCGGCCAGACGAGATGGTCGAGGGCGCTGGTGCGACACGGAGCCGATGCATGCCTGGCGCTCGCGGCGGTGCTGGAGGTCCCCGCCGAGGATATTCGGGTGAGGGAGAGCGCAGGGTAGCACACCCACTCTCATGCGTCCCGTCCGTTCCCGTCCCAAGGCCGCGAGCCAAAGGTCTCAGAAGGGCTGGCAAGCCGACCATCGCCGGCGTCCTGCTCGATGCCGCCTTCGCGCCGATTTCGGCCATTTGCGGACCGGGATCTAAGCGGATCTGACCCCGTGCTTTTGACCTATAGTCAGTCGTTCTCCTCCCGTCCCGGAAAGGTCAGCTCCGGCAGAGGCTTGGCGGATATTCGAAATCTCCTCTCGATCGCCCGATCACCGCCTTTCTACCCACCCTTGCGTGCGTGGCCAGAATGCTGCTCCGAAGGGATGTCGCCTGGGCTAGCGCTAGTTTCGGTCGTCTATCTCACGGCACCCCACTGGACTCTAGTTCCCGGCTTGCCGAGCGATCCGCACCACGACTTCAGGCGGCAGCCCGCGGGCGATCGAACCTCGACGCACACGCGCTACGATCGCGCCCTCAGTATCTCCCTCACCAAGCTTCTCAAACAGACGCACGGCGATTACCCAATGCAGCAACGCTTGTTCAAGATCTTTCGGTATGCGATCGCCCTCTTCGGATAACTCAGCCAAACGAATATGCGAGAAAGGATCTCCGGCCGCGGCTCCCCGCTCCAACCACCTCATTGCTTCCTGATGATCTACGACCCCTGCGAGACCATTTGAATAAATTAAAGCGACGGCTGCAAATGCCGGCAAAAATCCTTTTTCACTCGCGTTTTTGTAAAGACGCAATGCCTCCGCGGGATCTCGCTTGACGCCGTCACCGAATTCGTACGCTTGGCCGAGATCCGCGATTGCCGCGGCGTACCCGTTTTCCGCTATTGCTCGTACGCTCAGAGCGGTTCCTAGTATCATGTCGCCGCGATAGCCGGCCATCGATGGGGACACCGACCCGCGGCCTGTCGGCCCACTCACACTTTCCATCCCGGCCATGTCACTTCGTTGAAGGGCGCGGACAGCAATATAATCCACACCGGGCAAACGGCCACGCGCATGCACGCGCGCTAGCTCATATTGGAATTTGAGGTCGTGTGGGCGCGCCTTCGCGGCGGCTTCACACGCGCGCCCAGCCTTAGTGAAGTCAATATCTAGGAAAGCGATACTCATTGAGGTTTTTTCCGGATCGAATGGGGTTGACGTCAACCGATCGCAGAGAATCTCCGGTTTCTCGCCGGTTGCTGCAGTCATTAGATCCGGCCCAGTTGAGGACAGTCCGCTGTCCAGAAAAAGAGAACCCCGTTCATCACCGTTGAGAACACGAAACGCAGTAACGGAGCCATACATTGCCGTGTCTGCCGTCAGCAACGGCCAGGCTTTTAGCACGTGCGCGGTATTGTCCGAGGAAGTAGTGAGAATTCGGCTAGAATCAGGGCTCCACATCACCCTAATAATCGCACCGGGATGATGCTGAATGTGCACTTCCGCCCACGTATGCGCATCCCAAACCCGCACCGTCTCGTCCGCAGACCCCGTTACTATGCGGGTGCCGTCCGGGCTCCATTCGGCGCTCGTCACGGACTTGGAATGACCTTTAAGCGTAGCCAGTCGCACTCCCGTCTTAGGGTCCCACACCCCTGCGGTGCCGTCCTTGGAGGCGGTAAGTATACGCGTCCCGTCCGGGCTCCACACGACCGTATTAAGCCCTTTCACTTGGCCCTCGAGTCTAGAGATGGACAAATCTGTTGCTCCGGCATCCGCACCCCAGACGTAGACGGCATCTTCCAAGTCTCCCCCCGGCGAGAAGCTCAGCACCTGCTTCCCATTCGGGCTCCAAAGGATCGTTTCGTTCGCGCCATAGATGGTATGCACGATTCTGCCTCTGGTCGCATCCCAGACCCGTGCGAATTTGTTGCCCAGGTTTGCCAAGATACGAGTCCCGTCGGCGCTCCAATCAGCGTTTATGACCGGCCCAACATAGTCCTCGAGGCGACAGTCCGGAGGGCAAGTGGTTGCCTTTCGGTGTGGATCACGGAGAATCGCGATTGGGGAGCCCGTCGCCGCATCCCATATCCGCACGGTATGATCGTCCGAAGCTGTGACGATACGCGTACCATCGGGGCTCCACTTCGCGCTATTGACCCGTCCGCTGTGGCCTCGGAGAAGAGCCGATTCTGCCCCGGTTGCGCTTTCCCGGACCTTCGCATCGTTGCCCGCGATTACAGCAAATCTTGCTCCGTCTCGCCTCCATTCGGCAAAAGTTTCATCTTCATGGAGCCTCACTGTCGTGACAGCATTCCCGCTGTCCGCGTCCCAGATGCGGGCGGTCGCTTCGTCGGTTGTGAATATACGTGTGCCATCATCGCTCCAGACGGTGTCGTGTCCGCTTGCGATACTACTCAGCGATGCTGCCCCTAGCGCGTCCCAGACTCGCGCCACATTGTCATCTGAGACCGTCACAACGCGGGCTCCATTGGGTGCCCAGGATGCGTTAATGAAATGACCGCGCGCAATTATTTCCAGTAGCGCCCCAGTGTCGCCATCCCAAATCCGGATGTCGTTACTTGTGGTAGTCAAGATACGACGGCCGTCCGGGCTCCAGGCGGCGCCTTTGAACTGGGCATCATGTTCGCTAACGAGCGGGCGTTGAGTTTGGGTCTGTGGCTTCCACACTGCGACCCCCGTTTCTGAACGGGTTAAAATGCGAGATCCCTCCGGGCTCCACGCGGCATCTTCTAAGGGAGAAGCCAGGGTCCCTGCACTATAGAGGCCTGCCCCCGTATAGGCGTCCCACAACCCTAAATCGGCGCCGGCGGTGACTATGTGCTCGCCATCCGGGCTCCAGGCAGCGATTTTGATGGAATTGCCTTTCAAAACGACGATCAAATGTCCCGTCATTGCATCCCAAATTCGCCCGGTGCCGTCGACGGAAACTGTAAGCACTCGTTGACCATCTGGGCTCCAGTCGACATTGGTCACCTGCTCGGTGCTACCCTGGAGAGATACAAGTTCCTTCCCATTTCGGGCATCCCAGATCAGTGTCGCGTTTTCCGCAATCGTGGCTAGTCGCGTCCCGTTTGGACTCCAGGCAGATTTTTGCATTTCGCGGCCTCCACCATAGAAGGTCGTGATCGGCAGTGCGGTTTGGCTGTCCCACACGAATACCTGCGACATCCATTCGAAGCTCGTCAGGATACGCTTTCCGTCTGGGCTCCACGCGGCCGAGCTGGCTGAATACTGCGACTGCGATAGTCCGGGGCGGGGGGTTCCAAGAATCGCGAGCGGTCGCCCAGTTTTCGCGTCCCACACCCTCGCCGTGCCGTCGACCGACGTGGTCACGATGCGCGCGCCATCGGGACTCCAAGTGGCACTATTGATCTGTCCTGTATGCCCTATCAGAGTCACGCGATGAAGGTCTGCTGCATTTGCTTCTGCCAGCGTTGCCATGCCGGGCAGCCATAACGGGCGATCCTGCTTGTTGGAATCCGTGGGCAATGCCGCCAGCGCAATCAATCCTGCGAGCCCCGGCTCCCCCGAAGCTAGTGCAAGCTCTGCCCGCAGCTCCAAGAACCGTGACATGTTGAGTAAGGCGTGATCTCGCTGCTGTTTTGCGACCCGCGCATAACGCAGCGCCGCATCGTAGTCACCGGGCTTGGCCATCATTTCGTTGAATGCCGCCTCGGCTGGATCTGTTGGTGTGGATTGCCCCCAGGTGCTCCCGGAAATTGATAATGTCTCCGCCAATAAGAGTGCAATCAGAGTGGCCCGCATGTTGCCTCCTGGACCGTCCAGTCATCGACGTGCGCTATGAGCCGGGTGAACTCGACGATGTCTGCAACCATGAGTGTTTGCCAACTTGCGGTGTTGCCAACTTACGCAGCATGTCGTGCTCTTCGATTCGCCCGTCCCCCATCATGGAGCGGCAGCCTTACTATCGGCTTAGCAAGGCGGGAGTGCTTCGTCCACGCCTACCCATCGGCTGAAACCCGTAAGCCAAGGCAACGCCTTTATTGTGATCAGATCGGCGTCAATGCGAAGCCGGTGTCGAGTGCTCGGGATCGACATTTCCCAATGACCGAAATGGGGCACTTTGACCCGTTCCCGCCGCCTATACTGAATGGCCGGTGTCCGTTCAGTTAGCCGACCTCCGCCGGAGCGAGCGGGAACGGGAAGGATGCGCCGATTCCGGCCGTTCGCCGGACCGCAATGGAACCGCGAGGCCCGACCCTCAAGAGACATTCTTGCCGCACCAGCGGATCATCGGGTTGGCCAGAAAGCGGTCATCCGCGTCAGGCTGCTCGAGATGCCGACGGCCGGCTCACGTCAACTCATCGAGCAGCCCCCTCGCTTCTTTCAGGTCGGCGGTGTCGAAACCCTCGGTGAACCAGCCGTAGACCGGCGCGAGCAGATCGCGGGCTTCTTGCCTTCGGCCACGTTCTCCCCATACCCGGGCGAGGCTCGTCGCAGCGCGCAGCTCATAGGACTTCGCCTGTTGGCGTCGCGCGACACGAAGCGCCTCTTCGAGGGCGCTTTGGCCTTCTTCGAGCCGGTTGAGACCAGCGAACGCGATACCTTGGAGGCGGCGGAGCTCCGCCTCCCACACGCGCTGACCCGTTTCCTCCTGTGCTTCCATCGCCTCCCTCGCCGCGGCAAGAGAAGCCTCGTGTTCACCCCGATGCGCCAGTGCTTCCGCCAAGTGGCCGAGGCCGTTGGCCCAAACGTCATCTGGCCGAGCCGGCCGGTAAGCCCCGCGCGCAAGCAGGCGACAGCGTCCCCGAACGCCCCCTGCGCGCTCAACGCGGCACCGCGCAGGAACCTCGGCTCCAGTACAAACGCAAGCTGTTGCTCGGCAACCAGCGCCTCGTATGCGCCCAGCAGTTGCAAAGCCAATTCTGGCTCGCCGCGATCAAGGCGAAGCATTGTGTTCCAAAGCAAGGCAATTTCAAGGGTGAACGGGTGAGCGATGCGCTCGGCCAATGCCAATGCTTCGCTGCCGATCAACGAGCTCTTCTCGGGATACCCAAGCACCCAGTGGGCCTGTGCGTCGACATAACCTGCGCACACGCCGGGATCGTGTCCACCAAAGAGAAGTCGGTGCGAGCGGTGCAGCTCAGGATCATAAAGGCGGCGCCCCGCTTCGCAGTGCTCGTGGGCGGCCAACGGTTCTCCCGCGAGTAAAGACGCCGTCCACGCGCTGTGGTGCGCCTGCAGGCGCAATCCGTCGTCGGTCTCGCCCGTGGTCAATTGCAGCAATCGGTCCGAAAATTTGCGGCCGGTTCGGATGTTGCCAGTACTGCCGGTCAATTGCCAAAGGCCGTAGACCGCCATGAACAACCGGCGCGCATCGCCCCGCTCCTCAGCAAGCTCGCGGGCGCGCGTATAGGATTGGGCCGCCCCGACAGAAAGGAAGCCCTCGGCTGTTAACAACGACAAGCCTCGGGCCACCTGTAATTCGATCTCCTGCCGATCCCGAGCTGAACCATCGGGCAGTACAGCCACGGTCGCCAGACCGCGCTCGAAATGTCGGACCGCCTCGGTGTGGGCGGAGCGCTCAGCGGCATGCTGGCCAGCCTTCAGCCATTGATCAACTGCGCGCTCGTTGTTGCCGGCCGCTGTCAGATGATGGGCCAGAAGTTCCGGCTGGCGCTCGACGAGATCGGCGAAATGCTGATCTAGGGTCGCCGCGACGCGGGCGTGCAATTCCTGCCGTCTGGCGCGCAATAAGGTGCTGTAGGCGGCGTCCTGTACCAGCGCATGGCTTGAACAGGTAGGAGGACTGTGGCGCGACCCCGCGGCAGAACAACAGCCCGGCCTCGGCGAGCCGATCGAGCCCCAGTCGCAGCTCAGCATCTGGACGCTGCGCCACTGGCTCGATCAGGTCGTAGCCAAACTCGCGGCCGAGCACAGCGCCGATTTGCCCGATCTCCTTTGAGATCTGCCCGAGCCGGTCAAGGCGTGCGATCAGCGAAGCATGAAGGGTGGCCGGGATCGAAAGGGCTGGCGACGGGCTGGCGGCCGCCACGGCGTTGCGGTCACCGCTTTTGGCAAATCGGAAACGGCAGTTCGTCCCGCACGCTGACTTACAGGTCGAGTTGGGCTACGTCGGGTATCGGGCACGAAGAGCGGTTCCCGCCCCCAAGGCTGAACGGCGGTTGTCGGTTCGGTCAAGAGACCTTCGCCCGGGTTCGGAGCAATGGGCGACACGCCGATGACGGTCATTGAGCTTCTCAGGATTTCACGGGTTGTTGGCAGCCGAAAAAACAGCTGTACGCAAACCTTAGTCGCGTCTGGTCCCCCTACTGTCGGGCCGGCTAACCGTATCGTCGGCCGCGCGTGGATATTCGCTGCACAGCAGGTCAAAGCATTACCTTGCTGCCTGCCACATCGATTGTATGGCCGGTAACCCAGCTTGAGGCGTCCGAAGCGAAGAAAAGGGCCGTGTTTGCGATGTCGTACGGTTCGCCAATCCGTCGAAGGGGAAAACTTTCAGCAACGCGCTTCTGCATCTCCACCGATAGGTGTTGTTCCGTCTTCTCATTACGAGTGATGGACGGAGCGATGGCATTGACACGCACGCCAGCAGGGCCGAGGTCCTGTGCAAGTTGGCGCATAAGCATCAGCGTCGCGGCCTGCGCCGCGCCATAAGCGGCTGATGCTTGCGAGATCAAGCGACCGGCTGCCGAGCTCATCAGGATGATGTTTCCGCGACCGCGAGAGCACATCGCCGGCGCGAAGGCGCGCACGGTCAGGAACTTCGCAGTCAAGTCGATATCGAGCGTCCGCCGCCACTGCGCCTCGTCGATCTCGAGAACAGAAATCGGCTGGCCCAGGCCACCCGCGAAGCAGGCAAGGATGTCGAGATCGCCATAGCGTTGCTTGATCGCGCTGCGCAATCCTTCGATCTGACCAGCCTCGACCAAGTCTGCGGCGAGCCCGATGCACTCGCCGCTCTCCGCGCGGATCGAGTCTGTCACACGCGCAATCGCCTCTTGATCGCGGCCATGTACGACGACGCAGGAGCCTTCGCGTGCGAAGGCGCGAGCCGTTTCGGCGCCAAGCGCCTTGGAAGAGCCGGTGACCAGAACCGTCTTGCCGGCGAGATCGGGATATCGTGTCAACTTTTCCTCCTTTTCACGTGAGCATCAGAATCCCGGCCGCGAGGTTGCGGCGGCTTAGGCGACCCGTGTCGTTAGCCGGAAGGTCGGGTCGAAGCCGAGCTCGCGTCGCGCCTTGTCGGTGGACAGATATCCGCTCGGTTCGGCGATGTTGTAGATACCCCGCCGGGCCTTCTCGATCGCCAGCAAGGCGGCTGCGGCCGCTGCGTCAACGTGCACCGATGGGATTTCTGCGGCGTCGCTCACGGTGCCTGGCCCATAGCGATGACCGTAACGGAGGACGACGCCGTCGATCGGGGGTGAAGCAATGGCCAGCCGCTCCAGCGTCACGACCCCGTCCGCCGTCACCGCGCGCGTGCCGGCCGCGTGTACGTCGAGTGGATCGTCTTCGCCGTGCGGCTTCGGTCCTGGTGCGTACATCCAGGCGATGCTTTGCGCGACAAGTCGGTGCACGCCGGCGGTCAGCGCGGCGGCAACGAGGTTGCGGGTTCCCTCGCGTCGCATCCGCGCGTTGCGTCGCGTCCCCTCGGTCATTTGGGCAGGATCGAGACCGGGCGGGAGATCTGTCAGCTGATGGACAACGATGTCCGGCCGAGCAGCGCATACGGCGTGGGACAGCGCCGGCGCGTCGAAGACGTCGACGAGCATGGGCTCGACGCCAGCGGCGCTCAGCGCGTCCGCTTTCGTTGTCGAGCGGGTGGTTCCGACGACATGGTGACCGGCATCCAGGAGCAGGGGCACTAACCGCTTGCCGATGGCGCCCGCAGCTCCGGCCAGGAAAATCCTCATGACACTATCTCCTCGATTGAGGCGCCCACGGGGTGCGCGCATCATCCATTTCCAACGGCGGCGTCGGATCGCTCCATTGACGAAAGAGCCAACGCCATTGCGACGAAGCCGATGCCAACAATGCAGACGAGCGTCCAGCCTGCCTGCGCCCACGCGATCCCGGCCAGCGCCGAGCCGACACCCCCGCCGACGAAGAACAGTCCGGTGTAGAGCCCGTTGAGCCGGCCGCGCGCCTGCGGGCAGGCCAGGTTGACGGCCCGGCGCCCAAGCGTCTGGTCACCGATCACGCCGATATCGAGCATGATGGCTGCCGCGGCCAAAAGGCCGAGCGACAATCCAGGCTGCGCGGACGGATCCAGACCGAACCAGCCCGCACCCGCGGCTCCAGCAAGCAGCAACGCGGCGATCACCGTCGCGTGGGCCAGCCGCGTCGCCGGCGTGGTCCAGCCGCGGTCGCCGGCCCAGCCGGCGATCGGGGCGATAATTGCGCCGCCGACACCGGAGAGGGCGAACAGAGCAATCCCGACCAGATCAAGTCCAAACGGCGGAGCTGCGAGCCGCAGGGCAACCGCGGTCCAGAAGATACCGAAGGCAGCCATGCACAACGCCTGATACAGCGCCCTGCGACGCAACACCGGTTGTTCGGTCAGCAACATCCGCAGCGAGGCGATCAGCGCGGCATATGTGACCCCGGCCGCCGGTCGGCGCCTCGGCAGGACCCTTTGTAGAGCGAGGCCGACCCCCGCCACCGCAACCGCATCCAGCGCATAGGCCCCGCGCCAACCGAAGGCGTCAGCCGCAAAGCTTGCAAGCGGGCGAGACACCAGGATGCCGATCATCAGGCCGCTCATGACGTTGCCGATGAGTCGTCCGCGGTGCGCCTCGCCGACAAGGTTCGCCGCGACCGGAACGACCATTTGTATGGCGCTGGTCGCAAATCCGACTGCGAATACCGCGAGCAGGAACAGCGCCGGAGCGGGCGCCGCGGCCACACTCGCAAGGGCAATGACATCGGCGAGAAGCGTCGACAAAACCGCACGGCGGTTCTCGAAGACATCGATCAGCGGCACCAGCAGCACGAGCCCCGCCGCATAGCCGGCCATGGAGGCCATCGCGATGAGCGACTCCGTGCGCAACGAAAAGCCGAGCGACGGCCCGATCCTGTCGATGAGTGGCTGCGGCGCGTAGAGCGGCAGCACGATCACGCCGACCGCCGCGGTAAACAGCAACTCCAGGCGCGCGGTCATCGCGGACGGCGGGCCAGTTGGCAGCTGGAGGTCAGCCGCGACATGCGTGTCGGTTATCGGCTGTCTCCGACTGGCTTCATCAGGTCGGCCGCTGTCGCGCCGGCGGGAGCGATATAGATCGCGAGCAGCGTGGCGGGCTGGGTTGCGCTCGCGTTGCGCGACACGCGATGAACCGCGCCCATTGGTTCCCACCACGCATCCCCCGCGTGGAACGTCTGCTCGGGCTCGTCGCCGACTTTCGAGGCGATCGTGCCGGAGACGACGAATGCCATGACGCCATTGGCGTGCACGTGCGGTGGTGAGCCCGTTCCCGGCGGATAGGTCACTTCCACCAAACTGATATCGCGATCCGGTTTGCCGGGCAGTCGCTGCTTGATCACGTCGCGTCGGGTCGGGGCTGCGCCTGCGGGTACCGGCTGCGCGGGAGCTGTGCTAGGCGACGTCGCCGCCACGGTCATGATCAACGCGACGAGGGAAGCGGAATTGAACCCTCGTCTCGTTAGGGCGGGCTCGATTTTGGTATCAGCGGTCATCAGGGCCTCCTTGGCCGGCGCGGCCGAAGAACCGGCAGCGCTTGACAGCTAGGTGCCCGATGGCCTGATCTATAGTGCCAAGATACGTCAAAACGAATGTACCATGAGGCCGTCACCCGACCGGCACCTACGCGGATTCGCGGTCGCGCGCGACGACACAATCCCGCTCTATCGGCAGGTCTATGAGCACATCCGGACCGCGATAAGGACCGGACAACTGCGGCCGGGCGATCGCTTGCCGTCGACCCGCACCTTGGCCCACCGGTTTGGCACCGCGCGCGGCACGATAGACGCGGCGTTTGCGATCCTCGCCGGCGAGGGCTACGTAGTCGGCCGCGGGCCGGCCGGCACTGTCGTCCGTCCGGACCTCGACAGTCGGACTATGGCGGGGGCCGCCAGCGGCCAGCACCTCCCAGCGCTCGGTCCACGACCCAGGCTCCAAACGCCGCGACCATTTCAGATGGGGTTGCCGGCACTCGACGCTTTCCCGCGCAAGGTTTGGTCGCGGCTGGTCGCACGCCATGCGCGCGGTTTTACTCCGGCCGACATGGCTTATCCCGATCCCACGGGCTACGCGCCGTTGCGCGAGGCCATTGCCGGATACTTGGCAACATCTCGCGGCGTGCGCTGTACCGCTGGGCAGATCATGATCACCAACGGCTACCAGGACGCCCTCAACCTCATCGCCGGAGTTCTGCTGCAACGGGGCGACACGGTTTGGCTCGAAGACCCTAGCTATCCGCCGGCCGGCGAGGCGTTGAAAGCCGCCGGCGCGACGCTCGTCCCGATCCGGGTGGATTCTGAGGGCTTGCGTGTTTCGGACGGCCTAGCGCATGCACGCCACGCCCGGCTCGCGGTGGTAACACCGTCGCATCAGAGCCCGCTGGGTGTCGCGTTGTCGCTGCCACGGCGGCTGGCCCTACTGTCTTGGGCCGACGCCGCTGGCGCCTGGATCATCGAGGACGATTACGACAGCGAATTCCGCTATGTGGGCCGCCCCCTACCGGCGCTCAAAAGCCTCGATGGCGGCCAGCGGGTCATCTACGCCGGCAGCTTTAGCAAAGTCCTCTACCCTAGTCTGCGACTCGGATATCTGGTCGTGCCAGAGTCACTTGCCGCCGCTTTCGCGCGCTCCCACCGCCTGCGACATCTAGGGCATGCAACCCTCGAGCAGCGCGTTGTCGCCGACTTCATGGGCGCCGGTTACTTCGCGCGCCATCTCAAACGCATGCGTGCGCTTTATGCCGCGCGGCGCCGCGCGGTGGCAGATGGCTTGTCCGCGGTGTTCGGTGATCGCATCACCGTGGATCTTGGGCCCGGCGGGATGCATCTGATCGCGCTTTTCACCACCGGCGTCAGCGACGTCAAATTGGCTCAGCTTGCACAGGCGGGCGGTCTCTCAGTGGAGCCTCTGTCGAGCCGCGTGACGAAGCACGCGTGCGGACCAGGCTTGCTGCTGGGATTCACCAACATCGCGGAGACGGTCGCGCCTGCAGTCTGCCGCCGGCTGCGTCGCATGATCGGAAGCCAGTTGGACAACGAGGTGTGAAGGCAGATGGCCCTCTGCGCAGCCGTAGATGCCTGGTTTGCGACCGACCAATCTCTGTTATGGGTCAACCACGAACTTCGCGGGAATGTCGGCAATGGGGCATGAAGAGCGGTTCCCGCCGCCAAGGCTGAGTGTCGGCTGAGGATTCAGAAAGGAGACGATCGCCGGAACGCGCCGCAACGACGGGGTTGCGCCGTAAGCAGTCGTTTACACCACGCGTGCTAAACGGCGCGCCATAACTTATCTGGGCTGCGATCATCTCCATCACTGCTTGGGAACGAATTCCGATTTTGGTCGCGGGCAGAGATACGCAGTGAGCAGTTCGAAGAAACTGGCCCTGATCGCTATCGGCTACGTTCTCTCGGTCATTGTCGGCTTTATCGCCGCCGCCGTTAATGAGGCGCTCATGCCCGACGACGTCGCACAGGGTTCACCGGGGATGGTCGCTTTCGGCGACATGATCCTGTTCATATTCGTGACCGGGTTTTTCAGCCTCGCGCCGACGTGGTTCTTGCTGAAGCAGTGGGTCGCGACGGCGCCGCGCACCCTACTGACCGCCGAGCTGCTCATCGCCGCGATGGGGCCGGTGAGTTGGCTCGCGATGACCATCATGGGGGTGACGGCGCCGCTGGGGAGCCCCAGCCTCCAGCCTCAGGTCGCGGCGCAACTGTTTGGCCTGTTCCTTGCCTTTGGCGCCATTCCACGCATGGTCCTTGGTCCGGTCTTGGTGGTGATTGAGGGAGTAACTTGCCTTCTGTTCCGTGGCGGCGTCGCCCGCGCGCTGCTGGCGGGGGCGATGTTGATGGACGTTGTTCCTATCGGCCTCTACGCTCTGCATTTTGCACGTAGTGTCCACTGTTAAACCTCTGCCAGCGATCTTCCGGGGCCGTATAGGAGTTCGAAGATTTCGGAAAAGCAGCGAACTAACTTCGTTCCGTCGATGTCACGTCAGCATAGCTCCCGCGATGGTGCTCTCCGGTCTAGGCAATGACTAAAAAGGGGCATCTTCGCCCATGCGCCGCGTGGTCAGCCACCGGCTGCAGAGCGCCGATTGCAGACCTTCCCGCCCTCACCCCGACACGTGGAGGTTCGACTCGAAGGAGCCATTACTGACTTTCGCCCGTCCGGCGACAACGGTCCAGGGAGCATACCCGTCCGCACGCATAATTGGAAAGATCGTCGAATAGATCAATAAAAGGGTGTCCTAGCCGCGCCATCAACGCCGGACCGCTCTGACCGGTTGCTCCGACACAGCGAAGCTGGCATGGGGTGGCGTCGCCAAGCGGAACACAGACGCTTGGCGGCAACGAGTAGTACGATCGATGCTGGCTCAGCCGCTGCTTCAACTCAGCGTAAACATTCTGGCGCGGCATAGGGTGGCAGTGGACCGGCGGGCGGACAGCGCGTAAACTGCCATCATTACGTTCAGGGAGGTGGGCGAGATGGCTGAGATCGTGGGCGGCTGCCTATGCGGCCAGGTGCGCTATTCCGGCACGGCCGAGCCAATGTTTACCGGGGTGTGCCATTGCACGGACTGCCAGAAGGAGACAGGCACGGCATTCAACATCGTCGTCGCAGTTCCTCAGGCGGCCCTTTCCTTCCAAGGCTCGCCGAAGACCTACACGCAAAAGGGCGACAGCGGCCAGGACGTTGTGCGCCGGTTCTGTCCGAATTGCGGTTCGACGATAACTTCGGAGCCGGCGGCGATGCCCGGCGCCAGCATCATCCGCGCCGGCACGCTTGACGACACCTCGTGGCTCAAGCCGACGATGGAGATCTACTGCGACAGTAAGCAGCCCTGGGTATCATTGGGCAGCGGCCTGCAGAGCTTCGCGAGAATGCCGCAGCGGCCGTAGCCCAGCCCGCCGGAACGGCTTACTCTGCCGCGAGACTTCCAGCCGTAGTTTTGAAATAGCGGCGGCCCGCTAACGCTCCCATTTTGCCGTTCTCGGTGCTGGCTCAGACAGTCTCTAACGGGCTGGCGAGCGGTCCTTCGGCGGGAGGTACCGAGACGGCGAGGTTGCGCCGTTAGCCGCCACTCTTGAATAGCGGGCGATGCGGAAAGCAAGAAAAATCCGAGCGCGATCTACGTTGGCGATTAGATTGCCTGTCGTGCCTCTTCGACCAACCAATCCCGGAACCGCCGAACCGCAGCCTTTTGCAGCGCTTCGGATGTCGCCACTGCGTAGTACGCGAATTGCACTGGCCAGTTTACCGAGAGCGGCTTTACCAGCTTCTTCGACCGAAGGTCGTCCTCAGCATAAATATTCCGCACAAGCGCCAGCCCTTGTCCCGCGACAGCCGCACGCACAATCAGGTGATTCTCCGAAAACGCCGGGCCCTTTTTGCAGTTCGGCGCGGCGACGCCATGGGCTTCAAACCAAAGCGGCCAGTCCTGGCGATTGAAGTCATGGAGCAGAGGAAATGCCAGGCAATCGGCTGGCCGCTTGAGCGGAGCGCGGTTTTTGAGGAGTTCGGGGCTCGCGACGACGATAAGTTTGGGAGCAACGAGCCAAGTGGCTTCTAGGCCGGGATATTTTCCCAAACCATGCCGGATTGCCAAATCAATCGGCTCTCGCTTCAGATCGACCGGGCGGGCGCCCGTCTCCACGGCAATTTCAATGTCCGGATAACGCCGCGCGAACATCGCAAGCCGCGGCACCAGCCACGTCGCCGCGAACGAGGGCATCGTACTCACAGTTACGCGGCGCGATGACGGGGTACCGAGTTCGTGATCGACGGCTTCGATCGCCCGAAAAGGCTCGGCGAGCGCGGCGAACATTGCCTCACCCGCGGCGCTGAGCTCGACCCCCGTAGGGTTCCGCATAAACAGCCGGCGTCCGGCCACCTCCTCGAGCTGGCGGATGCGTTGACTGACCGCGCCCGGTGTGATTGCGAGCTCATGGGCGGCTTGCTTCATCTTTCCGGCGCGCGCCACTGCGACAAACGTCTGCAGCAGCGCCAAGCGTTTGATCATGACCCGAGTTTACCCCAGCTAAACTTGACCGCCAAATCCATCGCTTGCTCGTCACATACCTGCGCCTGATATCCCGGGTGCGCGACAGCGAACGCATCATCACGATCGAGGCCCTCCCCATGACCGATATTATCTTGCACCATTACGAAACCTCTCCTTATTCAGAGAAGGTTCGGCTCGGACTTGGGCTCAAGCGCCTGGCCTGGGCGTCGGTCGAGATCCCCGTCATCATGCCGAAACCCGACCTGACGGCGCTGACAGGAGGCTATCGCAAAACACCGGTGCTGCAGATCGGCGCGGACATCTATTGCGATAGCCAGTTGATCATGCGCGAGCTGGAGCGGCGGCATCCCGGCCCGAGCTTTTATCCAGCCGACCGCGGGACTGCCGACGCGCTTGCCTGGTGGGCGGAGAAGACCATGTTCAGCCCTGCCGTCGGCATCGTCTTCGCCCAGAGGCCCGACGCATTGCCCGAAGGGTTTCTCGAAGACCGGGCCAAGTTCTCCGGCCGAAATATCGATCCTGCTGCAATGACGGCGGCAATCCCTTACCTGCTTGACCAGCTGCGCGCGCATTTGGATTGGCTGGATCAGATACTGGCCGACGGCCGCGCGTTCGTGCAGGGCTCCGCAGCTGGGCTCGCCGATCTCGCCGCCTATCATCCGGTTTGGTTCTTGAAACAGAATTTCGGACCAGCGGCGCCGCTGCTCGACGGCTTTCCAAGGCTGCTGACATGGGCGGAGCGGGTCGCCGCTTTCGGCCACGGCAGATGGAGCCGAATGACCTCCCAGGAGGCGCTCGATGTAGCCAGGACCGCCACATCAATCGCCGAAGCGTCCGCTGACCCGCAAGACCCCATCAGCCGGACGCCTGGGCAGATAGTGAGCGTCACTCCAGACGATACCGGACGCGATCCGGTCATCGGTGAATTGGTCACGTCGGGCGTCCATGAGATCGTCATCCGGCGCACCGATCACGCGGCCGGTGAGGTTTGTGTGCATTTTCCGCGCGTCGGCTTCGCGGTTGCACCGGCCTAACTGACAACGCTCGGGCGCCCAACTCACTGGCGTCGGCAAGGTCCGGTTAGGGGCATGAAGACCCCTTGCCGCCGCGGTGGCTGAACGCCCGCTCTCCGTTCAGTCAGCTGACCTTCGGCAGGACGCACGGGAACGGGCGGGATGCGCCGAAACCGGTCATCGACCCTGCCGCGGCGGCTATCCAACCGCGCAGTTCGACCCACAGAGCCTTTTCTCTGGCTTACAAGGCCGGTCCTCCCCCTTTAGTGCCGACGGTAGCTCTGTGCAAGAATAGCGCCGGTGTGGGGATGGCAGCGAGCCCCAGCCCGAAGCTCTCTCGAAATGCCGAAAAGCCGATCCAGTCCGGTTCCGGCGCACGTATCGAACCACGCCGTCGCCCTAGAGCCGTCTTCGCTCGCGGCGATGGCCTCGTTCAGCAATGCCCGGACTTCTTGGCAGGCGACGTTGCCCGCCGGCCCGGCCTCGCGCAAAGCGTCGCGCACTTCGTCTGCAGGTGCAGCAAGGAGTTCCGCTTCCAAGGCGTCGAGCAACGCCGTTAGTCGGGAATGGGGATTACCCGTGCGAGTCATGGCCAAGACCAAGCCAAATCGTGGCGCAGCATGGTCCGCCGTATCCGTCGACGCGTCGTGTCATACTCCACGGCAGTCATGTCGCAATGACAACGGATCTCTTCGGCTGCCATGCCGCTCATCAGTCCGGTGATCACTTTCAGTGCTGCCTCGTCGGACGCGAACAGCCGTTGAATGGCGGCGAGCACTTCCCCCGCCGCACAGGCCCGTTCGGGGTCGTCAGCCCCGCCACTACCGTGCGGGGTTGACAGATGATCCTGTCGGCGGTGACGGCGCCATTGCTCGTCGCAGAGGCTGCGCATCACGCCCGCCAGAAAGGCGAGCAACGGCACCCCTTGCGGCCACGGCCGCGCCCCCGTCAGCGCGCGCAGCACCGCCTCGTGCAGCAGGTCGGGCCATGACATAGCGCCAGGCGGGAGGGAGCGGGCGCGTAGCCGGGCGAGCGCCCGCAAGCGCAGCAGATCTTCCTCGGACAGCGCGGCCAGCGCCGCGCCCACGTCCCGCTGCGGCGGCGCAGCAGGCCGGCGCCCTTCCTTAACCTGCTGTGGCGTAGCTGCCATTGCTCCTCCCGGATGCTATGCGCCCGGGCACCGTGGACGCGGACAGCGCCGAACAAAAAAATAAACATTCCGGTCGCGTCCGCGTCTCTCCGCGCGCCGCGCACTGGGCGACAAAGGAGAGCATCATGACGCCGACCTCCGAGCAAGTCGCTGCACACGCGGCCATGTTCCTCGACAGAATGGAACAGGAGGAATTAGCGATCGTCCGGCGCGCCTATGCCAAGCATGTGCTGGCGAACGCCGACGTCGATGACGCGCGCGTCGAGGCAGCGTTCGCGGCGGTGCGCCGCGAACATTTCCTCGGGCCGGGGCCGTGGCCGATGCTGCGCTGGCCGCACCGGTATGTACCGACGCCGAGCGACGATCCGGTCTATCTCTATCAGGACGCGCTTGTCGGCATTGTTCCGGAGCGTGGCCTGAACAACGGCCAGCCGTGGCTGCACGCGATGCTGATTGCGGCTGCGGGTCCGCGGCCGGGCGAGCACGTCGTGCACATCGGCGCCGGGGTCGGTTACTACACGGCGATCCTGGCGCACATGGTGGGCGAGAGCGGCCGGGTCACGGCGATCGAATTCGATGACGGCCTCGCCGAGCGCGTTGCAGCGAATTTCACCGGGCAGCCGAATGTGCGTGCCTTGCAAGGCGACGGTGCGCAAATTGCGTTCGATCCGGCCGACGTGATTTACGTGAACGCCGGCGCGACCCGGCCGGCCGACATCTGGCTTGACCGGCTCAACGATGACGGCCGGCTGATCCTGCCGCTGACCTCGGACAAAGGTTTCGGAGAAAACCCCGAAAACATACCGATCCAGCGGCGCGGCGCGGTATTTCGCATCGAGCGCTGCGGCAACGAATTCCTCACAAAATGGATTTCGGCGGTAGCGATCTTTCCGTGTGAAGGCGCGCGCGACGCCGAGTCCGAGCGAGCGCTCGTCGGGGCACTCGAGAAGGGCGGCTGGGACCGGGTGACGCGTCTCTATCGGTGCGGCGACGTGCCCGAGGAGCAGTGCTGGCTAAAGGGGCCGGATTGGTGCCTGGCTTACGCCTGAGATCCGTTTGTCGGCTTCCACGCGATGAGCGCGATCCGGCGGTCCATACATTTGCTTCAGTGAGGATTCTTTCCGATGGCATCACAATCTCCCGCGCACAGCGAATCCATTGCGGCCTTCATTCCCGACCTCGAATGTCTCATCACCGAGGCGATGGACGAGTGGAAGATTCCGGGTCTCGCCATTGCCGTGGTGCAAAACGGGGAAGTGACGCTCGTCAAGGCTTATGGCCTGCGCGATGTCGAAGCCGGCTTGCCGGTGACCACCGACACTCAGTTCACGATCTGCTCGATCACGAAGTCGTTCACCGCCACGGGCTTGGCACTTTTGGTGGACGAGCGGCGACTTGATTGGAAGAAGCCGGTGCGGGATTACGTCCCGGAATTCCGGCTGCATGACGCCGTCGCGACCGATCGCGTCACGGTGCTCGATTTGCTCCGCCATCATTCCGGGCTGCCGCGCCACGATTGGATACACATGCCTGGCGACTTGTCAGCCGCGCAAATGCTGGCGGCGATGTGTTATTTGGAGCCGAGCAGCGACATTCGCAGCACCCATCAATATTCGAACCTCGGCTACCTCGTTGCCGGCGTCGTGGCCGAGCGCATCAGCGGTCAGAGTTGGACCGAATTTACCCGCGCACGACTGACCGACAAGCTGCACATGACTGTGACGTTCACGGCGGAGGATCTCGCCGCAGCCGCCGATGCCGCCGTGCCCTACGCAATGGACGGGGACACCCGGCTGCGCGCGAAACGCTGGCCGATCCGCGTGACGGCCGCGGGTGCCATCAACACCTCGATTGCGTGCCTCACGAACTGGCTTCGCCTTCATCTCGACAAGGGCGAGTTTGAGGGACAACGGCTTCTGTCACCGACCTTGATACAGGAACTTCAGACACCGCGCGTGCATGTGGCGGCATCCGAGTTCGCCGAGTGCGGCGATGTGCATTATGGCCTCGGCTTCCGCTCGCACCGGTATCGCGGAGAGCGCGTTGCGTGGCACTCGGGTGGCCATATCGGCTGGAGTACGCTGATGACGATGCTGCCCGATCGCGGCGTCGGTGTTGCTGTGTTCACCAATCGTGATCCAAACCCGGTTACGGAGATTCTCGCCAATCACGTCTTCGACCGAGTGTGCGGCAAAGAGCCAATACCCTGGCTCGATCGTCTTCGTGAGCGGCGCCGCAAAGCCGTGGCGCAGCTCGAAATTGATCGACAGGCCCGGAAAGCGGCGCAGCGGCTGAATACCCGGCCCAGCCATGACCTCGCGGACTATGCCGGCGATTACGACCATCCCGGCTACGGCCGGATCACAATCACCCATGTCGAAGGCGCATTGAACTGGGCGTATCGCGGCATGTCCGAGCCGCTCGCGCATCGGCACTACGATACTTTCGAGCTTCCCGAGGCGCCCGATCGCCTGCTGCCCGACCGGCTCGCCATCTCATTTTCCACCGACCGCGAAGGAGACATTGCGAGTCTGGCGGCGCCGTTCGAGCCGCTGGTCAAAGATATCGTCTTCACCCGCATTCCAAGCGGCGATTGCGCGAATCCGGCCTTCCGTAGGCACTGCACCGGCACGTTCAGCCACGGAGGCACGACTGCTGTCGTCGGGCAGGACAACGATGGACAACTCACGCTGACAGTTGGCAGCCAACCAACCTACAAACTCCGTCCCTACCAGAGCCGAACGTTCGTCATCAACGAGCTTGAGGGCTTCCGGGTGGAGTTCCACCTCGCCCCCGACGGGGGAGTGGATGAATTGATCTTTCATCAGCCGAATGGAACGTTCGTGGCTCGGCGAGCGATTATGGCATCTCGCTGAGGCGGAAAGATCCGAGTCCCGCCCAAGGCGCTCGATTGCGCTGCCTTGAAGGTCGGCTGTGGGGCATAAAAAGCCGTTCCCGCCGACAAGGCTGAGCGCCGGCTATGGATTCAGAAAGGAGACGATCGTCGGAGTGCGCCACAACGGGCGAGATGCGCCGATTGCGGTCGTTCGCGGGCCGTAAGGGAATCACGGAGGTTCGGCCCGGAACGGGAGTTCCGGCGCCGATGGCATGAGCAACAGCAGAGATGATCGTTTGCGGCCCTTGCCTTGCTCCCCCGCAGATCTGTCCGCTGGGGAATCCGAGAGGTAGCAATGGCAGAGATCCCACATGCCGCTTGATTGGGCGGACGGTCAACGCCGGCTGCGCCCTTGACATCAGGCCGGCTGAATTTCCGGTTATATTCGTCGAAGGTGCAGAGCAGGCCGTTCTGGTTCCAGGCGATATGCCCCGAGCTGTGCCGGCCGTTCAAGGCGAATTTGATCGCCCCGTGGTCTTCGCAAAACCGGAGGCGTTCTCCGGACCAACTTCGCGTTGCAATTGCGTTCGGCGTGATGGATTTCTTCGCGGACCCACGATAGTAAAATCCATGGATGCGAAAGCGCGGATCGAAATCGATGCTTGCGGGGGGACTTTTGCTTCCCTGCTGCCCGAGCTGATCGTTGCGCTGCGCCGCTGCCGCCCGGGCGAGCTCTTGGCTGTCATCGGCCGCGAGGCCGAGATCGGCGCCGATCTCGAGACCTGGTGCCGCTTCACGCGGAACAGCTTGATTGACACTACGGCCGCAGCCGGCCACACGCGTTGGGTGGTTCGATGCGGTGAGGCTTCGACCGCAGGCGCCGCCGATCGCCCTGTCGGATCCCGCCTCTGGCTCTACACCAATTTCGATTGCAACCTGCATTGCGACTATTGCTGCGTGCGCTCCTCGCCCAAGGCGCCGCAGCGGGCGCTCGGCCTAGGGCGCGTGCGGAGAATCGCCCATGAAGCAGCCGAGCTCGGCGTCAACGAAATCTTCGTGACCGGCGGCGAGCCCTTTCTGCTCGCGGACATCGGCGGGATCCTTACGGCGTGCGCTGCCGCCGCGCCCACGACTATGCTGACCAACGGCATGCTGTTCGCCGGGCGGCGGCTCGAAACGCTGCGCTCATTGCCGCGCGAGCGCTTGACCTTGCAGATCAGCCTCGATAGCCCGACACCGGCGCGGCACGACCGTCATCGTGGAACGGGTACGTGGGCGCGTGCCTGGCGCGGCATCGAGCGCGCTCGCGCCGAAGGGTTTCGGGTGCGGCTGGCTGCCACCGTTTCGACCGATGCCGAGGCCGATGAATTCGGGCGCTTTCTCGACGACCGGGAGATCGCGGCCGAGGACCGTGTGGTCCGCCGCATTGCGCTGCGCGGCCTCGCCACGGAGGGCATCGCGTTGGCACGCGCCGATTTGGTACCGGAAGTCACGATCACCGCCGAGGGAGTCTATTGGCATCCGGTCGGGGCGGAGGATGCCGATTTGCTGGTCACCTCGGAGATTTTTCCGCTTGCCGAGTCCTTTGCTGCCGTGCGCCGCGCCTTTGACCGGGAAAGCGAGCACAGGCGCCGCTTGGCGCAGATCTTCAACTGCGCCTGACGGGCCAAGCGAAAAAGGGCGGTACCGGCCTCGGATCAGACCTCGGCGAGACGGTTGAAGAACCCCTGCTGCGCGGCCGCCTGCCGCAACGACCCATAGCCGTCCAGGTGCGGCGCCACCCAGCGGCGTAGCCCCTCGGCATCGAGCACCGCACGATGGCTCGGATTGTCGTAGCTCATCCCCGACAGAGCATCGGCGAACCGCTGGTGAGCTTCCCGGTCGAGATCGGGTCGGGCGGTGAACATGCAATGATTGTAGGGCGGCGACGTCCAGATCTCGCTGAGCCCGCCTGTCGGCACCAGGCGGTCGCGGCGCACCGCCTGCCAGTATAGGCTGCCGATCGCGCCTGCATCGGCCCGGCCGTCGAGGACGGCGCGGACGACCTCGGTCTCGCTCGCACCTGTGTCGCCGTGCTTGCCGAGGTCGCTGTTGAAGCGCAGGGCGCGATATTCGCGGCCCTCGACGAGGCCTTGCTGCGCCAGAAAATGAACCGGCAGGATCGCCGCGTGGCCGCTGTCGCGGCTGCCGAGCGCTAAGGTGCGGTCTCTCAGATCGGCAAGCCCCGTGACCGGACCGCCGCTGACCGCGACGATCTTGGTCATCCAGCCAAGATCGGTGTCGCGCATGGCGATCGGGCGGCACCCATGGCCGCTCCACTCCTCGGCCTGCAGGAAGGCGAGGTTGGTGTTCCATGCGATGTCGATGCGAGGCAGAAGATCGCCGGGCGCGGCCAGCAACGCGTTGACCTGGGCCTCGTAGCTCTGGAACAGCACGACCTCGACGGGCAGATGCGCATCTTCGTGAAAGTACCTGCGCATTCCTTCCCAGATCGTGATCACCTTGGGATCGTATGCGACCGCACCCACCCAGATCGTTCTGCTCATGATGATCTTTCCCCCAACGGGTTTCAGCCCCGTGGTTACTCTCGGTTGCCAGGCGGTCAGTCTATGCTCGCGGCCAGAAGAGCGGCATTCAGAGGATCGCCTTGGCGATAAACTCGCACAAGACGTCGCCGGTAGGGGCCATGACGACGCTCGCGTGCGCATCGCGGAACAGAGATTCGATTTTCAATGGATACGCGATCCGAACGGAGAATTGCGCTCGAGCATAGCGAGATGAGGTCCCACTCAGCGTTGAGTCGCAAATGCTTGAATCTGCGCCAACACTCGGTCAAACAGCAATGTCGACACCCCGGAAATCGCCACGGAACGGGTTGCTGAGCGCAATGATCAGGATCAGCACCAGCGCTCCTGAAATCGCGAGTGCTGCCGACGTAGCCGCTCCCAATTTAGTGTAAATTGGGGTCGGTGTCGATTTTCACTACCGATCCGCGCCGCCGTGCAGGCCTTGCACGCTCGTGCGGACATAAAGGTCGGCGAAGGTCACACCGATGCTTTCCAGCAACAGGTCGGTCTCGATGATCGCATGGGGCGATCCGGCCACTTGCCCGACGGCGAACGCCGCAGGAGGCCGCGATCCGGTCGGCGCGCAGCACCAAGATTCTGTGGACGCCCAGCAGCGACACGGCTCCTGCCCTATAGCCCTATCGTCCCGCCCGGGGCGTATAATGCGGCATCACCCATCCCGGGAACGGGCCCGGATCAAACGGCCGCGCGACATAGGCAGACATCGGCTCGTGCTTCTGGCCGCTGATCGAGATATTCTGTAGCCATGCCTTCGTAAGCCGTGGTTGATTCCGTCGGGAAAAGTGACCGCCGTGCTGTGGGCCATTATTCCGCCTTCGCGGGCGATCGCACTACGCCTCGGCTTGGCGCCGGCCGGTCTGGTGGCCATGGTGGCCGATCCGGGTCGGCTGCCGCCGATCCTTCCCAATAAGGATTACGTTGCGGCATTGGCGCCTGGCGCCATTGACCGAGGCCGGGAGGAAACAGTCTCATGGACAATCCGCTTTTCGACGTCGGCAATTTTCTGCAGAAGCCCGGCTGGCCGACCCCGGTGTTTTGGCTGTTGCTCGCCGCCGGCATCGCCGTGGCTATTTATGACTTTGCCGCGATCCCGGGCCAGCGGAGCTTTGCACACGTCTGGAACCTTGTGTTTCGCTTGTTGATCGGGGCGATGTGGTGGCAAGCGACCCTGTGGAAGCTGCCGCCGGATTATACCGACGAGCCGGGGCACCCTTTCGGCGAGACGGGCCTTGCCTTCTGGATGATCCGGCTCGGCAAAACTGCCGCGCTGCCGCTGCAGGCCGACTTCGTCAACAATATCGTCCTGCCGCATTTCTATCTGTTCGCGCCGATTGTCTACGGCCTGGAAGTGCTGACCGCAGTGTCCCTAATTCTCGGGCTGTTCGTGCGAATATGGGGGGTCATTGGCGCGCTGCAGGCACTCAATCTGTGGCTCGGTCTCTATAACGACTATTACAACTGGCCGTGGACTTATTTTTTCATCGTGGTGTTGATGCTTATTTTTGCAGTGCATCGGTTTGGTCGCAGTCTCGGCTTCGATGCAGTTATCGCCGCCCGCGCGCGGGACCGAGGTTCGCTTGCACGGATTGTGCTCGCCGTGGCGAGTTGAGTATCAGTCGGCCATTCGCGGGCGGGTTCTGCGCGAAGGACGCTACCACCCTACTGAGCCGATCCCGACCCATATTGCGAACGGCAGGTATGGGGCATGAAGACCCGTTCCCGCGACCAGGGCCGAACGGCCGATGTCGGTTCGGTCAAGAGACCTTCGCCGGGGTTCGGGGCAATGGGCGAGACGCGCCGTTTGCAGCCGTTCCTGTAGACCCCCGGAAACCTGGCCGTTCTCCATGAAGCGGACTCTCGGGTCTCGTGACCGCGAGCGATCTGCTTGCGGCTGGTTTCCGGCAGCGGCACCCGCTTCAGGACCCTGTGGCGTGATCGACGATCCGCGTATGATTGAACGGGGACCACGGCCGCACGAGGTCGCATATGAGCCCGACGCCCAACAGCGCGACGGCCGACCTTCAACAGGCTAACGCCGACCTTCAGCGCCAGCTTGCTGAGGCACGGGCCGAACGTGACGAGAGTGAGGCTCAAAAGGCTGCGATCACCGAGGTGCTGGGCATCATCAACTCCTCGCCCGGCGGTCTCGCTCCGGTGTTCGATGCGATGCTGGAAAAGGCGATGCGTCTGTGCGCCGCGGCTTTTGGTTATCTCGAAACCTATGATGGAGAGCATTTCCATCCCGTCGCGACCCGCGGTTTGCCCGCCGCCTATGCCGATTACCTGCCGCAGCGGGATACGCCAGGATCGTCGAGTTCGTATGCCCAGCTCCTGGGCGGCGCGCCATATGTGCATGTCGCCGACCTGCGCGAAGGCGAGGCCTATCACACCAGCCCGCTGCGGCAGGCGCTGGTTGACCTGGGCGGCGCGCGATCGAGCATCCTCGTCGGGCTCCGCCGCGAAGACGTCCTGCTCGGCTCGCTCGTCATCTATCGCCGCGAGGTGCGCCCGTTCTCTGAGAAAGAAATCGCCCTGCTCCAGAACTTCGCGGCGCAGGCGGTCATCGCGATGGAAAACGCGCGACTGGTCACCGAGACGCGCGAGGCGTTGGAGCAGCAGACCGCGACCGCGGAGGTGCTGGGGGTCATCAACTCCTCGCCCGGCGATCTCACGCCGGTCTTCGATGCGATGCTCGAAAAGGCGACGCGGCTGTGCGAGGCCTCGTCGGGTCTCATGTGGACTACAATCGGAGAACGCTTTCATGCGGTCGCTATCCGTGGAATGTCGACCGAGTTTATTGAGTTCATTCGTGATCCGGACAACCAGCCACGGATGGTCGCGAGCAATTTGCCCATCGGCCGCGTCGTCCGGGGCGAGCCTCTTGTCCACGTCCTCGATCTTATGGCCGACGAGGTCACGCACGAGTCAGCGGCGGTGCAGAAGCTGCGGGAATTGGGCGGGTTTCGCACGATACTTGCGCTCCCGCACGAAACGACGCTGCCCTACTAGGGGCGTTTGTCGTCGGTCGCAGGGAGGTCCGGCCGTTCACCGAGAAACAGATCGCGCTGTTGCAGAACTTCGCCGCACAGGCCGTAGTCGCGATGGAGAATGCGCGGCTGCTCAACGAGCTGCAGGACCGGACACGAGACCTGCAGGAATCGCTCGAATACCAGACCGCGACGAGCGATGTGCTCAAGGTCATCAGCCGATCGACGTTCGACCTCGAACCGGTGCTGCAAAATCTGGCCGAAACTGCAGTTCGGATCTGCGCCGCCGACGGCGGTGTGGTTAACCTGCTGCATCCGGACGGACTCTATCGGATGGCGGCGGCCACCGGAGCCTCAGCGGAATATCGGGAGCTGATGGCGCGCACGGCTATTGCGCCGGGACGCGGCTCGCTGGTTGGCCGCACTGCGCTCGAAGGCCGGGTCGTTCATATCCCGGATGTGCAGGCCGATCCTGAGTTCACCTTCGGCGAAGGGCCGCGCGTCGGCGGCTTCCGGACCATCCTTGGGGTGCCACTGCTGCGCGAGGACAAACCGATCGGGGTCTTCGTCGTGGTCCGCTACCGAATGGAACCATTCACTGAGAAGCAGCTCGCGCTGTTCCGCACTTTCGCCGACCAGGCGGTCATCGCAATGGAGAACGCACGGCTCCTGACTGAGACGCGTGAGGCATTGGAGCAGCAGACCGCGACCGCTGAGGTGCTCGGCGTCATCAACGCCTCGCCCGGACATCTAATGCCGGTGTTCGACGCGATGCTGGAAAAGGCCGTCCGGCTCTGCGAGGCGCAATTCGGCTTCTTTTTGCGCTACCAGAACGGGAAATACGCATTTGCAGCCGGACGCGGGCTCAAGCCGGAGTTCGCCGCGTATATGACACGGATGGACCAACCGACGCCGAACGAGGCCAATGTACGGGTCGTCGAAGGTGTCCCGTTTGTACATTACGCCGACATCATTAATGACGACGCCTACCGGTCGGGCGCTCCGTTCCGCCGGGCCATCACGGATCTGGGAGGTGCCCGCACCGGCATGGCCGTCGCGATGCGCAAGGATGGCGAACTGCTCGGCACGTTCAGCATGTTCCGTTACGAGGTGCGGCCGTTTACTGACAAACAGATCGCGCTGCTGCAGAACTTCGCGGCGCAGGCGGTGATTGCAATGGAAAACGCGCGGCTCTTGACCGAGACGCGCGAGGCGTTGGAGCAGCAGACTGCGACCGCCGAGGTGTTGCGGGTCATCAATTCCTCGCCGGGCGATCTCGCCCCGGTGTTTGATACAATCCTCGACCAGGCGACAAGGCTGTGCGACGCCGCCTTTGGCGTGGTTTGGACCTTTGACCGCGCTGCGAAGCGCTACCGCCCCGGCCGGGTGCACCAGGTCCCCACGGCGCTCGCAGAATTCCTAAAGGGTAATTACAGGGCCCCTCCATCCGGCGTTCTGAACGTGCTCGGCGACGCCTCGTTCCTGCACGTTCTCGACGAGGCGGAGAGTGCAGGCTATCGCACGGGTGCGAGCTAGCTGCGCCGCGCGATGGTCGATCTCGGTGGCGCGCGCACAGCGTTGGCCGTCCCGCTCAGACGGCATGACACCGTGCTCGCCATCTATCGGCAGGAGGTTCGGGCATTTTCGGAAAGGCAGATCGCTTTGCTGCAGAGCTTCGCGCAACAGGCGGTCATGGCGATGGAGAACGCCCGACTGCTGACCGAGACGCGCGAGGCGTTGGAACAGCAGACCGGCAACGCCGAAGTCTTGCAAGTCATCAACTCGTCGCCGGGAGATGTCGCTCCCGTGTTCGACGCAATGCTCGAAAAGGCGGTAGCGCTTTGTGAAGCAGATCTCGGCGTGGTGCACACATTTGACGGAGAGGCATTTCCCCTCGTCGCGATCGGCGGTCACGATCGGCAAATTGTCGAGCAATTGAGGCAGCTGAGCCCCATTCGTATTTTCGGTCTGCTCAACCCGATAGTCCGCGGCGAGCGAGTCGTGCATGTCGCTGACGTGCGGAAGACGGCGACCTATCGCGACTATCAAAATTCTCGGAACCGCTTCCAATTGGCCAATCTTCGCACTTGGCTGGGCATTGCGCTGCGCAAAGAGGACGCGCTGCTGGGGGTCATCATCGTGGTTCGCCGCGAGGTCCGGCCGTTTTCGGACAAGCAGGTCGCGCTCTTACAGAATTTCGCCGCGCAGGCGGTCATTGCGATGGAAAACGCGCGGCTCATCACCGAGACGCGCGAGGCTTTGGAGCAGCAAACTGCAACCGCCGAGGTATTGCAGGTCATCAATTCCTCGCCCGGCGACCTCGACCCGGTGTTCGATGCAATATTGGAAAAGGCCCTGCAGCTATGTGGGGCAGCCCACGGTCACGTCTTCGGTATCGATGGCGAGCGGGTCGAGGGCATCGCAGCGCGAGGGGACCCGGAGTTCGTCGAATGGATCCGTGGGCTCCGTGTTGACCGGCCGAGCGCTGGCGGGATCGTGCATCGCATGATGCAGGGCGAGCAGATTGTTCACGTTGCCGATTCGGCCGATACAGAGCAATATCGCTCCAGCGCGCTGATCCGCGAAATCGTCGATCGAAACGGAGTGCGCACGAGCCTAGGCGTGGCATTGCGCAAGGATGACCATCTCCTCGGCGCAATCGTTGTCAATCGCCGAGAGGTGCGCCCGTTCACCGACAAGCAGATCGCGCTCTTACAAAACTTCGCGGCGCAGGCGGTCATCGCGATGGAGAACGCGCGGCTCATTACCGAGACGCGCGACGCCCTGGAACAGCAGACGGCAACCGCTGAGGTATTAGGCGTCATCAATTCGTCGCCCGGTGACCTCAAGCCGGTGTTCGACGCCATCCTAGAAAGGGCTTTGGATCTATGCGAAGCGAAATGCGGCAACATCACCATCTACGACGGGGAAGTCTTTAATTTCGTTGCCGCCGCGGGTCATGCCGAATTCGACGAGTGGGTACGCCAGAACGGGCCAGCGCGCCCCGCGCCGGGCACGACAATGGAGCGCATGATCCAGGGCGAGCAGGTTGTCCACGTCACCGATATTGCGGATGACGCTGTCTACCGGGCGGGCTCTCCGGTCCGCAAGGCGCTGGTAGAGATCGGCGGTTTTCACACTTTCCTGGGCGTCGCTTTACGGAAAGACGACGCCCTTCTCGGTATCCTCCACATTTACCGGCAGGAAGTTCGTCCGTTCTCGGACAAGCAGATCGCGCTGCTGCAGAATTTTGCCGAGCAAGCGGTGATCGCGATGGAGAATGCCCGGCTACTGGGCGAGCTACGCCAGCGCACCGAAGAAGTCGCGGAACTGAACCGTGGCCTCGAGACGCGCGTCGCGGAACAGGTCGAGGAGCTGGGCCGGGTCGGGCGGCTGAAACGGTTTCTCGCGCCACAGCTCGCCGAACTAATTGTCTCGCAAGGCGACGAGAAGATCCTCGAGAGCCATCGGCGTGAGATTGTCGTCGTGTTCTGCGATCTGCGTGGCTACACCGCCTTTACCGAGACTGCCGAGCCCGAGGAAGTCCTCGACTTCCTGCGCGAGTACCATGGCGCGTTGGGGCCATTGGTGAGCCAATTTGAGGGTACCCTCGACCAGTTCTCGGGCGACGGCATCATGGTGTTCTTCAACGACCCGGTGCCGATCCCGGGCCCGGCCGCGCGCGCGGTCTACATGACGGTGGCGATGCGCGAGGCGGCCGGCACGCTGATCGCCGACTGGCGCGAGCGTGGTCGGGATTTGGGCTTTGGCGCCGGTATCGCGCAGGGATACGCAACGCTGGGCCAGATCGGGTTCTCCGAGCGCTCCGGCTACACCGCCATCGGTACAGTGTGCAATGTCGCCGCCCGTCTTTGTGCTGAGGCTAAGGACGGCCAAATTCTGCTCAGTCAACGCGTCAATGTCGCGCTAAAGGGAAGCGTCGCAACCGAACAGGTCGGCGCGCTCGCCCTCAAGGGCCTCACCCAGCCGGTCGTGGCCTACAACGTGCCGCTTGTAGGTAGTCAAGCGGCTTTCCGCGTCATCGAAGGGGGGGCGCCGAGTGCTTAACCAAATCGCCGCTATGCGCTCCCGCTGGGGCTCGCTCAATGACGCCTGTGGGACAATTCTGCGCATTCGCCGGTCGCCCGAGTAGCGGCAGGTGTGCGCCGTCAGGCGACATTCGTCCTGGACGCCCGTTACGCCTCAGCATACCCTTTCAAAAATAAACAAAATGGTGGATAGGGAGTGTGGAAATGGCTGATCGATGGCTATTCAAGAGCGAGACCTATGATAACTGCAATTGTTCAGTGAGCTGTGGGTGTCAGTTTAACGAGCCCACTGAGCTGGACCCCGAAAATGAGACAGTTAGCTAAGGTGGAGTCCTGCCCCTAGAAAGCGCAGATGGCGCGGGAGCAGGACATGAAGCGGACACGAAAGAAGCACAACGCAGCGTTCAAGGCGAAAGTGGCATTGGCGGCGGTCAAGGGCGATCGAACCGTGGCCGAGCTAGCGAGCCAATTCGGGGTTCACCCGAACCAGATCTACAACTGGAAGAAGCAGCTGCTGGACGGGGCGGCTAGTGTTTTCGAGGGCGGCGTAGCGGTGGAAGGTACGGCCAGCGAGGCGCAGGTCGATGTTCTGTACCGGCAGATTGGTCAGCTGAAGGTCGAAAACGATTTTTTGGCGCGAAGGCTCGGCAAATGAGCCGGGCCGAACGCCGTGCGCTGGTCGAGCGCGCGGACCCGGTGCTGCCGGTGACGCAGCAATGCCGGTTGTTGGCGGTCTCCCGCGCTTCGGTCTACCGTCGGCCAGCCGAAGTCAGCGACGCCGAGCGTGCGATCATGGCGCTGATCGATCGGCAGTATCTGGCGCGACCCTATTACGGCTCGCGGCGGATGGCGGCATGGCTGGCGATGCAGGGCCATATCGTCAACCGCAAGCGGGTCCAGCGGCTGATGCGTCTGATGGGGCTGGTGGCGATCTACCAGCGGCCAAACACGAGCAAGCCTGCGCCCGAGAACAAGGTTTACCCGTACCTGCTCGGCGGGCTGTCGATCGCGCAGGTCAACCAAGTGTGGTGCGCCGACATCACCTATATCCCGATGCCCAAGGGTTTTCTTTACCTGGTGGCGATCATGGACTGGCACAGCCGAGCGGTGCTGGCGTGGCAGCTGTCAAACACACTCGGCGCCGACTTCTGCATCGAGGCCCTGGAGGAGGCCCTGGCACGGTGTGGCAAGCCCGAGATCTTCAACACGGACCAGGGCTGCCAATTCACCAGCAGCGAGTTCACCGGGGTGCTCGAGCGAGGCGGGATCACGATCAGCATGGACGGCAAAGGCCGATGCATGGACAACATCTTCGTCGAGCGGCTGTGGCGCAGCCTGAAATACGAGGAGGTATACCTGCACGCTTATGCCAGCGTCGCCGAGGCCACGACCGGGATCGGCGGTTGGCTACGCTTCTACAACGAGGAGCGACCGCATCAGAGCCTCGGCTACCGCACGCCGCGGCAAATTTACCAGAGTGCCTGTGGATATATGGACGATCGGCGTTGCCGACCGGCAGCGCTTCCCCCGCTTCTCGAGCGAGCTCGGAAGGCGGGGAAATACTCGCCTTCGCCCACATACCCACAGGCACCACAGCCAACAGAGGATTTGATAGAGATGAGGTGATAAGTAATATCATCAAACCAGCCAGCGCGCTGACCACGAGCGGAGCCGACATCGAAATCGGCAGGGCTACACCTTAAGACGCGGCTCCGGCTGTCTCACAATCGGGGTCCACCTCACACGACACATGGAAATTGTCGGTTTTCCTATACCGGAACCGTCGTTGCAGGTCATTTCAACGGCACGCCGCTGGCGGGCCTGAATTGGTCGCTGCTCTGCATATTCCCCGGCGAGATCGAGGAAGGAAACGGCAAGCGCCAGATCATTATCGACGAGCGGGCGAACGAGGCTCAACGGATTGCTCTCGAAAGGATTATATCGGGTGAGGCATGCCGGCCGCTCAGCAACCATTTTTCCGTTTTCGGTTCCTTATGTACGGAGTTTCTCGAGACACTTTTCCTGCCGGTCAATCTCGAGGTGAATCTCCAACTCAGAACCGCGAGCGTCGACATTCCGGGCGTGGTGAAGAGTGTCGGCAGACCAATCATCAACAAGTTCAATGGCGAGCCCTTCCACATTGCACTGGCACGGCCAGCCGGCAGCTTCGAGTTTCTCTATGGGGAAATTGGGCGAGGCACGACCTCGGTAAGCGGTGATATGGAGATGGCGTTCGAAAATTCATGGGCGCTATTTTGCGTGCACCACTACGACCAGGATGGCTTGGTCCGCGAAAGATCAAGCCTGACGGCATGGCTCGGAGCCTGACTTCGCGCTATCGTGACTGACGGCAATGGGGCATTAGGACCAGTTCCAGCCGCCTAAGCTGAACGGCCGGCGTCGGCTAGGTAGGCGACCTTCGTGGTGACGCTAGGCAACGGGCGAAACGCGCCGTTTCCGGCCGTTCGACGTTGAGGCACTTCACGCCGTTAGTCCATCTGAGGCGGCCTGTCTCAAAATGGCTTCCGATGCCGCCAGAAGTCTTTGCTTCGTGGTCTAGGAACGCGGCTCTGATGGCGTTCTTGTTCATTTCGACCACCTCCGCGGCTGAGAGATCGAGCGCGGCAGCGGTCTCTTCGAAGCAATGGGAGAGATAACCGCCGAAATAGGGCGGATCATCGGAGTGTAGCGAGACCGCTATACCACGGCGCAGCAGGCGCGCGATGTTGTGCTCTTCCAGCCGTGCGAAGACGCCTAGATTGACGTTCGAGAGCGGGCACACGGTAAGAGGAATCTGTTCGGCCGCGAGGCGCTCTAACAGCGCGGGATCTTCCTCCGCGCGAACGCCATGATCGATCCTTTCGACCATAAGTGTGTCGATTGCCTGAGCGACATAATCCGCCCGGACCCTCCTCTCCCGCGTGAGCGACGGTGTGCCACCCCTGGGCGTGGGCAAATTGAAAATGCCGCTCGAATAGCCTGGGCTCGTTTTGCCATCCAGCACCGTGCAACCCGACGGCCAGGATGTTGTCCCCGCAGACCCTCAGCTCGTTCAGCATCTCCAGCGCCTCTTCCGGCGGACGATCGCGCTGGCAGCCCGCGATAATGCCGCCCGTCATTCCGAAATTGTCGAGGGCCTCTCGGAACGCGCTCGCCAGGGCCTCAATGCAAGGCTTGATCTCGAGCCCGCGCCTCGTGAAGCCCTGGGGCGAGACGGCCACTTCCACATGCACCACATTTTCGTCGTGCATGCGCCGCAGATATTGTCTGGCCACATCGCAGTAATCGTCGACCGTCCGTAATGTCCGGTTATTGACCCTTGCCACTTCGATGAAGCTGGAAAGGTCCGAAAACTCCATCGCGGCGAGGGCTTGTTCGATCGACTCGTAGGGATAGTGCCAAGCGTTCTTACGCGCGAAGTGCAGCGCCATCTCGGGCGTAACACATCCTTCAAGGTGAACGTGGAGTTCAACTTTCGGCATCGCGGCGATCAAGCTGGCAATCGTCCCCATGTCGCCTCCCAAGGAACCGCCTATCCGGGCCTCCGCACAGTGACAGCGACCCACGGCCCCTGCTGGCCGTTATAGCCGAATCCCCGTTTTCACCCAACCGAGCCGATGCCGACGAACGGCGGGGGTGGGGGA
>AmSFosDRAFT_100204_pt1 | contig 32629 bp, 28 predicted proteins | sample FosCloommunities_FD_10275 | JGI IMG/M metagenome (IMG submission 10275)
CGCCCGCCGCATCGAGCCGTGTGTGGAGAGGGGCGCTGCCCGTGGCGGTGGCGGCGGCGATCGTTGGAGCGGCGATCGCCACGGTGTGGCCGCGTGCCCAGTTGTTGCCGGAGGTCGTTCGCTTCGAGGTTCGCGCGCCCGAAGGCTTCAAGATCCCGCCGGGTACCCCCGCCATTTCACCAGATGGGCGCACGCTGGCTTACGTCGCGAGTGACGCACAAGCCACGCGACACATCTTCGTGCGCGATCTGGGCTCGATCGAATCGCGCATGTTGCCGGGAACCGATAACGCGTTGTATGCCTTCTGGGCGCCTGACGGACGTTCGCTGGCGTTCACCTCCGAGCGTGCGTTGAAGCGCGTCGATATCGCCGGCGGCTCGCCGCGCGAGCTGGCGCAAAGAGTCAGCGCGCCGTGGCATGGCTCGTGGGGTCAATTCGGCGATGTGCTCTTCATCAGCGGGGGTGTGCTTCGCGTGCCGGCAGAAGGAGGCCCGACAACGGCCGTCCAGCAGAATCAGTCGCGCCGGGAACTTCGACCGGGATTTCCATTCTTCCTCTCCGACGGTCGCCGTTTTCTTGAGCTGACGACCGCGGCAGATGGGCGATCGGCCATTCAGCTCGCGTCACTCGAGTCGCCCGACCTGAAAGTGATCGTGCCCGAAGTGCAGAGCGCGGCCCTTGTCGCGCCGACGCCCTGGGGGCAAACGTACCTGCTCTATACACGTGACGACTCACTCGTTGCGCACGCATTCGACGAGAGCACAGGCCAGCTGCACGGGTCGCCCCGAATTATCGTCGACGGCATCGGCAAGGTCGCGAACCCGGCGCTGCGGCCCATGGTCGGTGTGTCGCGCAGCGGCGTGGTCGCGTTTCAGAAGGGCGGAGACTTCTCGCGCGGAAACTTGAAGTGGCTCGATCGCGGTGGCAAGCAGGTCGGGGATGTGCGTCTCGAAGTCTCTCCAAGCGGGTTCTCGCTCTCCCCAGATGGGCGCCGGCTGGCATTCGTTTCTGAGTCCCGCGGCGAGGTCGACATCTGGGTGACAGATCTGAATCGGAACAACACGTTGCGATTGACGCGAACCCCTGAGTCCGAGCGGGGTCAGGTATGGTCGCCGGACGGAAATCGAATCGCGTATTCCAAGGGGGGGAAGATCTACGTCAAAGGCGTCGATGGGTTGTCTGACGAATCGGTGCTCGCCGCTATCGATGGCACGGTGCGAGCGTGGTCGGGCGATGGCAAGTATCTCGCGTACGCGCAGACGAACTCTTCCGGAGGGCCCGGAGGGCGCGTGTTTCTCTGGCCGCTCATGGGCGGTGCGCCGATTCCGCTTGGCCCGAGTGACAGCTCGTCGCGCGATGGCCGATTCTCGTCGGATAGCGCCTACGTCGCGTACGTCTCGAATGCAACGGGCATCGACGAGGTCTACATCGAAGCGGTGCCGCCTGCGAAGGGAATTATCAAGGTCTCACAGGGCGGCGGAGTGACGCCTCGATGGGGATCGACGAGCCGGGAGTTGTTCTTCTACGGCGCCGATCGCTCACTCATGGTGGTCGATGTCCCGCCTGGGCCGACGCTGTCGGTTGGCGTGCCGCGGCGGCTCATAGGCGGCGAGAATCTACCTGACAGGCGCGATTTCGAAGTGAGTCCTGATGGGCAGCGATTTCTCGTCAGAGAGCTTGCAGGGGAAGCCGGCGACACGCCGATCACGGTCGTGCTGAACTGGTGGGTCGATCTCGTACGAAAGAGCAACTGAACGAGTAGGATCGAAGGATGACTCATAGAAACATCCGAACGGTGAGCGCGCTCGCGGTCGCGTTCGCGCTGAGTGCCGGCGCGAGCCTGTTGGGGCAGGGTTCGCAGGTGCCAGCCTCTTCAACGTCGAGCAAATCGTGGAGCGCTCCGCGCACGCCATGGGGCGATCCCGATCTGCAGGGCACCTTCACCAACAGCAGCGAGAGCGGCATCCCGATGGAGAAGCCGGCGGAGTTCGCCGGCAAGCGACAGGAGGAAGTGACGCCGGCCGATCTCGATCGGCTGATCAAGCAGCGGGCGGCGCGTCAGGAGAAGACGGCGCAGACGATCGGCGGATCCTCCGAGAACGACACCGGTGCCGGGCCTCCTCATTGGTATGAGAACTACGACGCCAAGAACAGCCGCGCGTGGATGATCTCCGATCCCGAGGACGGCAAGATCCCGGCGACGACCGACGAAGCGAAGAAGCGCGCGGCCGCCGTGCGTGCGGCACGTCGTGGCGGTGACGGCTACAACACCGGCCCGTTCGATGGTCCGCAGGATCTCACCTTGTATGTGCGCTGCATCACTCGTGGCCTTCCTGGCTCGATGATGCCGGCGATCTACGGCAACACCTACGACATCACGCAGGGCCCGGGCTTCGTGGCGATTCGCTACGAGATGGTCCACGAGACGCGTATCATCCCGCTCGACGGCCGTCCGCATCTCAGTAAGGCACTCGAGTCGTACATGGGCGACGCGCGCGGTCACTTCGAGGGCGATACGCTCGTCGTCGAAACCACCAACGTGCTGGAGAAGTCGGCGTACGGCGGTGCCTCCGACAAGATCAAGATCACCGAGCGCTGGCGCCCGACGTCTGCCAACACGATCGAGTGGTCGATTACGTTCGACGACGGCACGACGTGGGTGAAGCCGTGGACGTTCGGCATGCGGCTCGCTCGCGACGAAGGCGGCCACCTGTTCGAGTACGCGTGTCACGAAGGCAACGAAGGCCTGCGCGGGATTCTGAGTGCCGCACGCGCCGCCGAGCGCGAAGGCGGATCAAGCAAGTAGTACGTAGGGGCCACCTTCAGGTGGCCCGTCGAGAGGACCGCATGCCACGACTGACACTCGCGACCACGCTGATCCTGTTGGGCTTTGTCTATTCTGCGTTCGCGCAAACCGCGCCCGCCGCTCGCAACGGCGGCGCCGGAGGCGGAGCGCGCAGTGCGCCAACGAGGCCGCCGCTCTTCCTCGGCGAATCGTGGAAGGGCCTCTCGACGCCGCCTGACGATCACGGCGCCTGGCCGGCATCGCAGGACGGCGTCGCAAGCCCGAATCTGCAACTGACTCTGCACGGCACGTCGGGCAAGGAGATTCAGCTCGTCGCGGTCCGCGGATCGGCGGACGTCTATCCGGTCAACCTGTGGACCGGCACCACGACATCGCCGAGTGGTGCGTCGCTGCGCGATCGCACCAACTTCGTCGATCTCGCCGACCCGTTCGCGAAGATCCGATGGACGGTGCGCACCTCCGGCTTTCATCAGGTGCGGCCGATCGTGAAGCTGGCCGATGGCACGTGGCTGGTGGGCGATCACACGACCGGGCCATCTGCCGACTTCAACGTCGACGACGTGTCGATTGCCGATGTGCGGTGGATGAAGCTGGATGTCGCGCGCATGGTCGCGGTTGGCAACTGGGTCGAGCATCCCGATTTGAGCAAGGTCGATGAGGTCGGCTTCGCCGATCTCATGCCCGGCAGCGGTCATGGTGCCGGCGGCTACGTCAACGTCGCGCGCATCGAGGTGTACGGCAAGCCGGTCAAGCGCTGAGGGCGGTCGTGAACGGAACGCCGCCGCTGTTTGATCCGCTCACCTTTCGCACCGGTCTCATCGCTCGCAATCGCATCGTCCTCGCCCCGCTCACGAACATGCAGAGTAACGCTGACGGTACGCTCGGTGACGACGAGTGCCGCTGGCTGCTCTCGCGCGCAGATGGTGGCTACGGCCTCGTGATGACGTGCGCCGCCCACGTCGGCAGGGACGGGCAGGGATGGCCCGGCGAGCTGGGCGTCTTCGACGACACGCTGCTGCCTGGTCTCACTCGGCTCGCGACGGCGTTGCGCGATCGCGGGACGAGATCGATCGTCCAGATCTTCCATGGCGGCGTGCGTGCCGATCGCGCCGTGACCGGCGTTGTGCCATGGAGCGCGAGTGAAGGCGAGGGCGCTCGGGCCGCCACCGATGAAGATATTCATCGCGTCATCGATCAGTTCGCCGATGCGGCCGCGCGCGCACGATCGGCCGGCTTCGACGGCGTGGAGATCCACGGCGCCCACGGGTATCTCTTCACGCAGTTCCTCAGCGTCACGCAGAATCGCCGTACCGATCGATGGGGTGGTTCGCTCGAGAATCGTGCGCGTCTGCTGCGCGAGACGATGCGCGAGATTCGCAGCCGGGTGGGCGGCTCCTTCACCGTCGGCGTGCGACTGTCGCCCGAGGATTTCGGCAATGCGCGCGGCCTGGATCTCGACGAGAGCGTTCAGACCGCACGATGGCTCGCCGACGACGGCGCCGATTTCATCCACCTGTCGTTGTGGCACGCGTTGAACCCCACCGCCAAGCGACCCGATACCAATGCGATTCCGCTCTTTCGCGCAGCGCTGCCGGGCGATGTGCGCGTACTCGCGGCCGGCGCAATCTGGACCCGCGCGGAAGCCGAGCAGGTGGTGGCGCTGGGTGCAGACGCAGTCGTTCTCGGCCGATCGGCGATCGCAAACGCCGACTGGCCGCGCCGTGCGGTCGATCCGCAGTGGGAGCCACGCCGCCCGCCGGTGACGGTTGAGTCGCTGTACGAGAGCGGGCTGAGTCGGAAGTTCGCCGAGTCGATGCGCCGCTTCAAGGGCTTCGTCGCTGACGGTCCCTCGCTATAATTGCGTCCGGTACGCAGCGAAGGGAGTCAGACCATGATGAAGCGCGCGCTGGCGGGCATCGCAGTGGCGGTCCCCGCGATCGTGCTGACCGCGTCGATCACATCGGGGCAGGGACAGAGCGCGCCGCCGCTCGTCATCACCGCATACAACGGCGGGCCACCGATCAAATACACCGTGCCGAAGACACCGTGGGGCGATCCCGATCTGCAGGGTGTCTGGAGCAGTGACGACACGAGTGGCATCCCGCGCGAGCGTCCGAAAGATCTTGGCAACAACTTGTACTTGAGCGATCAGGCGTTTGCCGCCCGCGTCAAGCAGGTTGAAGCGGGCGTCAAGCGCGGCGAGACCGACATCGGTTCGTTCCGCAACGATTTCGCGCGCCGCGCGTTCCGGCAGACCTCGCTGATCGTCGATCCGCCGGATGGCAGCATGCCCGCGGTGACAGCCGATGCACAGAAGCGTCGCGCCACCCGCGACCGCGGCACGTTCGGCGACGGACCGTTCAACACGACCGAGGACTTCACGCTCTACGACCGCTGCATCACTCGCGGCATCGTCGGCTCGGTGCTGCGGGTCGTCTACGGCAACGGCAACCGGATCGTCCAGGCGCCGGGCATGGTCGCGTTGAGCTACGAGATGATCCACGACACGCGCATCATCTACACGGACGGGCGTCCGCATGTGAATTCCGCGATTCGGCAGTATCTCGGTGATTCCCGCGCACACTGGGACGGTGACGAGCTCGTCGTCGTGACGACGAACCTGACGGACAAGACGAGTATCGGCGGCAACGGCAACGGGCTGCGTCACAGCGACAAGATGGTCATCACCGAGCGCTTCAAGCGCGTCGCGAACGACATCCTGCAGTATCAGTTCACGGTCGACGATCCGGTGACCTACGCGCGTCCGTTCACGATGTCGATGCCGCTGACGCCGCTCGATGGCGGCGTGCTGCTGCCGTACGACTGCCACGAGGGGAACTACGCGCTGCCGCACGCGCTCAGCGCCGAGCGTGCTGAGGACAAAGCGGTCGAAGAAGACGCCAAGAAGGGGATCGTTCGCGCCCGTCGCGCGGTTCAGGTTCCCGTGCCCAATCGACCTGCGGCACCGGCGGAAGAACCTTGAGCCACGGCGGCCTGGGTCCGCCGCTCGACGATCATCGGCATACCGAATCGTGGCCGCAGCGTGATGAGCGGCCACGGCTCGACCTTGTGATTGGGCACGAGGTGCAGACGATACGCCTGCGCGAAGGTCGCCACGCTCAACTGCGCTTCAATCAATGCGAACTGATTGCCGATGCACTGCCGTGGCCCCGCCCCGAAGGGGATGAACACGAACCTGGGTCGATCGGCGCTGCGTTCGGGTAAGAAGCGCTCCGGATCGAACGCGTCCGGATTTGGCCAGTACGCGGGAAGCCGGTGCAGGACGTACGGAATCACGAACGCCAGCCAGCCGCGCGGCAGATGAAAGCCGCCGAGCCGATCGTCACCCATCGCCTGCCGCGAGAATCCCCAGGCGGGCGGATAGAGACGCATCGCTTCGTCGATCACCATGCGCGTGTACGGCAGATTCGCCAGGTCGGCGTACTCAGGCGGACGACCCTGAAGCACCGCATCGATTTCATTCTCGAGACGCTGCTGCGCGCGCGGATGCTGTGAGAGCAGATACCACGTCCACGTCAACGCCAGCGACGTCGTCTCCTGACCGGCCAGCAGAAAGGTCGTGACCTCGACGCGCAGCTGATCGTCGGTCATCCCTTCACCGGTCTCCTCGTCTCGGGCGGCAAGCAGCATCGAGAGCAGGTCCGTATCGGAGTCGGACGGATTGCGACGTCGCTCGGTGACGACGTGATTGACGGCGCCCCGGAGCACCGATTGAGCGGCCTTGAAGCGTCGATTCTTCCGCGTGGGCAACTTGTCGGTGAAGCCGAGCGACCAGAAGCTCTCGCCGATGTATTCGTTGATGACCGTCCACGCATCGTCGATCTCGGCAGAGTACGGACCGAGGTCGGCGCCGAGCAGCGCGCGCAGGACGACGGTGCGTGTGAGACGCATCATCTCTTCCTCGACATCGAACGGTTGCCCACTCGAGGCGTGCGTGTCCCATCCCGCTGCCGCTTCCCGTGCCGCATTGGCCATCACGCTCGCAAGCCCGGCGACGCGTTGCCGGTGAAAGGCCGGCTGCGCGATGCGTCGCTGTCGCAGCCAGAAGTCGTCTTCGCTCGTCAGTAGACCGTTGCCGAGCGTCGTCTTGAGCTTCTGGTAGAGCGGGCTCTTGTGATAGTTGCGCGCGTTGTCCTGCAGGACGTGCCGAACGTCGCCAGGGTTGGTGATCAGGAAACCCCGTCGATTGGCGATTGTTAAGTAGACGACGTCGCCGTAGCGTTCGGCCGCCCGCACGAACACGCCTGTCGGATCGCGCTTGACCGCAGGCAGCATGCCGAGGAATGGGACGCCGCGCGGACCTGGTGGCAGCGCGTGCGTGCGGGCCATCTGCATATCTCTGATACGACTATATAGCGCCGAACGGATGTGCACCCGCGTGCTTCACACTCGCCGTGCTCGAGCTGGCGCGCTCGATGTGTTAGTAGATGGCTTTCGGCTCCGACTGGTTGGCGCCCACACCAGACCACTCGAGTCGCATCATGCCGCGATCGATCAATTGCTGCACGCCCTTGTCGTCACGAAATTCTGTGAGCAGTTCGCGGCGGCTGCTGGTGTACGCCTGATCCATCTCGTAGTTCAGCACCGTGTCCATCACCATGCCTTCTTCGGTGTTCGTCGCTCTGAAACGCCGCCTGAACTCCGCGAGGATCGGTGCGAACGACGGGTCGTCCCATCGCTCGGGCCCGGCGTCGAGGTGAACGAAGTCATTCAAGACCGCCTCGTATTCCGGTGTGGGCGGTCGTCGCCAGAACGCGACATCCGGACCGAACTCCGTGACGTACTTCGGAAGATAGAGCGCGGCGTGCGCCGGCAGGCGGTCGACGAGCGCCGGGTTGAAACGCCGAATCTCTCTCGCGGTGAGATCGGTCCGCGACATGATCTCGGCGATCGACAGCGAGTGCTCCGGGCGCATCGCGTAGATCGGCCGTTGCGGCGTCGATGCCATCAGCCGCTTCACGATGAACGTGTTGCCGAAGACCATCTCGGCGTAGAGATACGAGCGCGGGCCGTAGGTGCGGTACACCTCGCGGTACTTCCGTTCGCGGAGTCCCCGCAGCTCGTGAGCCAGCTGCGAGCCGACGAGGTATTGCGCGCGCACGTCGGTCGCTCCAAGGTGCTCCCCGGTGATGAGCGTCCTTCCGACATTGGTGCCGCCCGCATTGTGCTCGGAGAGCGCCGGGATGAACGAGCCGTACTTGGTGGCGAGCACCGACAGGTATGCCGCGCAGTACGGCGCCTGCGTCGTCTGATTCCTGCCTTCGATCGGCGTCGGTGAAATGTCGTTCAGGCGCTCCCAGTTTTTCTGCAGCCACTGGCAGAAACCGATCGCGTTCGCTTCGGATCGTCTCGTCGGGCTGAGACCCGATTCGAGCACGACTTGAGCGAGGCCGATGTCCGCGGGCACGCCGAACCGCTCGTAGATGGCGCTCCACTCGGCGAGGAACGCGCCGTACATCTGCTCGTTCGGCCGCAATGCGTCGCCACGCGTCGAGTTGTTGATCACGGGGCCGGCCGTACCCTCGAGCAGCATCTCCACCTGATCGCGTCGATCGCTCAACTTCTGGGCAAGCTGCTGGCCGTCGAGCGTGTGCGCAAATGCCGGATCGGCCCATTTCGCCTGACGTACCCAGTCGCCTTTCGTGGGGAACGTCGCGATCAAGTGTCCGTCGGTTGCGCTCCCGTACGCGATCGCGCCATCGGGCAGCGTGAAGACGTGCTGCCAGAAGGGATAGCTCGGTCTGAAGGCCTGCATCGCCGCAAAGTCGGCGCGGCGGCGCTCGTCGACCAGCGCGTCGAGCGCGGTCGGGGCAGGTGTTGCCACCGGTGCGGCTGGCACGTTCGGCTTCCTGGCGGCGACGCTCGATGCGGCCACAGGAATGGTTGCGGCAAGCGCCGCCACTCCCATGAGGACTTTGCGATGCTTCACGCGCGCTCGTGTCGGAGACATGGCCGCTCAGGTGTGCAGCAATCCCTACGCCTGCGCACGCGTGTGAAGATCCGGGCTTCTGATCTTCGACTTAGGAGGAGAGCTCAGATCTGCATCATGCGCGAGTGACGAGTTTGAAGGGCGGGATCCGGAATTTGCGAGGCGCCGAAGGGATACTAGACGGATGCCGTTCTCGCCGTCGTCACGTGGACGACTGACGCACTACGATCTGGATCGCTTCCCGGACGACACGTTGTTTCATCGGCTGGCCCGCGCCGTGTGTCATTCGGGCTGCCTGCCGCGCAAGGAGCTCTACGAAGCGTGGGAAACCGCGCGGCGAATCCGGCGTCTGTTTCGTGGCGGTCGCGTCGTCGATCTTGGAGCCGGCCACGGTCTGCTGGCGCAGGCGATGCTGCTGCTCGATGACTCGTCGCCCGATGCGTTGGTCGTGGATCCGGCCATCCCGTCATCCAGCGCGCGGCTGCACCAGACGCTGGTCGAGGTGTGGCCACGCTTGTCGGGTCGCGTCACGTTCGTGTCCGCGCGTGTCGAGGACGTCGCGCTCGCGCACGGCGACGTCGTGGTCTCCGTGCATGCGTGCGGAGCGCTCACGGACATCGTCCTCGATCGGGCGGCATCGGTCCGCGCCCGTGTGGCCGTGCTTCCGTGCTGCCACGATCTCGACGTCAACGATCAGGGCAGCCTGACAGGATGGGTCGATGGTCCGCTTGCCGTGGACATCGTGCGCGCGCTGCGGTTGCGGCAGCACGACTATCGCATCTGGACGCAGTCGATCTCGGCCGACATCACGCCGAAGAATCGACTACTGATCGGAGAGCCCGTTCGTACGTAGTGTCCGCCTTCAGCAGGGGCCAGCTTTCTTGGCCACCGTAGCGCAGAGCGCGAAGGTGGCAGCCGGCCCTGACTATTGCACGGCGTTCAACGTGATGTCGAACACCAGCGTCGCGTTAGGCGGAATACTGGCGCTCGGACTCTGGTTCCCGTACGCAAGCTCAGGCGGAAGGACGAGGCGACGCTGTCCACCGACATGCATGCCGACGACTCCTTGATCCCACCCGCGTATCACCTGCCCTGCGCCAAGTAGGAAGCTGAAGCTGGAATTCGTCTGGAACATCGCGCCTTTCGCGTCCGGTTTGCTCGAATCATGAAGCCACCCGGTATACGCGACGTTGACGGTGTTGCCGTTAGCCGCGACGGCGCCGGTGCCGACGACCAGATCGGTCTGAGAGTATGGGGCGGTCGTCGTCGGTGAGGGTCCTGTAGGAGTGTCGTTGCTGCCGCCGCAGGCGGCGACGAGGAATAAGGCCAGAATCGGAAAAAGACGTTTCATTGTTTTCAGTGTAGACGATTGAAACGACTGACGAGCCTTTGCTATTTTTGCTCCGGCCATTTCCTTCGGCGCGGTGTCTAAACGGGGCAGAGTAGCGGCGCATGAACGTCTGCGTCTCCGCCGGTCTCGTCTTGTGGGCAGGCTGCCTGCTGGCGCTTGCCGGGTCGGACCGCGAACACACGTCGAACCTGAGTGCGCAGGGCGCGGTTGTGAAGTCGTCCGCGCGGACGCTGCATCTGCCAGATGCTCCCTACCGCTATTCCCTTCTCAATCTCCCCGCCCATTTCATGTCGCCGGCAGCGATGCGTTTCGACAACACGCCGAACGACAATCCGGTCACAGACGACGGGGCCACGCTCGGGCGCGTCCTGTTCTACGACCGGCGGTTCTCAGCCAACAACACGATCTCGTGCGGGTCGTGTCACGTGCAGTCGCACGCGTTTGCCGATCCGAATCGATTCAGTCGCGGGTTTCAAGGCTTGCAGACCGATCGCCATGGCATGAGCCTGGTCAACGTCCGCTTCCATCCGCGAGCCCGTTTTTTCTGGGATGAGCGAGGGGGCAATCTCGAGCAGATGGTGTTGCTGCCGGTTGAGAACCACCTCGAGATGGGGCAGGATCTCGCGAAGCTGCCATCGACGCTCGAACACGATGCCCGCTACCCCGAGCTCTTTCGCAAGGCGTTTGGCGATCCGTCGATCACGAACGAGCGCATCTCGCGGGCTCTGGCGCAGTTCCTGCGCTCGATGGTGTCGTATCAATCCAAGTACGACGATGGACGCCAGCTGGTAAATGCTCTGTCTGATGATTTCCCGAACTTCACGGCGCAGGAGAATCGCGGCAAGGCGTTATTCCTCCGCAATTGCTCTCTGTGCCATCTTCCCGATCAGGAAGCCCACTTCATCATGGTCGAGCCGGTGAACACGGGCCTCGACGATGACACAGAGCACACCGACGGCGGCGTGGGCGACATCACGCTCAACCCGCGCGATATGGGACACTTCAAGTCGCCGTCGCTGCGCAACGTCGAAGTGACGACGCCGTACATGCACGACGGACGGTTCTCGACGCTGGAGGCGGTCATCGACCACTACAGCAGCGGCGGAAAGAAACATCCCAACAAGGACGTGCGCATACAGCCGCTGCACTTCACCGACTCGGAGAAGGCGGCGATCGTTGCGTTTCTGAAGACACTGACCGATCGGAAGTTTCTGGAGGATCCGAAGTTCTCGGATCCCTTCGAGTAGCGAAGGGAGGCACCATGCGGCGCGGATTCGTTCTCCTGGTAACGGTGATCTGGTGCGCCACGACGGCGGCGTCAGCGCAGAACTCTGGGGTGCAGGTGCAATCGTTCGCACTCAACGTCGCGACCGCGGCGCTCGGGAGTGCGAACCCGGATGACGTCGTGGCTCGCATCATGTCGTTCGATCGCGATCACGACGGTGTGGTCTCGAAGAGCGAACTGCCCGAACGGATGCAGCCGCTGTTGACGCGCGGCGACACCGGCGTCGTTGGAGGGCTCAACGCTACAGAGATCCGCACGCGCGCGGCGAGCCGGCCTCCGACCAGCGCCACCGAGCGTGGATTCGGGCATCCGGGCGGATATACGTTCGGCGATCAAGGCGAGACCTCATCGCGCTCCCACATCGAAGGCGCGCTCGCCGATCTTCGGCTTGACCCCGTGACGCTCGATCAGGCGCGCCCCATCGTCGACGCGTTCGTCGAAGCGCTGGATGCGGACGCGTCCGCAGACCTGCAGGAGGACATGGCGAAGCTGCTCACACCGGTGCAGTTGAGTGCATTCAAGAAGGCGATCGAATTTCGCGGACGCTTCTTCGCCACGTTCAAAGCTCCGAATCAGCGGGAGCAAGTGCCGGTCATCATCGGGGGGCCCGATCTCGCCCAGATCGTGGACACGTTCGGATTGGCGCCCGAACAGCTGCGTGAGGCGCATGCCGCGGTCGATCGTTTCAAGGAACGGCTCCGGCCCGGTGATGACGATCGGTCCGCGCTGCTGAAACAGATGAAGGGCGTCTTGAGTGCCGAGGAGCGCGACAATTTCCGCGCAGCGCTCGAGCGGCGACCGCTCGTGAAAGCCGGACCCGCAGGCTTCGCGAGGATCAATGGCGGCGGTCTTCGTGGCGATGTCTTCAACTCGTTCCAGGTCGTTCCGCCGCCGCCGGCCCGCGTTGTGATACACGCCAACTAATCGTAAGGGCCGTCTTCTTCGTAGGGGCCGCCTTTTAGGCGGCCCACTTCGACCAAAACGTTACGGACAGGTCGGCGACACCATCTTGAGCGAGGTGACCGTCATCTTCGCCTCGCCCTTGTCCATCGTCGTCGTCCCCGTCACAGTGACTTTGTGTCCGCTGTGAGGATCGATCTTCACTGACGTGCTCGAAAGTGTGACCACCTTCGGTGGCGCTTCTTTCTTGCTTGCCGCGGCGCCGGCTGCTCCTCCGCTCGATGTGACGTCGGTGAGCATGTACGTGGAGGCGTCCTTGCCGGGCGCGACACATCCCGTGTAGGTCATCTCCTTTCCCGCTTCGTCGGGCTTCTGCGCCTGCATGGCGCTGACACTTGCCATCAGGCCGACCACACCGCATGCGACCGCAGCTGCTTTCAGGGCTTTCATGTTTTCTCCTCCGACTGACGTGAACCGCCGCAGGGGAGTGGCAAACATTATCCAGCCGAACGTGAGCTTGCGGCCTCAGCTGTAGTGTCCGGCTTTAGCCGGACCATAAACGACAATGGCGCGTGCCCACGGTGGACACGCGCCATCATCATCACCAAGCCGTTCAGTGATTACCCGTTAACGGGAGGCACTGTCACGAACAGCTTGGCGTCCTTGCGATCGATCAGCAGGAGCGTTGGCTTGTCAGTATTGCGTTTCAACGCTGCACGCAGATCGTCGATTCCCTTCACCGGCTGGCGATTCACCGATTCGATGACGTCACCTGCCTGGATGCCGGCATCCGCCGCGCGTCCGTCCGGGTTGACGGCCTCGACGACGACGCCCTGTGTGTCCTTCGGTACGCCGAGGCGCGATGCCACTTCCGGCGTGAGCGGCGCCACTGATACACCGAGCGCTGCATGATCCTCGGTGGCATCCGAGTCTCCGTGACGAGCCACACGATCCGCGTTCAGCTCATCGAGCTTCACGGTGACGTTCTTCTTGGCGCCGTCGCGGATAACGACCAGTTGCGCGTCGCTGCCCGGTCGTGTCGCTGCGATGCGGTTACGCAGCGTGTTGGAATCGTGCACCGGCTGACCGTCGAAGGAGACGATCACGTCGCCCTGCTTCACGCCCGCCTTTTCAGCCGCGCTGCCGGCAGCGACTGAGCTGACGATGGCGCCGCCCTCGTCCTCGATACCGAGGCTCTTCGCCATATCAGAGGTCACTTGCTGAACGGTGACGCCCAACTGCGCGCGTTGCACGGTCCCCGACTTCCGCAGTTGCTGCATGACGTTGTTCGCCATGTTCACCGGGATGGCGAAGCCGATGCCGATGTTGCCATCCGAGTTCGAGACGATCTGCGAGTTGATACCGACCAGCTCGCCCTTGGTGTTCACGAGCGCGCCGCCCGAGTTGCCGTGATTGATCGGCGCGTCGGTCTGGAGGAAGTCCTCGTAGCTGCCGCTGCCGACGCCGGTCGAACGACCCTTCGCGCTGATGATGCCCATCGTGACCGTCTGGCCGATGCCGAGCGGATTGCCGACCGCGAGCACGACGTCACCGACTTTGACCGAGTCGGAGTTGCCGAGCGCGAGTGCGGTGAACTTCCCGTCGATCTTGAGCAGCGCCAGATCGCTCGGCTTGTCCTTGCCGATCAACTTCGCCGAATACGATCGTCCGTTGTTCAGTTCGACCGTGATCGAATCGGCGCCGTCGATGACGTGATGGTTGGTGAGAATGTAGCCATCAGTCGTCACGATGACGCCCGATCCCAGCGCGCGCTGTTTGTGCGTACGTGGCTGACGGCCCTGCGGCGTTGTCTCTTCTCCGAATCCCTGGCCGAAGAACCGTCGGAAGAAGTCGTCGTCCGGAGCCTGGAATTGAGCGGGCGACTCTTTCGCCTTGCCCTCGATGCGGATGGTCACCACTGCCGGTGCGGCTACATTGACGATGTCCGCGTAGGAATCGCGGCTGCCGTCGATCGCATGAGTGATGGGAGTGGTCACCGTGGCCGGAGCGAGCGTCGTACCGTCAGCGGCGGTGACGAATCGCGCGGCGCCGGCCATCAACCCAAGTCCTGCGACTACCGCGATGCCGGAACGGGTGGCCCGTTGGCTGAGTGAAAAACGTTCTTGCATGTACTGAGTGCCTCCCCTTAAGGAATCTGTCTATTCCTTATGACGAAGCACCGCCTGTCGAGACCATTACACGAACATTACAGACGTGAAAGGTTGTCGGTGCCTGCCGCCGGCAGCGAGACAGTGAACGTCGACCCCGAGCCGATCGTGCTCGAGACGTCCACCGATCCGCCATGTGCCTCGACGATGGCCTTCACCAGGCTGAGGCCGAGACCCAGACCGCGTTCCGTGCGACTGGCATCGCCGCGAAACAGCCGCTCCCAGATACGCGGGATCTCCTCGGGTGGAATGCCTGACCCGGTGTCGCTCACGCGCAGTACCGCGTGTCCGTTGTCTCGGCTCAGGGTCACTTCGACGCGGCCGCCCGCGGGGGTGTATTTCACCGCGTTGTCGATCAGGTTTGCAGCCACTTGCTCGAGACGTGTGCGATCGCCATCCACGACAATGTCGCCGGCCGGTTCGGTGACCGGCGCCGTCGGCTCTGGCGCGACGAGCGTGACGCCTTTCGCTTCGGCGACCTCCCGATAGAGATCGGCGGCGCGATCGACGATCTCGGCGAGCCGGATCGGTTCGCGGTGCAGTTGCAGCGCGCCACTCTCCGCCTCGGAGATATCCATCAGCGTATCGAGCATCACCAGCACGCGATCGACCTCTTCGACGCAATCGGCGAGCGCCTCGCGATCGCGCTGTGGATCGGGCGGACCGGCAAGCGCCATCTCCGCCGAACCGCGCAGGCGCGCGAGCGGCGTACGAAGATCGTGCGACACGTTGTCGAGCGAGCCGCGCATGGCCGTGACCAGCCCTTCGATGCGGTCCAGCATGGCGTTGAACAATCGCGTGAGGTCGTCGACGGCGTCGCCGCTGTTTCCGATTTCGACTCGTTCGTCGGTCCGTCCGGTCCGGATGATGCGGCTCACGGCGTTGGCCAGCCGGCGGATTGGATACTGCGCCGACTGCGTGACGAGCCAGCCACCAGTCAGTGCGATCAGGATGATGAACAACGTGACGAAGCCGAGCGCGGTTCGAAATCGCGCGAGCAGATCGTCGCGGCTTTCGGTGCTCTTGCCCACCTGGACGATCGTCCCGTCCTCGAGTTGCGCTGTCGCTGTGTCCAGTTTCGACAGTTCCCATCCTTCGGGGCTGCTCAGGACGACCGCGTCCAACCCGCGATCGACGACGCGTACGAAGAGCCGCTCGGGAGCCACCTGCTGCTCGGCGGTTACTGTGCCGGCGAGGACGCGGAGCCCGCCGCGGCGGTACGCGGCGGCGTACTCACCGAGCTTGCCTTGCAGGATCTGTCGATCGCGCTGAGTGATCGAGATCGCGGTGAGCGAATAGGTCACCAGTGCGATGGCGAGGGCGCCGACGACGAAGAGCGCCGAGTACCACACCGCGACACGAAGTCCGAAGACCCGTGCGAGGAGCGGCTGGCGAGTCGGCTCACGCTCGGAGGACATAACCGACGCCGCGGACGGTGTGCAGCAGCTTCGTGGCAAACGGCTCGTCGATCTTGTCGCGCAGACGGCTCACCAGGACGTCGACCACGTTGGTCTGCGGATCGAAGCTGTAGCTCCAGACGTGCGACAGGATCATCGTCTTGGAGACGACGCGGCCGGCGTTGCGCATCAGATATTCGAGCAGCGCGAACTCGCGCGGGCGGAGGTCGATCGACTCGCCGCCGCGCGCGACCCGGCGCGAGAGCAGGTCGAGCGTCAGATCTTCAAGCGTCAGCGAGGTTGGTTCGGCGGTGCGAGACGCGCGGCGAACGAGCGCCTGGACGCGCGCGAGCAGCTCGGTGAACGCGAACGGCTTGGTCAGGTAATCGTCGCCGCCAGTCTGCAGACCGCGCACCCGATCATCGACCGCGCGGCGCGCGCTCAGGATCAGCACCGGCGTGGTGACGCGGCGGCGCCGTACTTCCTCGATGAGCGAGAGCCCGTCGCGCCTGGGCAGCATCACATCGACGATGGCGACGTCGTACGACCCCTTGAGGGCGGCGTTCAGCCCCTCGTCGCCATCGGCCGCGCGATCGACGACGAAGCCCGCCTCGCGCAGGCCGCGCGTGACGAAGTCGGCGATCGTGGCGTCGTCCTCGACCAGCAGGGCACGCACGAGGGAATGATACCGAGAGCGGTTGCTGGCTGCGGATCGGATGTAACAGCGTCGATGTGACCCTCAACTTGACTCGTCGGTTAGCATGTGCTAACTTCGCAGCCATCTTATGGGCTCGATGCTGCCCTTCTACATCAGCGACGACGATCCGCCGGCCAAGCGCCACATTCTTCGCGCGGCGATGAAGCTGTTCAGCGAACACGGGCTTGCCGGCACGAGTATTCGTGACATCGCCAGGGAGAGCGGCTACACGAATCCGGCCCTCTACAAGCATTTCGCGAGCAAGCAGGAGCTGGCGGTGCATCTGTTCGAGACCTGTCATCAGCGCCTGTGGACCCAGTGCAGTGCTGCCATCGAGGGCGCGCCGACGTTCGACACCAAACTGGACGGGTACGTCGGCCAAATCCTCGAGCTCGTCGACGAGCATCCCGAGGCCATGGCCTTTCTCTCTGACAGCGCCCGCGTACTCTGGCCGAAGGCGGGTGCGTCGATCCGTCGCCGCACGATGATCGGCCTCGCCCGCGATCTCATGAGTCTCGCGCCGAGATCGCGTCAGAGCGGGCGCGTCGTGAACCCTCACGTCGCCGCGGCGTGTCTGCAAGGGACGCTGGCCGAACTCGCCCGGATGCTGCAGGTCGGTGTCATCCCGGGGCCTGCCACCCGCTGGAAAGCGGATCTCGTCGCGTTGTTCAGACAAGTGTCGGGTTAAGTGTTTTTTTGCCGCTCGTGTTAGCGAACGCTAACTGCAGAAGGGAAGTGACCCATGGGCCGGCTCGCGATCGACAGAACGATCACACTGGAGGTGAACGGCTCCACTCAGCGCGTGCGCATCTGCGCTGCGCGCGAAGGGCTCCCTCCAATGCTCGTCGTGCAGGGCGGCCCGGCCTTGCCGCTGCTGCACGAGGTTTCGAAATTTCAGCGCCGGCTGAATCTCGAACAGCACTTCCTCGTCGGCTACTGGGAGCAACGCGGATGCGGCAACGCGCCTCGCGACGAAGCGAACGGCGTCTCGTGGTTGCAGCAGATCGACGATCTGCGGACCGTGCTGACGTGGTTCCACGGCGAGACGAAGCAACGTGTCACGATGCTGGGCATTTCGATCGGCGCCACGCTTGCCCTGCGAGCCGTCGAGCGGGACTGCGATCAGGTCAAGGCCGTCATCGCCGTTTCCCCTGATGCGCACACGCGTGACGCCGACGCGGCTGCCGATGCCTTTTTTCAGAACGAGGCGCGTCGTATCGCAGATCGCCGGCTGGCCAGTAGAGTGGCGAAATTGGCGCGGCCGCCGTATCTAGAGTTCTCGGCGTTCCAGCAGCGTGCGCGGTTGCTTGCCGATCTCGGCACCATCGAATACGGGAAAACATTCGTCGCACTGATGCGAGAGACGCTGCTCGGGATGATCGCGGCCTACGGCGTCGTGGGCACCGGGAGAGCGCTGCGCAACATGAATCTGGTCCTGAATCGCCTGCTTCCGCAGATCCTTCCACTCGATCTGTTCGCCGATCCACCACAAGTGATGGTCCCGGTTCATTACATATTCGGCGATCAGGATGCACTGACTCCCGCTTCAGTTCCGGACCGGTTGCCCGCAGCGATTGCGGCACCCGCCAGCACCGTGGTCCGCGCGGCCAACGCCGGTCATATGCTGCATTTCGATCGGCCCGACGTCGTGCGATCGATCGCGGAGGGCGTATGACTATTCACGCCATCCAAACCGGTTCTGTCCGGATCAAGGCTGCGCAGATCGAAGGCCGGGGACGCGGTCTGCGACGACGTCTGGGGCCACTCGTCGACCGACACTGGAGTGACTGGCTCCCCACGTATGCCTGGGTGATCGATCATGCCGAAGGCGTGATCGTCGTCGACACCGGCCAGGGGAGGCATCTGCTCGAAAGCAGCCGGTCCTTCCATCCGTATCACCGATGGGAAGTGGCGTTCCGCATCGAACGGGAGGAAGAGATTGGCCCGCAACTGCGCGCGCTTGGCGTCGGGCCGCGAGATGTGACACGAGTGGTGCTCACCCATCTCCATTGCGACCACGACGGTGGCCTTTCACATTTCCCTCACAGCCAGATTCTCGTGTCGCCGGGTGAACTGCGTACCGCACGCGGGTGGATCGGTCGCGCACGCGGATACCTGCCGCAGCGTTGGCCGTCGTGGTTCGATCCGGTCCCGCTCAACCTCGGCGCCAACGGCTTCGGACCGTTCGTGGCGAGCACACGGTTGACGCAGGCCGGTGACGTCATCGCCGTGGGGACACCTGGTCACACGGCCGATCACATCTCAGTGGTCGTGGTCGATGGGGATATCACGTACTTTCTTGCAGGCGATGCGTCGTACAACGAGCGCCTCATGCTGGCCGGCAAGGTGGACGGTGTGAGTGCCGATGACGACGTGGCTGAGAGAACGCTCACGGCGATACGGCGCTTCGCGCAGGATCATCGGACGGTGTATTTGCCGACACACGATCCCGAATCCAAGACTCGGCTTGCGAGCCGCCGCGTCGCCATCGGTACGTAGGGGCCGCCTTTAGGCGGCCCTGCGGCACGAGGTATACTCAGTTTTTTCAGCCCCACCACGCGGAAGTGGCGGAATTGGCAGACGCACCAGCTTGAGGGGCTGGCGGTAGCAATACCGTGGGGGTTCGAGTCCCCCCTTCCGCACCATTCGACTCTCCTGTCAGCTCGCCTCCGGCGAGCCGAAAGGCTCGCTCATGGCGAGCCCTGTATCAGGTCGAATGTCCTGAGCGAGCGGTCCGCTGGCCGCAGGCCAGCGAAGCGCGAGTCGAAGGACCCACTTCTCTCCGTTCAGCCCCCCATCACCTCAAATTGCCATCTCACGGCGACGATGGCATCGTCGTCGAATGGCGTCGCACTACGTCTACTTGCTTCGCTGCGCGGACAACAGCCTGTACGTCGGCGAAACGTCGGACCTTCCGACACGCGAGCGCGATCACAACGAGGGACGGGGCGGCAGCTATACCTCCAAGAGGCGGCCTGTACAGATCGTCTATGCCGAACAGTACGGTTCGAGGGACGATGCACTGAAGCGCGAACGGCAGATCAAACGCTGGAGTTCGAAGAAGAAGGAGATGCTCGTTCGCGGTGACGTCGCAGGTCTGTCAGGCACCAGCCAACGAGGACGGATCCGAACGGGATTTTCATGGACCGACTGGTTGGGTTGACACCACCGCCCGTTCAAACGTTCATTACATCCATTACCAGGTAGTGTGCGTGCTGTCGGCGCTGCCGACGTCATGGATGGGACAGATGTTCGGGTGGCTCAGCGCCGCGGGTGTCTTGGCCTCGCGTTCGAATCGCTCGCGCAGATCGGAATCGCCAGCTATCTCGGGGGCGAGCACTTTATCGCGACTGTGCGGTCGAGTCTGGTGTCGACAGCTTTGTACACCTCGCACCATGCCGCCTGCGCCGATCTGAGCGGACACCTCATAGGGACCAAGTCGAGTGCCAGGGGCGAGGGCCACGACGGCGCGATTCTACTCTTAGAGTTTGAGCTCATATCGCCAGCACACGCTCAGTACCGAGTCTGAAACTTGACGCGGATGGATGAGGCCGTAATACTGACCACTCCAAGCTCAACAGTTCAACCCACAGTCTGTTCCCACGATTCCCACTATTCCCACTATTCCCAGGATCGGAGTCCCCCGTATGCGGTCGTGTCTTCTTTCGCTTTCCTGCCTCACATTATTCGCCTCGGTGCTGGCCAGTCCGGCCCACGCGCAGGTGACAGGCCCGTTTCAGGAGCTCGATCGACTGACGGTGTTCTGGGCGGAAAACCACACTCCCCCGTCCCCTCCAGTTCCAGGTGGTTCACCGGCCTTCAAGGACAGCGGCCACGCCGGGATGCTGGCCCTGGGCTTCACCCAGGACGATGTCGACCAATTGCGATCAGAGTGCAAGACCTATTTCCGCGACTGGTACGACATCGACTTCGACGCCGTTGGCACCACACACTTTCTGGACGGCACCATCGTCGGAGCCGGTTCCTCAGCTGGCGCTGTTATGTTCGGTGAATACATCCCGCCTTCAGAAGACATGCGTGTGGTCATCGATACCGCAAACCGCTCGCGCGACAACAACTTGAACCGGAGCTATGTCGTCAAGGAGACCGGCTGCGCGATGGTGATTACTGCAGGTGGGGGTGTCTACGGTGGCATCAACGCCGGGATGCAGCGGACGGCGGGCGACGTGATGGTCTACGGCTACGCCAACATCTTCAATCCTCAGAAGCCCCTCGACAAGGCGTACCTCGTCGAGCGGATCAAGTTCAAGCCGGCTTGGCCGCAGCGGATCGTCCCCGTCGCGTCGGCCTTTGTCCCCGCGGGCCTGCCAGCTCCCACCGAAGCCGTTATCAAGGTCGACGCTGAGTACATCGACAAGAGCGGCGCGGTGCATTACGGCACGGGATTATCGACGTTCAGTCAACGATGGGACCTGAACGGCATTTTCTACGCGTCGACGCGCTCCGTGTACTCGTTCCCGCAGTGAAGGTAGCCGCGACAGAATAAGGTGCGACATCTGGACACACGACAGGCGATGTTCTTTGGGCCTGTCGTGTGACTCACTCCTGGCGGCCTACTGCGATCTGATACTTCTCGCCTCTATCGACCGCCGCGATGCGGCCCGTACTGCGATTCCCACCCGGTGGGCTGCGCGTCCGGAAGGTTGAACAGCACCGCGTGGACTTCCTGGATCTGGCCGTTCTTCACGGCGAAGAATTCACCAACGAGCCGGTCGTTCGTGGTGGCCGTGCTCTGGCTCTTCGCGCCATCCTTCAAACCGAAGCGCACGATCGACAGCACGATGCCGCGTTCGGTATCGACGACCGGATAGCGGCGGTCCCACAGGTTGCGGCCGATGAAGCGCCCCTGATCGAAGCCGGCAGCCGCCGAGACGTAGGCCCCGTCGCGCACCATCCCCGTCGTCTGGAGCCCGTTCTCGAACCGCTTGGCATCGGGCATCAGGGCTGCGCGGTGATACTCCGGTGTGCCGTTGGTCTGGAACGCGCGCCAGTAGCTCTCAGCCGCGGCGATGAGCCCGTAGTAGGAGTCCTGATCCGCTTCGCGGATCGTGAGCTGCAGCGCCGGCGACACTTCCTTGAGGCCGTCGGGATCCCACAATCGATCTGCATCGCCCTTGTTCGCGCGGATCGTCTCAACCTCTGTGATCCTGCCGTCAGTCACTTTGAGACGAACCATGTACATCGTCTTGCTTCCGTCGGCATTGAGTACCACTGCGTCAGTGCCAGTGTCGCCGAGACGCTCGTTGACGATGTCGAAGCGGTACACCGTGCGTTCGGCACTGTCCCAGAACGCCTGCGCCAGCGATACGGCGCGGCCGTTGATGGTGACCTTCGCATTGGCGGCGAGTGGAACCTTTCCCGGAGCATTGGCCGTCAGGGCCTGAAAGTACATGTCGACGAAACCCGTGAGGCAGGCCCGGTTGCATTCGTCTTTTGCCTCGATGGCCGAAACGGCGATCACCATCACACTGGCGAGCACAGCGATTCGAGTGCGTCTCATGGCGTTCTCCGGCGCGCATCATAGCCGATCAGAATGGGGATACACTTTGACGCGCACGGAGGGAAAGACACATGAACTCCAGTCGCCTCTGTTTCATAGTCGGGCTCACTGCCCTCGTGTTCGTAGCGCCGGGACAACTCGCCCCTTCGTCGGTCGCTGCGCAATCCACAGCCGGACGGCAGGCGTGGACTCAGCCACGCACTCCTGAAGGACGACCCGACTTTCAGGGCGTCTGGGTCAATAACATCGCAACGCCGCTCGAACGGCCGGCGGCGCTCGCAACCCGCGCGACCCTCACCGAGAACGAAGTGGCGGCAATGAAGAAGAAGGCGCATGAATTGTTCAACGGGCAGGGAGATGCCGCGTTCGGCGATTCCGTCTTCAATGCGGTGTGGGCCAATCTCACCGGGACACGATCGGGGTTCACGAGTATCGACGGTGAGACCGGTGACTACAGCTCGGTCTGGACGGTCGATAGAGATTGGGAGAATCGGACCTCTTTGATCACCGACCCTCCCGACGGTCGCTTGCCGCCGATGACTCCCGAGGGGATGAAAAGGCGCGACGACATTCTGGCGGCGATCAAGCGGGTACCCGCCGGTCCGGCCGATCGGGCATTGCAGGAACGCTGTATCACCTACGGATCTCCGAGCCTGACCGCGGGATACCAGAGCGCCTACGAGATTGTACAAACGCCCGATACGGTGGCACTCACTCTGGAAATGATTCACGACACTCGTGTGATTCCCCTGACTCAGCGTCCACACGTTGCGCCCTCTGTTCGGCAGTGGCTTGGAGATTCGCGCGGGCATTGGGAGGGCGACACCCTCATCGTCGAAACGACCAACTACAAACTCCGCAGCTTCATGAGCAGGTCCAGCGAGCAACTGCACGTCGTCGAGCGCTTCTCTCAGACCGGGCCAAATACTCTGAAATACGAGATGACGATCGATGACCCTGGCACGTGGACCAGGCCCTGGAGTTTGATGATCCCGTTGAGGCGCGCGGATCATCCGATGTACGAATACGGCTGCCACGAGGGCAACTACGGCATGGCCGGCATCCTGAGTGGAGCCCGCGCCGAGGAGCGTGCCGCCGCCGGACGTCCCTAGAGCAGCGGTGGTCGGGAGTCTCCCAGTGACGATCGTCCTCAGGCTTACCGCTCTCTTGGTGGTGGCGGCCACCATGAGTGTTCCGGCCTTCGCGCAGTGGCTGATCTATCCAACTGCAGGCGTACCGAGATTGCCGAACGGGTCGCCCAACCTCGAAGCGCCGACGCCGCGAACAGCCGACGGCAAACCGGATTTTTCGGGAATCTGGGAACCTGAAAAGAACCGTCCGTGCCCGCCGGATGGTTGTGCGGACATGCAGGTGCCGCAGGAGTTCCTGAACATTGGCTCCAGCCTCAAGGACGGTCCGCCGTATCAGCCGTGGGCGTTGCAGGAAAGGAAGTCGAGAGCCGAACAAAACGGGAAGGACGACCCGGTTTCACGATGTCTGCCGGGGGGAATCATCAAATTACACACGACACCGCAGCTGCGAAAATTCATTCAAGTTCCAGGCTTGATCGTCACGCTGAATGAGATGGACGCGACGTATCGGCAGATCTTCACGGACGGCCGCCCGCTGCCGCCAATCGGAACGCCCGCGTTCAAGGGTTACTCCGTCGGCAAGTGGGAAGGGGACACACTCGTCGTCGAGTCAACGGGATTTCCGGACGGTGAGTGGCTCGACCGGAACGGCACTCCTCTGACGGATGCTGCCAGGATCACGGAACGAATCCGGCGCGTCAATTTCGGCAGGATGGAAATCGACGTCACGATCGACGATGCGAAGGCATACACGAAGCCCTGGACGATCACGCTCGTTCACAACATCGTGCTCGATACGGAGCTGATGGATTACATCTGCACGGAAAACGAAAAAGACATCGGGCACATGGTGGGGAAGTAGGTCTCTACTTCTTCTCGGGGGATCCTTGGGCACGTCTTCACCAATCATCGTATTCACCGACGGCGCGGCGAAGGGCAATCCCGGCCCTGGTGGCTGGGGCGCGATCGTCGTCACATCAGATCAGCACGTCACGGAACTCGGCGGAGGATCACCGCACACGACGAACAACCGCATGGAGCTGAGCGGCGCGATCGCGGCGTTGCAGTACGTCGCAAATCAGCCCGGACCCGTAGCCATCTATACGGACTCCACGTATCTGATCCAAGGCATTACTCAGTGGGTGTGGGCCTGGCGGAAGCGCGGATGGAAGACGGCGCAAGGCGCCGACGTGCTGAACCGAGAGCTGTGGGAACAGCTATCGAGCCTCGTCGGCGCACGCGCCAGAGGCGACATCGACTGGCGCTGGGTGCGAGGTCACGTCGGGACACCAGGTAACGAGCGCGCCGACGAGATTTCAGTCGCGTTCGCGATGAAACAATCTGCCGATCTGTACACCGGGCCGCTCGACGCCTATCCGCTGCCGATTCTCCAATTGCCAGACAACACGAGCCTGCCGAAACGCACTGCCGGATCGGTCTCGGCCGCGAAGACCAAGGTCTCTGCCTATTCGTATCTGAGCGTAGTCGGCGGCGTGCCAATGAGGCATGTCACGTGGGCCGACTGCGAACGGCGCGTGAAGGGCCAGTCCGGCGCGCGCTTCAAGAAGACCGCGAGCGCCGCCGACGAGGCCGCGATTTTGAGCGGCTGGGGAATCGATCCGAACCGGATCTCGTGAGCTCCTGGAAGACGGGCGATTACCTCACCCATCGTTTCAACCCCGAGCTGGGGATCGGACGCGTGACGGCTGTCGAAGCCCGGACGCTCGTCGTCGAGTTTCCACGTTCGGGAAAGACACTGCGGCTGGCGGCCAGCTCCGACGCGCTGGTTGCGGTCGATCTGAGCCCGGGGCGTCCGATCCGTATCATCGAAACCAAAGAGGAAACGACTGTCGCGGCGCGGCTCCCGGACGGGACCGTGCAGCTCGCGAATGGGCGCGCGGCGTCGTCTCACACGCTGTGGCCGATCGAACTCGAAGGCGCCCTCCTCGATCGACTGGCGCTGGGAGATCTCGATGACCTCGAGGACTTCGTCACCCGCCTGGACATCCTTCATCTTCGGACGCTCCGCGAAGCCGATGGCCTGGGCTCGTTTCTGGGTGGACGCATTCGCCTCTTCCCGCATCAACTGCATGTCGCTGAGCGCGCGAGCGCCAGCGATCCCGTACGTTGGCTGCTCGCTGACGAAGTCGGCCTTGGAAAGACCATCGAGGCCGCGCTGATCCTGAATCGGTTGGTGCACGCTGGGAAGATCGATCGCTGTCTGGTCGCGGTACCGGAGGCTCTGACCGTGCAATGGCTCGGTGAGCTCTGGCGCAAATATCACCAGGTGTTCACCCTTCTCGATGCGCAGCGTCTCACCGACGTCGCGCGCGACTTCGGTCCCGACTTCAATCCCTTCGACGTGCATCGTCGTGTGGTGATCTCGCTCGACATGCTGATCGAGCGTCCGCATCTGACCGATCAGGCGGTGCGAGCGGGAATCGATCTGCTCGTCGTGGATGAAGCGCAACGACTCCGACGTCCTCCGGGCCACCCCGGCGATCCCGGCTGGCGAGCGATCGTGCCGATTGCGGCCCTCGGACGCCATGTGCTGCTCCTGAGCGCGACACCACTCGACGATGATGCGCACGGCTTCTTTCGCATGCTGCAGCTGCTTCGCCCTGAGGAGTTTCCTGATGACGTCAGCTTCGAGGCGCGCCTCGCGCATGGCACGCCGTTGCCTCCTTGCACGAGCTCTACGCGTCGGATCGACATTGGAGGTCTGCCGCCGAGGATAGGCATCCCGATCGCGATCGACCATCAGTCGAAGTGGCAACTGAGAGAAGCCGTCGAGGCTGCTGTGAGAAGCATGCCCGCTGCGCACGCTGTCGCGCGCCGCCAGAAGATCGATCGTGTGCGTCGCGCGCTGGCGTCGGGTGCGGCACTCGCCGCGGCCCTCGGACCCGACGAGCGCGACCTTCGTCAGCAGGCGCACGCCATGGACGCCGGCGATCCGCGCCTCGAGTGGTTGCTGTCGCAGTCGCCGCGCTGGAGAAATGGCGGAGACAAAACGCTCGTCTTCGTGGCGCACCGCGAGACACTGGAGATGCTGCGCACGGCGATGAGCCAACGGGCGCAGATTGCGACCGGAGTCTTCCACGAGGACCTGTCACCAGCACAGCGCGACATTGAAGTCGCCCGGTTCAGAGAGCCCGAAGGCCCGAGCCTGCTGGTCTCGACAGAGTCGGGAGGTGAGGGTCGCAACTTCGAGTTCTGCCGTCGCCTGGTGCTGTTCGACTTACCGTGGAAACCCTCGATCGTCGAACAACGAATCGGCCGGCTCGATCGAATCGGCCGGCGCATTCCGGTGGAAGTGGTGTACTTCCGTCCGCCTACCGGGATCGGCGCGGATGTCGTACGGCTGTTCGAGACTCTGGGTCTCTTCAGCGAACCACTGGCCGGACTGGAGCCGCAACTCGTCCACCTCGAAGGTGCGCTCGAAGAGATCGCGCTTGATCCCTCGGCATCGCTCTCCTCAAAGCAACTCGACGAACTCGTCTCCGAAGCCCGGGCCGCGCGCACACGCATCCGCGAAGCCGCGTATCAACAACTGCATCGCGACCCGTATCGAGCTGACATGGCCGCAGGGATCCTCGCCCGCGTGCCCGCGGATCTCGATGCGCTCAACGAAGAGATCGTGGTGAGAGCCTGTGCGAGGCTCGGGTTCACCATCGAGCGCCCGCGCGGTCATCACGTCTACGCCATCGAGATCGGCAGCGGGGCACTGGTCGATGGTCTTCCCGGTGTCCCCGGCGGAGCGAGCTATACGGGCTCGTTCGATCGCGAGGAGGCGGTCGAGAAAGAGACCATCGACTTCTTCGCATCCGGGCATCCACTGGTAGAAGGGATCTTCGCGCACTACGAGGAGAGCGCTGTGGGCCGGGTCGTGCGGTTCCAGATAGAGATCGGCGGTGCACGCGGCGAAGGGCTCGTCGCCGTCTACAAGGACGGTCCGGGGTTCGAGATCCTCGCGATCGATGCCACGGGTCAGACTCGGACAGACTGGGCAGCCGCGATCCATCAGCGACCACTGCGCGCGCGTCGTTTGAGTGACGAGGCGAAGGACCGCGTTGACTGGGAGGGCCTGGTCCGTCGGCTTGGTCAGCAGCTCGACGCGACGCGTCGTCTCCACGCGCTCGCGGCTATCGCTGTGAGACCATTCGACTCTCCTTTCAGCTCGCCTCCGGCGAGCCGAAAGGCTCGCTCATGGCGAGCCCTTCCATCAGGTCGAAAGTCCTGAGCGAGTCGAAGGACTACTTCCAACCGCAATATAATCACCGCCACCCATGGGTCTCTCGCCGGGCCAACGCGTTGGTTCTTACGAGGTCGTCGATCGGCTCGGCGCAGGGGGGATGGGAGAGGTATACCGCGCCCGCGACCTCCGGCTGCATCGAAACGTCGCGCTGAAGATCCTCCCCGAGGCCGTGGCGCGTGACGACGACAGGCTGGCGCGCTTCACGCGCGAGGCACAGACCTTAGCCGCGCTCAACCACCCAAACATCGCCGCGATTTATGGCATCGAGGACTCCGGTCCGGTGCACGCGATCGCCATCGAGCTCGTCGACGGAGAGGACCTGTCGCAGCGGATTGCACGCGGTCCGATTCCTCTGGACGAGGCGCTGCCCATCGCCCGTCAGCTGGCCGAAGCGCTGGAGGTCGCGCACGAAGCTGGAATCGTGCACCGGGATCTCAAGCCGGCGAACATCATGGTCCGCGCCGACGGGACCGTGAAGGTCCTCGACTTCGGTCTCGCCAAGGTCGCGCCCGTCGGATCTGCGAGTCCAGTGGCGGACGCGACGAATTCGCCGACGTTCGCGTCACCGCAGATGACCGCCGTGGGAGTGCTTCTTGGCACTGCGCCGTACATTGCCCCCGAGATCGCAAAGGGCCGGCTTGCCGACAAGCGCGCCGACATCTGGGCGTATGGTGTCGTACTTTTCGAAATGCTCTCTGGTCGCCGGTTGTTCGCTGGCGAGTCGGCGATGGAGACGTTGGCGGCAGTGCTGGGCGCGCAGATCGACTGGACGGCGCTGCCGGCATCGACGCCATCGTCAATTCGACAGCTGATTGAGCGCTGTCTCGAGTCCGATCCCAGGCTTCGTTTGCGGGACATCGGCGAGGCAAGGATTCTTGCCGCGCCACGTGCGATGCCCCCGCCCCGTGTTGGATCCAGACGGTGGCTTGCCGTGACGATCGGTGTTGCCGCTGCGGTCCTGCTCATTGTGGCTGTTGGTGCGTCCCGTCTCACGCGAGTACCTTCGGTCCCTGCCAGGATGCTCGAGATCAGCACGGAATTCCCAGGACCGTTCGCTCTGTCACCCGATGGATCCGCGTTCGCGTACCTGAGTGGCGGCCATCTCTATTTGCGGACGTTCGGCAGTCTCGAGCCGCAGGATCTCGGCGAAGCGCCGCCGGCGACGAATCAAACCGTGCTCTGGTCGCCCGACGGGAAGTCGATCGCCTTCTCGACCGAGGGAGTGCTGCGGCGCGTGCCCGCGTCTGGCGGCGCGCCGTTTGTGATTTGTTCGATTCCGGCAACCGGCAATCTCATGTCGGCCGCATGGTTGAACGACGGAACGATCGTATTCGCCGTGTGGCGCGAGCACCTTTACAAAGTCGCGGCAACAGGCGGCACGCCCACGCGCCTGCTCGAGATCAATCCCGCCACCGAGGTGGACTTTCATTACGTCGCGCCGTTACCCGATGGTCGTCTGCTGATTGCGCCCCATCACCGCGCGGAGGGGACCACTACTTTCGAGATCCTCGACGGCACAAAACGCAGCGTCTTCACGCAAGACGGTACCGTCCTCGAGATCAGTCCAACGCGCGACGGCGGCCTGCTGGTCCTTCGCAACGGAGCAAACCCCGGACTCTGGACAGCGCCGCTCGCAGCCGACACGCTCGATCTGTCGAAGGCCACGCTGATACGGGACGATGCCGAAGCATTTTCCCAGGCTTCCGACGGAACGTTGCTGATGCGCGTGCACGCCGCGATCACGTCATCGCTCGGCTGGGCGGATTCGTCCGGGCGCGTCGCGGCGATTCCGGGGACACCGCTCGCCCTCCGTGGACATCTCGCGCTGTCTCCCGATGGACGTCGTGCCGCGCTCATCGCTTCGGCGCGCGGCGCCGTGAATCTTCTTGTGAGAGACCTGCAGACCGGAGCGGACACGGCGCTCACTTCAAATAGGCCGACCGACGTCAAGGGAACCTGGTTGCTCACGCATCCAGCGTGGTTCCCTGCTGGCGATCGGCTCGTGTATGCGACGGGCGGCGTGGAGTCGACCGCGCGGATCTTCGAACAGCGTCTCGACGTCGCCGGCGCTCCACGCGAGCTCGTCCAGGGAGTCTGGGCGTCGATCTCCCGCGACAGCCGTACGCTCTTCGTCATCAACGACGTTCGTGCGACAGGCCGTCTCTCCAGAAGGACGATTGGTTCGGATGGCAGCATCGGCGCGAGCGAGGCGCTGGTGCCCGATCTCGACGTCGACGACGTGGAACTGTCGCCGGACGGCCGCGCTGCAGCGATTGTCTTTCACGGCGAGCGCGGCAGGCAGGAGATCGCATTAATTGATTTCGACGGTACAGCGCGGCAGCGCGTGACCACCAACGGAGGCATGCAACCACATTTCTCCGCCGATGGGCGGACGCTCTACTACCTGGTCACCGAATCGTCCCCGAATGGACGGAGCGCACACCGGCTCATGCGCGTGTCGGTCGCGTCCACCACGCCGCTCCAGATCGGAACGCCGGAGGTGGTGTTTGGCGGATCGACCGGCGCAGATCGTCTTGACGTGTCGCGGTACGCCATCGCGCGCGACGACCGTCTGCTGGTTGCAATCGAAGACCCGGCGAGCCGACGCTCGCGCACGGTGCTGGTGCAGAACTGGCCGGCGCTCATCCCCGGCCGATAGCGGTCGCGTTACTCGAATGCATGCGAATGAACTCGTCGAGTCACTGCGAGTCAGGCACGCGAACGGCCTTGACGTCGCCCTCGGACATGCGAATCAGGAGATGCGTCGCCATTCCCCGCGCGTCGCGAATGACTTCCAGCCGACCGAATGGGCCGCTGAACGTCGTGTTGGACAGCGGTATCAACGGTGCCCCGCCCAAGAGCAGTTGGTCATTCTCGAACGTGATCGAAAACAAGAGTGGTGTCGCCGGATTCTCGGGAATGCGAAAGTCGTAAGTGCCCACATAACGGGCGAGAATTTCGGGTGACACCCTGACCGCCATCGCGAGGTCTCCCTTCACCAGTTCCGAAGCCGCGCCGACGATGTGCGCGCGGTCCTTTTCGTTCTCCCCGCAGAGGAACTCGAGCAACTCCGTGTCAGCGATGTAGTGCGCGCCGAGCCGAACGGTGAATGGTCGGCTAAAGACTCTCGGGTCTTCGATTGTTTCTTCGATCTCGAGATGTCCGAACGACGTTCGTCGAATCCGTTCTGTGATGTGCAGCGCTTCGGTGTGCGGGAGGCCGCTCAGGTCGAGCCAGGTGCGATCCTTGAAACCGATGCTCTCGATCACCAGCGTGTCGCCCTCCCAGCGGCCCACTGAATAGCCCATGAACGACGGATCGGGATCGGCCGGGAGCGAGCGGCCGTCGAGGAAGATCTGCCGATACGTGAGGTCTTCAGACAGGATGACGAGGAGCTGCGGCGTCTGGACGATCTTCACCGGCAGCGGCGCGAACAGGTTCATGCGGGGACCTTGAGGCACGCACTCGAACGTCGCGGGGTCGTCCTTCCCGAGCGCTTCTACGCGGCGCGCACTCAGGTCCCGCGCCCACGGCGCAATCTCCTCGGGCCTGAGGTCCGCCGCAATCGTTGCGAAATAGCGTCCCGGCTGCCAGCCCCACAACCCGGAAAAATCAGGCTTGCCGTCGCTCGTTCGTGGAGCGGGCGCCGACAGATCGACGTCGCCGCTCGGGGTTCGTGGCACACCCGGAGTTCGCAACGTAATCCATTGCGCGGCGGCCTGCGCAGGCGGCACACACAACATCAACCCGACAGTGAGAGCGATCGTGAATCGAGCGGTCAAGGCGTCCTCCTGTCTGCTGTAGCGGGAGAACAGCCGTCGTCGTATCAGAAGATGCTCATGACGGATGGCCTGCGAGACGACTCATGAGCCATGCACGTGCCGCCTTCCAATCGCGCTTCACGGTGATCACCGCAACGCCGAGCACGTCGGCCACTTCGTCCTCGGTGAGCCCGCCGAAGAACCTGAGCTCGACGACCCGCGCGGCACGTGCATCGAGCCTCTCCAATTTCGCCAGTGCCGCATCGAGCGCCAGGAGATCCTCGTTCTGTCTCACCGGATTCCATTGCTCGATGGCGCTGAGGCTGATGCGCTGCTGCGGCCCTCCACGTTTGTCGGCGACGCGTGCCCGCGCATAGTCGATCAGAATCCGGCGCATCATCTGCGCCGAGATGGCAAAGAAGTGAGAGCGCTCTTGATAGGCAATCGGCTCTGTGCCGAGGAGCCGGACGCACAGTTCGTTGACCAGGGCATTGGGCTCGAGCGTATGGTCGCGACGCTCGTGATGCAGGACGCGCGATGCGATCTGCCTCAGGTGCGGCTGGACGACGTCAAACAGGCGATCGCGAGCGCGTTCATCGCCCCGACGCCAGTCAGTCAGCCATTGCGTGATCTGCTGAGAGAGAGAAATCGGTTCCACCTGACTTCGTCTGCTGAGGGTTCAGTACCGATAGCGTAAAGCACGACTGGGTCGTCTCACGTCCGAGTATCCAGCCTGTCACGGCGTGATACGCTGCCCGCCGCAAATCCGCTACACAGGTAGGGGACGCCAGTGGACGACACACCCACAGTAGGCACCGTAACGCCTGATGACTTCCGGCGGATACGGGAGGTCTTCGAGCTGGCCCTGCAGCGCCCGCCGCACGAGCGGCGCTCGTTCGTCGAACACGCGTGCCAGGGGAATTCACTCCTTGTCAGCGAAGTCGAGCGGATGTTGGATGCGGAAGCGGCCCATCATGAGCTGCTCGATCGCGGCCAGCGAGAGAGAGCCGCTGAGCCCGCGCGTGTCGGCTCGACGACCTGTTCGTCCTGCCGCACGCGCCTGGAGTACGCATCGCGTTTCTGCCCGTCCTGTGGTACGCCAGTCGGTGCCTTTGTCAGCGAGGAAGGCCGCTTTCGCGCTGGGGCGCTGTTCGCCAATCGCTTCCGCATCATCACGGCGCTCGGACGCGGTGGTATGGGCGAGGTCTATCGTGCACACGATCTCGAGCTGGGCCAGCCGGTCGCGCTGAAGTTCCTCAGCGCGTTTCGATCCGACGAACGTGCCCGGGCGCGACTGCGCACCGAGGTGCGTCTCGCGCGGCAGATTGCTCACCCAAACGTCTGTCGCGTGTACGACATCGGCGAAGCGCATGGTGAGCTCTATCTCTCGATGGAGTGTGTTCCTAGGCTGTTTCCTGGTGGGATCCTCTAGAGTCGACCTGCAGGC
>AmSFosDRAFT_100254_pt1 | contig 32230 bp, 29 predicted proteins | sample FosCloommunities_FD_10275 | JGI IMG/M metagenome (IMG submission 10275)
TTCGAGCTCGGTACCCGGGGATCCCACGTACAACGACACCTAGACCACGGCAATTCGGCGAAGAGCCGCTCTGCGCCCTTGAGTGCGCATGATAGCGAGTCGCAGACCCGCACCGTCACCGCGGGCGGCGGGGTCCCGCCCTCCTTCACCACATCGAAATGCGCATAAAAGGTCGCGACCTCGTAGACCTCGGCGAGCGCAAGCCGCATCTCCTGCGCCAAAGCGGCTAGATGCGCAGCCGAGAGATGACCGTAGCGATCCTGAATGAGATGCAAATGCTCAATCAAGAGATCGCGTCGCCGCTCACGCTCGCCAAGCAGCGCACGGATTTGCTCGCGCGCCTGCGGATCGACTTGCCGGCCCTTGGGTGTGCGTGGCGGGCGGCGCCGGCCGCCGCCGCCGCGGCTGCGGTTATCGGGCGGCACGACAGGCGGCGGGTGAGTGAGGCTCATTATCTCCTCTCAAAATGGAAGAACCCCATTGGAATCGCGCAAACAAGCTCGAATCGCATATGACTCAATAGAACACCTCTATTAAAAATATTGACTAACCACGGGATTTTCCATCAATTGCAACAGCATTTCGCAAGGCGGGGCTTGGTTGCGCCGGGGCTAGAGGCTTTGAGATGAGGCCCGATCTTGATCGATAAGCTTGAATTTCTCCTCGCCTTGGCGCGCGAAAAGCATTTCGCCCGCGCCGCCGAAGCTTGCAGCGTCACGCAGCCCACTCTGTCGGCTGGCATCAAACAACTGGAAGATACGCTCGGCGTCCTTCTGGTCAATCGCAGCTCGCGGTTTCAGGACTTTACGCCCGAGGGGGAGCGGGTGCTTGATTGGGCGCGGCGCATCGTCGGCGATAGCCGAGCGATGCGCCAAGAGGTGCACGCGCTCAAGCACGGTCTCACCGGCCGGCTTCGGATTGCCGCCATTCCGACGACGCTGGCAATGATCGAAACGCTCACCACGCCCTACCGCGAGCGCCATCCCGACGTAAAATTCACGGTGCGCTCGTGCACCTCTGAGGAAGTCCTTCAGTTGTTGGACAATCTCGAGGTCGATGCCGGCGTCACCTATCTCGATAACGAGCCGGTCGGCCGCGTCACGCAGGTGCCGCTTTATCGCGAGCGATATCGCCTCCTCACCTCCGCCGATGCGGCCCTCGGCAACCGCGACAAAGTGACTTGGGCCGAGGTCGCCAAGGTCCCGCTCTGCCTGCTCACGCCGGACATGCAGAACCGCCGCATCATCGAGCGCCTGCTTGGCGAAGCCGGCGGCAATGCCCAGACCAGTCTGGAATCCAACTCGATGATTGTCCTCTACTCCCACGTCCGCACTGGACGCTGGGCGAGTGTGATGCCGGCGCGGCTCGCCACAAGTCTCGGCCTCACCGACGTATTGCGCGCCATTCCCATCGTAGAGCCGGAAGCGAGCTACACCATCGGGCTAGTCGTACCGGCGCGCGAGCCGATGACGCCGTTGACTGCGGCGCTTGTCGCCGAAGCGAGACGCATCGCGCCTTTGCTCGCCGATTAGATGAAAATTAATCATCTTCCGCAGATCTCGTGTCGGCCGGTTACGACACGCGATCCCTGTCTATTATTCATTCCTTATAGTGTTTCGCTATAGCCAAATTTGAAATTTCTATCGTCCAATAGAGATCAAACGATTGATTCTATCAATCGCTGCCGACAGTTTGCAAACTCCAGGGCATTACAAAAAATTTGCAGGGAGACGCGAGGATGACGACGACGTTCGATCGAGCCATGCCGGGTACAGCGGCGAAGCCGGGCGTTCTGGATCGCGAGCGCATCATCGCCACGGCGGGCTTTAATCGCTGGTTGGTGCCCCCTGCTGCACTTTGCATCCATCTCTGCATTGGCATGGCCTACGGCTTTTCGGTTTTCTGGCTGCCGCTGTCGCGCGCAATCGGCCTGACTGCCTCGAAATCGTGCCCAGACTTGTCGATCTTTGCTGAGCTATTCACCACGACGTGCGACTGGAAGGTCGCAAGCCTTGGATGGATGTATACGCTGTTCTTTGTATTCCTCGGAATATCAGCGGCAATGTTCGGCGGATGGGTCGAACGCGCCGGTCCGCGCAAGGCGGGCGTCGCCGCGGCAATCCTGTGGTGTGGTGGTCTGGTCCTCGGCGCGATCGGAGTGATTGGCCACCAATTGTGGTTGCTGTGGCTCGGCTCGGGAGTGATCGGCGGCTTGGGACTCGGGCTGGGTTATATTTCGCCGGTGTCCACGCTGGTGAAATGGTTCCCCGACCGGCGTGGCATGGCGACCGGCATGGCGATCATGGGTTTCGGCGGCGGCGCCATGATCGGCGCACCGCTGGCCAACTTGCTGCTGAATCATTTCCGGACGCCAACCGACGTCGGCGTTTGGCAGACCTTCCTGGCGCTGGCCGCGATTTATCTCTTTTTTATGCTGATCGGCGCCTTCCGTTATCGGCTGCCGCCGGTCGGCTGGCAGCCAGAAGGCTGGACGCCGCCTCCGGCCACGAACACGATGATCTCGCAGCACAATGTGCATCTGAAGGATGCGCATAAGACGCCGCAGTTCTGGCTGATCTGGTGGCTGCTGTGTTTGAACGTCTCGGCCGGCATTGGCGTGATCGGCATGGCCTCGCCGATGTTGCAGGAAATCTTCGGCGGCAAGCTGATCGGACATCCGGAGCTCGGCTTTAATGCTCTGAGCGCAGATCAGAAAGTCGCGATCGCGGGAATTGCCGCCGGTTTCGCCGGTTTGCTCTCGCTGTTCAATATCGGCGGCCGATTCTTCTGGGCATCCCTCTCGGACTATATCGGACGCAAAAACACCTACTACACGTTCTTCGTTCTCGGGATCATCTGCTATCTCTTGATGCCGTGGTCCGCAAATGCCGGCTCGAAAGTGGTGTTTGTCAGCGCTGTCTGCATTATCTTGTCGATGTATGGCGGCGGCTTCGCTACCGTGCCGGCTTATCTCGCCGATATGTTCGGTACCCAGTTCGTCGGCGCCATCCACGGACGCTTGCTCACGGCATGGTCGACCGCGGGCATCATCGGTCCGGTCGTGGTGAATTACATCCGTGAAGCACAGCTCGCCGCCGGCGTCGCACGCGATCACCTTTACGACTACACGCTGTACATTTTGGCGGGCATGTTGGTCATCGGCTTGATCTGCAATTTCCTGGTCAAGCCGGTCAATCCGAAGTGGTACATGAGTGCAGATGAAGTCGCCAGATTGCAGGCCGCGCGCGCCAGAAGCGACGGGGCGACTCCGCACGGGTCGTTCGGCATCGGCAAAGGCGGCCTCGATGCGAAGGCGGCGACGTTCTGGGCCTTTGTTGGCATTCCGCTGGCCTGGGGCGTGTGGATTACGCTGAAATCCGCCGTGGCGCTGTTTCAATAAGCGCCGCGCATCGCGCACGCGTCTCGCCACGATAGCTGGCGCGGTTCGTTTTGGAGGCACACGCGGTTGGAGCATGACGCGCAAGCTGGTGCAGGGAATTGTCTCCGATCGGAGTCGTCACGTCATCCATGTTGTGCCGCGTCCTCGACGACATTCTGGATCTTCCGAAGATTCACGAAATTGCCGGCAGGATGTGCGCACGCGTTTTGGCAAGACACGGCGAGCGGTCTCCAAATGTCGTCGTCGTTCAGGGCGACACCAAAGAAACGTTGCGGCTGTTCGGCGAGAGCCATGCGACCGGACTGATTCGGGCTGCGCTCTTTAATGCAGCCATCGCCTGGTCCCCGCTTGCGCTCGAGGAATGTGGCTAGGGGCAAGGACAAGTAACGGCTAAGTTCGATCGCCCGCCGGGCTTAACAGTTGGACGTTGTGTATGGAGGTTGGCCTTATGGACCGCACTGATGACGTCATCACCGACGAGAATATTCTGACTTCCAGTGTTTCGGACGACGCACTGGAACGCGCCGCCAGACGTGCTGACGGTCAAGCCTGGACCTTGAATTTTTGCACTTACAATTACTACCAGTGCGGACCCATCGGAAGCCGCAGCTAGGGGCGACGACTCTCCATAGCTCGCCGCGATGCGATCCGGACTTCGCGATGCGCTTGTTCGGCGATACCTGCGCCCCGGCACGCGTGCGCGCGGCCCGGCCTGATCCGCATGCTGTTCTCAGCGTACCGTCTCGGCTAAAACTGTCGCGCGGCCGCTCGACCGCATCTGTTGCCTCGCGAAGGACGATTCAATGCTGCCGCCGGATTTTAAGATCATCGACATAAGCCTCGAACTCGATCCGAAGAACTTCGCCATGCGCACGCCGGCGGGGTTCAAGAAAGACATGCAATTCGCGATGGAGGTCATCAAGGAGCACGACGCGCCGGGCGGCGCCGGGCAGATCGTGCGCGGCGTCCATATGCGGCTGCACGCCGGAAGCCACGTCGATGCGCCCGAGCATAACGTGCGCGGCGGCACGCAGATTCACGAGCTAGCGCTCGATCTGTTCATCGGCGACGCGGTCATTGCCGACCTGCGCGACAAGCTGCCAAGCCAGGCGATCAGCGAGGATGACCTGCAAAAGCGCGCCTCCGGTCTCAAGCGCGGCGATCGCCTCATGCTTCGAACCGACCTCAATAATACTTACGACGGCGGCTCCGAAAAATGGATGAAACAATCGCCTTATCTGACGATCGGCGCCACGATGTGGTGCATCGACAAGGGCGCCGTCATTGTCGGTTATGATTTCTATCACGGCAACGACGAGCCCAACGCGCCGCGGGTGTTCCACAATTCGCGCACGCTGAGCGAACATGGCGTCATCACCATGCCCTACCTGAAGAACCTCGATCGGATCGGCAAGGACAGGTTCACCTTGATCGGCCTGCCGCTTAAATTGATCGACGCCGAAGCCTCGCCGATCCGCGCGGTTGCGTTGATCTAGCTGAGAACCTCCCGCCCATGCCGTTTCGCCGATTGATGGCCGCTGCGCTGTTCGCGCTGTTGGCCGTTCCGGGGCAAGCCGCCGAACCGTTTCCCGCGCGCCAGATCACGCTGGTAGTGCCGCTGACGCCGGGCACGACGATCGACATTCTCGCCAGGCTCTACGCCGACAAGCTCGGCAAGCTGTTGGGCCAGCAAATCGTCGTGATGAACCGGCCGGGCGCTGGAGGCATCGTCGGCGCGGAATCGGTAGCGACCGCGGCTCCCGACGGCTATACGCTCTTGTTCGGCAATTCTGGCCACTCGATATTGGGCTTGCTCAACAAAAATCTTGCGTTCGATCCGATCAAGGATTTTGCCGGCGTAGCGATGATCGGTGCGGCGCCGGCGATCGTCGTCGTTCCAAGCTCACTCGGCGTGACCGATCTGAACTCGTTTATTGCGGTTGCCAAAGCCAAACCGGGACAGCTCAATTACGGCTCGGCCGGTGTCGGCACCGCGACGCATCTCGCAGGCGCCTATTTTGCCGCGCAGACCGGCATTAATATTGTCCACGTGCCCTATACGGTGAGTTCCAACATCATTTCGGATATGTTGAGCGGCGCCATCCAGGCCTCGTTCGACCCGCTCGCCTTTGTCTTGTCGTTCCTGCAAAACGGCAGCCTGCGCGCGCTTGCTGTCGGCGCCGACGAGCCGGTAACCGACCCGGTCAAAATCCCGACCGCGGTTGCGCAAGGCGTCGATTATCACTTTGCGACCTGGTACGGCATTCTGGCGCCGGTCAAAACGCCCAAGTCGGCGCTGCGGATACTGGCCGACGCCATCGCCGCTGCAAGCCGCGACGGCGAATTGCAGCAGAAGATCAGAGCGCAAGGGATCAAGCCCGACATCGTCGCGCTCGACGCCTTCGATTCTTATGTCGACGGCGACCTGGCGCGACTGGCGCCACTCACCAAGGGCATCGTGGAGAAGCCGTAACGCGGCAAGCCCCCGGCGCGCCGTCAATCCCCTCAGAACAATCCGACGATGCGGCCGTCCGGTCCGATGTCGATCGAGTTGGCCGCCGGCGCCTTGGGCAGGCCCGGCATGGTCATGATCTCACCGCAGATCGCCACGACGAACTCGGCGCCGGCCGACAGCCGGACCTCCCGTACGTTGATGACGTGATCGGCTGGCGCACCCTTGGCGTCCGGATTGGTCGTGAAGCTGAATTGCGTCTTGGCGACGCAAATCGGGAATTTGCCGTAGCCCATCGCCTCGAAACTCGCCAGCTGGTCGCGCACCGATTTGTCCGCAGTGACGTCCTTGGCGCGATAGATTTCCCGGGCGATGGTCCGGATCTTTTCGAACAGCGGCATGTCGTCGGGATAGAGGAATTTGAGCTTGCTCTTGCCGCTTTCGGCGATTTTAACGACCGCGCGCGCGACGTCGGCGGCGCCTGCCCCGCCCATCGCCCAGTGATCCGCCATCAAGGCCTCGACGCCGAGCGCCTTGCACTTGTCCTCGACCAGTTTGATTTCCGCCGGCGCATCGGCGGAGAAGCGGTTGATCGAGACCACCGGCACGATGCCGAATTTCTGCACGTTCTCGACGTGACGCTGCAAGTTGGCCATGCCGGCCTCGAGCGCCTTGAGGTTCTCGCTCTTGAGATCTTCCTTCTTGACGCCGCCGTGCATTTTCAAGGCGCGGATGGTCGCCACCAGCACCACGCAATCGGGGGCGATGCCGGCTTTGCGACACTTGATGTCGATGAACTTCTCGGCGCCGAGATCGGCGCCGAATCCGGCCTCGGTCACCACATAGTCCGCGAGTTTGAGCGCCGTGGTGGTTGCCAGCACTGAGTTGCAGCCATGCGCGATATTGGCGAACGGCCCGCCGTGTATGAAAGCGGGCGTGCCTTCCAGCGTCTGCACCAGATTGGGGGCAAGCGCTTCCTTCAAGAGCACGGCCATGGCGCCCTGCGCGTTAAGATCGCGCGCGCGGATCGGCTTGCGGTCCCGGGTATAGGCGACGACGATATTGCCAAGCCGATTTTTCAGATCGTCCAGATTGCGCGCCAGGCAGAAGATCGCCATCACTTCGGAGGCGACGGTGATGTCGAAGCCGTCTTCGCGCGGAAAACCGTTGGCGACGCCGCCAAGCGACGACACGATCGAGCGCAGCGCCCGGTCGTTCATATCGAGCACGCGGCGCCAGGCGACGCGGCGTGAATCGATGCCGAGCGCGTTGCCGTAATAGATGTGATTGTCGATCAGGGCGGCGAGCAGGTTGTTCGCCGAAGTGATGGCGTGAAAATCGCCGGTGAAGTGCAGATTGATGTCCTCCATCGGCACGACCTGCGCATAACCGCCGCCGGCGGCGCCGCCCTTCATGCCGAACGACGGGCCGAGCGACGGCTCGCGGATGCACAACATCGCCTTCTTGCCGATGTGGTTGAGCGCGTCGGTAAGCCCGACCGTCGTCGTGGTCTTGCCTTCGCCCGCAGGAGTCGGATTGATCGCGCTCACCAGGACGAGCTTGCCGTTCGGCTTACTCTGCAGCGTTTGGATGAAATCCATCGACACCTTGGCCTTGTAGTGGCCGTAGGGTTCGAGATTTTCGGACGCGATGCCAAGCCGCTCGCGCGCGATATCGATAATCGGCCGCTTCTTTGCGGCCTGGGAAATTTCAATGTCTGATTTGGGCGATTGATGTTGTGAGGCGGGCATGATGGCGATCCGAGACTGAGAGGATGATTGTTATTCCCGGGCGCCGCAAAGCGGCGAACCCGGAATCCATAATCCGCAGCAGGGATTATGGATTCCGGGCCCGCGAGTTTCGCTCGCGTCCTGGAATGACGGTGAACGGAAAAAGCGCAGTCGTCTCACGCAAACCTCGCCTTGCCAGCGAGATTGACTGACTTCGCCCACTCGCCGGCTTCGATTTTCTTGCCGTCGGCGGGCTGTACGCGCGAGATTTTGAAACGGCCGTCGGCGCAGACGACCGTGAAGCCGTCAGCGTCGACGGCGACAATTTCACCGAGCTTGCCGGCGATCCCTTTGGGGTCTTTGGCCGGCAACGGCTTGGCATCGAAAATCTTGAGCGGCTTGCCGTCAAGTTGCGTCCAGGCTCCCGGCGCCGGATTGCAGCCGCGGATCAGTCGGTCGATCTGTTCCCAGGGCTTGCCCCAGTCGATCTTGGCGTTGTCCGCCCCGCAACGGCCCTCGTAAGTGGCCTTTGATTCGTCCTGCTTGATACGCGGCGCTTTGCCGGCCTTGACCAGGTCGACCGCTTCCAGCATCGCCTCCACGCCCATCGGAAACAGCCGATCGAAATAGACCGTGCCAAGCGTGTCGGCCGGACCGATCGAGGTCTTTTTCTGAATGAGCACGTCGCCGGTATCGAGCCCGTTGTCGGGCCAGAAAATCGAAAGCCCGGTTTCCTTTTCGCCCTTGATGATCGGCCAATTGATGGCGCTGGCGCCGCGATAGGCCGGCAGCAGCGACGGATGGTACTGGATCGAGCCGTGGGTCGGAATTTTGAGGAATTCCTCGGGGACGAACAACGTGACGAAGGCCATGACCTGAAGATCGGGTTTGAGCGCTTTGAACTCTTCCAACACTTCCGGCTTTTTGTAGGAGTCCGGCTGATGGACCGGAAGCTTGGCGGCGAGCGCCGCTTCCTTGAGCGGATCGGCCTTGGCGCCCGGGCGTTCCGGGGCGACGTAGACGGCGACCACGTCGTCGCCGCGCTTGAGCAGGGCTTCAAGCACCGCTTTGCCGAATGCCTGCTGGCCGTGAACTACAATGCGCATCAGCCACTCCCGTTTCCATTCCTTTGCCGTCATCGCCGGGCTGGTCCCGGCGATCCCGATGCCAACGCAGTGCCTCTCTTAGCGGGATGCCCGGATCAAGCTCGAGCATGACAGGTGTTACGCCGCCTCGGCCTTGGCCGGCTTGTCCGGTGCTGTGATCGCGCCCGACGATTTGATATCCGCGACCTCTTTGTCCGAATAGCCGAGCACCTTGCGCAAGATCTCGGTCGTGTGCTCGCCGAGAAGCGGCGAGCGCCGCACGTCCGCGGGCGAATCCGACAATTTGATCGGATTGCCGACGGTCAGATACTTGCCGCGGGTCGGATGATCGACCTCGACAACCGTGCCGGTTTTGCGCAGCGACTGCTCATCGGCGATCTCCTTCATCGACAGGATCGGGCCGCACGGAATGTCGTACTTGTTGAGGATTTCCATCGCCTCGAATTTGCTCTTGGTCTCCGTCCATTTCTCGATCGTGTCGAAGATCTGGCGCAGCCGCGGCAGTCGCGCCGGTGGCGTGGCGTAGTCCGAATTGGTTTTCCATTCCGGCTTGCCGATGACATCGCAAATCGCGCCCCACACCGGCGCTTGCGTAATGAAATAGATGTAGGCGTCGGGATCCTTCTCCCAGCCTTTGCATTTGAGGATCCAGCCCGGTTGCCCGCCGCCGGAATCGTTGCCGGCGCGCGGCACCGCGGCGCCGAAGGGAACGCCTTCGCCGTATTGGCTGTATTCGCTCAGCGGACCGTGCCCGAGCCGCTGCTGGTCTCGCAGCTTGACGCGGCACAAATTGAGCACGCCATCCTGCATCGCGGCGAGCACGCGTTGGCCGCGGCCGGTGCGCACGCGCTGATAAAGCGCCGAGACGATTCCTAGCGCGAGATGCAAACCAGTGCCGGAATCGCCGATCTGCGCCCCGGTGACGAGCGGCGGCCCCTCGCGGAAGCCGGTGGTGGACGCCGCCCCGCCCGCGCATTGCGCCACATTCTCGTAGACCTTGCAGTCCTCATAGGGTCCGGGCCCAAAGCCCTTCACCGAGGCCACGATCATGCGCGGGTTGAGCTTGTGGATATGCTCCCAGGTCAGGCCCATCCGCTCGAGCGCACCGGGCGCGAAATTCTCCACCAGCACGTCGCAATATTTGACCAGCCGATCGAGGATTTCCTTGCCCTTGGGATTTTTGGAATCGATGGTGATCGAGCGCTTCGAGCCATTGAGCATGGTGAAGTAAAGGCTGTCGGCGCCTTTGACGTCGCGCAATTGTCCGCGCGTGATGTCGCCGACGCCGGGGCGCTCCACCTTGATGACGTCGGCGCCCAGATAGGCGAGCAGCTGGGTGCAGGTCGGTCCGGACTGCACGTGGGTGAAGTCCAGAATTCTCACGCCTTCGAGCGCTCTGCCCGCCTGACCCCAGGCTTTGGTGCTCGGCCGCGGCAGACCATTGCCGTTGCCCGATTTCTTCACGAGCTTGACGACCTTCTTCGATGCCATCTTCGCCGCGCTTTTGGCCCTGGCGGCCTTTGACTTTGCCTTCGCGACTTTCCTGGTAGCCTGTTTGCGCCTTGCCATGGTTTCGTCTCCTCGACTCGATGCTGCGCTGCGTTCTTGAAACGACGCCGCGCTATTTCTTGCGCAGCACGCTTTGCGGATTGAGATTGCCGATGCGGCCGCTCTCGCTGCCGGCGCCGGGATCGATCACGGCGTTGATCAGCGTCGGCTTGCCGGAATCCATCGCCGCGTTGACGGCGCGTTTGAGCTCGTCCGGCGTCGTGGCATTGACGCCGACCCCGCCGAAGGCCTCGATCATCTTGTCGTAACGAGCGCCCTTGACGAACACCGTGGTCGCCGGATCGGAACCGCCGCCGCGATTGACGTCGGTGCCGCGATAGATGCCGTCGTTGTTGAAGATCACGGCGCAGACCGGCAGGTAGTAGCGGCAGATGGTTTCGATCTCCATGCCGGAGAAACCAAACGCGCTGTCGCCTTCGATCGCGAGCACCGGTTTGCGGGTTTCGATCGTGGCGCCGATGGCATAACCCATGCCGATGCCCATGACGCCCCAGGTGCCGACGTCGAGCCGCTTGCGCGGCTGATACATGTCGATGATGCCGCGCGTCAGATCGAGCGCGTTGGCGCCCTCGTTGACCAGAATGGCGTCCGGGCGCTCTTTGACGATGGTGCGCAGCACCCCGAGCGCGCCGTGATAGTCCATCGGCGAATTGTTGTTCATCAGCCGCGGCGCCATCTTGGCGACGTTCTCTTCTCTTTTGCTCTTGATGGCATTGACCCAGTCGGCCGGCGGTGCCGGCCATTTCGCACCCATCGCCTCGAGCAGCGCCTCGACGCAGGAGCCGATGTCGCCGACCACGGGAGCCGCGATGTCGACATTGGAGTCCATTTCCTTGGGCTCGATGTCGACCTGAATAAATTTCTTGGAGTGCGATTCGCCCCAGGTCTTGCCCTTGCCGTGCGACAACAGCCAGTTCAGCCGCGCGCCGATCAGCATGACGACGTCAGAATCCTTGAGCACGGTCGAACGCGCCGCGCCGGCACATTGCGGATGCGTATCCGCCAGCAAGCCCTTGGCCATGCTCATGGGCAGGAACGGCACGCCGGCCTTTTCGACAAACGCCCGGATCTGATCGTCGGCTTGTGCGTAGGCCGCACCCTTGCCGAGAATGATCAGCGGGCGCTTGGCGCTTTTGAGCACATCGAGCGCGCGTTTGACCGCCTCGGGCGCGGGAATTTGCGCCGGCGCCGGGTCGATGACCTTGACCAGCGATTTGGCGCCGGCTTCGGCGTCAATCACCTGGGCGAACAATTTCGCCGGAAAATCGAGATAGACGCCGCCCGGCCGGCCGGAGACCGCGGCGCGGATCGCGCGCGCCACGCCGATGCCGATATCGGCGGCGTGCAGCACCCGGAAGGCGGCCTTGCACAGCGGCCGCGCCACCGCGAGCTGATCCATTTCTTCATAATCGCCCTGCTGCAGATCGACGATTTCGCGCTCGGACGAGCCCGAAATCAGGATCATCGGGAAGCAATTGGTGGTGGCATGGGCGAGCGCCGTCAGCCCGTTGAGAAAGCCCGGCGCCGACACGGTCAGGCAGATGCCGGGCGCCTTCGTCAAAAAGCCGCTGATCGCCGCGGCATAGCCCGCGTTCTGCTCGTGGCGGAAGGAAATCACGCGAATGCCGGCGGCCTGCGCCATGCGGCCCAGATCGGTGATCGGAATGCCGGGCACGTTAAAGATGGTCTTGATTCCGTTGAGCTTGAGCGCCTCGATGACGAGGTGAAAACCGTCGGTCAGCTCCCGCTCTGCCGTTTCCGGTTGGGTCTTGAGTGCGGCCTCGGCCATGGCGAATCTCCCTGTATCGTGTCGATCTACATCCGGTTCCTGGGTACAGATCGCGCTTTGCTTTTCATTCACTCCAGATAATCGGCGTATTTGGCGACGTGGTCGGCGAGACCGAGCGCGTGATCACGCACCAAAGTTTCGGCGCGTCCGGTGTCGCGCGCTTCGAGCGCTTCGATGATGTGCATGTGATCGCGAATCGACCGATCGACGCGGTCCTTTTCGCCGATCGTCTTTCTGCGAATCATGCGCATGTGGGTGAAAAGGTTTTCGGCCAGCTGTATCAGCACGGTGTTGCGGCTCAGTCGGACGATGGTCTGGTGAAACTCGATATTGATTTCAGAATATTCATCGAGATGCGCGCGGATTTCGCCGTCCTCGAACGTGGCGAACATGTGGCGCAGTGACGCTATCTCCTCGTCGTCGGCATTTTCGGTGATCAGCCGCGCCGCCATGCTTTCAAGCGCGGCCCATGCCGTGATCAGCTCGATAACCTCGCGCCTGGATTTCCGCACCACATAGACGCCGCGGCGCGGCACCGAGCGAACGAAGCCCTCACGCTCAAGCTGCGCCATGGCCTCGCGCACCGGGGTCCGGCTGATGCCGAATTGCTCCGCAAGACTGCGTTCGTCGAGGCGAATCTCGTCGCGGCTGCCATACACGTCCATGCCGACGATCGCTGATTTCAGCGCGGCATAGGCCCGATTCTTGAAACTGAACGAAGTGTCGATGGGTTCGAGCAGCGGTCGCGTCGCCGCGGCCCGATCATCATCGGTGGGAAGGACCCGCCCGGTACTGCTCCTGGCGACGGAAAAACGATGCACGCCTGACGACATTTAAAGACGCCCGCAACCGACGCTTCGCTCCCGCCCCGTCCCGCACCGCGGGCCCACGCGCCTCCCTCATAGCTGAGCGTAATACATTATGCCAGAGCGATTTTGGGGTCGCGCATTGGCCGGGTTCTGCCCCCGAAAACTGCTGGGGGTCGCAATCGCCACAACGCCGCATCGATCGGCGAAATGAAGCCGCACCGATGATCCGGCCTTTGGCCAGACCGGATCATGAAACTTGCACGGCCATGTGAACCACCACGCCGTCTGTGCGTTCGCTGCAAAGGGACGCATCCGGGGGCAAATCGGCGCCCACATATTCTATCGCATTCTATCGGAGCCACGCATGACCGGCCGCATCGCTTTGCCGATTTCCATCGTCGCAGCGCTGCTCGCAATTGCGGCCGGGATGCCGCGGGCGACGGCTCAGGTGCTCGGGCCCGATGAATCACACGGCGCAGCGGCGCTTTTCCGCGCCGCATATCGCGCTCAGCCCTGCTCAGAAGCGCGTTATCTACAGCGCTGTTTCTCGACAGCGACTGCGCACCTCGGCTGCCGACATTCCGCTCATCGTCGGCGCAGCGGTGTCGCGCTCGGCGGCACTGTTCACATTGCCGGATGAAGCGCGTGGCGACGATTTGTCCGTGGAGTTCCTCAAATACGCCACGGTGGATAACAATGTAGTGGTGGTCGACTCGATCAGTATGCGCGTGATCGACATTATCCACAGCGCTGGTCCTTAAAAAAATGAACCGAGCCGCAACTCTCACAGCGGCTAGACTTACAGAATGACTTCCACACGACCCGCGGGCAAGGCAGGCAAGGTCGCCGCCAAAATCGCCGGCAAGATGACCGGCAGGATCACCGGACGATCCGGCGCGAAAACCGCGCCGGCTTTTCCGCTTGAACTGCTGCGCGAAACCGCATTCACCATCACCGCGACCCAGCCGGCGGGACCGCCGCGCGCGCTCAAATACGGCGACACGTTTCTCGTGCTCGACATTCGCGGCGACATCGGCACGGCTTTCGTCGGCTCCTCCGGTCTGTTCCATGACGACACGCGGCACCTGTCGCGGCTCGAAGTTCTGCTCAACAATAGACCGCCGCTCCTGCTCGGCTCGAATCTTCGGGACGACAACACCGCCTTCTTCGTCGATTTAACCAATCCCGATCTGATCGACGGCCAGCGCATCGTGATGGAGAAAGACCGCGTCCATATACTGCGCACCATCTTCATCTGGCGCGACACGGCCTATCAGCGGCTCGGGCTGCGCAATTACGGCGATCAGCCGATCGATCTTCGCCTTATGATCCTGTTCGAGAACGATTTTGCCGATCTGTTCGAGGTTCGCGGCGCACGTCGCGAGCGGCGCGGTACCGCGCGCGCAAAGGTCCTGGACGGCAACCGGGTGCTGCTGTCGTATGACGGACTGGACGGCAAATCACGGCAAACGGCGCTTGATTTCGATCCGCCGCCGGATCATCTCAAAACCGACGCGGCCGTCTACAATTTGCATCTCAAGCCCGGCGAAACCCGACCGCTGTTTCTGGCGATCGGTTGCAATCTCGCCGACTCGCGGCCGCTGCCGTTTATGCGCGGACTGCTCACGGCGCGGCGCGAAGTGCGCGAAGCGACACGGCAGCGCACTTCGGTGGAGACTTCGAACGACCGCTTCAACGAAATCCTGTGCCGCTCCGCCGCCGATCTCGGCATGCTGATGACGGAGACGCCGCAAGGCCGTTATCCCTATGCCGGCATCCCCTGGTATTCGACCACTTTCGGCCGCGACGGCCTGATCACCGCCTTGCAAATGTTGTGGTGGTCACCGGATGTGGCGCGCGGCGTATTGCGCCGCCTGGCTGCTTATCAAGCGACCGAAAACGATCCGCTTGCGGATGCTGAACCCGGAAAGATTCTTCATGAGATGCGCGGCGGCGAAATGGCGGCGCTGCGCGAGGTGCCGTTTGGTCTCTATTACGGCAGCGTCGATTCGACGCCGCTATTCGTTCTCCTCGCCGGTCTCTATGCCGAGCGCACCGGCGATCGCGAGACCCTCATCGAACTATGGCCGGCGATCGAAGCGGCGCTGGGCTGGATCGACGGGCCGGGCGATCCGGATGGCGATGGCTTCGTCGAATACGAGCGCGCCAGCGATCAGGGCCTGGCGAATCAAGGCTGGAAGGATTCGCATGACGCGGTGTTTCATGCCGACGGCCGCCTTGCCGAAGGCGCGATCGCCCTCGTTGAAGTGCAAGGTTATGTTTACGCCGCCAAGCGAATGGCGGCGCGTTGCGCGCGGCGGCTCGGACTCGACTTCGCGGCGGACCGGCTCGATACCGAGGCCGCGCGGCTCGCCGAACGTTTCGAAGCGACGTTCTGGTGCCCGGACCTGGGCACCTACGCGCTGGCGCTTGACGGCGACAAACAACCGTGCCGCGTGCGCACATCGAATGCCGGTCAGGTTCTCTTCACCGGGATTGCGGCGCCCGATCGCGCCGCGCAAGTCGCGGCCGGCCTGTTGCAGCCGAATTTTTTCTCGGGCTGGGGCATCCGTACCGTCGCCAGCGGCGAGGCCCGTTTTAATCCGATGTCGTACCATAACGGTTCGATCTGGCCGCATGACAACGCGCTGATCGCGCTCGGCATGGCGTGTTACGAGGCCAAGCGTCCTATCGAGACTTTGTTCGGAGGATTGTTCAGCGCCGCCACCTATATGGACCAGCGGCGGCTGCCCGAATTGTTTTGCGGCTTTCAGCGCCAGCGCGGCCACGGCCCGACGCTTTATCCGGTCGCATGCTCGCCGCAAGCCTGGGCCAGCGCCACGCCGTTCACGCTCCTCGAAGCTTGCCTTGGGCTCGAATTCGACCCGTTCAATTGCGAGATCCGGCTGCGCAATCCGCGGCTGCCGGAATTCCTTGACGAGGTCATGCTGCGCGACCTGCAGCTTGCCTCCTCGAGCGTCGACTTGCGGGTGCGGCGCCACGGCGAGACCGTATCGCTCGATACGCCGCGGATCAGCGGCGACATCCGCGTTTCGGTTGTGTTTTCCACGTAATCTCAACGCGCTGAACCGAGGAAGGAGCCCACGCTCGGCTGTGGGAACCTGCGAACGGAACCGACCGACCCCGTTCGGCTTGTCTGAGTGAAGTTCCATTGGAACATAGATGCACGCCAAAAGACTGATGACGTTCGGACTAGCTGCGGCTTTGTTGGCGGCCCCGGTCGCTTTATCGGCGGCTTCGGAGGACACTCCGAGCCCGGCGACGGGCGAGCCCTCCTCGACCGGAACCGCGGAACCGCCGTCGGTAACGGTGCTGAACAACCACGAGGTCGAGGGCATTCTCGGCCGGCAGGTACTTGGCGCGGCCGAGGAAAATATGGGCCGTATCGTCGATGTCGTCGTCGACCATAGTGGGCGGGTTCGCGCCGCCGTGATCGACTTCGGCGGCTTTCTCGGCGTCGGCAGCCGCAAAATCGCGGTGGATTGGAACGCTTTGCACTTTCCGCCGCCGGGTCAGCCAAATGCCAAGATTTCGCTCGATCTTACGCGCGACCAAGTCAAGGCGGCGCCGGAATATCAAGAAGGCAAACCCATCGTCGTTCTTGGTGCGCTCGGCAAGCTCGAGCCACTGCCGTTTGAGTGACGCGCGCGCTCGGTCGCGCGAAATCGAACCGCAAGATAGTGGACGATTGCCGGAGACGCATCCTGCGCGCAAATCTTTCCCGCCGCATTCCTGAACCTTCGCGCCCGCCGCCGTCGCGTCTTGCCGCAGTCCAGCAGGCGAGCGGACCGGGGCCCGGCAGCGAGCCGCCGGCCCCGTCGCGCCGAAGTCTGCGCGGCCTCGACTGGTTCGTCTTTTTCGTCGCCGACGTGCAGACCGGCTTCGGACCTTTCGTCTCGGTTTATCTGACGGCGCAGCACTGGACGCAGATCGATATCGGCCTGATCCTCTCGGTGTCGGGTTTCGTTACATTGATTGGACAAATGCCCGGCGGCGCCATGGTGGACGCTGCTCGCTCCGAACGGTTTGTTGCCGGCGTCGCGGTGGCGACGATCTGTGTGAGCGCGCTGACTTATGCGGCGTTGCCGATCTTTCCAGCGGTGCTCGGCGCGGCGATCTTGCACGCGGCGGCGAGCTGCGTGCTCGGACCCGCGATCGCCGCGATCAGCCTTGGCCTTGTCGGCCATGCCGTGATCGGTGAACGGCTCGGCCGCAATGCCCGCTTTGCCTCGATCGGCAATGGGCTTGCCGCCGCGGCGATGGGGGCGTGCGGCTATTTCCTCTCCGCGCGCGCCGTGTTCATCGTCACGGTGTTGTTGCTGGTTCCGGCGCTGCTGGCGCTGCGCCGCATCGTCGAAAACGAAATCGATCCAGAACGCGCGCATGGCGCGCCACCGCGCCACGCCCCGGCCAAGGCACGGATCCGGCCCGGCACGCTGATGCACAATCGGCCGCTTCTGATCTTCGCCGGGTGTCTGTTGTTGTTTCACCTCGCCAATTCGGCAATGCTACCACTAGTCGGCAGCATTGTGACGATGAAATCGGCGCGCTGGGCGACCTTGATCATCGCCGCCTGCATCGTGGTGCCGCAGCTGGTAGTGGCGATTGTCTCGCCACGGGTCGGGACACGTGCGCAAATCTGGGGACGGCGGCCGTTGCTGCTCATCGGCTTTGCCGCGCTGCCGATCCGCGGCCTGCTGTTTGCTTTGATCTCCGACCCGTCGCTGCTCTTGGCCGTGCAGATTCTCGACGGGATAACGGCGTCGGTGTTTGCAGTCATGGTCCCGCTTGTGGTTGCCGACCTCACGCGCGGCACCGGCCATTTCAACCTCGGGCAAGGCATTCTCGGCACCGCCACCGGAATTGGAGCGTCGTTGAGCGCGACATTCGCCGGTTATTTGACTGACCGTTTCGGCAGCGCAACGGCCTTCGGCAGTCTCACCGTCATCGCGCTCGCCGGTTTTACGCTCGTGTGGTTGTTGATGCCGGAAACGCGCCCAGAGAAACTGAGCGAGGTCTAATCGGCGACAACCCGGTGTGCTTGCGCCTACGAGTCGGCTTGCGCTTGCGAGCCTGCTCGCCCCCGCGAAAGCGGGGGCCCAGTTTATTTTTCTCTTACTGGATTCCCGCTTGCGCGGGAATGAGTGGAAGGTTGGTCGTTGAAACCGTCGGCCCTAATGCGCCGGCGCATCGGTGGGCACCAGCCGCAGATGCGGCGCGGTCGCGGTCATCATGCTGCGATAGACGCTCAAATAGTCCTGCGCCATGCGCCGCGCGGTGAACCTCTGCTCGAACCGGCGTCGCACTTTTTCGCGCGACAGATGTCCAAGCCGGTCGATCGCGCCGATGGCGCCATTGACGTCTTCGACAATGAAGCCGGTTACCCCGTCATCGACCACTTCGGGGGCGGAACCGCGATTAAACGCGATGACCGGCGTGCCGCAGGCCATGGCCTCGATCATCACCAGGCCGAATGGCTCCGGCCAATCGATCGGAACCAGGAGCACGATCGCACCGCTGAGGAATTCCGATTTCTCTCGGTCGCTGATCTCGCCGATATACTCGCAATTGCCGTTGGCCAGCATCGGCTTGATCTGGTCATTGAAGTAATCCTGGTCGACCTTGTCGACCTTGGCGGCGATCTTGAGCGGCACACCGCAATGCTCGGCGATGCGGATGGCCCGATCGACCCGCTTTTCCGGCGCAATGCGGCCCAGGAAAGCGAAGTAAGAAGGCTTGATCGGTTTTGGTACTAGAAGGTCGGCGGGAAGGCCATGATGCACGGTGCGCACCCAGTGCGCCTGCGACAGCGGCCGCCGCTGCGCGTTCGAAATCGACACCACCGGGATCGTGGAAAACTCATCGAATACCGGCTGGTGCTCCGGCAAATCAAGCCGGCCATGCAGCGTCGTCACGAACGGCGTCGGCTGCCGCGAAAACAGCGAGAACGGATAATAGTCCAGGTGGCAGTGGATGAAATCGAAATCAGCCGCAGACTGATAGACGCGCTCGAGCATCAACATGTGCAGCGCGTTGGGATCGCGGACCGAGCCGTCGAGCCGCAATGCGCGCGGCCACACCGCTTCAAGCCGCGCCGATGTCACCGAATCGCCACTCGCAAAAAGTGTCACCTCATGCCCTAGCGCGATCAGTTCTTCCGTCAGCCAGGAAACGACCCGTTCGGTGCCGCCATAGAGCTTCGGCGGGATGGCTTCGGTCAACGGCGCCACTTGTGCGATGTGCATTGAAAAGTCCCTCGATTCTGTTGAGTTCCTCAACCCGGCGACTACCGACAACGTCGAAACCGCAAAAAATTTCAGATTATGGACGGAACTTAATTTTTTGGGGCGCTTGGAACTTTTGCGACCGGTGCTGCATTGATATCGACGCGCCGAGCCGCCACTCCATCGATGCCCAAGCAGCGGCGTGACACGCTGCAACTGAAAGTGATTCAGTTACGCCAAGCGAGGGGAACAGGGAGGGTTCCGGGTCGTTCAGACGAAGGTGGGAGCCGCGAGGGGCAGGCTCGCAGCTTTGCAATGGAGATGTGCCGCGTATGGCTGAATTTACGGATTACGCCGCTTCACCTTTCGCGTTCATCTTTCGCTATATCCGCCTGCGGCCGATCTCCCATGCCGCGATTTTAACAGCGGTGCTCGCAGCCGTAGGCTGCGCAGTCTGCACGCAATACGGCGTCAAATTTCTGGTCGACACGCTCTCGAGTGGCGAGAATGCGGCGGCGTGGACCGCATTTCTCCTCTTGGGTGCGTTGATTGCCGCCGACAATCTGTTGTGGCGCGTCGCAGCCTGGATTTCCAATTACGCCTTCGTCGGGGTCACCGGCGACCTGCGGCGGGACCTATTCAGCCATTTAATGGGACACTCGCCGAGCTATTTTTCCGAGCGGCTGCCCGGCATGCTGACGAGCCGTGTGACGGCGACCTCCAACGCCATGTTCACCGCCGAGAACATGTTCATGTGGAACGTGCTGCCGCCCTGCGCAGCGACAGTCGCCGCGATCGCGCTGGTCTTGACGATCAGCGTGCCGATGGCGGCGACGCTAGCGGTGATTGCCGGCATCATGGTTTTCGTCATGTTCCGGCTAGCAGCCGCCGGCCGGCCTCTGCATCACGATTTCGCCCGCAAAGCGGCGGCCGTCGACGGCGAGATGATCGATGTCGTTAACAATATGTCGCTGGTGCGCGCGTTCGGGGGATTTCTTCGCGAGCACCGCCGTTTTGACGCCACCGTCAACCGCGAGATGGCGGCGCGCCAGCGCAGCCTGTTTTATCTGGAGAAGCTGCGCATCTTTCACGCGATCGTGACCATATTGCTGACGCTCGGCCTGGTCGCCTGGGCCATCATGTTGTGGCAACGCGGCCAGGCGACCACCGGCGACGTCGTGCTGGCCTGCACACTGGCGCTTTCCGTGCTCAATGCAACGCGCGACCTCGCCGTGGCGCTGGTCGACATCACCCAGCACTTCGCCCGGTTGTCGGAAGCCGTAGGTACGCTCCTGGTCCCCCATGAGCTGCGCGACGATCCGCAAGCCACCCCGCTCGTTCGTCGCGGCGCCAGCGTCAAATTCGAGCGCGTCGATTTCACCTATCCGGACGGACAGCGGATCTTTTCCGACTTCACTCTCGGCATCTTGCCTGGCGAACGCGTCGGTTTGGTCGGCCATTCCGGCGGCGGCAAGTCGACTCTGTTCGCGCTGTTGCAGCGCTTCTACGACGTCCAGAGCGGCGAAATCCTGCTCGACGGCCAAAACATCGCGCGCGTCACCCAGGAGAGCCTGCGCGCTGCGATGGCCATCGTGCCGCAGGACATCTCGATGTTTCACCGCTCGGTCATGGAGAATATCCGCTACGGCCGGCCGGAGGCCACCGACGACGAAGTCATGCAAGCAGCCTTCGCCGCGCGCTGCGATTTCATCGAGCACTTGCCGCAGGGGATGCGAACGATCGTCGGCGAGCGCGGGGTGAGATTGTCCGGCGGTCAGCGCCAGCGCATCGCCATTGCCCGGGCATTTTTGAAGGACGCGCCGCTTCTCCTTCTCGATGAAGCGACGTCGGCGCTTGATACCGAATCCGAGGAGGCGATCCGCGAGGCGCTCGGCCATCTGATGAACCGGCGCACCGTGATCGCCATTGCGCATCGGCTGTCCACGGTGCGCAATTTCGACCGCATCTTGGTGCTGCAAACCGGCCGCGTCGCCCAAGATGGGCCGCCCGACGTTCTCGTGCGGCGCGAGGGAATTTATCGCCAACTGGTGCAGCGCGAGATGGATCGGCTGTCGCAGCAGGCGGCTTGAGCGGCACGGTCCTATCTTAACCGCGGACAATCGCACGACCGTCATCCTGAGGTGGCCGCAAAGTGGCCCTCGAAGGATGATTGGTGTTGCGCAAGGGCGTCACCCTTCGAGGCTCGCGGAGCTTGTCATCGGGCCGGCCACTTCGGGCCGGACCTGTTGGCTCGCACCTCAGGGTAACGGGACTCGTGCAAAGCACGACGCTGGCTCATGTAGTATAACCATGATCCGGGCAGCAGAGCGCCGCACCATGGATCAAATCACCAACCAGCCGCCGCCGCTCGAACCGTACAACCTTTTGCAAACCGATCGCGCGCTTTGTTCCGCGCTCGTCCGCGACAAAGCGGGCTGGGCCGCGGACGAACTTGCCGCGCTCGGCAAGACGCTGGGCGAGCCGGAAACCATCCGGCTTGGCTTCGCCGCCAACGCCTATCCGCCGGTGTTGCGTGCATTCGACCGTTACGGTCATCGCATCGACGAAGTCGAATTTCATCCTGCCTGGCACGCACTGCTTTCGCTCGCGGTCGAAGCCGGATTGCATGCGAGTCCGTGGGCGGCGCCGCGCCCGGGTGCGCATGTCGCTCGCGCCGCCGGCACTTTCATGCTGGCGCAGATCGAAAGCGGCGTGTACTGCCCGATCGCGATGACCTATGGCGCGGTGCCGGCGTTGCGCCATGCGCCAGCGGCGGCGGCGGAATGGCTGCCGCGCATAATCTCTCGCCAATACGATCCGCGCGCGCGCCCGGCGCCTCAGAAGACCGGCGTCCTGCTCGGCATGGCGATGACGGAAAATCAGGGCGGGTCGGATCTGCGCACCAATACCACGCAAGCGGAATTTCGCGGCGATGACGGCACGCGTCGGCTGTTCCGGCTAACCGGGCAGAAATGGTTCATGTCGGCGCCGATGTGCGATGCTTTTCTGGTACTGGCGCAAGCGAAAGGCGGACTAAGCTGCTTTCTGGTGCCGCGTTGGACCCCCGACGGCGAGCGCAACGCGATTCATCTTTTGCGACTCAAAGACAAGCTCGGCAACCGTTCCAATGCTTCGAGTGAAGTGGAGTTCGCGGGCGCCGATGGCGAATTGATCAGCGAAGAAGGCCGCGGCATTCCGACTATTATCGAAATGAGCAATTACGCGCGGCTCGATTGCGCGATCGGCTCGGCGGGCCTGATCCGCCAGGCGGTGGCGCAAGCTATTCATCATGCCGCGCATCGCCTCGCATTCCAGAAGAAACTTGTCGACCAGCCCCTGATGACAAATGTGCTCGCCGATCTCGCCTTGGAGTCGGAAGCGGCCACGATGCTGACGATGCGGCTGGCGCGCGCCTATGACGAGGAGGATCAGCCAGCACTGGTTTGGCGGCGAGTCATGACGCCGGCGGCCAAATTCTGGATCTGTAAGCGCGCGCCGCTGGTGGCGGCCGAAGCGATGGAGGTGCTCGGCGGCAGCGGCTATGTCGAAGAATGCGTGTTGCCGCGCCTTTATCGCGAAGTACCGGTGAATTCGATCTGGGAAGGCGCCGGCAACATCATGTGCCTTGACGTGCTGCGCGCCTTGGAGCGCATGGCTGGCGCGGCGGAGCTGTTGCTGCGCGAGGTCGCGGAGAGCGCGCACGCCGACAAGCGGCTGCGGACCGCCGCCGATCGCCTGGAGCGCACGCTCGCCGGACGCGATTGGAGGGACGAATCGCAGGCGCGGGCGGTCGTGCGCGATCTCGTTCTGGCAATGCAGGCCGCGCTGCTCTTGCGCCACGCGCCGGCGCCGGTCGCCGAGGCGTTCTGTTCAACGCGTCTCGGCGAAGGGCCCGGCGGCGCCTTGGGCCTCTTACCGCCCGGCATCGATTGTCGCGCCATCGTCGAGCGCGCTGCGCCGCGCCTGGACTGATCGGAGATTTTGCGTGGACGCGGCGCCGACGAAAATCCAAAGGGGTAAAGAGAATCAAGACGCGCTCGCCGCCTGGAGTCTCATCGTTTGAGGTTGAACGGTCGCGACTCCAAGTTTTGTTGGTGCGTGTCTTTACAGAAAACCGGTTCCTACTATTCCGGATCATGCTCTAATCAATGCCGCGCGGCGGAGCCGGTCGCGTCTTCTTGGCGGAATTCGGCGTCGTATTCCATAATGTTGCGCATCAATTGCTCGATCATTTGCTGCCGGACCGTGCCGTTCTGCGTGCTGGTCAATTCGGCAATCGTCTTGGCGACGGCGGTGAGCACCTCATCGGTGTCAACGGTATCCGGCTCGCCCCCGGCCGTGGGATATTCGGCAAAAAAATCATCGATCAGCTCGACCATCATGCAATGCAGGCAGGGCCGCTCGTCCGTTTGATCTTCCGATATGGCTTCTGACATGGGCGGTATCCTTTCGACCCGAATGTAGGTGAGACCCCGGCCGATTGCCATGCTGGAAGGGGCCCAGGCCCGCCGGATTGAGCTTGCTTTTTAGGACCGCGGCGAGTGCCAACATCCGACTTCCACCACGCGCCAAGAATTCGCGAGCCGCGGAAAAGACCGGAAACCGGAGCCGGATTTGCATGGCGCGCAGAGGAGGCTTAACGATATGGTTCGGACGGCGATCATATCTTTCAGCGGAAGCCGCTCACCTCGCCGCAGAAAACAAGCGGGTTAACGACTGATTCTTATCGCGCGTGTTTTGGCCCGCGGGACTCTGGGGTAAAGCGGACATCACGCAGACACGCCTCAATGTCCGCTTTTGACCCAAAGCGGACATCGGCGTGGCAATTTGGTGTGATGCAATACGGTGTACTTTGGTAGGGTGCTGTCCTCGACTGAGGACGAAGCCGATGCGGCGACGGGAACTCATCACCCTACTTGGCGGCGCCGCCGCTTGGCCGCTCGCGGCGCGTGCACAACAAGCGGCAATGCCGATGATCGGCTTTCTCAACGGCGCGTTTGCCGAAGGTTACACCACCGAACGGGCAGCCTTTCTCAGCGGGCTCGACGAGGCCGGCTACGTCGACGGCCGCAACGTGACCATCGAATATCGCTGGGCTGAGGGCCAAACCGACCAGTTACCAACACTCGCGAACGATCTGGTGCAGCGGCAAGTCGCGGTGATTGCGGCAACCTCGACGCCGGCGGCGCTCGCGGCCAAAGCGGCGACCAAAACTATTCCAATTGTTTTTGAAACAGGCGCCGACCCTGTCCAGCTCGGCCTCGTTACGAGTTTGAACGAACCCGGCAGCAACGTGACCGGGATCACCCAACTCAATCTGGAGGTCTCGCCGAAGCGGCTGGAACTGTTGCACGAGATCATGCCCGCCGCGCGCCTCGTCGTGCTGGTGGTCAATCCGAGGAATCCGACCGTCTCTGAGGCGTCGGCAAATCAAATGCAGGCGGCGGCGCGGACGCTCGGGCTGGATTTGCGGGTCGTTAATGCCAGCAATGATGATGAAGTCGAAGCGGCGTTTGCGAAGGCGGTGCAAATGCGTGCGAGCGCGGTGGTGATGAGCGCCGGCGATCCGTTCTTCACCAGCCAGGCCCGACCGCTTGCTGCGCTTGCGGTGCGCTACGCGATGCCCGCTGTCGGTCCCGGTCGCGACTTCGCCGCGGCTGGCGGCCTTGTCGCCTATGGCGCCGACATAAATGACGCCTATCGGCTGGCGGGCAGTTATACCGGCCGTATTCTCAAAGGCGAAAAGCCGGCCAACCTGCCGGTGCAGCAGGCGACCAAGGTCGAGCTGATCATCAACCTCAAGGCAGCCAAGGCACTCGGCCTTACTGTCCCGCTTCCATTACTCGGCCGCGCCGACGAGGTGATCGAGTAGGACGCTTTTTGCTGCACTGCATGAGTCTGCTTTTGGCACAAAGCGGACATTTCGCGACCGATTTCCAATGTCTGCTTTTGGGGGTAAAGCGGACATGGATGAGCACACTTTCGAAAGAAACGGCATTGCGGCTAACATCAATTGCGGATTCGTCACGACAAGGATGCGAATGGGGATACGATGGACAACAACCGTATTGCTCGAAACCTGGCATGCGTGGAAAAGCACTTTCATAGTGAGGCAGTCAATGAAGTCGAAGCGGCGCTCGATCTTTACACCGACGACATCGTCTGGGATGCTCCGGCACTCAATGGCCTGGATCGATCTTTCGCCGGAAAGCACAATGTTGCGAAGAACTACTATGAACTCTTCGCATCCATGCGCAACGTCCGCTTTCAGTGCCTGCAGCGCTTCGCGACCGAAGACCGTGTTGTTGACGACAGCATGGTGACGTTCGAAATTGCTCGGGGTGGATATTGGCCGTGGCAGGTTGACGCAAAATTGAAATGCGGCTCGTCCACATCTTCGAGATGCGAGACGGGAAGATTTCACGCGAGCTAGTTTTTGATATGGGCCGTCCAGTCCGCTAACGGGTGATGATCGCATGTCTGCTTTTGTCCCAAAGCGGACATCGGAACTGTCACCGAACCGTTAGGATCGACGGCTCTGATAATTGATTTGCATCAACGTTTCTGCGCCTCGCCCGATAGAAACTAAATGGCTGTGATTTGCAGAAGTCGCCGGACATCGAGCAGGTGAATTGAAGGCGAAGGGCGAACAACCATGAATCACAAGTCGTGAAATTGCTGGCTCTTATCGCGCTCGCTTGCTTGCTGGCGACAACGGCGCGCGCGGAGTCCTTCGCCAAGCGGGTCGACGTTGGCGGAGGACGGATGATGTACATCGAGTGTCATGGCAGCGGATCACCCACCGTGCTGCTCATCTCGGGTACGGATACGGCGTCTGACCTGTGGCACGCTGCCGATCAGAAGGGTCCGACGGTCTACGACGCCATCCAGAAGACGACGCGGGTGTGCGCCTACGACCGACCCGGTGCGCCGCACCTCGACCAAACCTTCAGTCGCAGCGACCCGGTGCCCCAGCCGACCAGTCCTCAAAAAGGGGTCGACGACCTCGTCGCCCTGCTGAAGGCGGCCGACGTACCGGGCCCTTACGTGCTCGTCGCGCACTCTTTCAGCGGCACGATTGCACGGGTCTTCGCCGGCGAGCATCCTGACGAAGTCAAAGGCATCGTTTTCGTTGACGTGCTCACGCCCGAGCTTCGCGCCCAGATGACACCTGAGGAGTGGAAGATCTGGAAGCGTGTCAACGCCCGGCCGGCCAAGGCCATCGCGACCTACCCCGATCTGGAACGGCAGGATTTCGATGAGACCCTGGACCAGACTGCCGCCGCGGCTGCGCTAAAGCCCATGCCGGTCGCCGTCCTCACGGCCAGCGACAAGTTCGTTGACGTCGTCCCGAAGCTGATCAAGGCCGGTGAGCTGCCGCCGGATACACCGCCGGACTTCGGGGCAGTCGTCGACCGAACGAACTCGGCGGCTCAGAAAGAGCTCGCGGCGCTCGTGCCCGGCGCGGTGCATATCACCGACACGCACGCGGGACACAACATCATGATCGACAACGCCCCAGTCGTGATCCAAGCCATCCGCATGGTGATCGACGCGGTGAGAGCCGGGCATACCTCGCTCAAGGGGTGACCCATTAACGGACATCCGACGTTAAAGCCAACGGCGGGTACTTGACACGTTCGGAGCAGAAGCAGCTGAACAAGGAAGAGAACGCCAACAGCACGATGATCCACGACGAGAAGCATCCGCAACAGTAGGCATCGCTGCACAAGAAGTGAACAAAAGTTTGCGTTCAACTCTATCGTGACACTTGACGATGTCATCGCCTCGCACGATGGCGATTCCAAATCTAGCAACTAGCGACACGGCGAATGACGTTCGGCCGGAGCGTGGTTTGGTTACGCTCCGGTCTTTTTGCCGCCGGTACTATACGTAAAGCCAGTGACTTCAACTGTCCGCTTTGAGGGGTAAAGCGGACATAGGGTACCGACGCTTCAATCTGCTTTTGACCCAAAGCGGACATGAGCTGCCAATTTGCCGCGCTGCAAACGGTACTCTTTACCCCATTCCGTTGATCCAAAATCCCTGCTGTAATTCCATCGTGGTTTAGCCTTGGGGGCGGGCAATGCGACGACGCGATTTCATCAAAACGCTGCTGTAACTACTGCGTGACCGCTCGCAGCGCGTGCGCAGCAGCCGGCACGAATGCGGCGTGTCGGCGTTCTGCTTCCTTTCGACGAAAATGATCCCGAAGTGATCAACCGCGTCAAACAATTTCGCCTGGGCATGCGCGATTTAGATTGGATCGAAGGACGCAGTGTCCTGATCGATTTTCGGTTTACGGGAGCTAATTCTGAGTCGATCAGCAAAGGTGTGACAGAGCTGATCAAAACGGCGCCCGAAGTCATCGTCTCATATGCCACTCCCGACCTTTCCGCCGTACGCCGGGCGACTAGCACGATCTGTTTGTGAATGTAACCGATCCGGTCGGCCAAGGTGTCGTTCCAAGCCTTGCCCATCCCGGGGGCAATATCACGGGGTTCTCATTCATTGAGCCAGAAATGGTCGGGAAATGGATCAACCTGCTTGGCGACGTTAAGCCCGGATTATCGCGGGCCGTATTGATGTTCAATCCCGATACAGCACCGTTTTTTGATCCCTATTATCGTTCATTCAAGGCTGCGCCACAGCAATCCGCCGTCGAAGTCGATGTAGCGCATGTCCGCACTGCTGGCGAAATCGAATCGACGATCGCAAGGTTAGGGAACGAGCAAAACAGCCGATTAATATTAGGATCGGACATTTTTCTCGTTAACATGCGCGACCCGATCATTAAGTTGGCGAATGAGCGCGGAGTGCTGACCATTTCCGCCTATCGACAATTTGTCGCTGAGGGGCCTATGGACCCGATACCGGGGACATTAGTCGGCGCGCAAGTTCATATGTGAATCGTATTCTCAAGGGCGAGCAGGCAGGAAATTTGCCAGTGCAATCGCCCATCAGATTCGAACTCACTGTCAATCTGAAGACCGCCAAGGCGCTCGGTCTGTCACCACGAGAATCGGTCTTGCAGCTTTGCGACGAAGTGATCGAATAACGGCGTCTCTTATTGCACTGCCATAATGTCCGCTTTTGGCACAAAGCGGACATCGCGCGACTGAGTTTTAATGTCCGCTTTTGGGGGTAAAGCGGACATTGGCCAGGACTTATTGCCGTGTCGCGTGACGCAGCCCAGTTTTCGTTCTCAAATGTGGTACCCTCACCGATCCGGACCCTGGCGCTCAGCTCGCAGGACAGAAGACGGCGGAAATTCGCGGCGGCAGTGCGATGACAACCAGCACACATAGCTACCACGGATACGAGCTTGCACTTCACCACGAGAGCGACGACCGTTATCGGGTCACGATCTTCGATTCCAAGGGCAATCGGATCGCGTCGACCGGCACGCACTTGGAGCGACAGGGCGCTCTTACTGAGGCGTCGCGCCGCGTCAATCAGCTTCTTGCGCAACGACGGGCCACGTGAGACTCCTTCCTGCGGCATCTACGTAGATCAACTCATCACTTGACGGTCTCATTCGACCTTAAAGTTCGACCGGCGGATAACGTCGCCCCAACGCACAATCTCCGATCTAATGTAGGCACCGAATTCCTCTGGCGTGCCAGCAACAGGCTCAACGCCAAGAGCGGCCAGCTTTTCGATGACATCCGGCAACGCGACGATGCGCGCAATCTCACTCTGGAGTCGCTTGATGATTTCCTTAGGTGTTGCTGCTGGAACCACGACTCCCTGGATGAAGGTGGCCTCATGCTCTGGCAGTCCCGCTTCTGCCAATGTTGGCACATCTGGAAGCGCAGCCGAGCGCTTGTGGCTGGTCACGGCCAGCGCCTGCAGTTTCCGTGCATTGATGTTCGGGACAGCCGCGCCAATTGACGTGAACGCCATTTGAGTAAAGCCGCCAATGGTCGAGGCAATAGCCGGCGGTGCGCTGTTGAAGGGAACACGCACGATGTCGAGTCGGTTCGACAGCCTGAACATCTCATCGACGAGGTTGCCGGGCGCGGCATAGCTGTACTTGCCAGGATTTGCCCTCAGCAACGACAGCAATTCTTGCACGCTATGAACGCCGAGTGACAGGGGGACCACCAACACATAGGGCGATGTTGCCACCAATGTGACCGGTGCAAAATCTTTGATCGGGTCGTAGGGAACATCCGAATACAGGCTGACATCAGTGATGAAGCTATTAAACACGAACAGTAGCGTGTAGCCGTCCGGCGCAGACCGCGCTGCCGCGGCCGCGCCTATCTTGCCGCCACCTCCCGGAATGTCTTCGACATAGAAATTTTGCTGCAAGCTCTCGGAAAGTTTTTGAGCGATCAGGCGAGCCAGCACATCGACCGTCCCGCCAGGCGCGACCGTCGTGATGATCTTTACGCGGTGTGTCGGATAGGTTTCGGCGTTTGCAACCGAGCCTGCGGCTAGAGCGGCAAGGCCGGCCCCGAATTGATGGACAACGCTGCGGCGAGTGGGCATGACGCGGCTTGGGGTCGGCGGGTTTGGACGAGCCAAGTTCGAGCTGGTGATTGATGTCAAGACCGCCAAGACGCTTGGTCTCAGCAATTCCGTCAGCTTTGATTGCATTAGCCGACAAGGTGATCGCGCCCAATGTCTGCTTTTGGGGTAAAGCGGACATTGCCGAGCCTGACCTAACCACTTCCGAATCGCTAGAATGGCTCGTTACCAGCTTGGGGATGAATAATCACGCTTCTCGACGTCGCCGGTACTTTAGGTTTGCTGAAACCATTCCGTTCTCCAAGCTCTGACGGAGAATGAACTCAATGACGGTCTCCTTTCCACTGACGGCAGCTGCTCTGCGCGAGCACGCGAGTGACTTTCGCGCTTACGAACAGCAACTAGCGCTGGAGCTTGGCGGTCTCTCCGGTCTTCAGATAAACGAACTCACCTTTGCGCGCCTCACCAAGCCGGATCCTCTTCGCCTCTTCGGATTGGACGGCGATGGGGAAGGAGTACTGATGCTGGGGACTGACCAGCGGGACATGCTGGTGCCCAAGCTCTCGGAGACGCTACTGGTCCTGCCGCCGGAGGGTTACGTGCTGGACATCGGCAGTGGTGACGGGCAGACCACCAGCTATGCGCTCGAGGGACGATCAGAGCCGCTCTCCATTATACCGCTGGATCCGATGGAGGACAGCCTTCGGCAGTATCAGGACCTTTTCCGGACTCGCCATCCCGAGATCTCGGTCCCGAGGGTGATTACGTCGGGAATCGACGAGCTGATCGAAGCCCAGATTGCGGGTTCGGACACTCTGCCCGAGTACTTCCATGCGGTCATCTCCGCGCATTCGATCTACTTTTCCTCCAGTGCGCCCGGCTTTCTTTCCTTCGCCTTGGACCGACTGCATCCGGGAGGGAAGTTGCTGCTCGTGTTCGCCGAAGGTTTGGGGCGTTTCACCGGGGGGATGACCCTCGGGTACTTGGAGAAATACGGGCTGGATCCCGAGGGAAAGGAGCGCAGTTCGCAGACTGCGCTGGATCAGATGATAGGGCTGGCGAACGGGACGACGTCCCGGTCAGATTGCCATGCGTCGTTGCAGAAGGCCTTAGCACGTAATGATTTCCGGGTAGCCGAGGTCGTGACGCAGCCGACGAGGATTTATGGACACGACCTGGGCGACATGATCGCCTTCGCCTTCATCAACAAACTGCCCATCATCGACCAAAACCTGACGCGCCAGATCGCCTACGTGTCCCAGCGCCTACAGGAGAGTCCGGATACCTTCGACCTGCGCGTCCATGTCAGCGGGCCAAGGGCGCGCATGTTCTCGCTGGCTCAGCCGCAGCTGTTCCTCGCAGTGGAGAAACTCTAGCTGGACGAATGTCCGCTACTGGCACAAAGCGGACATTAATACTTTGTGCTAAAGAGGCTGAAGCTGCGAAACGCTCGCGCCTCAATTCTCTTCGTCTTCGGTCCGCTCTTCCGCGGTGTTCCTCACCTCACGAAGTACATAGAGCGCAAGGAATGCCATCCGCTGCTTCTGGTCGGGGCTCAGAGTCTTGTAAAGCGGCTCCCACGCACCGGCGAGTTTCTTGAGGTCGGCCGATCGTTGCGCCAAGGCATCGGCACGTCGTTGCAAAAAATCGACTGGGTCACGATTGCGCAAAACTTCGACAGGATTACCCTCACGCAGTTCAGCCACGCGCTTTTCTATATCTGCGAAGCGGGCTTGCCGATTCTTGGCTCGGGTGCGAATGGCGTTCTCTATGGCCGGCCAATATTTTTCCTGATCAGGCGTCAGTTTCAGCGCGGCCTTGACGACATCGATCCGCATGTCCGTTAAAGTGTTCCAGTCCGATGCGCTTGGGGTTGCGGCACTGGCAGCGGTCTGCGCGTGCGCAGGCGGAGATGCAGCAACGAAGAGTGCGGTTAGTCCGGCAGCGACTATCCTCAACATGTAACCTCCTAAAAGTAGCGCCCCCAGGAGCGCCGCGATAGCAGAGCCCTACGAAGTCATTCCTTGATTTGGGTCAAAGAGCGGGAGAGTCATAATTATGTCATCGCGACCAACCGCGACGCACTAGCGCATCCGGAGCCACTAGCACCCAACCGGTCTCCTTTGGGAGTGAGACCGCACATTGAGTCAGATTAAGCGGATATTTGGCGGCCGAGTTCCAATGTCCGCTTTTGGCACAAAGCGGACATTTCACGACTGAGTTCCGATCACGACTGAGTTCCGATGTCCGCTTTCCGGGGTAAAGCGGACATAGCCGAAGCACTCGTCTGTAGCTGGGATCAGTTCGACATTCAGGGATGCCCTGCGGTGATACTCTCAAGTTCGTTTTCCAAAGCCGCAATGCGGCGGCGAAGCTGCTCGTCGCTGAGCTTCATAAATGCACTTGCCGCCTTGTCGGCAAGCTCTGCCAGCATCGAGCGTTCATCGTGACTGAGAGCATTGCCGGTCGCGTGCGGTCCATAGAGCGCCAGCCCTAAGCAGCGCAACCGGTCGCCCACAGGAACTGCGAGGATCGGCCGCATTAACCCGTCGGGAAGGTCGTTGCGCGTCGCAGCGTCGTCGGCAACATCGTATGGCCGATGAGGTGTTCCTAGGCTGTTTCCTGGTGGGATCCTCTAGAGTCGACCTGCAGGC
>AmSFosDRAFT_100119_pt1 | contig 31711 bp, 30 predicted proteins | sample FosCloommunities_FD_10275 | JGI IMG/M metagenome (IMG submission 10275)
GCCTGCAGGTCGACTCTAGAGGATCCCACCAGGAAACAGCCTAGGAACACCTCACATTCGGAGCGTCAGCAGCGCCAGGAGCGATCGAACGGCTGTCGTGATAGGGCAAGCCGGGCTGAAGCGCCGCCTGGAGCTGATCGGGCGGAAGGGGTTTTGCCAGCAGGTAACCCTGCAGCAGGTCGCAACCAAGGTTGCGCAGCAGATTCTGGTGCTCTTCGGTCTCAACGCCCTCCACGACCACCTTCAGCCCGCATGCCTGGGCGAGGCTGATCATTCCGCCCAGCAATTGGCGCCGCTTTTCGTATCCGGCGAGGAAGCTCCGGTCGATCTTGATGACATGGCACGGCAGGTACTGCAGATATTCGAAATTCGCAAAGCCCGAACCGAAATCGTCGAGCCAGATCTCGACACCGAGGACGGATAATTTGCGCAAGCGTTCCAGCGTCTCGCTGGAACGTTCGATCGTTGAGTCTTCGGTGAGCTCGAACACCAGCCTCTGAGCCGGCAGGCCGCTCACGCGCAGGACACGCTCGATCATGCCAAACAGATCGGGCGACAGCAGATTGAGCGGCGATAGATTGACGCTGAGTTTCAGCCCATTATCCCATCGCGTTGCTTCGCGGCACGCGGTTTCGAGCACCCACTCCAGCAGTTGATCGATCAGCCCATGCCGTTCTGCCGCCCTCACGAACTCGAGCGGCGAGACGTAGCCTCGACGTGGATTATTCCAGCGTGCGAGCGCTTCGATCGCAACGGGGCGACCGCTTTTGGTGTCGTAGATCGGCTGATAGTGCAGAGAAAGCTCGCCACCGCTGCGCAACGCCCTGGCGAGTTCGCCGGCGATGTCCCGAACCTCGTCCGCGTTGGCGCTCTCGAACGACCTCTTTGGCAGCCGCGTCGCGTCTTCGGAAGGCAAGTCCAGTTCGTTGTCGAACATGACCGGCAGGCCCCGCCCTGCGTTCTTCGATTGATAGAGCGCCCGATCGGCCTTCAGCATCAACTCGTCGGCGGTGGCGGCATGCTTCGGCGTCGTCGCGATGCCGACACTGACCGCCACATCGGCCGAGCCAAAGGCGCCGAGAAAATACGGCTGGCGGAGCACGTGGGCCAGCTCGTTGGCGATCCCGAGGGCGTCGGCGCTCGACGAGCCCGGCAGCACGATCGCAAATTCGTCGCCGCCGAGTCTGGCGCAGGTATCGCTGGCCCGGATGCAGTCCTTGAGCCGCATGGCGACATTCTGCAGGAGCGCGTCGCCGGCAGCATGCCCAAGCCGGTCGTTGACCTCCTTGAAGCCGTCGAGATCGAGGCACAACAGGGCGCATGGCGTGCCGCCGATTGCGTGCGTTATCGCATCATTGAGCCGATCGGTGAAAAGCCGCCGGTTTGGAAGCTCGGTCAGGCTGTCGTGATGCGCCAGGAACTCGACCTGGGCTTCGGCCTTTCGCCGCTCGGTAATGTCTTCGTAGGTGCAGACCCAGCCGCCGTCTTCGAGCGGCTGATGGTGGATCGCAATCAATCGGCCGTCGCCGAGCTCCTGAAGGAATATCCCTTTCTCGCGGCGATCGATGAAGGCCTTGCGCGCCGAGTAGATGTCTTCGACGCTGCGGCCCGGATAGTTGCCGAGCGCGCAACTATCGGCGAGCACATCGTAGAGCCTCATCCCGGTGCGCAGCCGATGCATCGGCTGATTGTAGATTCGGCAGAACTGCTCGTTGACGAGTTGCAGCCGGTCATCCGGGTCGTAGAGGCAGATGCCCTGCGGCAGGTTGGCGATCGCCTGCTCGAACCGCTGCCTGAATGCGCCGGGGCGCGCGAAACGCCAGGACAAATCGTAACGAAGCGCCGCCAGGACTTGCGCAAGCCGTCTGCGCATGGCGCTGGGGCGGGGCGATCGATCTTCTGTCTGACGCCGCACGTTGAATTTCCTGTACGCGTAATAGGCGAAAAATCCGCGCGAACTAACCACGAAAGGCTAAGAGCAGCGTTAAGATCGTGGTGCCTTCATTTCGAGCAATTGCCTTGGTGCTGGGCCGAAAGACGCTCGCGCCAGCCCGCAGGCGCATCAAATCAATAAAACACTAACCACGTCGCTCGGAAGGTCTGGCTGAAGCGTACTGATGTGTCCGGAATCAACTGTAGCGGGCTGGACGCGCTTCGCTCCTAACTCCTTAACCGCGCCATGGCGACGCCTTCGCGCGCAAGCTGATCAGCGCGCTCGTTCTCGTCATGGCCGGCGTGGCCCTTAACCCAGTGCCAGCGCACCTGATGCGGTTTCAACGCGGCGTCGAGCCGCTGCCACAGCTCGGCGTTCTTCACCGGCTTCTTGTCGGCGGTGCGCCAGCCGTTCTTCTTCCAGCCGTGTATCCAGGCGGTGATGCCCTGCCGCACATATTGGCTGTCGGTATAGAGATCGACCTGGCAGGACTTTTTCAGCGCCTCCAGCGCCTCGATCGCCGCCGTCAGCTCCATGCGGTTATTGGTGGTGTGCGGCTCGCCGCCCTTCAACTCCTTCTCGACCTCGCCGAATTTGAGGATCGCGCCCCAGCCGCCCGGTCCGGGATTGCCGGAGCAGGCGCCGTCGGTGTGGATGATGACGTTGGGAAGCTCACTCACGCAACCAATCCTGCATCGATGCCATAGTCGCGCACGCTCGTGACGCTCTGGTGAAAGCGCAGCTTGCGGACATATTCGAGCGGATCCTTCGGCTTGACCAGCGCGCCCGGCGGCACGTTGAGCCAGTCGACCAGCCGCGTCAGCAGAAAGCGGATCGCAGCGCCGCGCGCGAGCAGCGGCAGCGCGGCCTCCTCGGCCTCGGACAATGGTCGCGCACGCGCATAGGCCGAGAGAAATGCCCGCGCCTTGGTGACGTTGAAGGAATGGTCGGCCTCGAAGCACCAGGCGTTGAGACAGATCGCGACGTCATAGGCGAGGATGTCGTCGCAGGCGAAGGTGAAGTCGATCACGCCACTCAGGGCATCGCCGAGGAAGAAGACGTTGTCCGGAAACAGATCGGCGTGGATCACGCCCTGCGGCAGGTTTTTCGGCCACACGCCGTTGTCGAGAAAATCGAGCTCGGACGAGAGAAATGCGGCGAGCCCCGGCTGCACGTCGTCGGCGCGCGCGGCGGCCTGCTCGAACAATTGCCGCCAGCCCTTAACCGACAGCGCGTTGGCCCGCGACATTTTGAAATCGTGCCCGGCAAGATGCATCTGCGCCAGCACCTCGCCGACGCCGGCACAATGCGCGGCTGTCGGCTTGCGCGGCCAGATGCCTTCGAGAAAGGTGATGATCGCCGCCGGCCGGCCGCAGAGCGTACCGAGCGCCTCGCCGCTTTTGTTCACCACCGGCTGCGGGCAGTTGATGCCATGGGTCGCAAGATGCGTCATCAGCGCCAGGAAGAACGGCAAGTCGCCCTTGGCAACGCGCTTCTCATACAGCGTCAGGATGAAGGAGCCGGTTGCGGTGTGCAGCAGGAAGTTCGAGTTCTCGACGCCCTCGGCGATGCCCTTGTAGGACAACAGCGCGCCGAGCTCATAGTGCGAGAGGAATTCCGCAAGCTCGTCGGCGGCAACGTCGGTGTAAACCGCCATAAGTGGTGCCTATGCCGCGTCGGGCCGCACCGAACGCGGCAGCGGGAAGAACTCGTTCTCTTCCGCGGCCGACACCGTCTCCACATGCAATTCGTAGCGCTCGGCGAACGCGCCCATGATCTCCTCGACGATCACCTCCGGCGCCGAGGCGCCCGCGGTGATGCCGAGGCTCTTGATGCCCGTAAAGCGCGCCCAGTCGATGTCGCTGGCTCGTTGGGCAAGGACAGCAATGGGACAGCCCTCGCGCTCGGCGACTTCGCGCAGCCGTTGCGAGTTCGACGAATTGGGCGCGCCGACCACGATCAGCGCGTCGACCACGGGCGCGACCTTCTTCACCGCCAGCTGGCGGTTGGTGGTGGCGTAGCAGATGTCTTCCTTGTGCGGACCCGAGATGTTCGGGAACCGACCTTTGAGGATCGCGACGATGTCGGCGGTATCGTCGATCGACAGCGTCGTCTGCGTCACGAAAGCGAGATTGTTGGGATCCTTCGGCGCGAAGGTCTGGGCGTCCTCGGCGGTCTCGATCAGGGTCACCGCGCCCGCGGGCAACTGGCCGAGCGTGCCGACCACCTCGGGATGATGGGAATGCCCGATCAGGAGGATTTCGCGGCCGCGCTTGAAATGGATGGCGGCCTCCCGGTGCACCTTGGTCACCAGGGGACAGGTCGCATCCAGCGAAAAGAAATTGCGCGTCTGGGCCTCGGCGGGCACTGATTTCGGCACGCCATGGGCGGAAAATACCACCGGTGCATTGGTATTGTCGGGAATTTCCGCCAATTCCTCGACAAAAATAGCCCCCTTGGTGCGGAGGCTGTCGACCACGTATTTATTATGAACGATCTCGTGGCGGACATAGACCGGGGCACCATAGATGGTGAGCGCCCGTTCCACGGTGTCGATGGCGCGAACCACCCCGGCGCAGAAGCCGCGGGGCGAACAAAGCACGATTTTGAGGTCTGGTTTGGCGGCCATTTGATCGATCTCGGGACCGAATCACCCCTCACCGGCGGGCGGGGAACGGTCATTTCGGGGTACGACTTGGGACTGCTTTTGACCCGTGTCAAGGCGGTTTGTGAGCGCATTGCGCCTTGGGTTGCGCGTTGGGGTCGAGAAGGCTTATATAGGGCTAATTCCCGTCATCGTTGATGACTACCGGCTTCGCCTGACCCGCAGGTGGGCGAAGCACAAACGAAATTTGCCAGGAGAACTTCCATATGACCAACGCACCGCTGATGCCCAAGGCGACTGCCGTTTGGCTCCTCGACAACACCGCACTGACCTTCGACCAGGTCGCCGATTTCACCAAGATGCATCCGCTCGAGATCCGCGCCATTGCCGACGGCGACGCCGCCCAGGGCATCAAGGGCTCGGACCCGATTTCCAACGGCCAGCTCACCCGAGAGGAGATCGAGCGCGGCGAGAGCGACCCCAACCATCGCCTCAAGCTCGAGGAGAGCAAGGTGGTGCTGCCGCCGGCCGCCAAGAAGAAGGGCCCGCGCTACACCCCGGTGTCGCGCCGCCACGAACGACCGAGCGCGATCCTGTGGCTGGTGCGCAACCACCCCGAGCTAAAGGACGCACAGATCATGCGTCTCGTCGGCACCACCAAGACCACGATCGCGAGCGTGCGCGACCGCACCCACTGGAACGCCTCGACCTTGACGCCGATGGACCCGGTGACGCTCGGCCTGTGCTCGCAGATCGAGCTCGATTTCGAGGTGCAGCGCGCGGCCAAGGAGAAGCCGGTCGACACGCAATATGGCGGCGCCACGCTGCTGCCGGCCTCCGAGACCACGCGCAAGGAACCGGAGTTCGAGACCAGCGAGAAGAAGAGCGACGACCTCAATGTCGACGCCGTGTTCGCCAAGCTCAAGACCATCGGCGGCAAGAAGCCGGAGGAGGAGTAGGCGCTGTCAGCGGCCGGCGCTGAACCCAAGGATCAATGGACATCCGGATGGTCCAGCATCCACTCCCCGAGTTTTTCCTGGCTGCGGTTGGCTCTGTTGATCGCCTGATTGCGCGCGGCGTCGCGATCCCTGCGGCAGTAGACATATTGCGGCGAGCCCGGTGCGACCGTGCCATTGGCGCGGCAGAACGCGTCGTCATCCTCGGTGAGGCCAGCGGACGCCGGCGCCTCGTTGCGCGTGGCGCAGGCGGCAAGCGAGAGGGCGAGAAACGCCATTGCGCAGCAGCGCACGAAAATAGCGGGCATCCGCAAGTCCATCCGTATTCTCAGCCGTCATTGCCGGGCATAGCCGTCCGAAGGACGGCGTCGCTTCCGCTCGCCTGTGACCCGGCAATCCAGCAAAAACAAGGCTTTTGATCAATGATGGATGCTCGGGTCAAGCCCGGGCATGACGAGAGCTGGACATCATTTGCTGACCCCACGGCTACCGCGCGTGATCGGTCTCCGCTCTCCTTTGGGCGATCTCCACGACCATATCGGGAAACGTCCGATAGAAACCACGGACCTCGATCCTGACGCCCGATGCATCCGCCAATTCCGGTGTCTCGATTCGCAGCGGCCGGCCGGGATAGATCATCCGGTCGAACTCCTCATGGACCAGCACCTCGTGGTCCGGAGAATCCACGCGAAAGATCTTGACGCCTTGAAGCAGCGTCATTTCCGGCTCGTCTTCCGAAATCTCAATCGCTCGCGCGCCGCCGTCATGCGCGACGCTCTCCGTTCGTATCTTCTCGGCACTGCGGGCGCCGCCCAAAATCCGCCCATAGGACTGACGCGAAAAATCAGAACCCTCGACGTAGAGCCGCGGACATGATCCCTCCTCTGACCCGAAATGGGCCCAGACCTTTGCCGGATCGAACTGACGCATGGCGATATCGCGCCCCAATGCGCGCGCCGATACGATCTTGGCTCGCGGTCCGTAGGTGAATTTCTCGTCGATCGGCAAGAGCGGCGCCTTGAACGCCTCTTTTCTCTTCTTGAAGATGGTGCGTTTGTCCACCTGCTTCAGAAGCACCGCTTTGGAATATTTCTGGATGCCCTGGTATTGCGCTTGCGCGTCGGCCATAGCCTCCGGTCCCGGGATCGCTCCGTCGTAATACCGCAACTCCATTTGCAGCGGCACGACGATCGATTGTCCCTCGGACAGACTGGGCACCGGAATCTCGTAGGTGGTCCGAGTCCAGGCCACATCGCTGTCGGCCGGCCTCAGCGCATCCGTGACGATCTCGTCCGCCGACAGAGCCGAAATCGGCAGCGTTCCCTTGCCCAGTCCATTCTCGATGATCGCCACCTGAACGTAGAGCTCGCGCACGTCCACCTGGAAGGCAAGACCGCCGCCGCCGACGCCGCATCCTTCCCCGGCAGAGCCGATCAGATAATGTTCGGGCCAGCCTGCGCGTGCGAAATACTCCGCTGCCGCCAGCTCCGGCGGCAATCCCGGCGAGGCATTCTTCCGGACAAGATCGTCAAGGGTGAAATAATCGAGCGTCTTCGGACCAAGCTTGGTCCGCTGCTGATTCAGCCAATCCCTGAACTTTGCAAGATTGGTCGAATAATTCCTGATGTCGTCAGCGTTTACGTATCGCCAAAGCGTCGCGCTCCCCAGAATATCGTCGTCGCTCTTATCGCTGCCATCGGAATGCGTGTAGTACATCGAAAGATCGCCGGGAAAGTCCGGCGTGTTGATGACGGTCTGAAAGAAAGGGGCGTCGGGAAGATAAACCGAACCGCCGCCCGCAAAGATCTTGAGCTTGCTTCCCTTCCTGGAGGAAAATCCCTGGGCAAGCTCCTTCGACGTCGCGCTGTCCTTCAGGCCATCCATTCCTGACGAGAATTGAGTTTTGTTCGTGCTGGCCGCGTCGCCAAATTTTGCAATGACATTGCGGAGCTCTTTGCCGACGGCATTCTCGATCACATAGGGATTGGCGCCGATCAGCTTCTCGAGGTTGCCGCCGAGTTGACCTGCCATCAGCAGCGACGCACTCGTGCCATCCAACCAGACATAACGGATGCGAAGCGCGCGTTGCGGGTCGACCTCGTCCGGGCAGACGCCGACCTCCGCGCGCGCCGTGTTGTCGCCGTTGCCGAACATCGATCGGCCGGGAAAACACTCGTTGGTTACGGTGCGATGCGGAGCCTGCACGAACGCGGCCTTGAAGGCGACGTAGGGAACGTCGTTGACGCTGGCTGGCTTGACGATGGTGATATGATCGGCGTCGATCGGGTCGAGGTGCTTGTTGCAGAGACTGGCGGCGCTCGCCTGGGTGACGATCAGCAAGCCGTAAACCTTCTGCTTCTCGTAGGCACAGTATGAGGGGAACGGAAACTCCGCATCCAGCCACGCTCGCTGCAGATTGGCGAGATAGTCCGCCGATTGCATCGGCCTCATCTGGCCGAATTGCGAGTTCTTGCTCATCAGCGCGGCCAGCGAGGCAACCTCCGCACCGGTGGTCGGGGTTGAAAAGAAATAGATGAAACGGACGCGGCTGGCGACGCCCTGATATTTGAGCAGATAGGCGCGTGCGGCGAGGCCGCCCATGCTGTGAGTCAGAAAAACGATTTCCTTGTGACTGGTGACGCCATCGGCTTCAAATCTCAGCCGCATGTTCTCGGCGATCTCGTCGATCGAGAAGGTCTCCTTGATGAGATTGCTCGGATACTCGTAGACATAGATGCTGGTCTTGTCGAAGGCCGGATCCTTGGTCAGCATCTCGGGCCAGTACGATGTGCCGTTGGTCCAGGTCGACGTTCCGTCACCAAGCACGCCGTGCATGAACACGATGACCTGGGAGGCTCCATCCACCTTGCGGATGTAGCGGGAATCCGCACCGCAGGCGTTATCCAGAACGGCGAGCACCAGGAGGGAAACGACGGAAACGAAAACGCTCAAACGGCCAGCGGTTCTCAAGTCGACCTCCCTCGTGAAATCGATCCGGAGCCTCGACCCTATATTGAATCCAGCGCGACGAAAACCGATGGTTGTCTGCTTGGGCCGTCAGGCAGAGTTCCATCCGTACGAAAAGGCAGCGCGCTGCGCTATGAGCGGCTTCACACTCTGCCCTTCAGCGCCGCACCGATTTCATCGAGCACCTTGGGGTCCTCGATGGTGGCCGGCATGGTCCAGGGCTCGCCGTCGGCGATCTTCTTGATGGTGCCGCGCAGGATCTTGCCCGAGCGCGTCTTCGGCAGGCGGCCGACGGTGATCGCAAGCTTGAACGCAGCGACGGGGCCGAGTTTTTCGCGCACCAGCGCCACGATCTCATTCTCGATCTCGGAAGGCTCACGCGCGACACCAGCTTTCAACACAAGGAAGCCGCAGGGCACCTCGCCCTTGATCGTATCGTTGATGCCGAGCACCGCGCATTCGGCGACATCGGGATGCGAGGCCAGGATTTCCTCCATGCCGCCGGTGGAGAGGCGATGGCCGGCGACATTGATGATGTCGTCGGTGCGGCCCATGACGAAGACATAGCCGTCCGCGTCCTTGTAGCCGGCGTCGGAGGTTTTGTAGTAACCGGGGAACTCCGTCAGATACGCCTCCCGAAAGCGCTCCTCCTGCTCCCACAATGTCGGCAGGCAGGCCGGCGGCATCGGCAGCTTGATCACGATCGAGCCCATGGTGCCCGCGGGAACCGGCCTTGCGGCCTCGTCCACCACATCGACCTGATAGCCCGGCATCGGCACCGTCGGCGAGCCGTGCTTGACCGGCAGCTGACCCAGGCCGATGGGATTGCCGGCGATGCACCAGCCGGTCTCGGTCTGCCACCAGTGATCGATGACAGGCACTTTCAGCTGCGCCTCCGCCCACTCCACCGTCGGCGGATCGGCGCGCTCGCCGGCCAGGAACAGCGTGCGGAATTTCGACAGATCGTATTGGCGGATGAATTTTCCGTCCGGGTCTTCCTTCTTGATGGCGCGGAACGCGGTCGGCGCGGTGAAGAAGGCAACCGCCTTGTGCTGGCTGATCACGCGCCAGAACGCGCCGGCATCGGGCGTGCCGACCGGCTTGCCCTCATACATGATCGAGGTCGCCCCGTGAAACAACGGCCCGTAGACGATGTAGCTGTGGCCGACCACCCAGCCGATATCGGAGCCGCACCACCAGATCTCGCCGGGTTTCACGCCGTAGAGATTGAACATCGACCATTTCACCGCGACCAGATGCCCGCCATTGTCGCGCACGACGCCCTTGGGAACGCCGGTCGTCCCTGACGTGTAGAGGATGTAGAGCGGATCGGTCGCAAGCACCGGCACGCAGGGCGCACGCTTTCCGGCATCGAGTGCCTTGCCGCGCAGGCTGGCCCAGTCGTGATCGCGCCCTGCAACGAGATCGCAGGTCTGCTGCGGCCGCTGCAGGATGATACAGGTGGATGGCTTGGCGGAAGCGAGCTTGATCGCCTCGTCAAGCAGCGGCTTGTATTGCACGATGCGGCCGGGCTCGATGCCGCAGCTTGCCGAGAAGATCAGCTTCGGCTTAGCGTCGTCGATGCGGGTCGCAAGCTCCTTGGCCGCAAAGCCGCCGAACACGACGCTGTGCACGGCGCCGATGCGCGCGCAGGCGAGCATCGCAATCACGGCCTCCGGCACCATCGGCATATAGAGGATGACGCGATCGCCCTTGGCGACGCCGAAATCGGCCATGATCGCGGCCAGCGTCTCCACCTCCTTGAGCATCTCGGCATAGGTGAAGGTCGTGACCGTGTTGGTCAGCGGCGAATCGTGGATCAACGCCAGCTGGTCGGCGCGGCCGCCGGCGACATGACGATCGAGCGCGTTGTAGCAGGTGTTGACCACCGCACCGGTGAACCAGCGCCCATAGGCGCCTATGTTCGGGTCAAAGATCTTTTTCGCTGGCTCGATCCAGTCGATCTCGGCCGCCGCCTCGCACCAGAAGCCTTCGGGGTCGCGGAGCGAGCGGGCATGAACCTCGTGATATCTGCTTGTCTCGTGGATGTTCATGGCGCCTCTCTCCCACGGCTTGGTCTTGCCGATTGGACGCCATTGTCACCCTAAGTCACGGCGATTCAAGCCGGAAATGCCCCCGTCATTTGAGCTATCGCAAGGGCAGATCCGCAGCACCCGCTAGCGTACCGCGGCCTGCAGCGTATCGAGGCGTTTTTGCAGCGCCAGACGAAGGTCGTAGCCGGGCCTGCCAAAGCCGGCATTGCGCTCGGCGATGAAGTCGCGCTGCGCCCGGCGCAAGGCCTCGGCCGAGCGGCTTCCCGAGGCGCTGAGCAGGCGCGCATAGGTGTCGGAGATCTGATGATCGAGCACGCCAAGCTGCGGATCGGCGCAGATCGCCTTCTCGACCGCAAGCCTGGTCGTGGCGCAATCGAAGGCCGGATGCTGCTCCGGCGCGGTCAGGGCCGGGAGCGCCTTGCCGCCGAACTTGGCGATCTCGGCGCGCATGGAGCGGCGGCCATCCGCGGCGCTCTGGAAGCCGGGATCGATGCGCAGCGCCGCTTCGTAATCCGCCAGCGCCTTGGCGCGGTCGCCCATTTTTTCGAACACAACCGCACGGTTGTTGTAGGCGAGCGCGAAATTCGGATCCATGCGCAGCGCCGCGTCGTAGCCCTCGAGTGCCGTACCGAGCTCGCCCTTGAACTGATAGGAATCGGCGCGGTTGGTGAGGAAGTTCGCGCGAGGCTGCATCTTGATCGCCTGGTCATAGTCGGCGATCGCCTTGTCGTAGTCGTGCATGGCCTGATAGGTCAGGCCGCGATTGTCGTAATATTCGGCGTCCTTGGGATCGAGCTTGATCGCTGCGTCGTCGTCGGCAACCGACTTCTCCAGTTGGCCCAGCTTCTTGTAGGCGGAGGCGCGGTTCGCCAGCGTCCGCGCCCGGTCCGGCTCGATGCGCAGCGCTTCGTTGCAATCGTTCACGGCCTTCTCATAGTCGCCGCCGAGATAATAGGTCGCGCCACGGTCGGAATAGGCCTGGGCATAATCTGCCTTGAGCTTGATCGCCTGATCGTAGTCGGCAATGGCGCGATCGAGCCGGTGCTGGTTGGTATAGACGATGCCGCGCTGCTCGTAAGCGACTGCATCCTTCGGATCGAGCGTGATCGCCGTCGAGAGATCCGCCTCCGCCTTGGCAAGGTTGCCGCCGCCCTGGCGCGTCAAATCGCCACGCAGCCGAAACGCCGTTGCGTTCCTGGCGTCGAGCGCGATGGCGCGGTCGACATCGGCCAGCGCCTGGGTCATGCGGCCCTCGGTCTTGCCATGGGCGTCGGCCCGGACCAGAAGCGCCGCCACGCGATCGGCGCGCGAGCTATCGTTGTTGTCGATGACCGTATTGCAGGCCGTGATCACGTCGAACGGCGAGGCCTTGCTGCCGAACGCACAATCCAGGCTGGTGCCCTCTGCCGCCGCAGGACCGGCCGCGCCAAGCGCAAGGCCCAGGCCCAACAGGCTGGCGGTGAGTAAAAACCGGAGAGAGGATGACAGCAGCTGCGCGGGATGAGAGATGCCGGACATGGCCTGAAGCGCTCCAAAGCGACGTTCTTTCGTTGTCGCGGAAGCCCCACCTCCGGTTCATCGCCCGAAGGGTTAATGGCGCTGGATATCCATCAATTGCTGCAGCCGCTCGCGCATGGCCTTCTGCAAGTCGTAAGAGGCCTTGCCGAACTCGGCGTCGCGCCGGCTCAGGAAATCGTCCTGCTCGCGCTGCCGCGCTTTGTCGGTGCGCGGGTTGTCGGAGGCCGCCTCGCGCATGACCCTGGTATTGGCCGCGTTGATCTCGCGATCGAGATTGGCAAGCTCGGGATCGGCGCAGATCGCCTTCTCCACCGGCTTTCGCGCCGTCGCGCAATTGAAGCTCGGCTTGCCGTAGACCGCCATCAGTGCGCCCAGCCGCTCCAGCTCCAGCGCCAGGCGCTTGTAGTTGGCCTTCGCGGCCGGATGGTTCGGGTTCAGCCTGATCGCGGCGGCAAAATCGGCCAGCGCCTTCGGCCGGTCGCCCTTCTTCCACCACAGCTCGCCGCGGTCGTTGAACGTATCGGCCAGCGCAGGGTCCAGCCGCAGCGCGGCATCATCATCGGCAATGGCGCGATCGAGCTGGTCCTTGCGTGCGAAGGCAGCGCCGCGCGCGACCAGCGCCTTGATGCGGTCGGCTTTCGCGGACTTCTCATTGTCGATCACCGGCCCGCATGCAGCGACGACGTTGTCGTCGTCATTGTCGGCAATCGCCGCAAGGCATGTTGCGGGATCGACCGGCGGCAGCTCCTTGCCGGGCTCCGGCGATATCGCGAGCGCGACCTGCGAGAAAACAGTTGTCATTGCGAGGAGCGCTAGCGACGAAGCAATCCAGAATGGATTGCGCAGCTCTGGATTGCTTCGCTTCGCTCGCAATGACGACCTCTTTATCCGCCTGTCTTGCAGGTGACACCGCCATCGACCACGAGCTCGATGCCGGTGACGTATTTGGATTCGTCGGAGGCCAGGAACAACGCGGCATTGGCGACGTCCCAGGCCGTGCCCATATGGCCCATCGGCACCTGCGCGTCGCGCGCACGCCACATCGCTTCCACATCGCCCTTGGCATAGCTCTGCGCCAGCCCTGCCGAATGCTCGACCATCGGTGTCTTCATCAGTCCCGGCAAGATCGTGTTGACCCTCACGTGCTGCGGCGCGAACTCGACCGCGGTGGTGCGCGTCATCTGGTTCATCGCCGCCTTGCTGGCGTTGTAGCTGACATAGGAGATGCCAACATGACGGATCGAGGCGATCGATGAGATATTGATGATGGAGCCGCCGCCCTGCTTTATCATCACGGGAATGACGTACTTCATCGCGAGATAGGCACTCTTGAGGTTGACGGCGAAGACGCGGTCCCAGTCCTTCTCCTCGACCTCGACCACGCTGCCGACCTCGGCGATCCCGACATTGTTGTCGAGCACGTCGATCCGCCCGAACGTCTTCAGGCAGGCCTGGACCACGGCCTCGACCTCGGCTGCCCTGGAGACATCGGCTGTGAACGCCGCCGCCTTGCCGCCCTCGCCCTTGATGATGCCGACGGTTTCTTCGGCGGCTGCGCCGTTGCGGTCGACGCAGAACACGGAGGCGCCTTCGCGCGCGAAGGTCGCCGCGGTCGCCTTGCCGTTGCCCCAGCCCGGGCCGATCGAGCCGGCGCCGACCACCATTGCCACCTTGCCCTTGAGCCGATCCATCGCCGCCTCCCGAATTGATTGTTGTTGCGGTCCGCTGGATACAGGCGGCTCTTCGCTATGGCAACAAGGCCCGTTTACCGTCTAGTCTGTCCTCGCAAAACCGGCCCGTCAGAGGCCGTTCCAAAGGGGAGAACGCTCATGCCTGTCACGCGCACAGTACGACTCTGCCTGGCCGCAGCACTGCTCTGCGGTTCCGCGCTTGTCCATCCTGCTTTCGCAAAACCGTTCATGATTGTCGGTCTGGACGAGAAGGTGTCCTGGGACGAGGACGGCAAGACGATCCTGGCCGCGCCGGGCAAGGATCAGGTGCTGATCGTCGATCTCGCCGATCCGGAAAGCCCGAAGATCGTGGCGAGCCTGCCGCTGAAGAACTCGATCGTCGGCCCGCCGGTCAATCTCGCCATCGATCCCTCCAACAGCGTCGCGCTGGTCGCCGACTCCATGGACGTCGTCAAGGACGGCGATGCGCTGAAGCAGGTCCCCGACAACAAGATCTACGTCATCGACATGACGGCCAGTCCGCCAAAGCTCGCCTCGACCATCACCGGCGGCAAGCAGCCGTCGGGCCTGAGCTTCAGTCCGGACGGCAAGATGGCCCTGGTCACCAACCGCGGCGACAACACGATCAGTGTGCTCTCGGTCAACGGCACCGACGTCAAGATCACGGATACGCTGACGATGCCCGACAGCGTCGGGCATGTGGTGTTCACGCCGGACGGCAAGCACGTGCTCGCCGCGCGCAACGCCGTGAACAAGGTCTCCATCCTCGACGTTGCCGATGGCAAGGTGACGTACAACAAGGTCGACCTGCCGACCTCACCGTGGCCCTACAACATCGTGGTCACTCCGGACGGCAAGCTCGCGCTGGTCAACGAGACCGGCGGCGGCGGCTCGTCCGACGGCAATATCGACACCACAAGCGTGATCGACCTTTCGGTCAACCCACCGCGCATGATCGATCACATCGTGGTCGGAGACGGCCCGGAAGGACTTGCCATGAGCCCGAAGGGCAATGTGGCGGCGGCCGCAATCCTGCGCGGCTCCAACATGAAGAAGGCCTTCTTCCACGAGAAGACCGGCAGCCTCTCCATCATGACCATCAACGGCAAGAAGGTGACCAAGACTCAGGACATCGATATCGGCGGTTTGCCGGAGGCGGTGCTGTTCACGCCCGACGGCAAGTATCTGCTGGCCGGAAACTACATGGACCAGGACTTTTCGATCCTGAAGGTCGACGGCACTGATGTCACCGACACCGGGAAGCGATTCAAGGTGCCGGGTCATCCGGCCTCGGCGCGGATGGGGCCGTAGCGGTTCACTTGCGCCGTTCGCTAACGGCCGCGCAACGCTTCGCTGCGCGCGATCAGGCGTTTGGCATTGGCATAGGCCGGCACCTCGATCAGCGCGCCGTCGAGCTCGGCGCGCGCGGCTCCCTTGGCGCGGGCGGCATCGAACGCCGCCACGACCTTTTGCGCACGCGACAATTCCGCATCCGACGGCGTCAGCACGCCGTTGATGACGGCGGCGTGCGCGGGGTCCACGCATGATTTCGCGGCATAGCCGAGCCGTCGCGCCCACACGGTGTCGCGCGCCACGCCGTCCGCGTCGCTGAACGTATAGGGACAATCCACCGCAACCTTGCCGGCCGCGACGCACTCGACCATGAAGCGCTGCCGGCAATAAGCGAGCTCGACGCCGTCAGGGCTGCGCTCGGCGCCGAGATCGGCCGCAAGATCTTCCGCGGCAAGCAGCAAGGCCGACACGCGCGGGCTCGCATCAGCGATCGCGCCTGTTAGCACCAGCCCGCGCGCGGATTCGATGTTGGGCAGAAGCGCGGTCGATCCTTCCGGGATTCCATAGTCGCGTTCGAACCGCCGCACCGCTTCGTCGAGGCCTGCGACATGAGAGGGCTCGGCGACCTTCGGCAGCGCCACGATATCAGGCCTGCCGTGCATGACGGCGGCGAGATCGTCCATGCCGTCCTGATCGAGCGGGTTGACGCGCACCGCAGCCACCGCGCCGGCCTCGCGCCAGGTCGCATAGAGATCAGCGGCCAGCGCGCGAGCCGCCGGGCGACGCGGCGGCGGGGTGAAATCCTCGAGCTCCTGGATCAGGACATCGGCGCCGGATGTGATGGCGCCGCGGAGCACGGCCTCGTTGGCGCCCTCCAGGAACAGCCAGGAACGGCAGAGCCTCGCGGGGCGGACAGTGCGCGGCATGACCGCCTCGCCGGTCACGCTGCTACTGGAAGCTCATGTCGAGGCATTTGGTGATGTCCGAGCCGAGGCCTGAGGAAATGATGATGCAGCCCCGCACCTTCTGCTGGGTGGTGTCGGCCGCCCAGATCGAGTAGCCGCCGGTGCCGAAGAACGAGTTTGTGTTCGGCGGCTCGGTTTCGGTGGCGTCGAAATCATAATGCGAGTCGACATCGAAGATGCGCGGCTTCTTGGTGCAGCCGCCGTCGGCCTGCACGTTGATCACTTCCTTGTTGTCGCGCGTCAGCGCCAGCGACACCTGGCAGCGGAAATATTCCGAGGTCTTCACGTTGAACAGATAAGCGTAGGACTTGCAGGTCGCCGTGTTGAGCTTGCCGGCGGCAAGCCCGCGGCTGCAGGCGATCTGCTGGTTGTGGGAGAGCCTGTACAGCTCCTCGGCGCGGGCGATCGAGACCAACGTCAGAAGCGACAGAGCAACCGAGACACAGATTTTCATGACGTGGCTCATCCGAATCATCCCTATAGCTGCTTTTGTAGAATTGGTTCTAAATGGAAACGGGAACATAGTCGCCAAGCGAGGGGCGGGAAATCACAAAGTCATGGGACGTCCGTGAAGTGGCGACAAAATCCGTTGCCGAATTCCGCTGCATTGACGACCGATTGATGTTCGTGATTTGTTCAAACGATGGGCGCAGACGTCAAGGCGCACACTCGGGGAGAAGGACGATGGAAAAATTTACGTGGAAATCTCTGGCGATCGGGGCGGCATTGTTCGCGATGGGGGCTGCCGCATTCGCGCAGGCGGCGGGACCGACGCCGTGGGAGCTGAAGCCGGACACCGGCTATGCCTATGACAAGGAAGGCAAGACCTTCGAGTACAAGATGGGCACCAACAATGCCGGCTCGCTGCTGAAGGGCGCCAAGAAGGTGCCGAAAGGGACGCTGTTCTTCATCGGCCAGAACGGCCAGCTCTACATGCGCACCGGGCCTTACCTCGAAGGCGGCGGCAAGTTCATGTTCGGCTCGAATTGAGCTCTCACCCTCCCCTGGAAGGCGGGAGGGTAAGAATCAAACGCCGCGGCGAGATCCTTGGCGCCCGGCAGGCTCGAATTGGCGTCCATCCGGTTGCCAGTGATCGCGAGCAGCTTTGCGACGGTGTTGTGACGGATCGCGACCGGGTTGCGCTCATAGCCGGAGCGCTGGAAGAAATTCGCGGTCGGTACCTGCTCGCGCATATCGAGCGGCATGGTCACCATGTCGAGTCCGGTGCCGTCGCCGGTGAGGTTCATCATCTCAAGCTCGGCGGCGGTGAGCGGCCGCATGTAGCCCTTCATCCGCGCGAACTGCACCGAGGTGAGGAGCTTGTGCGTCTGCAGCATCGGCCCGACATCGATGTCGAGCACCATCGCGTGCATCGCCCAGCCCTGCCTTGTGTCGCCGATCTTCTCATGCTCGAACCAGTCGTCAGGCACCGCACGCGCCTGGGCCACCATCTTCTTCAAGACGGCGATCTTGTGCTCCATGCTCCTGCGCGCAGGCCCGGTGAGGTTCACCGCCCGCGCCATCAACAGCCTGACAAAGCCCTCGCCCTGCTCGGCGAGCAGTTCGACCGAGTTGGTGGTCAGAAGCTGGTTGTAGCCGACGGCGGTCGAGATCGCGCTCCTGCCTCTAGAGCCTGACTGGGAGGCATGCGTGCCGTTGCCGCCGGTCTCGAATGAATAGACCCGAACCGCCTGCTCCCGGGTCAATCCGGCCTGCAGCGCAAAGCGAGCATAGGCGCGCTTGAAATCGATGTCGTTGGCGGGTTGCTCCGGCGCCCATTGATAGAGCTCGGCAGAGGCCTTCAGCAGGTCGGCGATCACGGGCACATATTTGCGCTCGCTGCGAGGCTCCGGCTCCGATGACGGATTCACCGGCCGCTTCGGCCCGGTATAGACCGGCGGCTGGGTCAGCACGTAATCGTCAAGCGCGATAGGTTGATGCTCGCGCCGCTTGGCGTTACGGCCTTTGCGCCTTTCCGCAATCGAGCTCCAATAGGCGCTCGCCTCCTGCTCGAACGCATCGCGCGCCTGCATATAGGCTTGCAGCTTGCGGCGATAATCCGCGATGACCTCGGGCGGCACAGCTTGCTGTGCCATCGCGCTCCTGATCGCAGGCGGCAACGCGAGCGGTGCCGCGAGCAGCACGGCGAGCCCAAGCATTTTGGCATGGAGGCGAATCGCGTCAGTCGGCATGGGCCCCCTTGTACCCAAAACCGCGGCTACTTCCAGGCAAACACCGGCTGTTCCAGATCGGCAACGCGCGTGTTCCGGCCGCCCAGCACCTCGCGGAACTGATAGATCATGGCCGCGGTCGGCGCGTGGATCAGCCGTTCCTCGTAGTGGAAGCGGATCACCCGCCGCGTGCTCTCGGGGATCGCCGTGAAGTCGAACGCGTCCGCGTGCTCGATCAGGTCGAGGCGGATCCGATGCACGGAGGCGACCTCGGCGGGGTTCGGAACAATGGATTGGCCCGGATCGGCCCAGACCACGACCGGCGTGATCAGATAGCCCGAGCGGGTCGGATAGTCATCGAGCAGGCCGAGCACGGCATCTTCGCCGAGCGCCAGGCCGAGTTCCTCCTTCAACTCGCGGAGCGCAGCCTGGACTTGCGTCTCGCCGGCATCGCAGCGGCCGCCCGGCAAGGCCCATTGCGCACGATGAGCGCGCAGGCTCGAAGCGCGTCGCGTCAGCAGGAAGGTGGTATCGTCTCCGCCGTCCACGGCGGGACAAAGCGCAATCGCAACCGCGGCCCGCTTCAGCTCGCTCGCCTCACCCGTATCCAGGCGTGTGAAAGCCGCGCAGAGATTTTCGATATTCCGCCGCGTGGCATCGCTAAAGGGTTTCATCCACATAGCGATAGCGCGTTGGCGCACCATTGCTCAACGTCGGAGTTTGCAAGGCGATCTTCAGTCAGAGCACAGATCAGCCGGAAGCAACCGTCGCTTTCGCCAGCGGGCGCGGCCACAGCGCAAGGACGGCGGCGGCAAGGAGCGGCAGGCAGGCGATATTGACGATATCCCAGCCAAAGGACGAAAACAGCGCGCCGGCCGAGAATGACGCCACGAGATTGGCGCTGTAGACGAAAAGCGAGTTCAGTCCCTGAGCGCGAACCCTGCCTGACGCCGGGTAGGTGTTGGCGAGCAGAAGCGTGCCGCCGTTGAAGATGAAATTCCAGGCAATGCCGGACAGGCCGAGCTCGACGAAATAGATCGGAAGCGTCTGTTCACTCAGCTTGGCGAGGAGGCATCCGACCGCGCCGGCGACAACCCCAGTCCCGATCAGACCGCGCAGCCCGATCCGTGACACCAAAGTGGGGTTGATAAAGGACGGCAGATACATCAGGGCGAAATGCACCTGAAGCACAGTCGACGACGCCGCCAGCGAGTAGCCGCATTGCTGCAGCGAGAGCGGGGCGGCATTCATGGTCAGGGTCATCACGGAGAAACCGACCGCGCAGATCGCGCTCGCCTTCATGAAATCGGCGTTGAGCGTGAAGGGTGGCGCGGCAGCGGTCGCGGCACCGCCGGTGTCGCGGCCGAGATCGGCCGACAACAGGAATTGAGATGCCGCAAGACAAATACAGACCACCGACAGCGCCGCGAATGCGCCGGCGTAAGGCACCGATCCGAAGGCGTCCGCGAAACGGCTGCCGAGAAACGGGCCGGCTATGCCGCCAACCACGCCGCCGCCCGTCACGATGGCAACGGCCGAGGTGCGCTCTTCGGGGCTTCGCGCGGCGTCGATCGCGGCGAAGCGATAGTACTGGCCGAAGGCGCTGAACAGACCCAGCAGGAAAGTGCCGACCACCAGGACGGCGAAATTCGCGACCGCCAGGCCAACAAAGCTGACCGCGCCGCCGATCACGCCAAGGCCCGCCTTGAACATGAAGCCGCCGCGGCGCCCCATCCGGCCCATCAGCTCGGAGGCGGGATAGATCATCAACAGCGCGCCAAGCACGGTCGCCGTGACCGGCAGTGTGCTGAGCGTAGGCGACGGCGCCAGATACGCGCCCGACAGGCTCGACACCGAGGTAAGCAGCGACATGACCGTTCCGGTCAGGGCCTGGCCGACAGCCAGGACGACGATATCTCTCGAGGGCATTGCAGATGATTCCGGCTGTTCTCCGGTCAGCATTCTGCAAATTCTGAATATGTCCGCAATGACAGGTATCCCTCATTTTCTGCCAAATCAATCACAACGGCGAATTCGCCGGCGGCGACACGGGGCGCATCTCGCTTGACTGCACCACGCGCCCGGTTGATGACATGACGGCGCATTCGGGGAAGCTGGAATATCTGGAATGATCGACAAGGCTATTGGCGCAAGGCTCAAATCCGACGGTTTTAGCGTTGTCGAGGCGACCGGATTTATCCAACTGATCGGACCGATGTGGCAGCGCGAGGTCGACGGCGAGCTCGAATTCGCGCTTGTGACCGAGGACAAGCACCACAACCGCCGCGGCCTCGTGCAGGGCGGCGTGCTGATGACCTTCGCCGACCGCACCTGCGGCATCACCGCCCGCCATGTTCTTGGCAAGCAGACCATGGCGATGGCGACCGTGCAGCTCGACGTGCATTTTGTCGAATCCGGCAAGATCGGCGAGGTCCTGATCTCGCGGCCGCGCGTGGTGCGGGCGACGCGAAGCCTGGTTTTTGTCAGCACGGAAGTGACCGTCGACAAGCGCTCCATCGCCATGGCCAACGGCGTGTTCAAGATTTTGAAGAGCGAGTGACACTCCACGGTCGTCCCGGCGCACGCCGGGCCCCCTACGCGCGATCTATCGGGTGTGCAGGATGTTAGACGCCCGTCACAAAACCAAGGCCTGTGGTTATGGGTCCCGGCTCGCGCTCGCAAAAGCTTCCGCCTTCGCTCTTCAAGCTACGGCAGACAAGGCGCTTGGCCGGGACGACCAAGTGCCGCTATGCTTACCACCTCGAAGTGAAGGAACACGCCCATGCAATACCGAAAACTCGGCCGCAGCGGCCTGAAGGTCTCGCCGATCTGTCTGGGCACCATGATGTTCGGCGGGCCGACGGATGAAGCGACCTCGACGCGGATCGTGGCGAAGGCGCGCGAGGCCGGAATCAATTTCATCGACACCGCCGACGGCTACAACAAAGGCAATTCCGAGCAGGTGGTCGGCCGCGCCATCTCCAACAGCCGGCCGGGCTGGGTGCTGGCGACGAAGCTCGCCAATCAGATGGGCGATGATCCCAATCGCGGCGGTCTGTCGCGGCGCTGGGTGCTGCAGGCCGCCGACGAGAGCCTGAAACGGCTCGGTACCGACTACATCGACATCTACTATCTGCACAAGGAAGACCACGGCACGCCGCTGGAAGAGACCGTGCGCGCGATGGGCGACCTGATGCGCCAGGGCAAGGTGCGTTATTTCGGCGTCTCGAATTATCGCGCCTGGCGCGTCGCAGAGATCTGCAACATCTGCGACCGGCTCGGTATCGAGCGACCAGTCGTCAGCTCGCCCTATTACAACGCGATGAACCGCATGCCTGAGGTCGAGCACATCCCGGCCTGCAGCTATTACGGGCTCGGTGTCGTGCCCTATAGCCCGCTGGCGCGCGGCGTACTGACGGGCAAATACAGCGCCGATGCCGCGCCCGACAAGGACAGCCGCGCCGGCCGCAACGACAAGCGCATGATGCAGACCGAGTGGCGGCCGGAGTCGCTCAAGCTCGCGCAGGAGATCAAGGCGCATGCCGAAACAAAGGGCATCACCGCCGGTCAGTTCGCGGTGTCCTGGGTGCTGAACTCCTCGCAGGTGAGCTCGGTCATCGCGGGCCCCCGTACCGAGGAGCAGTGGGACGACTATGTCCGCGCGCTCGACTACAAGTTCACCGCTGATGATGAAACGCTGATCGATCGGCTGGTCGTGACAGGCCATCCGTCGACGCCGGGTTTCAACGACCCGGCCTATCCGATCGAGGGACGGAAGACACGAGGAGACTGAGTCATGGGCGTCGCAGCACACGAGGATCGTTACGGGCTTGCACTCTCGACAGATTCCTCCGACGCCGCGGACGCCTATCGCGATGGGCTTGATCTCATGCTCTCGGCCTGGCCGGGCGCTACTGAGGCGTTCGAGCGCGCGATCGCAGCCGATAGCGATTTTGCGCTGGCGCGCATCGCCCGGTCGCGGATGCACACCATTTATCAGCAAGGTGAGGCGGCGCGACAACAGGCAGCGCTTGCACGCGAGATGGTCGCGCGGCGTGGCACCGCGCGCGAGAAGGGCCATGTCGAGACGCTGGCGCTTGCGGCCGAAGGCAATCTTCCCGCGGCGCTGCCGGCGGCGTTGAGGCATCTCGAGCAATTCCCGCGCGATGCGGTGGTGATGTCGCTTCTGCTCGGCGCGTTCGGGCTGTTCGCCTTTTCCGGCATGGCCGATCACGACCAGGCGCGGCAGGATCTGTGCGAGCGTTACGCGCAACATTACGGCGAGGACTGGTGGTTCCTCACCAACTACGGCTGGTCGATGACTGAGAACGGCCAGGTCGCAAAGGGCCGCGCCATGACCGAGCGCGGTTTCGACAAGCGGCGGGCGAATGCCCATGGGGCGCATATGCTGTTGCATGCGATGTTCGAGGACGGCTCGACCGGCGATGCGGACGCGCTGGTGACAGGGTGGATCGGCGGCTACGACCGCAGCGGGCTCCTCTATGGTCACATCCACTGGCATCTGGCGCTGGGTGCGCTGGAGGTCGGCGATGCGGCCAAGGCGCTGTCGATCTATGCTGATGTCCTCGATCCCCCGCACAATCGGGCGCCGCCGCTGAACGTCATGTCCGATTGCGCCGCGCTGCTGTGGCGGCTCAGCGCTTATGGCCACCCGCCGCCCGCCCAGCTTTGGACGGAAGCCGAGGCTTACGCGACGACGCATTTTCCCAAAACCAGCCTGCCCTTTGTCGAGATGCACATGGCGCTGCTTGCTGCAGCAACCCACAACAATGTGGCGCTCGACGAGCGCCTGCGCGCGATTGAGCAGCGGCTCGCTGACGGAAAACTCGCCGCGGGTCCCGTCGTGCCCGCGATCTACAGGGCGCTGCGCGCGTTTGCGGACGAGAAATTTGCGGCCTGCACGCGCGAGCTTGAACCCCTGCTCGCCGACGTCGTCCGTCTCGGCGGCAGCCATGCGCAACGCGAGATCATCGAGGACACCTTTATTGTTGCGCTGATGAAGTCCGGCGAACTGCCGCAGGCGCGCAACATGCTCGACCGCCGCCTGCATCGGCGGCCGTCGCCGCGTGACACCCGCTGGCTCGCCGCTACCGCCTGAGGCAAAATCGCGATACAATTCCAAAAAAGGGACTTGCCGAAAAAACCGGAGGATCGCCCATGACCGAGATCGTGTCGCTGGAGGCACTCGCCGCGCGCATCCTGCCTGGACAATCGCTCGCCATTCCCCTCGAGAATGCCGGTGTGTCGATGGCGGCGACCGCGGCGTTGATCGAAGCCGGCGTCACCGGATTGAGGCTCGTGTGCGTTCCGACAAGCGGGATGCAGGCCGATCTGCTGATCGGCGCCGGCGCCGTGAGCGCAGTCGAGACCAGCGCGGTCTCGCTGGGCGAAGCCGGCGGCGCGCCGCGCTTTACCGCCGCGGTCCGTGCGCGCCAATTTGCACTGTCCGATTCCACCTGTCCCGCAGTCCTCGCCGGCCTGCTCGCGGCCCAGAAGGGTGTGCCGTTCATGCCGATCGCAGGCATCATCGGCAGCGACCTGTTGAAGGTGCGGCCCGACTGGAAAGTAATCGACAGTCCGGTCGGCGGCGGCAAGGTGGTCGTGGTGCCGGCGATCGCGCCCGATGTCGCGCTGTTTCATGCACCCGAAGCCGACCGCGCCGGCAATATCAGGATCGGCCGCCACCGCGAGCTTGCGGCGATGGCCTATGCCGCCAAGAGCACCCTGGTGACGGTCGAGCGCATCGTCGACCGCGACCTGCTCGCAACGGAAGATTCCGCCGCGGGTGTGCTGCCTGCGCTCTATGTCGATGCGGTCGCGATCGCCGAGCGCGGCGCCTGGCCGCTGCCGCTGTGGGACGAATATGAGCGCGACCGCGCCGAAGTTTCCCGCTATGCCGCGATGGCGCGCACGGAGGATGGCTTTCGCGCCTATCTCTCGGCGTTTCTCAGCCACCGCGAGCAGGTCGCGTAGATCATGCCGGCCGAGCGCGAGCGTCGCGAGCTTCTGATCGCAACCATTGCCGATCTGCTGGACGGCGTGCGCCATGTCGCGGTCGGCGCGTCCTCACCGATGCCGGCGGCCGGCGCAATGCTGCTCCGCGCCCGCAACGCGCGCGACGGCAAGCCGCCGGTCAAGATTTCGATCCTGGGCTCGGAGCGGCACAATTTCTTCACCAATGGCGCCGTCGAGCTGTTCGACTGCGCGGCGCAGGGCCGGGTCGATGCGTTCTTCCTCGGCGGCGGCCAGATCGACGGGCACGGCAATATCAATCTGGTCGGCGCCGGCGATTATCCGGCGACGGCCGTGCGCTGGCCGGGCTCGTTCGGCTCGGCCTATCTCTATCATCTGATCCCGCGCGTGATCCTGTTTCGCGAGGAGCATTCGCCGCGCGTGTTCGTGCCAAAAGTCGATTTCGTCAGTGCGGCCGCGGTGACATCGGATGTTCCCCGCCGCGGCGGACCACACGCGCTGCTCACCAACATGGCGCTCTTTGACTTCGACAAAGCCCGCGGCGGTTTTCGCCTGCGCTCGGTGCACCCGCCCTATGGCGCGGACGACATCCGCGCCAACACCGGCTTCGACTACGAAGCATCCGCAAGCGTGCCGGCGACGCCACAGCCCGATGCGGCGACACTTGCGCTGTTGCGCGGACAAATCCTGGACGAGCTATCCGAATGCTATCCGTCCTTCGCCAAATCGATGCTGGAAGCGGCGTGAGGGGCGTCTTAGATCTGGGGCCAAAGACCCATTGCATGGATGACGCAACATGAACCGTCACGGCATGATCCTCGCCGGCTTGATTCTCACCGCAGCGCTCGCAAGTGCTTCCGCTCGCGCCCAAATCGGCGGCCCGACAAAACACACCGGACTCGGTACTCCGACAAAGCCACCCTCCCCGCTGGTGCCCGGCCAGAAGACGGGAACAGTCACCGTGTCGCCCAACAACTCGACCACGGTGAACAATTCCATGGTCAAGAAGAAGAAGTAGCACCGCGCCGGCGAAGAAAAACAATGCGGGGGGAACAGATGGCCACCAAGGCCGGCCTTTCACCGACACATGATGCGCCGTATCGGGGCCTCAAGGTGCTCGATTTCGGACAAGGCATCGCCTCGCCCTATTGCGCGATGCTGCTTGCCGTCTACGGCGCCGATGTCATCAAGATCGAACCGCCGGAAGGCGACTGGTCGCGCTTTCTCGGCACGACCTATGGCAGCCACACGACGCTGTCCGCCGTCTACAATCGCGGCAAGCGCAGCCTGTGCCTCGACCTCAAGCACAGGGATGGCGCAGCCGTTGCGAAGCGGCTCGCGCGCGACTGCGACATCCTGATCGAGGGCTTTCGTCCGGGTGTCGCCGCGCGGCTTGGGCTTGGTTATGAAGAGCTGTCACGCGACAATCCTCGATTGATCTATCTCTCGGTCAGCGGATTCGGCCAGAGCGGCCCCTATGCGAAGCGCCCAGGATCGGATTCGCTGGCGCAGGCGTTTTCAGGCATGGTTGCGGTCAACCCCGGCAACGACGGCACACCGCATCGGGTGGGAACGCCGGTTTCCGACGTCGTCAGCGGCGTCTATGCCTTCCAGGCGATCGCCACCACGCTGTTCGCGCGGGAGTCGACGGGCACCGGCCGCTGGATCGACGTCAGTCTCGTGCAATCGACGGCAGCGTTGCTCGGTCACAACGTCGCGCAATATGTGCTCGAAGGCGGTGCGCCGCGGGCGCTCAACGTGCCGGCCGGCGTCTATCGGACAGGCGACGGCTGGATGATGGTGACGCTGGTCAGCGAGGCACAATACAAGCGCCTGTGCGCCGCGATCGGTCGCGACGATCTCGCCAGCGATCCGCGCTTCAACGACTTTGCCCGGCGCGCGGATGCGGCCGACGCGTTGATCCCGCAACTGCGCGAGATCTTCGCAAGAGAGCCGACCGAAGCCTGGCTCGACCGGCTGCATGCGGCCGACGTGCTTGCCGAGCACGTGCTTAGTCCCGACGAATGGCTGCGCAACGTCCATGTCGAGGCGACCAAAGCGGCGGTGTGCCAGGACACGCCCGGGGTCGGTCTTGTTTACTCGCCGCGCACGCCGGGAATCGCAAGCCTGTCCGAGGATCATTTGCGGCCTGCGCCGGATATCGGGCAGGACAGCCATGAGGTGTTGCTGGAAGCGGGCGTGGCGCGCGATGCAATCGACGATCTCGTCAAAGCCGGCGTGGTGCGCACCGCAAAAGGAGGCAAGGCATGAGCTCTGATCTGGTTCGTTACTCCACCGCGGACGGTATCGCCGAGCTGATGCTCGATCGCGCACCGGTCAATGCGCTGAGCATGCCGCTGATCGACGCGCTGCTCGGCTTGCTTGCGAAGGCGCGGGACGACGAGAACGTTCGCGCGGTGATCATCGCCAGCACGCAAAAGGTGTTCTGCGCAGGGCTCGATCTCGATCTGGTCCGCGGCAAGCCAGCCATCGAGACCAAGACATTCCTCGAGAAGCTCTACTTCGCGCTCAATGACATGCAGTACCGCATGGGCAAGCCCACTATTGCAGCGATCGACGGCGCGGTGCGCGCCGGCGGCATGACCATTGCGATCTCCTGCGACATGATCATTGCCGGCGATGGCTCGACGTTCGGCTATCCCGAGATCGATGTCGGCCTGATCCCCGCCATTCACTTCGTGCAGTTGCCGCGGCTGGTCGGCAAGCACCAGGCGTTCGGGCCGCTGTTCCTCGGCGAGTCCTTTGACGCTCCGACCGCGTATCGCATGGGGCTGCTCAGCGAGGTCGTGCCGAAGGGCACGGCGCTGGAGCGCGCCCGCGAGATCGCCCGGCGTCTCGCGGCCAAATCCCCTGTCATCATGAAGATCGGCCGCGACGCCTTCATGCGCGCCATCGATGCCGATTTCCGCCGCTCGGTCGAGAACGCCGCCGAAAGCTTTGCGCTGGTCGCGAGCACCGAGGATTGCCAGGAAGGGCTGAGCGCGTTCGTCGAGAAGCGGAGGCCGAGCTACAAGGGGCGCTGAGACGACCAGCGAGACGAGGTGGCGGCGGGCTGCCGCGTACGCCAGTCCGATGTGGCGCTTACTTGCCGAGCGCGGTGCGCGCGGTCTTGATGTAGTCCATGCACTCAGACCAATCCGCCTCGATCACCTCGGTCTCGGCATCGCTGAGCGCCTTGCGCAACGTGACGAGCACAGGCTCGGGATGTTTCTTCTTGAGTTCCGCCTTGATCATCGCGACGCCCTTCTGGCAGTCGGATTTGTTGTCCGCCATGGCCGCAGTCGGGCCCATCAACACGGCCGCCGTTACAGCTATCAGCACTGAACGTAGCATGCGTGACCCTCCAATCATTTGCTCGCTCGATGAGCTCCGACCGAGACAGGTCCGGGTCAGGCTCACGCTTCCCCCTTATCTGGCTCCGTACGTCTGCGCCAGCCCACGTCAATGAGCCATTTCTGATAGTCGCGTTCAAAGCGCTCAGGGTCGGCAGGCACTGGCTGCGGTTTTGCACGAGCAAGAATCGCGGCGAGCGGTTCGAGACCCACGGCGCGACGCCGTTCCTCCACGCTGTCCGGATCCTCAATCGCGTGGGGCCGCAGGTTGCCATGCGCATCCACCTTGAGCTGGCTGCCGTAGAGCTGCGGCCTGCCTTCGAACACGCGGATTCTGTCCTCCAGCATGGCTGGCTGCCAGAGTGGCGCCGTGTGCTCGCGTGCGGCCTCGGCAAGACGCTTGAGGCACGCGCGCTGGAATTCCGGCTGCGAAATGGCGTGCTGAGCGATCAGCCAGGCGGCCTTTGCGGCTGCTTCGCCGACCAAGAGCTCCGTCGGCCAACCGACCTCATCGATGATCACCTGGAGCCGCGAGGCATTGGTCTCATGAATGGCGAGCATCCGTGGATGATAGCCCTCGTAAAGCGCGCCCGATGCCGCCAGCTCGTCGGCGACCTTCTGGTCCAATTCCGCCATGGCGATGAGTTCGTCAGCAATTCTGTGATCCATCCCGAACGACCTTGAGTAGGTGAGGCAGAAACGTATTGCCGATTGTAGCAATTATCGCTCGAACGCGGTCGAAGACAGAAGTCCAATACCCGATTCGTTTCCGATTTATGAATTGCGCGTATCGCTCGGAAGCTGCCGGCTTCAGACTAGCTAAACGGTTCACGCCTAAATTCTGCATCAGTTGCAGGAGCCGAGCATGTCAATCGATGCAATTCGCGGCCAAACTCAGCGTGAAACCAGTCAACTGACGGACAGCAACGTCGCGCTCTATCGAGACCATGTGCGCAATTCCGTCATGGCCCACGCGTTGGGCCACTCTGGCAGGTCTACGCTGTTCCAGGGGTTGTCATGGGACTACTTCCTTGCCGATGTCGAGCTGGAAGCACGCGCGGCGCGCATCAGGATGCGCGACATGACCGTCGGCTCGATCTGCGACACAATCGACGCGCTGCCGCCAACCGCCATCGTCCGCCTCGATGCGGCGCTGATGGTTTACTTCACCCCATCCTCTCCTGACAACGAAGCTCAGGTCGACTGGCTCTTGCAAGGACAGGACGCTGCCACGGTGAAGCGCATGAGGCAGCGACGACACGCCGTTCATGCTTCAGGCGCGATCGCGGCCAAGCAGGACGAGGCCAAAAAAGCAGCGGCGGCCCAGGAAGAAGCGCTCAGGTCGCAGTATCGGGCGTGTCCGCATGCCGCGATCAGCACCGAGCGTGACCATTTCCTGCGTTGGATCAAGCTTCAGACTCCCGACACCTGGCACGTCATTGTCGAGGGATGGGATTACAACAGCGCAGAGCGAGACGACGTGATCGAGTGGATCCTGGACCAGCCGAATTGCGACCTCGGCACCGCGGCCCAATTCTTCTTCACCGCGGCGATCGGGCTCGCCGCCGACGATCCTGAGAAGCTCAGTCCGGGCTATCGTCGCAAATGGCACCTCATGAAGCACGTGGCCGACAACTGGCAACGCGGCCTTTACCTGCAAAATCAACTACGGCACTCGGTCGAGCCGTCGGACATGAAATATTACGATGAGCTGGCTGCCGAACGGCAGGCCGAAGGCTGTCCGCTTCCGTGGAAGGTGCCCGGCCCAGAGGTCCGCAAGCTTGGCACGCGACGACCTGACTCCGCCTATTGCTATGAGCATTTCCATTTGAGGCTGGGCTTTGACGCGTGGAAGCGACATCGCGAGCGCGCCGGATGCGGCAAGGATTTTCCTCGTTGTTGCGAGGCGTAATCGCCAGTCCGGCTTCGCCCTTCAGCCTAGGGCGGCCGCGCCACGCATAGCCCGAAGGGCGAAGCGTGGTGCCAGGGGCGGAAGCATACCAATTGGCCGACAACTTGACATTGTTTTACAATTCCAAATGCTATTTTTTCGAATACCCGCAACTCTACCCGCACGGGCAGGCGCGCTCCAGCTCAAGGAGCACAGAGTAATGGCGACTCATCGACGCGTGAGGACTGTCCCGACCTAAGATCAACTAGTCCCGGACTTGATGGAAGCTTCCGGCTTCAACTCCAACGCAATTCTCTTTTGCTCGTTGCGGCTTTCGAGCGCTGCAACAAGCTCTTCGAGCCAAATCCTGAAGTGCGTTACCCAAATTCCATTGTGGCCGTCTATTACAGCTTTTGTCGTGCGGGCCACGATGAAGGGATTGTGAGGCTGCACCACTCGCCGGCTCTCCCCTCGGACCAACCGGGTAAGTCGCAGACCCGCCGCAGTAAAGTCTTCCGTCATGTACATAACATCCGAAACGGAAGTGTTCTTATCCGACATCGGCGTCAAAGTGTGCGTGAAATAAGCGCGGTAGTTTCCCAGGGTGGTTAGCTCACGCTGTGACCTCGCCAACCCAAACCACTGCCCAATTGGAAATGCTCTCTTAGTTGCCCAATCATTGTCGGTGGATATAGAGACGAGTAGCGGCGGCTGGGAATCTTTGAATCTTTCGTCTTTACGAGTAACATCATCCACCGCGCTGTATCGAGAAGCTTCAAAAGCAGGATTCAGCAATATGACGGCATCAGCCGATCCTTCTACCAATCTATATTCCCCACCAGAAAAGCCCGGATGCGCACGCTCCGTCTCATAAACGAGAGACTGTGCCGTCGCTGAGAAAAGGATGCGAGCTCCGAAGCTGTGGCCGATGGCGATAAACTGATCGAGCCGACCCGGTGCATTTCGGGTAATCGATCCAACGGAGCTTACAATCTTGGTCACGACAGCACTCTGTGCGATTCGGTCGGCATTGTTCTTCTTGACCCAAAAGGATATGTTTTCAAGAATCCCCGGAAGCCCAGCACAAGCATTCCATCCGAGGTAAATACCGACAACGTACTTCTTACCTCTGTGGCGCTGTCGTAGATCTTCTATCAGTTGGGTGAAATTCTTTAGATCAGTGTCCTCTGGCTCGGCGTCGTGTTTCCATCCGTGAATATACAAGACCGTAAGCTTCGGCAGTTTCTCAGCTCCTGGCTTCGTCATCGCGCCGAACGAATCTGCTGGCCTTTCATGGTCCCAATTCAACTCATAGAGCGCATTCGTAAGCTCGCATCTGTCGACGAACTCACCTGAATTAGTCACTCTGACGATTTTGATAGCATCATCGGGGCGCGGTATCAGTCGCGGATCGTTGTCAGGATCAGTGATGTGCTTGAGGCACTTATTCTGACTCTCTCCTGGTGGAAGCTCATTTCGATTCAGCCATAGCGGAGCTAATGATAAGCCTAGAAGAGAGAGCGCTAATCCTGCAAAAATAATCATCTCTGAGCTGAACATCTAATGTCTCGCACATTTATTGCAGAAAGATAACTTATGGAGTCAGCATTCTTTGGCGACGCCACCGGTGGACCAAGCCGCAGCCCCCTTATACCAAGTCGAAGAAGAGACCTGTTCAACTGATAATTGACGCTATAAGATAGAACACTTAGAGAGCCAAGACCTTAACTATTAGCGGAGTGGAGTTTTTTCCACTTCTTTCATTTCAAGAATTGCGAGGCGCCGATGGGACCTTTGAGAAGCCTAGTTCGGGCGATGCCAATCTCAATTTGTTTGCTCGTTGCGGCGATAGCAGTCGCTCTCGCTGCCCCGAAGGCTTTCATAAAAAATTCTGACGACTATGGGTTTATATATGCGAAACAGCACGGCTTTGCAGAACAGCAGTCGCTTATAGTTACAGCGACCAACAGCCAGGTTTTCAGCTTTGCCGTGGCCTCCCGTGTCGGCGGGATAATACTTCAGGCAGTTGCGCAGGCGGAAACCTCCTCGGGAAAACTCAGCATCTCTTACGATCGTGCGGCCCAAGATGGACATAGATTCAAGGTTAAGATTGGCGACGCCACCAGCGACATAGAGGCGCCCGACTGGGAGATGATTCCGCTGGTACGGTTCGTTGACACACGCCAGACCGCGGCGATGTCGCTGCTGGGAAAGCCCAAGAACGAAGCAGAGAGAAAGTCGTCCTCGCTGTTTTCGCGGACGATGTTCATAGGTGGTCTAGGTGTCGTTGTACGTGGGATCCCCGGGTACCGAGCTCGAA
>AmSFosDRAFT_100089_pt1 | contig 31624 bp, 26 predicted proteins | sample FosCloommunities_FD_10275 | JGI IMG/M metagenome (IMG submission 10275)
GCCTGCAGGTCGACTCTAGAGGATCCCACCAGGAAACAGCCTAGGAACACCCGCGCACCGGGGCGGACCTGGCGCCCAAGTTTCTGGGCGACGATACTCCCGCTCTGGGCAAAGAAGATGACCGCCTGATTGCACTGGCGGACTGGATAGCCAAGCCCGATAACCCGTTCTTCGCTCGCGCCCAGGCAAATCGAATCTGGTACCACCTGATGGGCCGGGGGCTGGTCGAACCCAACGATGATTTTCGCGCCTCGAATCCACCCGCCAACGCGCCCCTGCTCGACGCCCTTGCTCGTGAACTGGCCGAACATCACTTCGACCTGCGTCACCTGATCCGCACGATCATGACGTCGACGACCTATCAGCTTTCAGCCGTTCCCAATTCCACCAATCGCGACGACGAAACTCATTTCTCTCATGCACTCGTTCGGTCCCTGCCCGCCGAAGTGCTGCTCGATGCCTTGAGTCAGGCTTCGGGGGCCCGTGTCCGCTTTCGCGGCTTGCCCGCCGGAATGCGGGCCACGCAGGTTTCGGGCGTCGGCAACCGCGGCGAGAAACGGCCGGGGCTTCCGGAACAGTTCTTGCAGCGATTCGGCAAGCCCGAACGATTGCTGAGCTGCGATTGCGAGCGCTCCGACGACGTGACGCTTAGCCAGGCTTTTCAGTTGATAACCGGCGAAACTATCAATCGAGCTGCTAGCCTCGCGGGACAACGATTGAGCGATCTAATCAAAAATGGCACATCCGCCCCAGCGCTGGTCGACGATTGTTACCTCGCCGCACTTTGCCGTTTACCGACGGTCCAGGAACGATCGGCCATTGGGTCGATTCTGCGGACGACTCCCAATTCGCGCGATGCCTTGGAGGACCTGTTAGCGGCGTTGCTCTCGTCGAAGGAGTTCTTACTCCGGCATTGAGGAGTCGTGAGTCGGGGATCGGGAGTCGGGGATCGAAACGGATGTTTTTGCTGACCAGGAGCCTTCGATGACCTTTGCCTGTGCCGATTTCGAACGCGGGATGGTTTCGCGGCGCAGCTTGCTGAAAGTCGGGGCGCTGGGATTGACGGGCATGAGTTTGCCGCGCGCCGTGCTTGGCGCGGAAAAGAAGTCTGGATTAAAGGCCCGTGCTCAATCGGTGATTTTTCTCCACCAATGGGGTGGGCCGAGCCATGTCGATACCTTCGATATGAAGCCCCAGGCCCCCGAAGCGATTCGTGGCGAATTCAAGCCGATTGCTTCGAAGATCCCGGGAATTCGTTGCTGCGATCGTCTGCCGCGCGTGGCCAAGGTTCTGGATCGCTTTGCCCAGGTGCGCTCGCTCCAGCACGATATGAAGAACCACAATTCAGCTGGCTATTACAGCTTGAGCGGCTACGCCCCGAGCGTCGACGATCAGCGCCTGCGCGATTCGCGCGAGCTCTTCCCCGCCTATGGCTCCGTCGTCGACTATCTGGCGCCGGCCAAGGCTGCCATGCCGACGTTCGTGGCTTTCCCGCACGTCATCCGCGACGGTTCCATCACGCCGGGCCAGCAAGCTAGCTTCCTGGGGAAAAGTTACGATCCGCTGCTGATTACCCAGGACCCCAATAGTGCCGATTTTCAACTTCCCGAGTTGAATCTGCCGGCCAATCTTTCGCTTGATAGACTGGAGAATCGGCGGCGATTGTTGCATCTGATCGACGAACAATCGTCTCTGCTCGAGTATTCGGCCCGTGCGCGGGGCGTCGACGCGACGTACCAAAAAGCGCTGACGATGCTCACATCCCCCAAAATGAAAAAGGCCTTCGATCTTGCCGAAGAACCAGCTCAAGTTCGCGAGCGTTACGGACGCACCACGTATGGGCAGAGCTGTTTGCTCGCGCGCCGGCTTGTGGAAGCAGGGGCTCGCTTCATCAACGTTTATTTCGCTGCGCAAATCGGCGGTCGCAAGAATTCGGGAGGTTGGGATACGCATGGTTTCGACAATAACCCGATGTATCCCATTTTGAAGGAGTATCTGCTTCCCATTACGGATCAGACGCTCCCGACGCTGATCGAAGATCTCGAATCACGCGGCTTACTCGACAGCACGCTTGTGGTCTGGGTCGGCGAATTCGGCCGGTCCCCCAAAATCAACAAAATGGCTGGCCGGGATCATTGGCCGCAATGCTACACAGCCTTGCTGGCGGGCGCCGGAATCAAGGCCGGCGCCATTTACGGCGCTTCGGACAAAATCGGAGCCTATCCGGCGGCCGACGCGGTGCGGCCCGACGACCTGGCTGCCACCATGTACTATTTGCTCGGCATCAATCCGCACACCGAGGTGGCGGATGCACTTAATCGTCCGCTTCCCATATCGCGCGGCAATCCCATCATGGGGATAGTGAGCTAGCCGTTTCACCTTCGCTTGACACCTCCCGCGTCCACGCTATAGTCGCGACCCTCCGACGGCATCAGCTAACGTTCATGCCCGATTTTCAAGTCTCGCATGCGTAGTGCGAGCGGCTGGTCGGGGTGTCGTTCGAGGGTCCGAACTACCCATGGCCGATGCAACGACGACCGTTGCGGACTTGAAGAACGCCATGGCTGAATTTGTTCGGGCCCGCGACTGGGAACGGTTCCACAGTCCCAAGAATTTGAGCATGAGCCTGGCGGTCGAAGCGGCCGAACTCATGGAACATTTTCTCTGGATGGAGAACGCGGAGTCGCAGATCAACAACATCGATGCAGCTGCGCGTATCGCAATTGGCGAAGAGGTGGCGGATGTTTGCTGCCTGCTCTTGGCCATGAGCAACGCCACCGGCATCGATCTCAGTGATGCGATTGCCGCGAAACTTGTGAAAAACGCCGTGAAGTATCCGGCGGAACAGTTTCAAGGACGCTATCGGAGGGGCGGGGGAGGCAATCATTAAACGAAGGTTAAATATTTTCTAAACGCAAGAAAAGCGCTTTACAAGCGCAGCTGCGTGCCGGTATGCTTCGAAAACTCTTTTCGCGACATCTCGGTCCACGCGGTACGGAAGGCCAGGGAAGGCTGACCTCAGGGGAAAGGATTCCCCGTTTTCTTGCCTAAACATTCGAAGTGCCTGCGGGGGGACGAGTGACCTTGAGCGTATGGGGGCGCCTTGCTAGTATCCTGCGATGAATGAGGCCGACAACGACTGCCGGCTTCAAGCATCCAGCCCCCACCTTTCAACATCTTGCCTCTGGCGAGATCAGAACTGCACAGAAATGCCATGGTGCACTCAAGGAAGGGCAGTGCGCGCTTGTCGCGAGGGGAGGAGGCCACATGAGCACGGGGCGAACAGAAAAAGAACAGGTTCGAGTTCATATACGCTGGATGATTCGTCGCGACATGCCGGAAGTTCTTCAGACGGAACAAGCCAGCTTCGATTTCTCCTGGACCGAAGAAGATTTTCTCCGCTGTCTGCGGCAGCGCAACTGCATAGGCATGGTGGCCGAGCAGGGAGAAAAGGTCGTGGGATTCATGATCTATGAGTTGCACAAAGCGAAATTGCACATCTTGAATTTCGCCGTGCATCCGACCTGCCGACGGTTGGGTATTGGCGCCCAGATGATCGCCAAGCTGATCAGTAAGCTGAGCAGCCATCGCCGCACCAAGATTACGCTGGAAGTGCGCGAGACGAACTTGTGCGCCCAGCTCTTCTTCCGTTCTCAAGGGTTCCTGGCGCTGCGCGTTCTCAAGAGTCATTACGAGGACAGCGGCGAGGATGCCTTCTTGATGCAGTATCAACTGGCCAATGACGCGAGCGAGGATACGGATGATGCAGTTAATCGTATCGCGCAGTACGAAGAGAACTGACCAGCAAACAGGCAGCTCCGATCCCGCCGGCGCGGATTCCGCGCGGTGGGATCGGCAGGAGAGCCGGAACGGTTATCCCGCCCGCCGAACGAGCTCCATCATCTCGAATCGGCCGGGCGTTTTGGTCCTCGCCACACTTCTCGTCGTCGCCCTCTCCTCGACTCTCATTCTGCCCAGTACCGATGTCTCCCGGCATCCCCACGAATTATCCTTGCAGGAATCGAAGGCGAACTCTAAGTTCAAAGATGGCAAGCTTTCGGGCCTCGAGGCCAATCTGTTGGATGTTGCGGAGAAAGCAAAGCACAAGCTCGCTGTGGTGGCCCAAGACATACGGCATGCCACAGTACCAATGCTAAGTCACGAGGAAATGACGCGTAAGCAGCAGGGCGCCGCGTTTAACCCGACGCTGCAACAGGTAGGTTTTTGGTCGCGTCCACCGCAGCAATCGCTTGATGAGGACTTGTTTGACCACCTGAAAATCCCGCGCGATGCACACCCTGGAGTCGGTCCGATGATCAAAGATTGGAAATACGTTTCAGCTTATGCGTTGTTGACTGGCGCCATGCTGCACGGCTCGACCGCGGCCGCAATGGATCCGCCGACCGATGCCGAAACGCTCGCCGCCATCCAGAGAGACCTCACCAAACTAGGCCGCGAATTCACGGCGGCCATGACAAATTCGATGGCCAGCATGGCCCAATTGAAGAAGGACTTGAAGGAAGACATGGAGTCGATGGGCGGGAAAATCACCGTTCTCGGCCTGAACCAGAATTCCAACGCTGAGAACCTGAACAAATTACGGGAAGAGGTGAGCAGGCTGCGGAGCGAGGTCGATTCGCTGCGGACGCTGGCGACCACCAACGCCGCCAACCGCGCTTCGCTTTACAATCCGAACGAGGGCCTGAATACGACTGCCGCCACCGCGCGGGTGGAGATGGTTAACACCTACGCGACCGAGGTGGCGATCGTTCTTAATCGGCGGACTTACTACCTGGCGCCGGGTGAGACGCGCTCGGAGCCCGTGCCGGCAGGGAACTTCACTTACGAAGTGTTGGGCATCCAGCCGCCCGTGACCAGGACCGTCAGTCCCGACAAGATTTTCACTGTCAGGGTCTACACCCGATAACCGGACTCGAGTTGATTCCAATTTCAACCCGCGCCGCGAGCAAGAGACGAACCATCTCTTTGCCCGTCTCGCGGGTTGGTCTGTTTATTGAACTCGAGTTTCCAAAACCTAAAATCAACAAACAGACAATCCCTGATCCCGCGCGCCATCCGACTTACGAGATTCTCCCATGATCGTCACGCTGGACGGTCCTGCCGGCGTCGGCAAAAGTAGCGTCGCCAAGGCGCTGGCCGAACGACTCGATTTCGAATTCCTCGACACGGGCGCCATGTATCGAGCGGTCGCTCTGGCGGCTCGAGATGCCATGATCGATTTAACCAGTGAACCCGCGCTCGCCGATCTCCTCCGCCACCTCCGCCTGGGATTTCGCCAGCACCAGGCTTTCGTGAACGGCAAGGACGCCACCGACCGCATTCGCGATCCCCAGGTGACGCGCGCGGCGGGCATCATCGCACAGAGCCCAACGGTTCGAAATCACCTAGTCAAGTTGCAGCGCATGATGGCTGCCGGCCGCAACATAGTTACCGAAGGGCGCGATCAGGGAACGGTCGTGTTTCCAGACGCACCATGCAAGTTTTTCCTGACGGCCGCGCCTCTCGAACGGGCCCGGCGTCGCTTACGCGATTTGGCGTCCAGGGGGATCGAAATGACGGTCGAGGAAGTGTTGCGCGATCAGGAAGAACGCGACCGCCGCGACGCGGAACGGGCCGTTGGGCCCATGAAACCGGCGGAGGATGCCATCCTGCTCGACACTTCGGGGATGACGCTGGACGAAGTCGCGAGTTATCTTGAAGAGGAGATTTCCCGCAGGCTGGGCAACGCATGAGCGGCCTCCCCGCGGAATACTTCAACGATCCGGGTTGGAAAAAACCGTGGTATGACGGCTGGTTCGCCATCATGGCGACGCTGTTCACGGCTGCTTTCAGTTTGCGAACCGAAGGCGGCACGAATATGCCTTCTTCCGGTCCGGTCTTGCTGCTGGCCAATCACCAAAGTTTTATCGATCCGATTCTCGTCGGCCTCGCCGCCCGGCGGCACTTGCGTTATCTCGCCCGCTTGACGCTCTTTCGGAACCCAGCGTTTACCTGGTTCATCAAGAGCTTGAACGCGGTCCCCGTCAACCAGGAGGGCTTTGCTCGCGACGGCTTGCAGGCCATCATCGACCTGCTGAAACAAGGCCAGGCCGTCACCGTCTTCCCGGAAGGAGAACGAACGCTGACCGGGCAAATGAATCCTCTGCGTCCGGGAGTTCACCTAGTGCTGCGGCGGGCGGAATGCCAGATCGTGCCAGTGGGTATCGCGGGCGCCTATGCCGCCTGGCCACGCTCGCGCGCCTATTCTCGCGCAGGACCAACACTGTACCGGCTGCCAGGCCGACCATGGCCAGAACCAGCGTGAAGCCGACCGCCGACGCGGTCATCAGCGCCGCCTTATGTCGCCGGGCGAACTTGCGGAAACGATACATCGCCGAGGGCGGGCACGCTTGCACCGGCTCATCGTGCAAGTACCGCTGCACGTCGGCAGCAAAACTGCTGGCCGTGTCATAGCGTCGGTTGCGGTCCTTCTCCAGCGCCTTCATCACGATCCAGTCCAGCTCCCCGCGGAACAGTTGGCTCAGTCGCTTCGGTTCGCTCTTGCGATTGGCCGAGGCGGTGGTTGCAGCCTGCCCCAGAGTGCTGATCCGCGTACTGGGCTTGGCCGGCTCTTCCTCGCGAAGGATACGGCGAATCTCTTCGTAGCTCGCCTCCTTCAACCGCTCCTTGTCGAAGGGCGTTGTGCCGGTGAGGAGTTCGTACAGCAGCACGCCTAGCGCATAGATGTCGGTCCGCGTGTCGGTGTCTTGGCCGTTCATTTCCGCCTGTTCCGGGCTCATGTACAAGGGCGTACCGAGCATCTGGGCGAAGGCGGTGAACAAGGTCTTGTCGGTCAGCCGCTCTGGTCCCAACGCTTTGGCAATGCCGAAGTCGATCACTTTGACCAGCGGCGTGCCGTCATCTTGCAAGGTGACCAGTACGTTATTCGGTTTGAGATCCCGGTGAATGATCCCTCGCTGGTGCGCATGCTGCACCGCCTGACAAACCGTGACGAACAATTCCAGCCGCTCGTTCGGCGTCAGCTGGTTGCCGTCGCAGAACTGCGTGATGGGGACGCCGCGAATCAGCTCCATAACGAAGTAGGGGCGGCCCCGGTCCGTGGCCCCGGCGTCCAGCACCTTGGCAAGATGGGGGTGGTCCATGAGGGCCAACGCCTGGCGTTCGGCTTCGAAGCGGGCCACCACCTGCTTCGTATCCATGCCCGGCTTAACGACTTTGAGGGCGACCTTGCGGCGGACCGGATGCTGCTGCTCCGCCATGTAGACAACGCCGAAGCCGCCTTCCCCAATCTGCTCCAGCAGCTTGTACGAGCCAATCACCGTGCCCGGGCGCTCGGCGTGCAGATGATCGAGGGAGGCGGCCGGCGCATCGGAGTCACCGCCATCGATTCTGCCCTGCGCCTGGTGAGCGCGCAGGAGTTCTTGGACCCGTGCCCGCAGCGCGCTATTGCCGCCGCTGCTTTCGTCCAGGAAATCGGGCCATGCGTCGGGCGTCTGCTCCAGGGCAGCGAGGAAAAGGGATCTGGCTTGCTCTTCGATCACGATCATAGCATCCTCACGGGCGTATCGCCTCTATTTATCAGTGCGACATTTCCTGGCGAATTTTGACACGCGGAAGAAAAATCCGAGATCGCTACGCATCCTTCAGCAGTTCGCTGCACAACCAGGCGCGTGCGTACGCCCAATGACGATAGGCAGTTCGAGTGGAGATGCCCAGGGCCGCGGCAGCCTGGTCGAGAGCCATGCCGGCAAAATACCGCAGCTTGACGAGTTCCCCCGCGACGTGGTCCAGGGCTGCCAGCCGAGCGAGCGCGTCGTCCAGGGCGAGCAGTTGGTCAGGAGACACGGAGGTCAGGACATCGAGTTTCTCGAAATCGACCCGCTGCCAAGCGCCGCCGCGTTTCGCGCGTCCCTTGCTGCGAGCCCTTTCGACCAGAATCCGCCGCATCGCCTCCGCGGCCGCAGCAAAAAAGTGCCCGCGACTATTCCAGTGCTGGGCTTTCTCGACATCCACGAGCCGGAGATACGCTTCGTGCACCAGGCCCGTGGCCTCCAGCGTCTGGCCGGGCTTGTCCTGGGCGAGTTTTTGCGCTGCCAGGCGGCGCAGCTCATCATAAACGAGCGGCAATAGGTCATTGGCAGCATGGGGATCGCCCTGCTCGATGGCGGACAGGACGCGGGTAACCTCACTCATCGGCAGCATCCAAACACATGAAGAACCAACAAAATGTCCTGGCCCACTTCCGTGGGTACAGTTCGGATTCCTTGCCTCCGTACGGCGCTAACTTATGGGGCGTAAGTCGTTCCGGTTGGGAAGAATACTCAGTATATCATCAGCCTGGAAACAATACCAGCGCGGGGACAGGCCTTCTTGAGTTCCTCGGGGTAGATACGCCGTTGCGGTCTGTGCTGGTACACTCCTGCGTTGCTTGGTGGGGGTTAACTTAAGGAGTCGGAGGAAACTTCTCGCTCAACACGGCCCATCTCCGCTTGCTAGCCGAGCCGATAAATGCGATGCTCCGAAAATTTTCGTCATGGGAAAGGATCAACTCGCATGGAGAGCCAGGAGAGTTAGAAAAGAGAGGCATGGGAGGGAACCCGTCAAATGCTGGGAACTGTAGGAGTAATCTGTCTGTTGGTCCTGGCCGCGCTCTTGGCCTGGCAGCTTACCTGTTGCTGGCGTTTCGCCAGATTATTCACTCCGCCCGACGTCCCACCGGCGAGTGAGAGCGAACTGCCGCATGTCGTGGTCGTGTTGCCGATTCGAGGAGCCGATCCGTCGCTGGCCTCTTGCTTGCGCGGGCTTCTGAACCAGGACTATCCGCGGTACGAGATTCGAATCATCATTGATAGCCTGGAGGATCCCGCCTGGAGTCTTGTGCAGGACGTAGCCCACGGGCCGCACGTACAGGTCAGCGCGTTACATGCCCGGCGCGAGACCTGCAGTCTGAAAACGAGCGCCTTGCTCCAGGCCATCAGTAGCTTGGATAAATCATGCCAGGTCGTGGCACTGATCGATGCCGACGTCGTTCCGTACCGAGGTTGGCTTCGCGATCTCGTGCTGCCGCTCGTGAACCCACAGGTCGGTGCCACGACGGGAATCCGCTGGTTCATGCCGAGAACCGCAACGTGGGGCTCGCTCGTGCGCTATTTGTGGAATGCGGCTGCCTCGGTTCAGATGTACGCGCTGCACATTCCCTGGGGGGGCTCCCTTGCCTTGCGGGTGGATCTGTTTCGTCGCTCCGATCTCCTGCAGAAATGGGCGGTCAGTCTCTGGGAGGACACCGGCTGCTACCGCACGATTCGGGATCTCGGCTTGCAGCTGAGGTTTGTGCCGGCGGCGACGATGATCAATCAGGAAACGACCGATCTCAAAAGCTGCTTCCGATTTATCCGGAGACAAATGCTTAATGTCCGCCTGTACCACGGAAGCTGGCCGGCTATTTTGGCCAACGGATTTGCAGCTGCCTTAGCACTGACGACATCCCTGACGCTTACGGCCATTGGCCTTGCCACAGGCGATACCTCAGCGGCGGCACTCTTCCTGGGTGGGCTCGGGCTCTATGGAGCCGGAATGGCAGCTAGCCTGGTCTGGGTCGAACGGCATATCCAGCGCATGGCGGACGAGCGCGGCGAGGCGACCATTCCCGTATCGTGGAAAGCGCTCTGTGCTGTTCCGCTGACTCATCTCGTGTACTTTGCCTGCCTCGCCTCGGCCTGCGTACTGGGCAAGGTTAGGTGGCGCGGTATCACGTATGAATTCGAAGGACCCTGGACAGTGCGTATGCGCCGGTATCGTCCATACCGGACGAGAAAAGTCGTGGATCAGGGCGCCTCGGTCATTTAGCGGCTGCGTACCGTGGCGCACGTTTTCAACGGCCATATCGCACGTTAAAAACGTGCGCCACGGTTATGCGTTCTATTCCGGTCGGCCGTCCAGCTTCATGCCCGGTATCGTTCGGATGAGTTGATCGATCAGTCCCATCCGCTTATTCGTCTCATCCAGCCGAGTTTCCACCTTTTCCAGCCGCTGGTTCGTTTCGGCGAGCTTGCTGTCCACCTTATCCAGCTTCTGATTGGTGCCGAGCAATTTACTGTCGACTCCGCCCATTTTCTGATTGGTTTCCGCCAGGCTGCCGGCGACTACGTCCAGCTTTTGATTGGTCTGATCCAGCTTGCCCACCATTTCTTGCAGCATCCGAGTCATCCCGGCCAAGTGCTCCACGGTTTTTCCGAGCTTTTGGTTGGTTTCCGCCAGCTTGTCGTCCACCTTGCCAAGCTGTTCGTTGGTTCGCTCGAGCTCGTTGTTGACCTGGGCAAGCTGCTGGTTCGTCAGTGTCAACTGTTCCTTGACGCGGTCCAGCCGGGTCGTGACCGGCGCCAGCAGGCGCTCGGATAGGGAGGAACAGCAGCCCACCATGAGAAAAGCGCTGAGAGAAATGCTGAGCCGTCGCATGAGGCCTCCTTGGAAATCAGCATCGGTCCGGGTCCCACGCGAGCTTGACAAACTCTTGTCTGTCTTGGTATCCAACCCCGAGAGCAAGAGAAACTGCACGGTTGGCTGTAGCGGAATTCTCGAGAATTCCGCTGCTTGCCCGCCGGAATTCTGGCGAATTCCGCTCTCCTGCTTGCACATGCTGCGCCAAAAAATTATTCTGGCAGCCGCAAGGCTGATGCTCAGCAACAGCCGGTCAGGGTCTGAAAGTCATCTCGGCGTGCGATGATCGTTTCGGTAGGATGAAGGAGTATAACGGGACCGCCTCCCCAGTCATGCGTTCCCGTATCGCAAAGTTCGAGGCTTCATAGCACCATGTCTCAATTCCTCTTGCTCACCGGTGCCACCGGTCTCGTCGGCCAGTACTTGCTGCGAGACTTGCTCCTCCAAGAAACGCCCGTGGCGGTGATCATCCGATCTCAAGATCAAGAATCCGCTCAGGAGCGCGTGGAAACGGTAATCAGCCACTGGGAAAACGAGCTCGACCGGAAAATACCCCGCCCGACGTGCTTGCAAGGAGACATCACGCTTGCCGGGCTGGGGTTGCGGCCCGAGGCGCGGCGCTGGGCGTCCAAGCATTGCACGGCCATGCTCCACAACGCTGCGAGCCTTACCTTTTTCGGCAAAGACAGAAAAGGCGATCCATGGCTTTCGAACTTCACAGGGACCGCGAACGTCCTGGAATTGTGCCGTCAGATCGGTGTGCGCCAGCTTCATTACATGTCGACCGCGTATGTTTGCGGTAAACGGCCCGGCACAATTCTTGAATCGGAACTGAAAGAACCAGAGGAATTTCGCAACGATTACGAAAACTGCAAATTCGAAGCGGAGAAGCTCGTCCGATCGGCGCAATTCCTGGATAGCCTGACGGTCTACCGGCCGGCCACCATTGTGGGCGATTCCGCGACCGGCTACACGTCGACCTACCACGGTTTATATTCTTACTTTCAGTTCGCGTGGATGTTACGCCAATATGCCGACTTGCAGGCCGATGGCCGTTGGCTTGTCCCTATCCGCTTGAATTTAACCGGAGACGAGTGCCGGAATCTGGTTCCCGTCGATTGGGTCTCGGCAGTGACGACGCATCTCGTGCTCCATCCCGAGCACCATGGCCAAACCTATCAGCTGACACCTCTGGAACCCGTGACCGCACGTGAGATCGAAGAAGCGATGTGCAGCCATCTCGGCTATTACGGCCCGACGTTTGTGGGCCCCGACGGACTGGCGGAGGGCGGCTTGAACGAAGTGGAACAGAGATTCTATGAATACGTGGTTCGCTACGCGCCCTACTGGACCAAGGAGCCGGAGTTCGACTGCACCAACACGCGGACCGCTTCCCCCCATTTGCCCTGTCCTCGGATCGATATCCCCTGCTTGCATCGCCTGATCGAGTTCGCCATCCAGGATCGCTGGGGCAAACGCCGTGCATCGCACCGCGAGCGCACCAGGTTGGAGGATCCCATCCACCAATGAGATGACCGTGCAGGCGAGAGCAAAGCGAGATTGACCCGATGAAACCTCGCATCCTGGTCTTATCTGCCTCTGTTGGTGCAGGCCATCTCCGCGCCGCCGAGGCGGTCGATGTGGCTCTGCGCCAGGTAGTGCCCGAAGCCACCGTGAAGAACCTGGACGTGCTCACGCTGACGAATGCGGCTTTCCGCCGCGTGTATGGGAAGGCCTATCTGGACCTCGTCGGCAAGGCCCCGCACGTGTTGGGCTACTTTTACGATTTGATGGACCAGCCCAGCCGCTCGGGGCGCCACCGCACCGATCGCCTGCGGCTGGCAGTGGAGCGACTCAATCTGAAGGCCTTCATTCGCCTCCTTGAAGCGGAGTCGTGGGACCTGATCATCAACACCCATTTTCTGCCGGCCGAGATCATCGCTTCGCTGCGCAAACAGGAGCGGATGAACGTCCCGCAGGTGACCGTGACGACGGACTTCGAGACCCACCGACTCTGGATCAATCAGCCGTGTGAGCACTATTTCACCGCCACGGAGGAAGGCGCGCTCTACCTCGAGTTCTGGGGAGTGCCTCACGCCGATATCAGCGTGACTGGCATCCCTGTTCACCCGGTATTCGCCCAACCCAAGGAGCGTGCCGCCTGTTTGAGCCGCCAGGGACTGGCGGGCAACCGACCCGTGATTCTGCAACTAGCGGGCGGCTTCGGCGTGGGGCCAATCGAAAAGCTCTACCGGGCCGTCCTGGCCGTGGAAGAGCCGCTCGAAATCGTCGTTGTCACCGGGCGCAATGCGGCCGCGAAAACTCAACTCGAGGCCGTGGAGGTGCCGGCTCGGCATCGAGCAACCCTGCTCGGCTTCACCGACCAGATTGACGAATTGATGGCTGTCGCCGATCTTGTGGTCTCCAAACCCGGCGGCTTGACCACATCGGAGACCTTGGCGAGAGGTGCGGCCATGGTAATCGTCAACCCGATTCCCGGGCAAGAGAGTCGCAATAGCGATTACCTCCTGGAGAATGGCGCGGCCATTAAAGCGAACAACATCGCCACGCTTTCCCATAAGATCACCACGCTCGTCCGCAAGCCGGAGCGTTTGGCACAGCTCCAGGCCAACGCCCGGCGCTTGGGACGGCCCCGGGCGGCTTTCGACGTCGTGGAACGCTCCCTGTCCCTGCTCCCAAAGCACGCCCAATCGTTCGCTTGATCGCCTTTTACACACCGTTAATCGAGACGGACAAAGTTGCCCGGCCCGGTTTGCGGATCGCCCCAGTCCGCGTTGAAACCGAAGTCGACGCTTTGGCCGGCGGCGATGGTGGCGTCCCAGCTGGCGTTCCCGATCACGTAGTGATTGCCGACATGGCTGACGATCTGGGCGTCCCAGATATCGGTAATGTTACCGGTAAAGTCGAACTCCAAGGTCCAGCCGTTAATTGGAGTGCTGCCCGTGTTCGTGAGAGTAATGTAACCGGTGAAGCCGCTGCCCCAGTCGTCGACGTCCGCGAAGCCGGCGGTGGCGTTCAGGGTCATCGGTCCCGGGCCCCTGTTATGCTGGATCAGGTCTTGTCGGACCAGCGCACCGAAGTACGGCGTGGGTGTCGGGTCCCCTGGATAGGTCAAGAAAGGTGAGTCGTTCATGGCCCAGGCGGTCCAGCTACGAGAATGCTGGTCCAGCCACTGGAGCATGTTGGTATTCCAGCTCGTGGCGTCGGGCAACGGTGTTCCCTCGGGACCGGCATTCACATCGGAACCCCACTCCCCGACGTAAACGGGATAGCGGGCAGTCAAGTCCATAGGCAGGAGGCTGTTCAGTTCATCCGTGAAGGCGTGTGCCGCGGATCCCGGGTAAATATGAATCTGGTACATCAAATTGTTGTTCGGGTCGGAAAGGGCGTACCCGTCGAGGATGCCGCTGAAATCCGTAGCATAGTTGAGCCCTTCCGGCACCACGACATTCTTCGCCCCTGTTCCGCGAATGATGTTGAGTAGCCCTTGCATTCCGGGGCTGTGGTACCCGAGCTCGGCGGTCGTGCCGCCATTTTTCCACTGCTCCCAGCTAACGTCATAGTGTCCCGGCTCGTTGAAGAGGTCGAAGAAGACCGCGGGGTTGTTGGCGTACCGCTGGGCAGCCTTACCCCAAAACGCGGCAGTATTATCGTCCGGCAAACTATACTGGCCTTCTTGGGCCGGGTCCGACGTGCCCCTGTCGGATACTTGCACGTCGAGCACCACATAGGCGCCACGGGTCGATGCCATGCTGATTGCGCTATCAACTTCGGCCTGGTAGGTACCGGCATCGACGACATCGGGATCATCGCCCAGCCAGTAGTCCTGATTGACCGGTAGGCGGATCAGATTGGCGTGCCAGTCGTCGAGAGCCTCCTGAGCGGAGCTGTTGACCATGTCCGGAGCAAAGCCGAACCCTTCCAGGCCGCCAACATTCACCCCGCGGAGTACGACTGGCTGATTGGTTTGTGCGTTTACCAACTGGTTCCCCAGGACGCGCAATGGCACGCTTGAGGGAACCAGCCGGGTTTCTAACTCCTCCAGGCCCGGATGGAAAGCCGTTGGCTGCTTGGCAGCGAGGGCCAAACGGGTGGCGGAATTATTCTTGCGAATAGCGGCGAACAGACTTGAGTATCTGCGCAACATGGGGATCCTTGTGTAACGAGTAAGTGCATGAGCGTGAGTTAGTTTTGACTTTGTGGCACACGGGCCTGGTAGGTCCGCACGGGGGCGGCAGCAGACGGTAGCAAGCGACAGGCGAGAATATAGCCCGTGCCCGGCCTCCAACAGGGGCCGAGCCGGGCATTAAAAAAGGGCTAGACTCCATCTAGCCGAAGTCCGAGTCCCTTGTAATCTTTCATCTCACTTTCTGTAAGTTGTCAAAAACCCCTGGGTAAGCGTAAGAACCGAGTGCTTTGGAAGGGGTCGTGGGCGGACTTTTCACAGGGCAGCGTTTGCCGCACGCCGCCAATTTTTCCGCCACCTGTGGCGAGCACCTCCGTCGGCATAACGGCTGAGAGCATCATCGCTTGCGCTTTTCCATCGTCACCGCCGCCACTCCGCAACGCTCCAGGGGCCCTTCGCGAACCACCCGAGGTTATTGAGCAATCATTCATGCCGCCTCTCCGTTCAATAAGTACATCTGAATTCGCAGGGTCTGCCGGCCAGGAAATTGCCTGACCACACTCGAGCTATCGGGCTATACTGCTGAGTGGTACACGCACGTGTAACCGATAGACTTTTTGCGGAGGAAAGTGTGATGAGACGCAAATGGCTCTTGCCTTTGGCGGGACTCTTGCTCGTGCTCGGAGTCGCTACGGGAGCGGCCCCAACGACAACGGCCAAGATCCTAGCACATGCCAAGGTTTGTACACCTGACTGCTGTCCAGACTGCCCGCCTGACTGCTGTCCGCCCTGTCCACTCTGTCCGTAAGAACGGTTGATGCTGATGAAACGGGTCTTACTCGATTTCCACGACTTCGCCCGAAGGCGTCAGCTCAACTTCTCGCGTCTTACCGTTCTTCGCGGTGCCGCGGATTTCGTAATTGCCGTTCGCCAGCTTGCGTGCGTAGACAAACTTGACGACGGGCAGCTTTTCCTTCGCAGTCTTGAGAAGCGGATCGGGAACTTGGTCCAGCGGCACGACAACGGCCTTCTGCCCGCTGTCACCGCAGCCGATGACCATGATGGTGAGCAGCAAAAGGACTAGGACTGGACGCATTAGAGGTCTCCTCCCACCGCTTCGCCACCGGCACGAGTGGACAATGCCTTGTAGATTTGATGATCCATCGACACGGACAGGAACTGCACATGCCCATCTGCAAACACGAAGTTGCTCCCTTGGGTGTGTTGGCTGGAGAAGCCGTTGATTTCGGTGCCAGGAGAACTTGGTCCACCGATTCCCTCGAACGTGTGTCCCAAGACGAAACCGCTACTGTTCCAAACACCAGGTTGGCCTGGCGAGCCAGGCGGCGGGACCATTGAGGCGTCGGTTACGGCTCCCACCCAAGTCGCTTGGCACCACCGAAACGACCGTTCCCCGACGATGAGCGTCTGGCTTGTTCCATCCGTGATATCCGCAACTCGAATCTTGCTGTTGCGGAAGAAAATACCTTCGCCATCCACTCCTGGTTCTGTGATACCGAAGACACCGATGTAACTCGCCGAGGCAACATCACAGATGGACCCCAAAGGGTTCCTCGTTGAGTCGTGTTTTGTCGCGGCCCACGCCGGCGGCACAGTGTCCGAAGGGCATAAGTAGGACTTGATCGACTGAACGCGCACACCGTTGTTGATGCTGGCTTCGATGTTCTGGCTGAACTGGATAGCGTTATGGAGATTCGGTTGCTCCATCTGTGGCAGAATGTACGCTGCCCAGCCCCAGCCTGGACCAGTATCATTTCCCACAGAGTCGTATTTCGAGACGTAGCCAGGCGGGAACGAATTGGCCGTGTCGTGGTAATTCTGCAATGCCAGACCGATTTGCTTCAGATTGTTCACGCACTGCGATCGGGCCGCTGCCTCCCGCACTTTCTGGATCGCGGGCAGGAGCAGTCCGATCAGCACTCCGATAATCGCAATGACGACCAAGAGTTCAATCAAGGTGAACGCGCTGTGACTTAGGGAACGCCCCCGCAATCGAAGAATGCTCGTCTTTCTCATGAGGGGGATCTCCGTATGAGAAATCGGGAGTGCAGGCGCCTGTAAGTCTAATGTCTCTTGGTTCCCTTTACTAGCGTTCTTTCGCGCCTTGCTCGTCAGGGCTTCGGAAGAATTGCTTGTTCGGGTGTCAGGTCGTCGACGTGAAAATGGCCGAGCCGTTCGCTCGCATACATCATCGTATAAACCTACGATTTGTCCCCCGTTGTTGATTTCAAGGCAATTCGTGTACCAGCCTGGTCACGGCGGGGCAGGAAAGTCAACAGGTTGTGGCGCAGCGTTTTTCGCTTTCGCCAGGGGAGCCAACGCAGTGAAGAAAACAGCCAACCCCGATGCCGGCTCGCTCGGTGGCGACGAGCCCGTGGTTTGCAGCCACCGCTGAAGCCCTAACCAGCTGAGCGCAATCAGCAGCACAGCCGCGGCCACGCCGAGCAGCCAGGTGCGGGAGCGAAGGAGCCTCCCAGAATGGGAGTGCCAGAGCGTGGGAGCATGGGACCGGCTGCTCGTCTCTGGCATGTCGCCTGGGCTCGGCGGTGCTTGTGCCTGCAACAGGCTGCGCATCAGCTTGGCTTTGCCGTCCGAGCGGGGGATCGGCAGCAGGGGGATATGCCGTTCCAGGAGTAGGAGATGATCGTGCCACTCCCGACAGGCCCCACAATAGGCGAGGTGGGCGCGCAACTGGCTCGGCATGCGCTCCGGGTCCTGGATCGAGAGCAGACGGCGTTGAATAAGTTCGCAGTTCATAGGGCTTCCCGGTCGAGCTGAGGAGCCAGCACCCCCATCAGCTTCTGTCGGGCCTTGAATACGCGCCAGCGGGCGGTTTCTTCCTTGATTCCCAGCACGTCTGCAATCTCATGGAACGACAGCCCCTGTTCGACGCGCAGAAGGAAGGCGGCCCGGTAGTCGTTGGGCAGCCGGCCCACGGCCCGGGCCAACATCTGCAAGGACTCCCGGCTCAAAAGCTGTTCGACCGGTCCCTCGTTGCGAGCCGGCAACTGGTGCGGGAATGGTTGCCGGCTGCGCTCCGCTGCCCGCCACTGGTTGACGAAACTGTTGTAGGCGATGCGGAATAACCAGGCCTGGAAGTTGCTTCCCGTGCGGAAACTGGCCAGGCCAGCCATGGCTTTCAGCAGCGTCTCCTGTACCAGGTCCTCGGCCGTGTGACGATTGTGCGTCAAATGGTAGAGCCAGCGGTACAAGCGGTCCCAGTAGCGCTCGACCAGCACGGCGAACGCCTGACGGTCGCCCTGTTGGGCGCTGTGGATCAGCATGTGCTCCTCGGTGAGGAGCAGATTGAAATCTTCGAAGGAAGCCAAGCTTCTCCACCTTTTCTGGTAGGCCTGGACAACGGCACACTCACCAGAGGATGTCGGTAGTCGGCTCTCGCTGATTCTAACGACCTGCTCCAGGGCCCGCCACACATTTCCTGAGCTTTTGGGCTGGACGCCGAAGCTGGGACGCTCGAATACTTCGCTTCGATAGAAACAACGTAGGGAAAGACATTTCGTTGGCGCGAAACACGTCCGGCGCGGTAGGGCGGACATCCCTGTCCGCCGCGCACAGGCGGACAGGAATGTCCGCCCTACGGGCCCAGCGTGATTTCTGCGCTTTTCCAAAGCATTTTTCTTGACGTTCCAGCTGGGCGATGGTCTAATCATGACGCTTTCTCGTCGCCGTTTTCGTGAAGGGACAGTTCGTTTATTGCCGCCCCTATGCGATGCGCTTTCTGTTTCTGCTTCAGAGGAGCCGCGACTGTGTTTCGCAATGGAATGAAGTTTCCCCGGGTCCTTCGTTCACCTTATCGTCTCTCCAGCCGCAATGATTACCGGCCAGCGCTAGAGTTCCTGGAGCCGCGTCTTGCTCCTGCAAACGTCGATGTGCTGACCTGGCATAATAACAGTTCGCTTACGGGGTCGAACAATCAAGAGGATGTCCTCACTCCGGCCAATGTCGGTTCGACGAATTTCGGCAGGCTGTTCACGTACCCGGTGGACGGCTACGTCTACGCTCAGCCGCTTTACAAGGCGAATTTGACGCTTGCCGACGGCAGCACGCACAATGTCCTTTTCATCGCCACCGAGCATGACAGTGTCTACGCCTTCGACGCCGACAACCCCGGCAGCGGCCCGAATAACGACGGCCTCCTTTGGCACCGCAGCTTTATCGACCCGGCGAACGGTATCAGGACCGTCCCCAACGGCGACGTCAACAGCGGCGACATCGTGCCGGAGATCGGCATCACCGGCACACCTGTTATCAGCAATGCCACGCACACGCTCTACGTTATCGCCGCGACCAAAGAAATACGCAGCGGTGTGGCGCACTACGTGCAAAAGCTTTACGCCCTGGACATCACCACGGGGCAGGACGTGGTTGCCCCGTTTGTGATTGGCGACACCACCGGGACGAATGCGAATACTAGCTCCATTTCGGTCCACGGGACGGGGGACGGCAGCGTCGGCGGCGTCGTGACGTTCAATGCGCTGAGAGAAAGCGATCGCTCGGCCTTGGTCCTCTCGGAAGATGGCAGCGTGGTGTACGCCGACTGGGCCTCGCACGGCGACGTCGGTCCTTATCACGGCTGGGTGGTCGCTTTCAGTGCCAGCACCTTGCAGCCAATCTCCTGGTTCAACACAACCCCGAACAGCGGCCTGGGCGGCATTTGGCAGAGCGGCGGTGGCATCGCCATCGACCCGGAAACGGGAAACCTTCTCTTCGCAACGGGAAACAGCAAGGCAGCGAATCTGCCTCCGGGTGACCTGGGTGAAAGCGTCGTGGAGCTGAGCGTTGCCAATGGGCAACTGACGCTGGCTGACTACTTCACACCCCTTAACAAGGCCGCCCTCGATCAAGCAGACGAGGACCTCGGTTCGGGCGGCACGATGATTCTGCCGGACCAACCGGGACCGTACCCGCACTTGATTCTGGAGACCGGCAAGGAGGGCAAGATCTATCTCCTGAACCGCGATGACCTGGGCAAGTACAAGGCTGGTGCCAATGGTGCCGACCGGGTCGTGCAAGAGCTGCCGCAAGGAGTTGCCGGCGTGTGGGGCTCACCCGCCTTTTTCTTGACCGATCCGAGCACCAACAGCGGCCTGGTTTATTACCATGGCTCGGGCGACGTACTCAAGTCGTTCCGGTTGGCCAACGGCAAGCTCACGGCGGTCACCCCCGTGGGCGGCAACCGCTTCAACTTCCCTGGCGCCCAGCCCAGCATCTCATCTAACGGGACTCAAGACGGCATACTGTGGGAGCTGGAGACCGATGGCTACAGCGGCAATGGACCGGCAGTCCTGTTTGCTTATGACGCCCTCAACTTGTCGCATGTGCTCTACCGCAGCGATCGGGAAACGGTTGGCGTGGCGCGGTCCGCCTGGCTCCGCGATCAACTCGGCCCCGCGACCAAGTTTACCGTGCCGACCATCACGGATGGCCACGTCTATGTCGGCACCGGCAACAGCGTCTCGGTCTTCGGACTGTTCGACCCGGCCACGGCTGTCCCGGTGGCTGTCTCGAACCTTGCCGCCCAGACGATCCCTCCTCTTGGGAGGAAGGTCACCTTAAGCTGGACGAACAACGCCACGGACGCCACGGGCATCCGGATCTACCGCTCCACCGACGGCACCAACTACACGCTGCTCACCACCCTGCCGCGGTTTGCCACCACCTACACCGACCCCCCCTCGCAAACGAGCTTGGCCGCCGGCACCGCGTATTACTACCGCGTGGTGGCAACGAACCAGCTTGGCGACGGACAGCCTTCCAACACGGTCGTTGTCTCCACGCCGGGAGCGCCCGTTCTCTCGCTGGCTAACGTGTTTTCGACGGAGATCGATCTTTCCTGGACGCAGACCGGCAATGACCACTACGTTGTCGAGCGATCCACGGATGGGGTAAGCTTCCTGGCAATCAACCAGGCTCCCATTCCCACGACGGTAACGACCTACCGTGACGCCGGGCTCTTGCCCGGCACTTATTACTACCGCGTGCAGTCCATCAACGTGAACCCGGATGAGTCAGATCTCTCCAATGTCGTAAGTGCCCAGTTGCCGACGGACCTGATCGATCACAGCGGAGGGTTTAGCAACGTCAACGACCTTACGGCCAACGGCAGTGCCGTTTTCGCCGACGGTTTTGCCCGACTCACGGTTGGGGCGGTCAATGAGACGGGTACTGTTTTTTCCAACGCCCTGTTGAGCATCGCCAATTTCACGACCACGTTCACTTTCCGGATCCATGAGGGCTCGGATCCGCGCGGTGAAGGGTTTACGTTCATCATCCAGAACAACAGTCCGACGCAGCTGGGACAGGGCGGCGGCGGGCTCGGCTACACCGGGATCGGCAACAGTGTCGCCATCAAGTTCGATCTGTTCAAGCCTTTGGGCAATCACAGTTCGACCGGCCTGTACGCCGGCGGCGATGCCCCGAATAATGCGCCCAATATTGGGTCCAACGATGTCTATGTCGACCTCGACGGAACGCCTATCGATTTTAACAACCAGCACACCAAACAAGTCGATTTAAGCTACGATGGCACGACCCTAACGGAGACGATTACCGATACGGTCACCGGGGACACTTTCACCACCAGCTATACGGTCAATATCCCTGCTCTCGTGGGAAGCAGCACGGCGTACATCGGCTTCGGGGGCGGGACGAGCGACCCAGCTGCAGGAGGCGGGACCTGCCTGCAAGATATCCAGACATGGCTTTACGAAGCTGCGACGACTTTGCCTCCGGCGCCGAGCAATCTCACTGCGACCTCCACGGCCGGGCAAGTCATGCTCACGTGGCAGAGCAATTCCATTAACGAAGACGGCTACGCGATCGAGCAATCCACGGACGGGGTCAACTTCGTCCAGATCGGCACAACCGGCCGCGGCGTTACCACCTACACCGATACGCCCAGCCAACCAGGAACGTATTACTACCGGGTGAGGGCGTTCAACGTGGCGGGTGATTCCGATTACACGAACGTCGTCCAGGTGGATGTGCCTGGAACTAGTGCTCCATTTGGCCCGCCCGGCGGCGCAGCGGGCCCCAGGAAGCTCGGGCAAGTGGCTGTGGTCAGCGACCCTGCGTCGATGTGGAATGCTCCGTGCCTGGGAGGCGGAACAAGTCCCGTGGCCGCTCCTGGCTCTCACGCGCCGACAATCCCCGTGCCGCAGGGCGGGCCAACGGCAGGTTTGAGCCGTGTGCAAGCGAACGACGGAGTCCATGCTTCGCTCAATACTCGGCTCGCATCGGTAAACACGCTGGACGAGCTGTTCGCTCTCGGTTTGATGGAGGGAATCCCGAGTCGCTTCGTGCAATGAGGTGCCTCGGCTGAACCAAAAGGGATTTTTGATTCCAATCCGATCACGTTTTGCATCGAGGGGGGTACTACATGCCAAGCCATCCGTTTGCGAGGCGCCCGGTGGGTGCCCGTGCTCTGAGCGGTCGGGTACGGGATTTTTCCGGGTTCACACTCATCGAACTGTTGGTGGTCATCGCCATCATCGCCGTATTGATTGGCTTGCTGCTGCCGGCGGTGCAAAAAGTGCGCGAGGCCGCCAACCGAGCCAAGTGCCAGAACAATCTCAAGCAGATGGGCATCGCCATTCACAACCACCATGACACCTACAATCGTTTCCCCGGCTGCGGGTGGGGGTGGAACTGGCTTGGAGAACCAGACCGGGGCACCGACCATAGCCAGCCCGGGGGTTGGGTTTACCAACTCATGACTTTCATGGAGCAAGGCAATCTACGACAATTCGGCGCCGGTCTTCCTCGTGATCAGCAGTTGAAGGCGAACTACCAACTGTGCGGCACCGTTATCCCGATGTTCAATTGTCCAAGCCGCCGGGATGGCGGACCCTTCAAGAACGGCGCTAGCATAAGTTATTTCAACTGCAACCCGGCCGCGCCCCCATTCCTGGCACGCACGGACTATGCGTGCAACGTCGGCTGGGCGCTGGACGCGAAAGGCAATCCGGTCGAGCATGACGAGAACAATAGTGGTCCGCCCGATCTGAAAACCGGGGACGGCACGGCTTTCTGGAGGCAGGACCCTTATAACCGGATTTACGTCGGCGTGATTTACCAGCGCAGCGAACTTCGGATTGGCGACATTACGAACGGCACCAGCAATACTTATTTGCTCGGAGAAAAATATCTCAACCCAATCGATTACTTGACTGGGAACGATCCGGGCGATAACGAGGTCCAGTATATTGGTTTTGACAACGACATAAGCCGCGATGTACTGGATCTACCGCTACAAGATAAACGAGGTTTGCAGGACACCTATCGCTTCACGCCGACATGGGCACTGCCGCATGTTGTACTGCGACGGAAGAGTCGAGGTGCTCAACTATAATGTCGATCTAGCAGTCCACAAGCGCGCAGGCGACCGGCGTTGAAAACATCCACAAAATCCTGACGCGCCAGCGAGGGACTGTCTGATTTCCCGATTCCCTCGCAGGTGCGTCGGGCTCGGACGCTAATGCTGCGTCCGTTTGGAGATTGATTCGAGGAGTTCCTTGGCCTTGGCATCCCCTGGTTGCAACTCCAGTGCTTGTCGCAGATGCACCGCCGCCTCGGCCGTCTGGCCATCCTGGAGCAAGAAGCTGCCCAGGTCGCGATGTGCCTCGTGATCCTGCGGCATGTACTGGACGGCCGCCCGGAACGCTCGGATCGCTTCGGACCGGTTTCCCTGCATCATCCAGCACTGGCCGAGACGCTCGTAGGCCGGTCCGTAGTCCGGTTGGAGCTCGGTCACCCTGCGAAAGGACGCCGCCGCGGCCGCGTAGTTCTTTTCTCTTAACAACGTGGTTCCCATATCAAAGTGAGCATCCACCGAATGAGGGGCCAACTCGATCGCCTTGCGCAGTGCCTGCTCCGCGTCCGCCAAATTTCCCTGATCCATCTGCAGGCGGCCCTCCACCAGGTAGTAGACATCTGGATAGTCGTCCTCGAGTTGGTGGGCAAGCGGACGCGCTTCCGCAACGCGGCCCTGTTGTCGCAAAGTCTGGAGCTTCGATAGGCGAAACTGTTTGCCGACCATCAACGACCAGGTTTCCTCCATGAATGGATCGGGCCAGGGAAGATCGTTCGGCAGCTCGGCCGCCCGTGCACGCTGCTGCTTAGAAGCAGAGGTATCCCCGAGTTGGTGATAGACCTGAGCAAGCAAGCTTGCCGTGGTTTTTCTCGTTCGCACACTTGCCGCGGACTGGTTGAGGTGAGCGACGCTATCGGTTAGATTGCCACGCTCGTAGGCGAGGCGCCCAAGTCCGAGATGGGCTCGATGATTGGCCGGGTCACGCTGCAAGATATGCCGGAAATGATGTTCCGCATCGGTGAGCCGGCCCTGCTGCAGATAGACCTCCGCGAGACACAACTCCGGCGCATCGGGCACGCTGCCACACAGGGCTACTGCCCGTTCCAGATGGCGGATGGCGGCCTCGGGATCATCCTGTTGCAGGCTGACTCCTTGCAGATAGGGCCAGCGGGGATTCCGGGAGTCGAACCGTTCGGCGTGGGCGAAGCAGAGATTGGACTCCGATACGTAGCCGTGAGCACGCAAGAGTTGTCCCAACCGCCCCCACGCGGCAGCCGAACGTGGATTCCACCACACCGTCCCCCGTGCCGTCTCGATGGCTTCGACCACCGCCGGGTCTGTTTCGCCAAAAGAAACCACCGGGGGCGCCGGCGCTGCGTACCAGCCGAGCCAGGCAGCGGCCAGCGTTAAGGCACAGACCCAGACGGCCGTTCGGAGCCCCCGATATCCGGACCGGGGCGACGGACTTTTCACTTCAGGACGTTTGCGTGTTTTGGCCATGACGGGACGGTGAAGCAAAAAAAGCACATCCGGTCCGAAGCCAAAAGATTGTCGCGCGCATCGCAAGACAGAGCAAGGCAAGATGCGAAAACTACGAAGCAGGTGTGCGGTTTGCCACCCACGCTTGACCTGTACCGCCCTACCCAGTAGAGTGCCGCCCGCTTCGTACGGTCGGCGCACATCCCATATGGACAAGAGGGGCAAAGCAATGGCTGCTCGGACAATCCTGGCCATCTTCATCGTCATTTTGGCCGCCGTGCCCGAAGGGTGGGCGCAAACGTACCCGCTCTCCGAAGCTTCGCAAGCAGGCGCCTGCTCCCGCATTCATCTGGAGATGAATCTGGCCGGTGAGATGCGCGTGAATAAGGAAGGCAAGACCGTCTCACTAAAACTGGAGGCCACGGCCACGCACGATTTCGCCGAGCGCATTCTAAGCGTCGCTTCGGACGGCTTGCCGGAAAAGGCCGCCCGGATCTATGAAAACGCCAAGGCCGTGATCAACGTTGACAAGGAACCATCCGAGCGAGTGCTCCGTAGCGACCGGCGCTTGCTCGTCGCGCAACGCACCCAGGATCGCCTGGTCGTCTACAGCCCGGCCGGCACGCTCACCCGTGAGGAGTTGGAATTGACCAGCGAGCATTTCGATACGCTCGCCCTGCCGGGTCTGCTCCCCGGTCGCGCCGTGTCCGCCGGCGACACCTGGAAAGTCCCGAATGCCATCGCGCAAGCCTTGTGTGGTTTCGAGGGGCTAACCGAACAGAGCCTGGTCTGCAAATTGGAGGAGGTCAAGGATCCAATTGCCCGTGTTTCGGTTGCGGGCTCGGCAACCGGCATCGATTTGGGTGCCCTGGTCAAATTGACTATTGAGGCGGTGTATCAATTCGATCTCAACGCGAAGCGCCTCACGCTGCTGCAGTGGAAACAAAAGGAGGAGCGCGATCAAGGGCCTGCCAGCCCCGCGACCACGGTGCAGACAACCGTGAAACTGACTCGAAGTGCCGCCGACCCATCCGCGGTTCTTTCCGATGTCGCCCTCGTCTCGGTGCCGGAAGGATCCGAGTTGCCGCCGCACCTGACCCAGATGGAGTACCACGATGTCAAAGGCCGTTTCACGATGCTTTACGGCCGCGAGTGGCAAACCGTCAGCCAAGGCGACGAGCATGTGGTGATGCGTCTCATGGACCGCGGCGATTTTGTCGCCCAGGCCACGATCACGCCGTGGACCAAGGCGGAAAAAGGCAAACACTTGACGCCCGAAGAGTTCCGCCAAGCCATGGCGGAAACACCGGGCTGGGACCCGGAAGATGAACTGCAAGCAGGTGAGGTTCCGGCTGAGGGTGGCCGTTGGGTCTATCGGATCTCGGCTCTGGGCGACCTGGACGGCACCAAAGTGATGCAGAATTTTTACCTCGTTGCCGGTCCGGAGGGCCAGCAGCTTGTCCTGGCGTTCACGCTGGCGCCCAAGCAAGCCGACCGGCTCGGTTCGCGCGATCTATCGATGGCCGTCAACGTCGACTTTCCCGGCGATCGGCAGAACAAATAGAAGCCCGAATGAGACTTTCTCTTTCGATGGAGCAATACATCCTTGGAGCTTGCACGAGGCGGCCAAGCCTGGCCCCCCTCGGTTGGCCGCAGTCTCGGTGCTCTAACGGGCTATGCGCCAGAGACTTGCAGGACGGCCGCACTTACAGGGCCATAGGTCCTCCTTCCCTCGCTCCCCTGGAAACGACGCAACACTTGGAATAGCAGGGGGTTGGAGAATCTGATGAAGCATGTTGCGCCGGCGGCAACGCCGCAAACCACGTTGCAAAGGGATGTTCTGGAACATCGCTTTCCTCACTATCCAAGAACATCGACTCGGAACCCGCTGAGTGGGAGCGGGGGCGAGCGCCACCGGAAAAACTCACGGAGAGGCTCGCAGCTGACGCATCTGGTTAGAGCAAGGTTGCTCTCGGCCATGGCTCTGCGGGCGACATTTGCGTCGCCCTGCGTCCGTAACGCCAATTTGGGTCTCTTCGAGCGGTTGCAGGTTCTCATGATTCTTTCATTTTTCCGAACGTAATATTTCGCAATCGAAAATATTTCCTACTTGTTTTGCACTCGCTTCTGTCGGTGACCTACCCCTCCCTCCAGGCATTCCGCTGCTTCCCGTCGACCAGGCAAAGGGGCAGTCGGCAGCACGGGAACGATCTGCGTTGGACTCGTTTCGTGGGACGCGCCCAGGCTCGACATGGAGATTCGGGAGCAGAGGAGAAGCATCATGGTGAAGTATGCAACAGGGAGACTCGCACTCCTTGGCGTGGTCGGGTTGCTCGCGATCTTCGCTTGGGCAGTTGCGCGGGCACAATGCCCATGTCCGGACGAAGGCAACATCATCAACGTCGGCTCGACCGACGCGAGCCCGGAGGAGAATGGCCTTGCCCTCCAACAGGCCCTCAATGCAGCCCATCCGGGCGATGTGCTTGTCTTGGCCGCCGGCGCGCCGTTCCTGGGCCCGTTCGTTTTGCCGGTAGTCGCGGGGGCCTCGGCTTCTTCACCCGTCACCCTGCAATCCAGCGCGCTGGACAGTTTGCCGGAGGCGGGAGATCGGGTCGACCCGAGTATGGCCGGCTCGATGCCGCAGCTCCTCTTCCCCAGCCGAGCAGGATCCAACCGAACGGCATTCGACAACAATCCCTATGACCGCTGCGGCTGCATCAATTTTGCCGATGGTACCAGCTACTGGCAGCTTATCGGTCTGGAGGTGACCTGTCAGTACAACAACCCCTGGAGCTATTTTGGATTGGTTCTGATCGGCAACAATGAACCGGACTCATCGGATCACGGCAGCCCGCTCACGGCCCGCACGGCGGGTGGGAAGGGGCCTCAGATCGTCTATACGACGGGACAGACAACCCTCGCACAATGCCCGAAGAACATCGTCGTGGACCGCTGTTACATCCATGGTCCTGACGGCCTCGTCGCGGGATACGATGTGTTCGGAAATAATCTCTCGCAGCTCAAAGGCGGCATCGAGCTACATGCCGATACGGCGACGGTGCAGGGCTGTTACATTTCCGGCATCATGGGCAATGGCTTTGAGACTCATGGGATCTTCTGTGCGAATGGGCCGGGCAATTACCAGATTCTCAATAATTACATCGAAACCAGCTGCGAGAACTTCTTCTGCGGCGGCGTCTATCCCCGACTGGGCGCCCAGAACCCGAACTTCACCGTGGAAAACGTCACGTTTCAATTCAATCACCTCAAGAAGCTCCAGAGCTGGTGCATGTGGGACCCGTCGTACGACGGCAATCATTGGTTGGTCAAGAACCTCTTCGAGCTCAAAGCCGGCAACAACTGGTTGATCGACAGCAACATCCTGGAAAACTGCTGGGGCGGCCAGAGCGATCAACTTGGCTGGGCCTTTGTGCTCACACCCCGGGGCATCGGAACCGACTGGCAAGGTCTGGCCACCACGCCGGTCAGCAACATCACGGTCACCAACAATCAGGTGCTCAATTGTTGCGGCTTTATCGATGTGCTGAGCTCCGATGATGGCGGAATCAGCGGTTCTTTGAGCAACATCACCGTCACGGGAAATCAGGCGAGCGGGATGCTCGGCACCACCAACGGCGGCCACGGCACCATGTGCTATCTGGTCTCTGGCAAAGCGAGCGCGACGGGCTTTTTGCGCATCGAGAATAACAACTTCCTCGCAGCGCCCAATGGGTCGTTCCACCAGGCCCTCGCTGTTTCGCAACAGCCGAAGATCAGGTTCCCAGACTTCACGTTTGAAAACAATCTTTGCATCCACGGGCTCAATGCTCAATTTACTGCCTACGCCCATGGAAATCTCGCTACCTATGGCATGGACACCCCGGCTGCCACAGCGGCCATCCCGAACAGCAGCGTGACGTCCAATATCTTTTACAAGGCGGCCCCGTCGGACGCGGATTACCCGCTGGGCATCATCTCGGGCGGTGTCTACGAGCAAGGGTCCGATAACAATGAAAATCCGCCGAAAGTGCCGCCCGGATGACCACGATGGCTTAGGCACATCTCGGTTGCACGTAGCGGAATTCGCCAGAGTCTTGCCCCCGGAATTCGGATGTAGCAAACGCTGTAGGACGGCTCTTCTGAGCCGTCCTGCAGCCGTTCGCTACGCCCGAACGTGAACCGCTCTAGTCGGCTGCTTTTCCGTGGGATGGCGGTTTGCGGCGTTCATGGATTTCCCACCGATCGACGACCGTTTCTCTCGGGGCAGTAATGCCGAGGCGCACTCGGTCGCCGTGGACGTCAACGATGGTGATCAAGATATCGTCGCTAATTACGACCTTCTCACCGATTCTGCGCGTAATCACAAGCATCTTCCCCTCCGCGTCGAAATAGAGTCCTCAACAGGCTCGCAAGGCGGATCGTGCTTTTTTTGAGAAAGACGCAACCTGGCGCCTTGAGCGGAACGCAAAGAAAGGAAGAGAGAAGTGCAACCTTCCCCACGGACACCATGGTCTGTCCACGATGCCTGGTGCCGAGCACCGCAGCTTCACGCCGTATCTTAACCGCTAAAAAAGACCTGTCTAGCTCCTTTTTCTTGTTTTTCCACAGTAACTACGGGAGGATTGCGTGAGCAGCCTCTTTATCGTATCTAGCTCATGTTCACTGTCTTTCCAGACATGATTTGTCTCGCTGAGAGTGAGAAAGGTCGTCCGCAATTTGCAATGGGGACATCAAACCGCTTTCAACCTCGCAAACTTTCCCTGCGCCGTTTCCATGAGCTAGAATTCCCTTCGGTCTAGCAACCCCTGTATCTCGTCCGTGAAAGATGAACGCCCATGCGCCCCTTCGTCCGCCGCTCGTCAATTTCAGCCTGAATGTCACCACAAGCAGTTCGCAAGCCAATTGGCGAAGAGATCCTAACGTGAACAACTCGCCCGTAATGATTTGCGTGCCAAGAGAAGAGCTTGACAAACTGGAGGGTGGCTTTCTGCACTTCCTGTTCATGGCAGATCGGATCGCACTGGAAATCAAGAAAGATGCGGCCTCGCGCTCACATGCCCGCCTTTTGGGGAAAGAGGTAGCTCGTGCCTTGAGAACGATGACCCAGTGGCGCGAAGCGAGATGGAAAATCGAGCACACGGGCCCAGCGTGAAGATTCGTCCAGCAGCAGCGAGTTTCAGCTCAAACGTTTGACCACGGACTTTCGCATTGTTATCCTGGAATTACCCTTCCAGAGCTGGAAGGATTGCTCGACCATTCCCTACCAGGCTTGAGTCAAAATGCCAGGGAGACAGGACCCGATCCGCGGCGGCCTCGGCGACGGCCGGGGTTCGGCTGCTGGTAGCGCGGTCTGTCTCAACAGAACAGGAGAGGCTAGCGTGTTCGATTGGTTGCAAGGCACCCGTGTGCGTACTTCCCACCCGCGGCTAGAGGAGATCGAAAGCCGCTTGCTGCCCGGTGAAACCGTCGGCTTGGGCGTGTTGGCGTCTTTCAGTATTTTCGACCAGGCGCCTGCTCCGCTCCACCGTTATGAGGAGCTGTCGTTTCCCTCCCGCGTGGTCCAAACCACCCATGAAGCCGGCGGCACCGCCTCCAGATATGCCATCATGGCGCCTGACTCCGGGAACACGAGGCCGGCGCCCGTGTCTAAAAAGCGGATCCATGAGGTAGATAGCCGGGCCCTTTCCTTTCGTGATGCCGTATTCGCAGGCCAGACGCTTTTCGACGATTTGGCCAACGATCCCTTGAATCCATCGCTTGGATTCTCCGCGGCTCCGGCACGGAAGCAGCACGGATCCGCCGCCGTCGACTTGCCTTCTGTCCCCCCGCTGGGATCGTCAGCGATTGCAACCTCGGGCGCCGCTCCGGGGGACAACGCCTCACGGAATGCTCCCGTCGCTCCCCCGGCGTCTGCCAGCACTGCATTCGCCGGCACGGGGGGGGCTGCCCTTTACGGCCCCATTTCAACGACAGATCAAAAACCATCGTGGAGCAGCTATGCACACGACCCGCAGCATACGGCCATCTCCGACGTGGCTGCGCAGCCGCTGACCGGCATCCGCTGGCAGACCCCAGTGGATTTGTCCGTTTCCAGTGCCGGCACGCATTATGGCTCCCCTCTCGTGACCCAGGCCAACACGGTCATCGTTCCGGTCAAAACGGGGGACACCGACGGCTTCGAAGTGCAGGGCTTTGACGGCGGCACCGGTACATTGAAATGGACCGTGACTACCGACTACTCGGCACCAAGCTCGGGTTGGATCCCGCCGATGTCGGTTGTGCTCACGCCGGACAATCGCCTCTATATTCCAGGCGCCGGCGGCACGCTCTACTACATGGACAATCCGGATACAACCAACGCAACAATTTCCGGTCAGCTCGCCTTCTACGGCATCTCGAAATACGATCATGCCTACGACAGCAGCATCAAGATCTGCACGGGACTTACTTCCGACAGCCAGGGCAACCTCTACTTCGGCTTTGTCGTTTATGGCTCGACGCCCTTGAACCTGCAAAGCGGCATCGCCCGCATGGATCCGAGCGGCAAGGGCTCCTGGGTGGCCGCGAGTGTGGCCGCGGGGGATCCCAACATCTCCCAGGTCGTCTTCAACTGCGCTCCGGCCTTGAGTAACGACGGGGGCAGCATGTACCTCGCTGTGAGCACTGGCGGGTCCGGCCCCGCGAATACCGGATCCGGTTACCTTCTTCGCCTCGATTGCACGACGCTGGCCACTACGGGTAAAGTATTTCTCACTGATCCGAACAGTGGTCAAGAAGCGCTCCTGCCCGATCTTGGGACCGCTTCGCCTACGGTGGGACCGGATGGCGACGTCTACTTTGGGGTCTTGGAAAACCCCTTCCCGTCCAACAACGATCGCGGCTGGTTGCTGCACTTCAGCGGCGATCTGACGCAGACCAAGTTATCCGGTGCCTTCGGCTGGGATGATACGGCCTCCGTGGTCCCCGCGAGCATGGTCCCCTCGTACACCGGCCCCTCGGCCTATCTGCTCATGACCAAGTACAACAATTACCGGGACGTGGGCACGGGGGATGGCATCAACAAGCTGGCGGTGCTGGACCCCAATGCCATGATGATTGACCATGTTACCGGGGCGTCTGTCATGCAGGAGGTCCAGACCGTGGTCTAGGTGTCGTTGTACGTGGGATCCCCGGGTACCGAGCTCGAA